>OAUY01000412.1_pt1 | contig 15923 bp, 18 predicted proteins | sample 1476321 | NCBI WGS metagenome assembly OAUY01 (sample SAMEA2580067, study PRJEB22360) | human gut metagenome | biome: human gut; feature: human-associated habitat; material: faeces | place: Denmark | collected 2008/2010
TATTACCCGATCTCGATGGAAGTTATTGAGTGATCTCCTTTCATGAAAATACGCAATCAGAGTCAGAACAGGAGGAAAAAGAGAATAATCAAAGGGAAGGTGATGTGATTTCTGACAGGTCATAAACAGAGAAGGCGGGGGAAAAGAACGGGCGCCGCAGGCGCACGTTCATCCCCGTTCCCGGAGGGAAACGGCCTTCCTGGCAGTCTGGTTGTTCATGCCCGCACAATGCCAGCAAGGAGAAAGGGGCCACCGGCGAACCAGCAGCCCCTTTATAAAGGCGCTTCAGTGCAGTCAGACCAGCATCAGCCCTGAAAAGGCGGGCCTGCGCCCGCCTCCAGGTTGCTACTTACCGCTGGATTCGTAAGCCAAACTTGCCGTAACCTCCCTGTATCCGTCCTTCAGCCGGACTTCGCACAGACGATTCCGGGTCAGGAGTGTGAATATTAACAACGTGCAGCACACGATTAATACGCACCAGATAAGGGCGTTTCCCGGTAGTTTCATGGTTTACTCCTCCTTGCATTAAGCACGGTAAGAGGCCATACTGTTGTTGATCAGACATACAGGGGGCCTCGTGGGTTAATGAAAAATTAACTACGGGGCTTTCTGCCTTCTGCCACACAACACGGTAACAAACCACCTTCACGTCATGAGGCAGAAAGCCTCAAGCGCCGGGCACATCATAGCTCATATCCCTGCACGCTGACCACACTCACTTTCCCTGAAAATAATCTGGTCGTTCAACCAGTTCACGGGTAATCCGTGTGATTATTGCCGCATCACGCTGCCTCCCGGAATTTGTTCGGCACCATCCACCGCTCCATCTCACGGACAGCATGACCGGCCTCTCTGGCTGCCAGACTGGCTTCCGCGATAACCTGCCAGAATGGCATATCCTGCCACTGCCAGCGTTCCATTCCGGCCAGTGACGGAAAACGCTCGCCCCACTGCCAGAACAGGGGTTCCAGGTCATGCTCTGCCACCCGGTCACTCCAGCGTGCATGCCAGCTTCCGACTGTTTCCGGTGAATGAAATGCCAGTTCGATTTCAGCCTGAGCAACCAGCACCTGGTACGCACGGGCTTTCTGCTCTGCCTCCCTCGCTTGCTGGCGGCTGTACTTCTGCATGACCAGCGCGGATTTATGGCGACTGCGTTCCCTGACACGAAACCGCACCGACGGGAACAAGCGTTCTGCTGCATCGCCGGGAAGGGGAAGGAGGCAGACCTCGCCCTGTGTTTCAATCAGCACATCGATGGCACACAGCCACTGAAGACGGTTGCCGTGCAGTTCTTCTGCGGTCAGGGACGGCATGAAAAATCGCAGGTCAGACAGCGAAATCCGGCGGCTTCCGTTCAGACAGCGGAAAAATGCTCCCGCATACGGATATTCCGCCAGCGTGTTTCCCTGATGGCGGCGTTTTTCCGTCTCCGCCACCGCCCGCCATGCGGCCTGTTGCTCTGTGCTGAGGGGAACCAGTGCCCGTGAACGTGCGTTCATACCTGACCTCCTTCCGCCATCAGGATATGGATGATGTCGTTAACGCTGTACCCCTGCGCATCCAGTGACGCCGCCAGTGCCAGTGAATGGCTGACTGCTTCCGGTGCAAACCGCCGCTGTACCTGAACCACCGCAAACGGCTCACCACCGGCATTCACCAGAACCAGCACCCAGACCTGGGAGACATCACCCGGTGAACATAACGCCAGGTGAAAACGTTCGTGGGCAGGCGTGAAACGGACCTGGACGGGGAAAAAGCCGCCGAACTCGCTGCCGTACTCGCCATTCATCGTCCAGTTGTCCGGCGCATCCAGTTCCCGCATCACGGCGTGTGTCAGCTCACGGCGTTCATCACTTCCGGCAGCCCTGATATCTTCATATTCCTGTGCGTTCATGGTCTGTAATACATTCAGGGTCAGTTCAGTTTTCATCACGGTATCTCCCTTGCTGCCGCCCCGTCTCCGGCGGGGCGGTGTGGTTGTTCATCAGGCGGCATCAGCCAGGTTAGCGGTGTGTTCAGTGGCATCCGTCTGTGGACGTGGTGCACACATCCAGCCAGGCACCCAGCGGTTGTCTTTCATATGGAACTCTGCATGTTCAGCCGCATCGCCTTTCTTCATTTTCTCCGCGTCCCGTGCGGCACCGGACAGTCCGGCCTCATTCAGGGCTGCGATAATCTGCGGCTTTTTCAGGTGTCCGAAGAAGTTTGCTTTTGTCGGCTGCCACCAGTCACGCATGTGAAAACCGATGGCGCTCTCCAGCGTGTCCAGCGGGCTGCGTGACGTGTGACCACACTCGCGGGTCTGAACGCCGTGGATGCTGCACGCGGTGCAGAAACTGAGCAGGGATAACAGCACCTCCTGACTGAGTGACAGGAACGTCGTCATGTCCCGTGACCATCCCTCCGGTAACAGGGCCGCAAGACGGGCTTTTTCTGCCATCATCGCCATGAACGCGGCACCTTCCTTCCCTGACGGCGCATCGCTGGTCAGCGAATAATGTTTACATTCCAGGCTGATTTGTGCTGGTTTACTGTACGCTCCGCTGCCAAACACATTCAGGCAGAGCGTCCATGCCAGCAGTGCCAGGGATTTGTCCGGTTGCTGCATGAGTGCCGCCTGGACTGCCAGCGTGCGTTCGGAAGACATTTTCGTCAGCAGTGGCAGACTGATTTCCTCCACTGATGCTTTCTCCTGCACCTGTTCCGTGCGGTCAGCGTCGTCAGCCGCGTCATCCTCGCTGCGCAACTGCACACCACGCTGGACACACACATTACCGTAACGCCAGGACACCACCACACCGCTTCCGGTACGCATCTCCGGCGTCCACGCTCTGACCTTCGCCATGCAGCGCATCAGCTTCATTTCTGCTTCCAGCAGGTCGGATTCCTCACACTGGTTTTCCAGCGCGTCGTAACGCGTCATCAGTTCGTTCAGGCGTTCTTCTTCCGCCTCCGTCAGCACCGCTTCCGGCTCCGGCAGGTTGCGGTATGCCCGGGCATCTTCACGGCACTCACCGACAGGCTCCATGCGTCCGGCGCACCATTCCCAGCCTTCGGCTTCCCGAAGGAACTCTGCGACAGCCTGGAGTTTTTCCAGCAGGGCGGCATCGAGCGCCACGCGGTCGACATAACCGTCCCCGTCATCGCTGAACAAATCGGTGCGCAGTTCGTCTGGCGAGAAGGCATCAGCCCCCACGAAGCGGAATTTACTGTTCCCCGCCACCGCCACTTCACTTTCGGTCACCAGACGACGAATGGTCTGTACTTCCGGTTTACCGCCCCATCCCGACTGGCAGGCGGCTTCAAACACCTGCACCTGACGCGCGGTGTCGTTCTCCAGCGCCAGCGCCTGACAGTGTTCTGTGGTGATGCGGTCTTCTGCCAGCGCATCGAGGATGACAGGCGCAAGGTCAGCCAGTTTCAGCATTCGCTGAACGTGGCGGGGTGAATAGCCCAGCAAATCACCGATTTGTGCAGGTGTTTTGCCTTCCTGCGCCATTGCGCGGAATCCGGCAATCTGTTCAGCAGGGTGCATATCCCGACGATGACCGTTTTCAGTCATTGATGCCGCCGTCGCCAGCTCCTGCGGAATGACCTTCACACGGACAGGCCAGTCAGCCGGAATGATGCCACGCTCTGCCAGCATGTTGAGTGCAGCCAGTCGGCGACCACCTGCGGCGACACCGTAACGGTCACCAGGCAGGGTATGCACGACCAGATTCTGCAACAGGCCAACGCCCTTAATGGACTCCGCCAGTTCGCTGACAGACTCCGCAGAATACGGCACCGTGCGCACATTCAGTGGTGATTTAATCAGTGAGGCCAGCGGCACGCTCACTTCCGCCGTCTGCGCCAGCAGGGCAGACAGGGCAGTCTCCTGCTCTTTTGACGGTTTACGGCTGGATTTACGCTCCGTTTTTGTCTTAGACTCTGTAACCGACATATATTTCTCCTTTGACCGGGATGGTTGTATGTCTGCCGGACGCATTCCCGTCCGGCACCTCTCTTACTTAAGAATGCCGAAATCACGGATGGCATGGTTCATCCAGTACCCGGCACCGTCCTCAAAATTCCAGGTACGCCAGACCATTGCACCGTTATTACGGACAACCAGGCGAAACTGTTCGCCGTGGTCATCCTCGATAAAGACGTTCCGGTACTGTGCGGCAACAGCTTCGGCATGTTTGCGGGTAAAAGGACCGTCAGGCAGCCCCTGAAGTATTCTGAAATATTCGCTCATCCTCATCTCTCCGGTGATGCCCCGCACAGGACGGAGCGGTTGTCACAGTCAGTCGTTCAGAACGGGTATCATCTGAAAACCCGTAATCGTCACTCTCCGGCGGTTGCGGCTGCGACTCCGGCTGCGTGGCCTTACGTCCACGGCCTTTCGTTTTTGCGCCTCCTTTTTTCGTACCGGCCTCCGCCTGTGGTTCCGGCTGAGACTGACCGCTGAACTGTTGCCCCTCTTCCGGCTGAGTCTGAGCACCTGCGACACGTCCCAGCATCTGCATGGTGCCCGTGGTCTTAACAAGAATTTCGGTGACGTAACGGGTGATACCGTTATCCTCCCAGCTACGGGTGCGAAGCTGACCTTCGATGTAGACCTGCGCGCCCTTGCGCAGATATTCACCTGCCACTTCCGCGAGCTTGCCGAACAGCACCACACGATGCCATTCTGTCTGCTCCCGCATCTCCCCCGTCTGTTTGTCACGCCAGCTTTCTGATGTGGCCACCTGCAGGTTTGCCACTGCGCCCCCGTTGGGGATGTAACGGACTTCCGGATCTTTTCCCAGGCGTCCTACGAGAATGACCTTGTTAATGCCACGAACTGCCATGATGTGTCTCCTTCTGTTGATGTTTTCAGCCCCATCATCTTTTGAGTTTCGGGAGCCGCGGTTTTGACGTTTTGCGGGGACCTGCCTTTTGTTCCCTCCGGTATTCACCATCACCTTTTTGAAAACCTTCGCCGCAAGGGGCATCACTGCCACGGCAGGAAACGACTGTCCGGGGGCAGACCGCAAAAGTTTTTGCCTGCTTTTGGGCAAAAAGTTTTGCGGGATGTGCATTTCACCCCTGGACTGGCGGAGACGGTTGTGGCTGTCTTTGCCCCCGGCGACAGGGGCTTAAACAGGTGAATGGCACCGGACATAACAACGGGCAGGGACCCGCCGCAACGACGTGAAGCGCGGTTTGCGAAACGGCGTTGCGCCTTACATCCCGGCGGCCTTTTGCCGGGATGCCAGGAGCGCAGGCCACGGCGCGACAGAGGCGCGCGACCGGAACAGTCGCTGCAAGCCAGGGGTTTTGCGTCAGGGATGGAAGCCCGCCAGGGCGGAGACAGCTCCGCTGGCTCCGTTCACGACAGCCCGCCCCGCCAGGGGGACGCCCGGAAAAGGCACAGGCAGAAGAAGAACAAGACAGACAGTAATCAGAGCAGCAGAAAAAAGAAAAACAGTAGCAGTAGCAGGAACATCATCAGTAACAGACAAATGACAGATCTGAAAAGACAGAAGCCCACAGCAGAATTTCCGCGTAATGAAAGGGGCGGCGCGTGAGCGCGGCCCCTTTCAGCGCCACCGGCGCGCGGTCTTTTCCCGGCGCGGGCAGACGAGCATTTATCCTCCCGCCTGCCCGGAGTCTTCAGGCACGCAGACGAATAATCATCGTCGGGACATCGGTATAAGCAAATGTGCCGCGCGGCAGCTCCTCGCGGACGTCAGAAAACGGTAACAGCTTCTCCTGCTGGCGTGGCCCGTTGAGACAGACGGCGACCAGCACGCCACCCGGACGCAACAGGGAAAAGGCCCGCAGGATATGCCGGATATCCTGCCCGTGGCTGAACGGCGGATTCATGATAACCCGGCTGTAATACTGCACCGGCTGCCATTCCATGAAGTCGCCACACTGAACCCTGACACCGTTAAAATTTTCCCGCAGATACCGGACCAGCCCGCTGTTGATTTCCACCGCATCACACATGGCTACCGGCGCGGTATCCCTAATCGCCCGCAGTATGGCCCCGGTGCCGGCAGAGGGTTCCAGAATGTGATCACGGTTGCTGATCCCCGCCAGCGTCACCAGGCGATCACAGACCGGGGCAGGAGTCACAAAAAGCTGAGATTCAGCCCGGATTTCAGCAACCGGCGCGGCGTTATCCAGCCTTGCGCGCATCAGCCGGATACGTTCTCTTAACTGACTGTACATGTCATTATCTCCGTCATCCCCCGGGGATTTTCCCGGGAGGATATACCTTATTTCTGTGGGATTTCCGTAATCTTCATGTCGGTGATATACACATTCACCAGGCGGAAATTATTGTCCATTGTGCGGCGGTAACGATATGCCCCGTGGTCTTCTGCCTCTGCCACACTGCGCACGGCCTTACAGTCCCGGGGCAGGGCAGCCCACTGTGCCTTTGTCATTTCCCGGAAACCTTCTCCCGGATAGTTGACAACAGGCGGACGCTTAGCGGCCTGACTGGCGACGGCAGCCTCTTCTGCCGATGGTGCTTTGTAGTCCGTAATGCGATCGGGCGTCACTTTCATCGTGCCACTGTACCCGAGAAAACTGTAATTCGGCGTTGTGACTGAACTCACCGTCCCGTTGCTTTTGTTCACGCGGATGATGGTCAGCCACTCGCCCCGGCTGAAAACCTGTCCGCCCGGCTCAAAATCCTGTGTCCGGGTAACCACGCCGCCGCTTTCGTCCAGCATGGCACGCTCATAGATCAGGCGGTTCTGATAGTGGTTAACCCAGCGTTGCTGATGCTGAATCTGCCGTTTATGACAGCGGATCGCAATTTCGCGGGCCTGCTCCGTGGTGATGATGTCATCATCCAGGGCCGACCATAACGATCGACTTCCTTCATACTGGCTTTTTTCTGCCGGGCGCGGATACGTATCCAGCGGGAAACAGGCACTGATACGGTCATGACTACTGATGAGTTTTGCCATATTCAGATCCAGCGATTCAGCCCGCCATATCGTCAGATATTTCTGCGACTGCGCGATGGTCTTTTCAGCCTTGCGCAAATCAGCTTCGATTTTTTTGATACGACGCCAGCGAACGTCCGGACGTTCTTTATACTTCGCGTGAAGCAGTGCCGACCGCGCCCGCTCTTCCCAGTATTCCGCACGTTCAACGAGCATCACGGCACGTTTCATGCCGTTTTCAATACGCTGCGCATCACGACGGGCGCGGCGTTCGCTGTGATGCCCCACAAGAATGGGCTGACCGGGCGGGATCATCGCGGCCAGTCTTTCCACTTCATCAAGTGCCTGTGCGGATTCACTGGCCCGCTTTCCGCTGTATCCGGTAAACCGCTCCGCCCGTGCTTCCTGAAGTTCAGCGAGCGTGCTGTCTTCATCCTCAATCTCTCCGGCAAGTGAGAGGAGCACGTCTTCCCGGCCCGGTGTCCAGGCTGGAGCCACAAACAGCGCCTGTTTTGGTGCCCAGCGAAAACCGGCATCATGCACTTTTTTATACGTCTCCGGGTCAAGACGTGACGCAGCATACAGGCGCAGTTTGTTGTCATCCGGTGAGTAGGTCGCGCGGTACATCTGCACAGGGCTGGCGGCTTCTGGGGCGGTCATGGTGATTGCTGCTAATGTCATAAAATGTTCTCCTTCCGTCTGTTGCCGCCCCTCGCGGGGCGGCTCACCTCATCAGTTAAAAGCGCGTTTCAGTTCAAGTGTGCGGAGCACCTGCCCGAAAGCCGTGTTTTTCATGGCGGGGATGTGTACACCACGTCCCCGGTGAAAACTCCGGGCTATGTGTCGCCCGAATGCTTTCAGCACGGGGTCAATTTCCGGCGCGGGGATGTCTTCGCGTCTGAAACGGGGATGACGGCGGGGCTTTACAGCCGCTGCGGAAGGTGAAACAATACTTACTGTCATAAATGAAACTCCTTATGACACAGGTTAGTGAAGCCGTGAAAATCGATTGCGGCGATTTCTACGGCGTGGATTAAGCAGGTCCCTGACCTGCTTTTTTCATATCTGCATCTGACGCTTTCCGGTGTTTTCCTCCTTCTGTTCCTGCGTTCTCATTACCTGCCAGCCGGATGACTGACAGAACAAATAAATGCGTATTGCCGGAGCCTGAAATAAATCCTGATTTTTAAAGAACATCACCCGTTGAGTTTCGGGAGCCGCGGTTTTGACGTTTCGCGGGAACCTGCTGCTGTATTCCCTGTGGTATGAACTTCACCCGTTTGAGAACCTTCGCCGCAAGGGGCATCACTGCCACGGCCTGACGCACCTGTCCTGGGCAGAACGCAAAATTTTTTACCGGGTTTTGGGTAAAAAATTTTGTGGGCTGTTCATTTACCCTGGACAGTCAGTGCGGCAGGTTGTGGCTGTCTCAGCCCCCGGCGACAGGGACTCATACGGGTGTGTGGCACTTGGCAGGCAATGAGCAGGGACCCGCCGCAACGACGTGAAGCGCGGTTTGCGAAACGGCGTTGCTCCTTACATTCCGGCGCCTTTTGCCGGGATGCCGGGAGCGCAGGCCACGGCGCGACAGAGGCGGCGCGACCGGAACGGTCGCTGCAAGCCCGGGGTTTCGCGTCAGGGATGGAAGCCCGCCAGGGCGGAGACAGCTCCGCTGGCTCCGTTCACGACAGCCCGCCCCGCCAGGGGGACGCCCGGAAAAGCCATAAACAGGAGAGGAACGGAAAGAAGAGGAAGAGGAAAAAGAAGAAGAACAATAACAAACACGGTAACCACAGAAAAATAACATCAGAAAAAACATTCCGGACACATCACTAACGGGAAGGGTAACGGGCGACGCGTCAGCGTGGCCCGCTTCCCTTCCGGCAGGCGTCAGCCTGCCAGGGGGGTTCGCGCGGGCTGACAGGCGGCCTCCACCGCCTGCCCTGTATCACCTGTTTCAGCTGCCCTGAAGGATATAGTGACCACCGAGGAAAACCGCCTGCTGATTCGTCACAAAATCGCAGATTTCATCAACAATCTGCGCGGTGGTGAGCGGTTTCTGCCCCATCTCACGACGCCGCGCATTAATCACGGTTTTGTAATTACGCAGAATTTCGCGGGTTTCCGTGCTGATATTCATTACCCGTTCTCCCCGTCCAGCGCCTGACGCATCACCCGCATAATCTCACGTTCTTCCCTGACAAATGCGTCACCGTCGCCCCCGTTCTCGCTCCCGACAGCATGGAGGCGATAAATTTCACTACCAGCCATCACCATCACTTTTTCCAGCAGCACCGCAGGGACTGTTACAAGGCGGTTTACGCGCTTTTCCTCCATCAGTTCATTGACAATATCGGAAACAACTCTGTCACATGCGCCATATACAAAAGCATCGTCCAGCCGCTGCATGACGGTTTCCAGCTCATCGTCTGACAGGTTCCAGTCCTGGGCTATGTGACGCACATCCCCACGGGTCAGCACCACGGCAAAAACGCATTCACTGTCCGGCACGTCTGTATCCAGTACATCGCGGATGATTTCTTTAACAGTACAGTACATGTTCTCGTCTCCTTTACAGGGGCGGCATTGCCGCCCCGTCCGTTAATCAGTCAAGTGCCGCGTAAATCGCGTTGCATTCGGGGTGAAATTCGATGTGGCTCCACAACTGCGCATCACGCATCCTGTACAGGTGTGTCAACCCTGCATCCCCGCTGTCGTGGTACAGCCACAACTGGCGGTTAATCACAAGGGAGGTAAGGATGATGCCTGCGGCATCAGCGCTCACGGTACGGTCAAACCAGTTTGCACCGTTCACCATGTGGAAACGGTCGCCATCCGGCATCATGTAACCGCCACCGTCCGGCAGGCGGATGAAGTGCCAGAAGCCTCCCTGATATTCCGGCATCATTTTTTGCGCCAGCGCGTACACATATGCTTCGGCATACAGAAAATCGTTGCCAAACAGGTAAGGCAGAAAAGACAGACGGTCGCACTCTTCAACATTCAGAGTGACAGGTTTCGCATACTGCATGGGATTTCCTCCGTTGTTCACATATTCCGCGACACCGGGCTGTGCCGTGCCTCCATAAAAGCCGGGCGATAAGGCGGGGATGCAAAGGGCGCAAGGGAAGCCGCAGCCTGACACACACGGCTGGCGGGAGTTGGAGGGTGAGACCGCGAAATCTGAGCGGGTAAACGACCGGAAAATCACGGCAGACGGGAAGGAGGGACCGGGTGACCGCAGCGGCGAAGCGTATCCTTATATCTTGAAGATGGCATAAACTGAATCTGTAGGTCTGGCAAAGCTCATGCAGCACGTGCGAACCCGAGGGTATTAAGCCCGCATGCAAGCGTCCCGCGCATGAGCTGAGTCACTCATCACAAATCCGTACAGTTGATTGAAACCAAATTCGTATCGTAAGGAAGGGTCATATGAGTCAACCAAATCTGCAATGCATGGGTATTGATGTTGCCAAACTATCGCTGGACATCGCCACCACCGACACGATTGAGCCATTCACTGTGGGTAACGATGAGGATGGTTTCGCTGTTATCACAGATAAACTGAAGCACACCAAAATTAACCTGATTCTCATGGAAGCTACCGGTGGCCTTGAAGCAGCCATTGCCTGTAAGCTTCAGTCAGAAGGATACGATGTGGTTGTGATCAACCCACGACAGGCTAGGGATTTTGCCCGTTCAATGGGATATCTGGCTAAAACAGATAAACTTGACGCCGCCATGCTAGCACAACTGGCCCTGGTCATTGATCGCCATCCGGACCGCAGTCGTTATATACGGCATCTGCCAGATGAGGCACGAGCAGTACTTGCCGCAATGGTCGTCCGTCGTCGTCAGTTGAACCATATGCTGGTCGCTGAGCGTAATCGTCTCTATCCTTCTCATCCCCAAAGCAGGAAGAGTATCGATAACATTATTGATGCGCTTCAAAACGAGCTCGACCGGATCAATGAGCAAATGAAACAACACATGACAGCATTCTTCCAGGAGCAGGCCAGACTGATAGGCAGCGTGAAAGGCGTCGGCGATATCACCGTCGCGTCGCTGATTGCCGAACTACCGGAACAGGGGAAACTCAATCGACGGGAGATTAGTGCTCTAACTGGCGTCGCTCCTCTAAACAGAGACTCCGGGAAAATGCGAGGGAAACGGACCACGTTTGGTGGCAGAGCCGGAGTGAGAGCAACGTTGAACATGGCAGCTCTGGTGGCTACGCAGTTTAATCCTGCCATAAAGCTGTTCTACCAGCGTTTGCTTGCCGCCGGAAAACCCAAAAAACTTGCTCTGGTCGCCTGCATGCGCAAACTCATCACCATTCTGAATACCATGCTCAGAAAAGGGGAAGAGTGGAACGCCTCATTTCAATCACAGGTAATCTCATGACTGCCGGTCATTTTACATAATGACAGAAAGAACAACTTATCCCGCAGGCCTGTTGTGATCCGCCCTCCCACGGACAAAGCATCCGCGATGTCAGTGGGGCCGCTGCTCATAGCTGCTGATAGTGCAGCTTTCGGCTGTTTTTGTACCAAATACGGAGAATTGCAAGATAGCGGGCAATAGCCACTTTTTTAACAGGATGTAAAGATGCTAGTTACAATATAAAGAAATCTATCAAGCCGCTAGTCAAGCGGCTTTGGTCGTTACTTGCCGCAGAGTGGACACCCACCTTGCATAGGGGCAAAGTTAATTGACTGCGATTTACGGATGCTTTCATTGACGGCAAAGCTCTCCATGCCCTCTTGCAGAGGTACTCTTCGGTTATCCTTATAAAAATGACTAAGAACCCGTAGGAACTCCTTTCGATCTTCTTCAGAAGCCTCGAAGTAAGCGTTAAGAATTTTTGCACTACTCATATGTTCTCCTTGTTAAAATTTCCCACAACCATCACAAACACATTTTCCCGGTTTCAAAGTTAGGGGAACGACATTACAAATATGGCATTTTTTTTTGAAGTAGAAACAGGACATACGGTTTGCATAACGAAGTTCTTTATCACTCACACACAAAGTTAAGTCTTCCTGCTCCCTTCGCTCAAATTTTTCCGTCAAATCGTCTATCAAAATTTCCAATTTGGCTTCGTCAAGCTTACCTATTTTCTTGCGAACACTACCAGCTAGGTTATAAATGGCTGTATTTTCCTTAACGGAAGCCATGCAATCACTATATGAGCGATCCCATCCGGAAACCAAAGACCACAGCGAGAACCCCAATTGCATGATACTTGCCACACCGGCAATTGTGATGCAAAGCGGCAGAAATGGAGCTTCAAGTCCGAATGATAAAACTGCACAACCTATCATCAGTGGAACAAAGACCCCAAGGAAGGTGACAACCTTACGCTTCCAGTCTAAGGATCTCATACGCCTATCAAAAATTCGAGACGTACCATATGAAATAAATTCTATGTGTGCCACTTCAGCACGAGTTTTCTCTTCATCCATAATCAATAAAACTTGTTATCCGGTGTTTTAATCTTTAATAAGACTGACCCTGCTCATATTATTTAGAATCATTTAAAATGTCGATGCCCGACACGAGAGATATCTCGCTCAAAACAGCCTGTCAGCGTAGTATCGAAGCGAGTCAGTTTTTTGCTTGAGATGGGCGATTCCATAATATTATCCCGTACTTTTTTCAGATAACCGCCTCCCATTAAGACAGTTGCTTGCATCAACGCCAGCCCGGCTAAGATGGAGGCACGGCACAGCCCGCACACGACTCGACGTCCACATAACTGAACCCCCACAAGGCCATGCTCCGCATGGCCGGGTAAAGCGGAGCCGGCGGCGACTTCCTTTGTGCTCTGTCCGGGGACCGGCAGGAAAAAGGCGGGGATTTTCCCCGCCATCGTCATCATTTCCGGATTTTTGCCAGGGCATCCGCCATGCTGCGGATTTCATCCCGTGCCTCCAAGAAAACTCCCGCAGAATATAGCGGTCAAACAAGCGGCGGGGCGGTTCACCCGGTATACGCAGCACATCACAGACCAAGCCACTGGCCAAGATATGTTCCACACACTCACTGGCAGGCATTAATGGAATCGTAGTCTCACGCTGATAATCAGATCGACAATACAAGTGAGACCGTGGTCCCAGACTGATTAGCAGACCAACAATACGAGTGGGACCGCGGTCCCAGACTGATTATCAGACTAACAATATGAGTGGGACCGTGGTCCCAGACCGATAATCAGACCAACAATATGAGTGGGACCGTGGTCCCAGACTGATTAGCAGACCGACAATATGAGTGGGACCGTGGTCCCAGACTGATTAGCAGACCAACAATATGAGTGGGACCGTGGTCCCAGACTGATTATCAGACCGACAATATGAGTGGGACCGTGGTCCCAGACTGATTATCAGACCGACAATACAACTGGGACCGTGGTCCCAGATATAATATTCAGGCCAGTTAGTTATGTTTTCTAGCCTGTGCTAAAGGAAATTAAGTAAAGACAGATAAATGTAGACTAAAACGTGCCGCATCAAAGTGCCGCTTTTTCAAGTTCCTTAAGAATGGCTTCAATTCTCTCTATACACTCAGTTGGAATACGAGATCTATCTAGGTTTAACACCATTTTATCGCCCTTGTACAACACTGTCGCTCCAGGAGCAAACTGATGTCGTGAGCTTAAGCTAGTTCTTGAGGCAGATGACGTTTTAAGCACAGACGTTAAAAGAGTGATGACTTCTTCAGCTTCAAATATCACTCCTGCTTTTTTCTGCTCGTGAAGGTTAGATGCCTGCTGCTTAAGTAATTCTTCTTTATCTGTAAAAGCTCTTTGAAGTGCATCACCTGACCGGGCAGATAGTTCACCGGGATGAGAAAAAAGAGCAACAACTGATTTAGGCAGTTTAGCTGTGTTGATACAGCGGGTAATAATCTTACGTGAAATATTTTCTGCATCAGCCAGCGCAGAAATATTTCCAGCAAATTCATTCTGCAATCGGCTTGCATAACGCTGACCACGTTCATAAGCACTTGTTGGCCTATAATCGTTACCCAATCTGGACAATGCAGCCATCTGCTCATCATCCAGCTCACCAACCAGAACTCGATAATCACTTTCTGTAAGTGCAGCAGCTTTACGACGGCGGCTCCCATCGGCAATTTCTATGACCCCAGACACTCTTCGACCGAATGCTGGTGTCTGCTGACCTGTCAGTAGAAAAGAAGGGATAAGATCATCCAGGGCGTCTTCGGTAAGCAGTTCCTGGTCACGTTCATTACCTGACCATACCCGAGAGGTCTTCTCAACACTATCTCCCCGGAGCACCTCAAGGGTAAATTTCACGTCCCTACCACATACAGGCAAAGTAATAGCATTGCCACGAGCCATAGCTCCTACGCGCGCAATTAACGAATCCACCATCGGTGCAGCTGGTGCCGATGACGGAGTATCTTCAAGCGGTTGAGTCTTAATCGTATGTTTTGGAATGACAGGCGCACGCTTCATTATCTAATCTCCCAGCGTGGTTTAATCAAACGATCGAAAATTTCATTGCAGACAGGTTCCCAAATAGAAAGGGCATTTCTCCAGGCACCTGTTGAAGAGCGTTGATCAATAGCCTGTTCAAAAACAGTTCTCATCCGGATCTGACCTTTACCAACTTCATCCGTTTCACGCACAACATTTTTTAGGACCATGCTTCCCCAGGCGTCCCGAATTTGCTCCTCCATCCACGGGGACTGAGAACCATTACTATTACTATATTTGGTAAGCAAAATACGTACATCAGGCTCGAATCCTTTAAGATCTACGTTTTTGAGCAGATCACGAAGCATATCGAAAAACTGCAGAGCGGAAGTGTAGTCGAACAACTCAGCAGGCGTGGGGACAATCAACACATCAGCAGCACATACAACATTAATCGTGCCGATACCTAGGTTAGGCGCGCTGTCAATGACAATGACATCATAGTCATGAGCGACGGTTTCAATGGCCAGTCGGAGCATCAGGTGTGGATCGGTGGGCAATTTACCTTCATCAAATTTGCCCATTAGCTCAGTTTCAATGCGGTGCAGAGCCAAACAGGAAGGAATAATGTCAAGCCCAGGCCAGCAAGTAGGCTTTATTGCATAAGTGACATCGTCCTTTTCCCCAAGATAGAAGGGAAGGAGAGTATCCTCTGCATGAATATGAAGATCTGGCACCCAGCCGTGATACATCGATGCTGTTCCCTGGGGGTCGTTACCTTCCACGAGCAGAACACGTAATCCCTTCAGAGCCAGATCCTGAGCAAGATGAACAGAAACAGAGGTTTTGTAAACGCCCCCTTTATGAGCAGCAACTCCAATCACCGGCGGAAATACGTCTTCAGCACGTCGTAGTCTCGTACCAAACACGTCACGCATATGATTAATTTGTTCAATTGTATAACCAACACGTTGCTCAACCCGTCCTCGTATTTCCATATCCGGGTGCGGTAGCCGGCCTGCTTTCTCGGCATCCCTGATAGCCTGAGAAGATACTCCAACTAAATCCGCTGCTTCACCTATTCTCCAGCGTCGGGTGATTTTCCTCGCTTCCGGGCTGTCATCATTAAACTGTGCAATGGCGATAGCCTTCGTCATTTCATGACCAGCGTTTATGCACTGGTTAAGTGTTTCCATGAGTCTCATTCTGAACATCCTTTAATCATTGCTTTGCATATTTTCATTTAATCTTGCATTTTATTGCAAAGCAACAACAAAATTGCAAAGTAGTCAAAAAACCGCAAAGTTGTTTAAAATGAGAGCAACACATCAAAAAAGGAAACAGGAAGAGCACATACCTCAGTCAATAATTATCACTAGTACTCGTAGCCGTCGTGTAACCGAGCGTAGCGAGCTAACTGGCGAGGACGCGCGCTAACTGTTCACACTCAGTATCCCTAGCACCAAAATAACTATCTGATGGTCAAGGCGGTAATGACTCCAACTTATTGATAGTGTTTTATGTTCAGATAATGCCCGATGACT
>OAUY01000447.1_pt1 | contig 14025 bp, 10 predicted proteins | sample 1476321 | NCBI WGS metagenome assembly OAUY01 (sample SAMEA2580067, study PRJEB22360) | human gut metagenome | biome: human gut; feature: human-associated habitat; material: faeces | place: Denmark | collected 2008/2010
CCAGCGTGGCAGCATTGGTGCGTTCGGCGGCGGGACCGCCTCGCAGCAACGCGGCATTGCCAGATTTAAGGCACAGGCTGGCCACGTCCACAGTGACGTTCGGCCGGGCCTCATAAATCATGCCGATGACGCCCATCGGTACGCGCGTCTGGGTAAGGCGCAGACCGTTGGGCAGATTGTATCCGCGCACGATTTCGCCGACCGGATCAGGCAAGGTGGCCACATGACGCACGCCTTGGGCGGCGGCGGCCACGCGCGGCACGTCGAACAGCAGGCGGTCAAGCTTGCCCGCATCCATGCCGTTTTCCTTGGATTCGAGCATGTCCAGCGCGTTGGCGGCTTCGATGTCCGCGGCGTGCCCGTCCAACGCATCCGCAATGGCGAGCAGCAGTTCGTTTTTGGCTTCGGTATTTGCCTGTGCAAGACGCTCCTGCGCGCGTGCGGCCTGATCGGCCTGGCGGCACACCGCGTCGAACACCTCAGGACTCAATTCATCGCTCATAACAGTCAAGCGTAACTCACAACGCGGCTGATTGCTTACTCCGACCCGCTTGTTATGGGATGTCTGACGTTTTGAATCGCAAACAGAACCGGCTCCCCTCCATCTCAGGCGGGAAGCCGGTGATGTGATGCGCTCCGGTCAGCGAATCATCACTAACCGGTACACCACGGTGGATTAGCGAATCAGCAAATCAGTGGATCTGGTCCAGGTCGGGGTAGAGCGGGAAGTCTTCGGCGAGCTTGTCGACGCGAGCCTTCAGCGCGGTCACGTCGGCGGACGGTCCGGCGGCGAGCGCGGTGCCGATGATGTCGGCCACCTCCTCGTATTCCTTCGGCCCGAAGCCGCGGGTGGCCAGGGCGGACGTGCCGATTCTCAGGCCCGAGGCCACCGAGGCCGGGCGCGGGTCGAAGGGCACGGTGTTGCGGTTGATGGTGATGCCGCAGGCGGCGAGCAGATCCTCGCCCTGCTGGCCGTCCATCTCGCTGTTGCGCAGGTCGACCATCACCAGGTGCACGTCAGTGCCGCCGGTCAGCACGCTGATGCCGTTGGCCTTGACGTCATCGGCCAGTAGTCGTTCGGCAAGGATCTTGGCGCCGTCGAGCGTGCGCTGCATACGGTCCTTGAATTCGGGGGTGCCGGCCACCTTGAAGCTCACGGCCTTGCCCGCGATCACATGCATGAGCGGACCGCCCTGCTGGCCGGGGAACACGGAGGAGTTGAGCTTCTTGGCGTATTCCTGCTTGGCGAGGATGAAACCGGAGCGCGGGCCGCCGAAGGTCTTGTGCGCGGTGGAAGAGACTACGTCGGCGTACGGCACAGGACTCGGGTGCAGGCCCGCGGCTACGAGTCCGGCGAAGTGGGCCATGTCGACCCAGAATTTGGCGCCGACCTCGTCGGCGATCTCCTTCATGGCCTTGAAGTCCTCGATGCGCGGGTAGGCGGACCAACCGCCGATGATCATGGCCGGGTGGGTTTCGAGCGCACGCTGGCGGATGATTTCCGGGTCGATGCGGAAGGTCTCGGGGTTCACGCCATAAGCCTCGGCATGGTAGAAGCGGCCGGAGAAGTTGATTTTCATGCCGTGGGTCAGGTGGCCGCCGTGGTCGAGGGACAGGCCGAGCACGGTGTCGCCGGGCTTGACGAGCGCCTGGTAGACGGCGGCGTTGGCTTGGGCACCGGAGTGCGGCTGGACGTTGGCGTATTCGGCGCCGAACAGGGCCTTGGCGCGTTCGCGGGCGATGGTTTCGATCTGGTCCACGTATTCGCAGCCGCCATAGTAGCGGCGGCCGGGGTAGCCTTCGGCGTATTTGTTGGTCAGCACGGAGCCCTGGCATTGCAGTACCGCTCGCGGCACGAAGTTCTCAGAGGCGATCATCTCAAGGCCATTGCGCTGGCGGCCCAGTTCGGAGTCCAGCAGTTCGGCGATCTCAGGATCGGTTTCGCAGATCGGCGCGTTGAAAGCATCGGTCGCTTTCTGCGCAAGGGGTGAAGCGGTCATGGGTGCTCCTTTGGTATGGGCGACAATTGATTCGCCGTTGCCGCCTTACTGTATGGCCGGTTTGTAGCCGGCCTGTTTCATGATATGGCCGGTCCCCGTTCGATGGCAATGGTGATTTTCGCCGGTTTGACCGGTCGGCTATGCGAGACGGACGGCCCTTCTGCCCACGGCCCACGCTAGACTGGTGTGGATTCATCATCCCTTTCAGGCAGAAGGATTCATCGTGACAACCACCTTCCATTCCACCCGTAGCACCACCGATTCGCTGACCGCCAAGCAGGCGATTCGTAAGGGCATCGCCGATGACGGCGGCCTGTTCGTTTCGGACGCGTTGGGCAAGACCAAGGTGGACGTGGCCTCCCTGCCGGGCAAGTCGTACCAGCAGATCGCCGCCGAGGTGCTGGGCGCGCTGCTGCCGGACTTCACGGCCGAGGAGCTGGGCCAGTGCATCGCCGACGCCTACGGCGAACAGTGGTCCGATGAGCGCATCACCCCACTCAAGCCCCTGGGTGACGATTACGTGCTCGAACTGTTCAACGGTCCGACTTCCGCGTTCAAGGACGTGGCGCTGCAGATCCTGCCGCGCTTCATGGCGCACACCACGCCGGCCGATGGCGACGCGGACGAGAAGATCATGATCCTCACCGCCACCTCCGGCGACACCGGCAAGGCCGCGCTGGCCGGCTTCGCGGACGCCCCGGGCACCGCGATCACCGTCTTCTACCCGGAAGGCAAGGTCTCCCAGGTCCAGGAACTGCAGATGACCACGCAGGCCGGCTCCAACGTGCAGGTGGCCGCCGTGGAAGGCAACTTCGATGACGCCCAGTCCGCGGTCAAACGCATCTTCGGCGACCGCGCCCTGGCCGAGCGTCTCGCCGGCAATTCGCACGTGGTACTTTCCTCCGCCAACTCCATCAACGTGGGCCGTCTGGTGCCGCAGGTCGTCTACTACTTCTCCGCTTACGCCCAGCTGCTCGCCGACCAGGTGATCAATGTCGGCGATGAGGTCGAGTTTGTGGTCCCGACCGGCAATTTCGGCGATATCCTCGCCGGTTACTATGCCAAGCTGCTCGGTCTGCCGGTCAAGCACCTCGTGGTGGCTTCCGACAAGAACAACGTGCTGTTCGACTTCCTGACCACCGGTACCTACAACCGCCAGCGCCCGTTCTTCCAGACCATCTCCCCCTCGATGGACATCCTCATCTCCTCCAACCTGGAGCGCATGCTGTACTACTTGTCCGAGGGCGACACCCGTCTGATCTCCATGCTGATGAACGACCTCAACAAGTGGGGCACGTACGAGATCCCGGAAGAACTGCTGGCCAAGATTCGTCAGATCTTCGGCACCGGTTGGGCCGATGAGGATCAGGTACGCGAGTCCATCAAGCACTGCTGGGACGAGAACCACTACGTGATCGACCCGCACACCGCCTGCGGCTACTACCTGCTTGAGCAGATGCCGCGAGACCCGCTGACCCCGCGCGTGCTGCTCTCCACCGCCAGCCCCTACAAGTTCCCGCGCGTGGTGAACGAGGCATTGGGCTTCGACGCCACCGGCACCGACTTCGAGTGCATGGATGTGCTGGCCCACGAGACCGGCACCACCGCCCCGGCCGCCCTGCGTGGTCTTGTGACCGCCGACGTGCGGTTCAAGGACGTCGTGGCCATCGACGGCATGGAGGACTACGTGGAGAAGGCCGCCCAGGCGCTGTAAACATACCGGCACATTGGCTCCCCTCAGAGCGGGGAGTCATTTTGTTTCATCAGCATCGCAGCGACCAGCGCTCCCACAATGACGCATCCGTCAATTCACCGACATAGGACATACCAAACATAACAACATATTTACTATGTCTGCTATGATGGCGTCTAAGCTATGGCGCACTGGCGAGGAGGCAATCATGTGGTCGGAAGAGGAAATCGATGCTTTGCTGAACCCGCTGCGCTCCGCGCAATCGGACAGTCAGGATATTGAGGTCAAGGAGGCTGTGGGCGGATTGCCGGTTTCGCTGCCTGAGACCATTTCCGCTTTCGCCAATGGACGCGGCGGCACCATCGTGCTGGGCATTGCCGAAAAGGATGGCTTCGAACCCGCCCAAGGGTTCAAGGCGCAACCCGTCGCCGAGGCATTGGCGCAGATGTGCAGAGACAAAATCACCCCGCCTATAAGGCCAGTCATCGACGTCGCTTCGTATCATGATTCCACCGTGGTCATCGCCGTCATCGATGAGGCCGATCCACTGGATAAGCCATGTTATGTTCGCAATAGAGGCCGGTACAGCGGCTCGTTCATCCGAGTTTGGGATGGCGACCGCAAACTCAGTCATTACGAAATCGACCGGCTTTTGGAAAACCGCGCGCAACCCACGTATGACCGAGGGCTGATCTACGAAGCCACCGTCGACGATCTGCTACCGGATATCGTGGACGGCATTCTCGCGTTATGCCGCGAACGCCGTCCACGTGTCTTCGGAAAACTGACCGATGAAGAGGCGATGAGCGCGCTTGGGATAGTCGGAACAGGAGATGACGGGAAGTCTCATCCGACGCTTGCAGGACTGCTTGTCGCCGGCAATTATCCCCAGCAGTTTCTGCCACGGGTGAATATCACGTTCACGTGCTACCCCGGATATGACAAGGTGTTTGCCGGCGGGGTGAAATTCATCGACAATTATTCACTCGACGGCCCCATCCCCGAGATACTCGGAGAAACCCTGAACGCCGCGCAGAAGAACATGCGCATCGGAGGCGTATTGGACGGCCCATTCCGCAAAGACACCTTTGAATACCCAGAGGACGCCATACGTGAGGCCGTGGTCAATGCCATCATGCATCGCGACTATTCGCCGATGGCCCGGGGCGGCCAAATTCAGGTCAACATGTACAAGGACCGCCTTGAAGTGCTGAGTCCAGGCGGATTATACGGCGACGTAACGCTGGATTCCATCAGCGAGCCCGGCTCCACTTCGACCCGCAATCAGACACTTGCCAAATTGCTTGAATGCACCCCGTTCCGCAATGCCACAGTCGCGGAGAATCGAGGGACCGGATACAGCCTCATCAACAGACTGCTGCTGGATAACGGCAATGGCGAGCCTGAAATATACAGTACGCTGAATTTGTTCTCGGTCACCTTCCGCTCAGCGGATACCTCCAAGTTGCCGGACAGCCGCAGGGATCCCCGTTACGCGGGTTGGGGCGATAGGCCCGATATCGATTACAGCGCGGCGCAAGGGCTGATCAACGGACAGCTTCCGACACCGGCGCACCCGAAAATCGTGCCATTCCCCAAGAGCAATATCAAAGCGGAAGAGCTCAGCGACGAAGAGATGTACGAGCGATATCTCAAAGATATTCCCGGATTGGGGCCTACCATTGCGCGGATCGCCGGACTGGATGTTTCTCGGCCTGCGGACATGCCGCTGGTTCGTGATGCATCATCCATCGAAAGGCCATCAGCTCGCAGCGCGTCGGCATCCGCATTGGAGGGCAGCGCCCTCTACTCCATGCTGGAAGAGCAACTGTTGCAACTGATCAACAAGCACGGCACCATGTCCACGCCCAAATTGGTGGAGGCCACCGGAGCCCCGCGCTCCACCGTCACCTATCAGCTGCGCAAACTCCTGGAATCAGGCACGATCGAACGCACGCAACCAGCCCGCTCCCCCAAACAGTCCTACCGGATAAAGTCCGCCTGAGGCGTGCAAAGCGAAAAAAGGCGCCGCGTTGGCCTGTGCCTCGGCATATGTCCAACGGCGTGTTGCTTGTTTTTCCAGGAAGGCGGGAATCGCCATGCCGCGCGGTACGCGAGTGATATTACGCGGGTTTCAGTGCGTTGTGTCAACCAAACGCGAGAGGAACATATGACCACGGCCAACGGGCAGACGCCCGCTGACCCGATGCTTATCATGCTTATGATCGCTGCGGCCATCACCCTGGGCGTCAACATCACCCGCTCCATGGCCGGCGGCCACGCCGACATTCTCGAATGCGTGGGCATTTTCTTCGCCATCGCCCTGTCCGTGACCATCACCGGCGAAAGCGTGCCGAGTGCCAAAGCCGCCAACACCGGTATGACACCGCTGCAGGAGAAGCTCGCGAAGCTGGACGAACTTCATGGGCGGCACCGCCGAACAGCAGTCGACCATTCTGTTCACGCTGTTCGTGGTGTTCCAGCCGTTCAACGCCTTCAACAGCCGCGAGCTGGGCAACGCCAGCCTGTTCGCCAATCTGCTACGCAATAAAGTGATGATCGGCGTGTTCGCGCTGATGTTCGCACTTCAGGTGCTGGTGGTGCAATTCGGCGGCGCGATGTTCCGCACCGTGCCGCTGCCGATCGACATGTGGCTGAAGATCATCGCGGTCGGACAAATGCGCGGCTAGAGTTCTTTGGCTCGGTAGATGCGGATGGCTATAAGCATGGAGCCAAAAAATGCGAGCAGACACAACACGGCGAGAACAAGCGCCGTATGCCACCAGATCGTCAGGAAATCGGCAATATTCAGCAATAGCCATTGCCAGTCGACAGGCAATCGAGCCAGCAGCGCAATGACGGCATACAAGCCAACCATGACCGCGACAGAGGCCACCATCATCTTGCGGAAGGTGAACCGGTATGCACAGGCCAGCAGCACCGACCCAAGAATGATAGCCAAAGCGAAGATGAAAGCACCTGCTGCCAAGGTACCGATCCACCCCATATCTGCTATATCGCCAAAGACAATGAAGACGCCGCCGCATATCACCACGTCCAAAGCCCAGAGCAGGCCAACCACCAACAGAAAAAGGTACCGACCTACAACTTGTGCAGTGCGTGAAACAGGAATCAGCCCTCGCATGGCACTGTGCCCTGCAGATTCCTCGGATGACGCAGGCCCCAATGCACTCATACATGCCATCGCCGATGCCAAACCTCCGAGTCCGCCCATCAGACCACTAACAACGTGTTCATCGACGTGGGTCGATATCATCACCAGCGACACCACGATAGACAGCACCGGGAAAACCAGCAGAAATACCATATTCGCCACGCTAAACAGACCCGTCCCGACACAATCGAATCGACATTGCTTTACTACGGATTTCCAGCTCATCGTCACCATTCCCTTGAAGCAAATATGCGAGAGGCAATTACATACGAGATTCCATATGCCACAACCGTCGTTGTCAATACCGCAATAACCAGCCACAATCGTTGCGCGATGATGGCATTCGCGGCATGGGCCAATCCTCTGGTCACCGAAGCAGGCAAAATAGATGGCAGCATGAATACAGCCAATACAACTACATAAATCACCATCATCGTGACTCGAAGACCGCCTAGTTTGGTCCACAGATAACCCGTGGGCACGATAAGCGCGACCATCAGCGCGGTGCAGAAACCTCCCAACGGCGCCGCCCACAGATTGCCCGCGAATGACCAATCCGGATTGACCAGCACTTGCAACCCGTCAATCAGAACAATCATCGCTATCGACAATACGGAAATCACCAATCCAACCACATATCGCGCGGCCACCTGACTCTTCCTCGAAGCCGGAATAATGCCACGAAGTCGATATCCGTTCTGTAAGTCAGCAACCGCCATGGTTAGCACCCACATGGCGCAGATGAATACCGTCATGATGACACCCATGCGATAGCCGAAGCCATCACCATAAGCTTCACCTTGAAAGATGACGGAGAACAACGGTGCCAACAACAACGAGAACACAGTCCGTTCGCCGACGCACAGGTAGGCCATATCGACGCGCAATGCAGTGGTCAATGCATGTTGCCGAGACCGCGACACCCTCAGTATTGCCTCCATGGCCGCTCACCTCCCGCTCAAGTCACGATTGGAATCATGGGCATTGGTCAGTCGAATGATGTCATCAATGGAAGCCGATTCAACGACAAGCCCCGAAACCACCGACGCAACAGCATCAAGCCTGTCTGACCGGACCAGCGCATCGAATCCGGTGGCATACGTATGTGAGCCCAGCACTACGTCCGCAGGCAGTTGTGCCAGTTCGTCTGGACCGCCCTTAATCAGGCGGAACGATTCCTCAAACTCGTCTTTCGGACCGGTGTAGTAGAGACGGCCATCGGTGATGTAGGTAATGAAGTCAGCAGCACGTTCGAGGTCGGCAGTGATATGGGTGCTGAACAGTACCGAATGCTCGCCATCCTCAATGTAGGCATGCAGGATATCCATGAGTTCGTCGCGGGCAAGCACATCGAGTCCGCTGGTCGGCTCGTCGAGAATCAGCAGCTTGGCATCATGACTCAATGCGATGGCCAGCATCAGCTTCATCTGCATGCCGCGGGAAAGATCCTTGATATGTTTCTTGCCGTTCTGTGCGTCACCAAGGCCAAAAGTATCCAGATACTTGCGATAGCATCCACCGTCCCATGATGGATACAGTGGCGCGACAATACGTTCAATGTTCTTGACTTGCCACTGTTCATGCATGTAGCTGAAGTCGAACACCACGCCGAGTTGTTCTTTGACGGGCTCCTCGTTGGCGATGTTGTCGAGGCCGAGCACGTGAATCGACCCGGCGTCGCGGTGGATCATGTTGAGGATGAGTTTGATGAGGGTGGATTTGCCGGCGCCGTTCGGGCCGATCAGTCCCATGATGTAGCCCTTGGGCAGGTCGAAGGTCACGTCGTCCAGCGTGAAGCCGGAATCATAGTGTTTGGTGACGTCGGTGACCTGCAACGCCATCGCGTCGGATTCGGATATGGCGGTCATGTCCATGGTCCTTTCTTGAGGTTATTCCTTGCGGTATTCCTCTTCGAGCATGCGGTCCAATGCGTCCAGCGGAATGCCGGCGGCTTTGGCGCCCCGGCTTGCCTCGGCCAGGCTTTCACGAATCTGGGTTTCGAGCTGACGTTGCATCAGTTCGTTGCCCTTGTCCATCACGAAAGTGCCTTTGCCTTGGATGTTCTGCACCACGCCCTCATCGGCCAGTTCGTTGTACGCCCTGGTGACGGTGAGTACGGAGATGCGCAGCTCCTTGGCGAGTTTCCTCAAGGAAGGCAGGGCCTCGCCCGCCTTCAACTCGCCGCTGAGCACCGCCGAACGGATTTGGGTTTTGATTTGCTCGTAGATGGGTTCACCGGACACGGATGAGATGATCAGTTTCACCTATGCCCCTTTCGATTGTGGTTGACTAGCACCCCAGCTGTTTAGCTGTTATACAACACAGTATAACTGTTCTGCTTAACTGTCAAGGTGTGTTACATAACAGTTGAACAGTGAACAAACACCTCGACAACATACAGCGTCGAAACATGGGCCGTGCCTACAATGGCCTCGGAAAGGGGCACCTATGCCAAACAACGCCGTTACGCCGACAGCCCCGCCAGCGGGGGTGTAACTTTTTTATCACAGCACGCGCGGAGCGTCGTGGAAGTCGAAGAGGACGCCGTCGGCCAGGTGGCAGATCTCGGGCCAATCGGAGGCGGAGGAGTCGTCGTGCATGGCCCAGACCTTCATGCCGACCGATTTGGCCGACTTCATGCCGACCAGCAGGTCTTCGAACACCGTGCAGTCGACCGGCGCGGCGCCTAGGCGCTTGGCGGCGAGCAGGTAGACGTCGGGCTGGTCCTTGCCGACGTCGTTCGCGTCATCGACGGAGACGATATCGTTGAACAGATCGAACATGCCGACGTGGCGTAGCGCCGGCTCACGCAGATGCGGGGGCAGCGAGGTGGCGACACCCAGTTTGACACCGGAGGCTTTCAGATCGCGCAGATAGTCAAGCGCGCCGGGTTTGGCTTCGACCGTGGTGGAATAGGCGACGCTGGCCATGTCGTCCCATTCCTGCATGAGCTCTTCGGGCGTGTCTGTAAGGCCGAAGCGTGCGATGGTGTATTCGGCGATCTGGCGGAATTGCATGGCGGAGACTTTGGTCATGTAGTCGGGCGGCACTTCGATTCCGCGCTTGTTCAGGAAGTCGATGTCGACTTGGTCCCAGACTCCCATGGAGTCTAGGAGGGTGCCATCGAGGTCGAATATGGCGGCCTTGGTCATTTGCTAATCTCCATCTTCTTCAACCACCCTCAGTCGCCTGCGGCGCCAGCTCCCACCAGCGGGAGCGTAAGCCGAGAATCGGATAGGAGTTCTCGGGCGTGGTCCAGGGAGGCTTCGGATTCGCTGCCGGAGAGCATGCGGGCGATTTCGTGGACGCGGGTTTCGCCGTTGACTTCGGCGATGGTGGTGACCACGCCCAAATCGTCGTCATCGGCATCCGGCGGCTCCTTGGTGACCACGAACTGCGCGTCCGCCCACGAGGCGACCTGCGCCAAGTGGGTGACGACGATGACCTGCGCGCTGCGGGCCAGCCGTGCCAGACGTTTGCCCAGTTCGACCGCGGCCTTGCCACCCACGCCGGCGTCAACCTCGTCGAAGATGAAGGTCTGGTCGGCACCGCCGCGCGTGTCGGCGGCCACCAGCTCCAAGGCCAGCATCAGTCGGCTCAGTTCACCGCCCGAAGCGCTTTTGCCCATCGGCAACTGCGGCGACCCCTCGAACGGCGTAAACAGGAACGCGATATCGTCGCGACCATACGGGCCGAGCGGATCATCGGCCTTGTCTCGCGGCGTGACGCGCACTTCCAAGGAGGCGCCCAGCATGGCGAGCGAGCCGAGTTCTTCAGTGACGCGCGCGCCCAAGTCGGCAGCGGCAGCCACGCGCGCGGCGCTCAGCACGTCGGCGGCGGCGAGGGCCGCATCGTACAGCGTCTGCCGTTCGGATTCGAGTTCGGCGACCTTTTCCGGCGAGGCATCCAGATCCTCCAGATCGAACGCCGCCTTGTCCCGCCAAGCGAGCACGTCGGCCAAGGTGGGGCCCCACCGACGGGCGAGGTCGCCAAGCTCGTGGATACGGCCGTTGATCTGGTCCAGATCCTCCACGCTGCCTTCGTCGCCCAGCTCCTGGCTCAGGGCGAACACCACGTCGCCCAAATCGGCATTGATGGATTCAAGCCGATCGGCCTGCTCGGAGAACGTGCCGCCGACGCGAATCGCGCGCAACGAGGTCACCGCATGATTGATGAGTTCCACGGCCGAAGCGCCGTCGGCGGCGTCCACATCCACCTGCGAGGCATCCAGCGCGCCCAGCGCCGAACCCACGCCTTGGGCGATGTCGGCCGCGTTTTCGATGCGTTCGCGGCGCGCCTTCAGCTCCTCATCCTCCCCCGGCTGCGGGTCGATTCGGTTGATGCGGTCAATGGATTCGCGCAGGTAGTCGGCCTGTTGGCGGGCAGAGGATTCCTGCGAGCGCAGGCGTTCCAGCCGCTCATCCATGGCGGCCAGCGCATCCCACGCCTTGCGGTAGGCGGCCAGTTCGGCTTCGTCTCCGGCCACCCGGTCCAGAAACTCGCGTTGCCGTGAGGAGGCCGCGATTTTCAGCTGATCGGTCTGGCCATGAATGGTAACCAGTTCGCCGGCGATGGCCCCCAGCACCGAACGCGGTACGGACTTGCCGCCGAGCACAGCCCGCGAACGTCCGGAAGCGCGTACGGTGCGGGAAAGGAACAGTTCGCCGTCTTCGGGGTCGACGCCCGCGTCATGGGCCTTGGCCACGGCCGCGGCAGCACCGGTGAACCCACTGTCGGCATCGCCAGAACCGGCATCGTTGGTGTCGCCGGAATGTTCAGATGCGACGGCATCATCCGAGAGCGCGAAAATCGCCTGGGCCCAAGCCTCGTCCGCCCCGGCCGAGACGCGCGAGGATTCGGCGGCCCCGCCGGAGACCAGTCGGATCGCGGAGAGCAGCATGGATTTGCCGGCACCGGTCTCACCGGTGATGGCGGTCATGCCTGCGGCCGGCGCAATGGTGGCTTCTCGAATCGGCCCCAGATTGCGGATATCGAGTTCTTCGAGCATCAGGATCCTGCCTTGCCGTCACGTTCGCCCGGCTTGTCGGGCCCGGTACCAGCGACGCCAGCGTCACCGGCAACGGCAACGCCAGCCGCATACGCGGCCGCCGGGAACGTGTGCCCGTGATGCAGCGACTGGCTCGAGGCCTCGTTGCGCGCGTGCTCGCGCCAACCGACCACGGGCAGATCGAACTTGGAGACCAGACGGTTGGTGAACGGCACGCCGGAGAGTCGGGCGAGGCGCAAGGTATCGCGCGATTCGCGCACCATGACGCGCGTACCCTGCGGCAGGGCGCGCTGACGGCGTCCATCGCAGCAAATCCAGCCTTCGGACATGGAATCGTCCAGAATATCGATGGTAAAGGTCGAACCGGAGCCGATGATCAGCGGACCGGCGAACAGGGCGTGCGCGGCCAACGGAATCAACTGCAGGGCCTTGACGTTCGGCCACATGACCGGACCGCCCGCGGAGAAGGCGTAGGCGGTGGAACCGGTGGGCGTGGAGACGATGACGCCGTCCGCGCCGAACGAGTTCATCTCCACATCGTCCACGCGGATGGACAGTTCGACCATCTTGCCCCGGTCGGCGCGTTCCAGTGTGATGTCGTTCAGCGCCCAATCCTCAATGGGCTTGGTGGCGCCGGGCAGCCAGACGTCCACATGGGCGATCATGCGTTCGTCGATCGAATAGTCGTGGGTGGAGACCCGGCGGATCGCCTCGTCGATCTGGAAGCTTTCGAATTCGGCCAGGAAGCCGACATGCCCCATGTTCACGCCGAGAATCGGCACCTGGGTGCAGTGGACGAGTTCGGCGGCGCGCAGTATCGTGCCGTCGCCGCCCAGGACCACGACGATTTCGGTGTCGTCCGACACGCACGGCGGCTGCACGCCGAAATCGGGGGCCTCGGTGTTGTCGATGATGGCGACTTCGAAACCGGCCACTCGCAGCTGGCTCACCGCCTCGGCCACTACGGTTCCGGTCTGCCTGAGCCTGGTATGCGTCACCACCACCGCGTTGCGCTTGGCCATGGCATCCTCCTGTCGATTCGGTCGCACTGCTCATTATTCTAACCGCAGACACCGTCATCAGTCGTACAGGTGTTCGAAAAATGCTGCTTCGTGGCGCGTCGCCGGCAACGTTCCACAGAGTCGATTATCGTAAGGCTTCGGCATACAATGGCGTACAGCCGCGCAATCACCGTACGCGTGCCGTGCGCAGCGCGATGGCATGCCGTATGACCGTACAGCAGTATCAGTTGAGGAGCTTGAGGACCCATGGCCAATGACTTCGACGAATCCTCCGCCAATGAGGAGGCCTCGAAGGGACTGTCATGGTGGTATTCAGCCGATGTACTGAGCCGAGACAAAAGCGATAAAACCGCCAAGCGCATTCGACGTATCAGCATCACCGACCGTCTGCTCAGGCACCCGGGCCGTCTGTCCATGGTGTATTTCGGCGCACTGATCATCATCGTCACCGGTTTGCTGCTGCTGCCGATCTCCACATCGGACATCATCTTCACCAATTTCCCGATCGCGTTCTTCACCGCCGTCTCGGCCCTGTCCACCTGCGGCATTCCGGTGGTGAACACCGGCGAATACTGGTCGATGTTCGGCCAGGTCGTCGTCCTGTTCTCCATCCAGTTCGGCGGTCTGGGAGTCATGACCTTCGCCTCGATGGTGGCTCTTGGCGTTTCCCGCAGACTCAAGGTCTCCCAGCGTATGCTCACCGCGAACGAGCTGGGCACCACGAAGCTTTCCGAGGTCAAAGGCGTGCTCACCGTGGTGCTGGGCACCTCCATCATCGCCGAGGTGCTGACCTTCGTGCTGCTGCTGCCCGACCTGTTCCGCGTGAACCATGGCAATATGGGGCGTACCTTGTGGCAGGCGCTGTTCTACGCGGTGTCGGCCTATAACAACACCGGTTTCACGCCGGATGCCACTGGTCTGCATGTGAACCGTTGGGGCGTGGGGCTGCCGATTCTCATCAGTGCATTCATCGGAACGCTCGGCTTCCCCGTGGTGCTGAATCTGGTGCAGTGCGCACGCCGGCGGCTCAGCCCGAAACGTTGGACATTGCACACCAAACTCACTTTGGTGACCACCGCTGTGCTGGTGGCCACCTCACTGGCTTGGTTCCTGCTGGTCGAGTGGAG
>OAUY01000451.1_pt1 | contig 13832 bp, 22 predicted proteins | sample 1476321 | NCBI WGS metagenome assembly OAUY01 (sample SAMEA2580067, study PRJEB22360) | human gut metagenome | biome: human gut; feature: human-associated habitat; material: faeces | place: Denmark | collected 2008/2010
AAATACTTGTTAAAAATATATTAATGGTATCATATTTATATCATCTCCGCTTATTTTCTTCTATAATTTTATGCAAAGCTTCTATTTGCATCATTGCACCCTCATAAGCCGCTTTATAATTGACATTCGCATCAATATCCGTCTCAATCATATTCCCTTTGCCAGTACAAAGCCACTTCACATTCAATTCCGGGAACTTATCCACAATACGAGCTATTATATCAGTTCCAATAGCCCCCTTCCCGTTCCTTATGGAGTTATAGATGTATCTATTTGACAATTCACAATAAGCCTCAAACGAGTTCTCACCTTTGACAACTCCCTTATCACGTGCATACCTTGCAAATTTTCGTAATCTGTCAATAGCCCTTTCTTCCATATCAAATAATCTTTTGACTTATTATGCGTAATGCTTGCCACATCCCCCTTATTTCTCTTCTCTCGACATCTAACTGGCCATGCTTGGGGTTATCAGCCTTTAAAGTCAGCACATTATCCAAGAAAAGACTGTTTTTCAATATCCGCTTGACTGAAAGCGTTTTCCCATACACAATACTCACAACTCCTGACGCGCTTTCCCACAAACCTTCTTCTATTTTGCGAGCAAGAATTTTAGCTCCGTCCGGTATAGTTGGCTCCATGCTGTCACCACGTACTTGAAAGACCATATAAGAATCATCAAGCACTTCACCTTCTTCCGGCATGACACCATAAGAATCAATTTCATAAGCTGTGTTATATAAGCTTTCGACAAATGAAGCCGCAGCATCTATCGGAACATATTTTACTTTTACAAGAATATCTTGAAGATAAGGAGCTACTTTACTAATCGTAGAGTCTGATTGCATTCTCGCATTTTTCAGAGCATCCCTAATATCCTTCTCCGAAGGTTCTATCTGTCCTGATGGAGTCTTTGCAAACAAACCTTCTCCAGTATATAGCCATGCTCTGCTCACATCATACTTCTCACAAAAAGCATCAATTGTTTTTTTACTTGGTAACTGAATCCCTTTTTTTATACTGGTAAGAGTTGATTCACTGGATATAATATTGTCTTTCTTCAATTTATACCCACTCAAACCACAATATGAAATTGCTTGCAAAAACCTTTTTGAGAGATCACTCAATTTTTTATCGTCAACTTCTTGCATACTTCGTAAATTAAGTAGTATATTTGCATCCGTAATAGTAGCAGTATTACCACATAAATTGATTAAACATCCTATTTGGAGTTTATATATAGAAATCCGTAAATAGCTGCTACCTATTTGCGGATTTTCTTTTTCTCCACATTGTGTAATCGGCGGTAGGCCGCATAGCGGAGAGACAGAGGGTTACACTCTTACAACTCAATACTGCGAAGGGCGTGCGATATTGAGAGGCAAACGAAACCGGGATGCCTGCACAGCTACAAGTAAGCGAAAAATCCGGGAAGTCGGGTAACTTGTTAATGCCCGGCCAGCTAAGAACGGCGTACTTATACGAACGAGACATTTCTTATGCTGCATATAGCAAAAACGGGAAACCGTCTAAGGGCTAACTATGCAGCAATCCAGCACCTTACCGAATGAGATCGTCTTTTACTTCTTCAATTATTACAATACTAATAGAACGACATTACTTTTTTTTCAGAAAGCTTTCTTTTTACGCAAACCTCACTTGTATAACATTTTATAAACCAACAACTTACATTAAAACATGTTTTATAACATACGAAATACTACAAATTTTAAGAAGTATTTTATTGTACTTCTGAAAATATGAAGTATATTTGCAACGTCAAACAAACAAAGAGTGTAAGTTTGAACAACAAGAAAGCTGGCGACTTCAAAAGCCACTTACTACATATCTCATTGGCAAATGTAGTTGTTAGCTTTCTTTTATGCAAATTTTTTGTGGAAAATTTAAGTATAAAATAGAAAATAATATGAAAGTAACAAAGAAAGATATTCTAAGCATTAAAGCTGGTTCTTCCAAAGTAATGCAGCTGGATTCTTACAAGGATTGCGTCAATGCAAGAAGCTACGCCTATCAATTAGCTTTTACTGATCCCCGTGAAGACGTTGAAAGATATTCAATATCCATCGACAAAGATAAAAATCAGATAACCATCGAAGCGATAAAGAAATGAACCGTTCAGATGCCAAAATGATTGCAGAAGAACTGCACAAGTTTATTCGCAATGATGTGAGAAAGGCTGTAACTGAAATGGCGACTGCTGAAACCGAAGAGTATTTGAATGCCAAACAAGCTGCTGTATTTCTCGGATGGAAGTTGCAAACCTTATACAATCGAATACATGATATTCCTCACACCAAAAATGGCAAGAGTCTCATTTTTACCAAATCAGCTTTGAGAAAATTCATGGAAAGAAAATAATCCCGGACGGATTTGGCCGTCTTTCCGGGAACTAACAAAACGTTCTTTGACATATTGTATAGTCTGAACAAATAAAGACTTAAAACAAGGTTTACTGCTTATCTAAAGGGCGAAATAGACCGACAAAGTAGCCAAAGCGGATTAGTGAAAAGAGTGTGAATACGGACTGCCAATAAGAAGATGCAGCACACGAATCACTAAGTTATCAAAAACAACTTATATTATGACAAAGTAAACGTAGGGCGTTTATAAATACATTCTTAACTGAATAGATACTTTAAATGATATATATACCCGTGCTTCGCAAGAAGCGGTCACCGCTAAAAAGCTACGGCCAACAATCCATCGGAACGCGGACGGGAACACATTTTAAATGCTAAAAGTATGAAAGGAATTACAGAAATGACCGAGCAAGAGATTCTTGCGTTAACGGAGGAAGATGTACAGAAATTGATTAAACTCCGCATGATGGAGGAAGGTATCAAAATTATGGATAAGCCGGAGGTTCCCGAATTGTTTGAGATTGAACCTGCTGATTTGAAAGTGTTCACGATCCCATTCTTTGAAGGTTACGCTTTTACAGACATGGAAGAAGCGAATGCGGTAGCAGAAGCATTACGTAATGCGAAAACCCTTCGCAAAGTTGAATACGATTGGAACAAACTCGGAAGCGACTACAAATATCTCGTCAAGAAAGATAAATACAATTACTCTATCAAGCCAGACTTTGAGGTTAACTGTGGCTTTGTGTATTCAAGTGAACTATACGAAAAGATTTCAAACTTTGCCGCACAGAACAAGGTTATGAAAGAACAAGCAGCGAAAGACCAAAAAGAATATGACGAAAAGATGCAAGAAGCGTCCGGCATCATCTCGGAGATAAGCGGATGGGTTAAGGAGGTCAAAGTTAAGTATGAGCGATTGAATAGGCTTACTTACAAATTCGCTACTGACTATTATCCCCTTTCCGATCACAACGAGGATATGGCAATGAAATTTATGGCTAAAGCCTATTCTTTTACAGATGAAGAAAAAGAATACATATTACAGAATTACAAAGAATTACTATCCACAAGTGATGAATAAGTTTTTTAGTTAGTTATTGGCTCCTTGCTTGCGAAAGTAGGGAGTTTTTTGTAAAACTCTAAATTCATTATATGAGTAATATAGAAGATACAATTTACGATCTGCCAAATGAAGAATACCACCGTGGAGAAAGATTCAAAGATTTCCTAAGTAGTACGCAGATTAAAGATTATATGGTGTCCCCAAAGTTTGCCCGATACAAGGCGTTGCACCCGGAATTATTTGAGATAAGTATTGAAGCCTCTGAAAAAGGTTCACTGTACCATGATGCAATGGAAAGCCTTGTTAATACTGGAAAACTTGACAAGTGGCGAAATAACCTTCTTGTATTTGAGCCGCCTATAAATCCTAAAACCGGCTGTCCGTATGGACGAGATACCCAAAAATATCAGATTGCACTAATAGAGGCCAAAGAGTCAAATCCGGGTAAAACGTTGACAAGCACAACCGATATACAATTGGTTGAAACAATGGTTTATGAGCTTCTTAATAATTGCCGGGACACCTCCAAACAGATCAGGCAGATATTAAAATGGGGAAAAGCCGAAGTCAGCCATTTCGTTGAATACGAAGGATGCAAGTTCAAATATCGCCCTGATGTGGAAACGGCCAAAAAAATTGTTGACTGGAAAACATTGGCGGTTGATGATCTTCATGAAGAAACAGTTAACCGGACTATTGCCAAATTTCATTATGGTATTTCGGCAGCTTTCTATCAGTTTTTTGAACATGAACGTACTGGAGTATGGAAGGAGTTCTACTGGGTTATGCAACAAAAGACAGCTCCCTATGACGCAGTATTTGTCAGTGCAGCTAACTGGGCTTTCCATTTGGAAGACGGAATTGTGAAAATGGGGGCAAGCGCATTGGCATTCAAGAAATTGTTAGACCAGCATGTTTACTGTACACAAAACAATGATTTTGACGGTGCACAGATATTTATTCAGCCGGGATTCAAAGGACGAAGAATAATGGTGCCGGACACACCTGCATTTGAAAAGAACAAGATGTTTAACTTTTATAATAATCAAGAACAATGAGTAAAACAGAGAATCAATCCCCCCAACAAGGGAACTTGGGAATGGAACAACACAATGCTCCTTCACCAACAAAAACAGAACCGGTCTCCCCAACACCTTCCACACCACAACCGCCCGTTCCTTCTGCCCCACCAGCCTTTCCAGTACAACTGAAAGGATTGGAAAGCTGTTTTATCTCCCCTAAAAAGGCATTTATAGCAGCTGGTGGCACAGAACAGCAATTTGCCCGTGAAGTCAATTTCGCTATGCAGGCAATGTTGAATAATCCTTATTTGATTGACTGTGCCCGGCAATATCCCGATCATCTTGTCGAAGCAATCAAAAACGTTTCTCTTACCGGTCTGACGCTCAATCCTGAACTAAGATTGGGGTATCTTGTACCGTACAAAGGCAAAGTGAAGTTCCAAGCTTCATACATGGGGAAAGTTGATATTTTGATCCGCACTGGTGTTGTAAAGGATATTTATTCTGATTTGGTTTATGCTAATGACGAGTTCTGTATGACAAAAGGTACCGGCGGCACTATCATCCACAAACCTAATGTATTCGGAGAACGTGGTGATCTTCTTGGAGGCTACTATTTCGCTGTCTTGACTTCCGGTGTTGTAAAATTCGATGCAATGCCCAAAGCCCGTATTGAAGAAATAAAAAGTCGTAGTGAGGCTGTCAAGAAAGGCAAGCAATCTCCGTGGGACACAGACTTTGAAGAAATGGCTCGAAAAACAATCGTGAACTGGGCTTTCAAATTCCTGCCCAAAACCGGCATTTCAGATTCCATGATTAAAGTTCTTGAAACAGAGAGCCAGTTGGATGATGAAATGTTTGAAGACTGGAAAAAGGCACAAGGTCAGAAACCGGACGATTTTGAGGAAGACGATACTCCATACGCAGAAGAAGTCAAGTAATGGATTCATGTGAAAAAATTAGTAACAGTATCACAGCGGCTAAAGAACTGATCGAAAATGAAACACGTTCTTTGGCTGCTTTACATAAAGCAAAACAGCTTGAAAAAGAGCTTCATAAATCCGGCAAGTTGTTTCGTATTCCTACAATGAACGGAATTATAGAAACAACCTGCCCGGAAAAATACATAGAATACAATAACCAGTTTAAAATCAAATTAAAATGAGAACAGTAACAGTTGAAGTGCCCGAAGGACACATGGTAAAAATCGTGAAAGAAGAAAGTATGCAACCTACTCAAAAAGTTACGGGGGGGGGTAAATTTGAATTTGAGGGTGAGACATTCATCCCCGGTGACGTAATTATCAATCCGAATCGCGGAGGGGGCAGCATGATGATTCTCTCTGAAATTAGAGAAGAAAGGCCACTCTCTTTTTTACCGGCAATTAAAGTACCTTTCGGCCTTGTCGCCTATGTTCCTTCCAATGATGAAGGTGACAGAGTTTTTGTAAGACTCACACCCGAAGCTGGTATCGGAGGCATGAAGGGATTCCGTAAAGCTACGGAAGAGGAAAAGGCAAAGATGCTTGCCGCCATGAAGGAAGAAAAACATTACTCCTTCAATTTTGAGAAGTTACAGCCTGAATATATCCCGACTGTCGGCGATGTTGTTATTGTATGGGATGATAATAGCAAAGAAAATGCGGTAGTCGGTGTTATGAATGAAATGGATAAAACAGTCAGGCCATACAAGATAAATGATGGTACTTGGTATGGGAACTGCGACAAGTTCGTTTCAGAAGAACAATATAAAAATTTGATTGATGGGAAAGAGTAAATCTAAATCGGGGGGGGCGAGAAATTACACTCCCCTTCTCACAGCTCGCCCAAAGGGAATGAGCTACCAAGAATATCGTGAACGCAGAGCCTATCAGAACGCATGGTTGAAAGAGCGACTGAAAGGCTTTATTTGTTATGTATCGTCTGAACTGGTTGTATATGACAAAATAACGGGATTACCCCGATTATTCAATCATCGTACAGATGATATACACAAAGCAAACATAAGGACTAACCCACAGCCATTTGTCGGTTCTGCCCGATATGGCTTAAAACCTTTATGATATGGATAAAGAACTATTTAAAGATAAGAATCCATTGCTTCGCAGACAAATGTTGGAAGACAATTGCGCAGCAGTTGAAAGAATTACCTATACTTCTCCTTTCAGCGAGGAAGAAATGGGTGAACGGAAAACGGAGTTGGCAAATATTGACCTTGACATGGCCGCACTGGAAGAAGAAAAGAAAGCTTTCATGCAAGCATACAAGGACAAACTGAAACCTAAAAAGGAACGTAAAAAAACGTTGCTTACCGATATAAAACGTGGTTATGAGGAAATTACGGATGAATGCTTTAAGTTTATGGATCGTAGCACCCGTACCACCGGATATTACAATGGTAATGGCGATTTGGTTAAAGAACGTCCGATGGAGGCACAAGAGATGCAAAAAACGGTCTTCGAGGACATTGAATCTACTGGTACGGAGGGATAAGCCATGAGAAAAGAAGAACTTATCAAGCAAGTAGCCGAATCAACCGGTATTGCTATTTGCGAAGTCCGAACAGTTATAGAAGCAGCATTGAAGGAAACCGTGGATGCAGTAGCTAATGGAAGAACTCTTTATATCAGAGGTTTTGGTACACTGTCACCCAAACACTATAAACGAAAAGTTGCTCGTAACATACACAAAAACGAGACTATTGTCATAGCGGAGCATTATACTCCACACTTCAAACCAGCCAAATCATTTAAAAACAGAACTAAAAATTTGTAGAACAACATGGAAAACGAAAAGATGCAAGTGAACTTTGCTCCGGGTGTGACCGAAGCAACCCTTAGAGTTATTGAACTTCACGAAGAAAATGAGTTACCGGTACTGGAGCCTGATAAGGTAGAATTAGCCGGAACAATTGGAAGTGTTCATGAATTTCTCTTGAAAAGAATCTCTGAAAAAGAGCAGATCAATCAGAAACGTTGCTATATTCTTGTTGATCGGGAGAAAATGACACTTAAACTTGTCACCAATGAAACTGACAGTAGGAATAAAGCTACTGTAAGAGGTGAGTTGAAATACTATCCCAAGTTTCTTGAATTTGGTATTAACACAAGCAAGACATGGGAACCGGTGCAGCTTTCAAAGTTCTTCAAAATGAATCGTGCCTTCTTCAAGGATGCACAATACAACATGGAACTGGTAACAGTCTTGAAGAACTTCAAAGCCAGCATTGACTCAAAAGTGGAAAACTCCCGACAAGACAACGGTAGTCGCACTGACAATTACAGCCAAGTTGTCAACTCCAATCTTCCGGCCTCATTCAATCTTATTGTCCCGATTTTCAAAGGTCGCCCTGCAGAAGAGATTGAAGTGGAAATCATTGCAGATGTGGACGGGCGTAATATTCGATTGTCCCTTTGCTCCCCTGGTGCAGAAGTGATAGTGGAAGAGGAACGCAACAAGGCCATTGACGAGCAATTATTGTTGATCCGTAAATTGGCACCGGATATTGCCATTATCGAACAATAACAATGAAGACTGTAAAGAAATACTGGAAGCCGGTACTTGTCGTATCGGCTTTCTTCATTGGCAACCGCGTATTCAATCACATAAATGCGTGGTTGGGAATTTCAATAATTATGCTGACAGTAGCATTTATAGTTTATAATATCATTAAAAAAGTAGAAAATGAAAAGAAAGATTGATTTTTTGATTGTGGCACTATTTGCCGTTGTTTTGTTTGCTTCATGCGAAAGAGTTGCTCCCAATTATGCCGGTGTCCTTATGGAAAACTACGGCAAACAAGGGAAAGAGGATTTTAAAATTGTTTCCGGTAAGGTATCTACATGGGAATTAGGCACAGAGCTTTTTCAAGTTCCGCTATTCGATCAGCGTGGAGAATTTTCTGATCCAGTCACACTAAAAGCAGCCGATAATACAGAGTTCAAGGCACGTCCCACATATAGCTATAAAGTTATCAAGAACCGTGCCATTGATGTTGTCTTTGACAACAAGCATATTGGCCGTGGAAGTGATTTCATGTCTTCGTTAGAAGATAATATTTTGGAGCCACGTATATATGATTTGATAAAAGAGGAAAGTCGGAAACATAAGACTGACAGTTTAATGGCTGATGGAGGCTCATTAGTGTTTGAGAAACGATTAGAGCAGATAGTTGATAAAGAGTTTGAAAAAAGAGGTCTGCAACTACTCACATTCTCTGCACAGTTGGAGTTTTCCGATAAGGTTCGCGAAAAAATTGACAGTAGAAATGAAGTAAACACCAATATCTCCGTGTTGGATCAACAAATTGAGGAACAGAAGAAGCGCAATGAACTGGAACAGTTAAAAACCGAGCAGGCTCTAATTCAGTCAAGAGGTCTGACGAAAGAAATATTATATAAACAGTTCATTGACAAATGGGATGGAACAAGCCCTTTGTATGGTATTGCTCCTGAATTTCTAAAAATAACAAAATAATAATTATTAACCCGATTAATAATCAGCTTCTCCCGGGGTGGCTTGACCGCCTATCCGGGAACTATCATGCCTCACCTTTTTTCTTCTCTTTGCAAGTCGAGCCGAGTACGCTGCATACGCTCCACGGCAGTAGATACTACAAAGAGTCTTTTTGTTCATTATCAAATATTTCTTTATGTCTTTGCATAGTCAATCAAATCAAGTAGCAATATATGCTTTCAAGAAAGGATATAGAATATTGCCTAATGGTCATGTGGTATCTCCACGCAATATTGAAAGGAAAACAGTTCCTCAATCAAATGGATATTTGGCTTTTAGTATTAGATATAAAGGAAAATCTATCAGTGTATTGGTTCACAAACTATGTGCTTTTCAAAAATATGGATATATAGCATTTTCTTATGAATGTATTAGGCATTTAGACGGCAATCGCACCAATAATATATTAGAAAACATAGAAATAGGTTCATATAGTGATAATCAGTTGGATAAATCCCCCGAAGAAAGGAAAAGGGAAGCGACAATTGCAAGTCATTCCCATATTATGAAATGGAATGAAGAAGAAGTTGCCATGATTAAAAATTACCATAAAACAAGTCATTCATATAGAAAAACTATGACTCGTTTTGGTATTTCTTCAAAAGGAACATTGCATTTCATTTTGAAGAATAGATAAAAGTGAAATCAATCATTATGAAAGTTGAAATCCCCGACTATTTCCTAAAATCCTTTATCCGACATTTTGAAAGGATAACCGAGAATTGTAAAGCTTCACCTTCTGACATCAAGACCAGTGAAGCACTAAGGCTTGGAAAGAAAGATGTAATTAAGCTCAAAAGATTTATAAACAAAAAAGTATAATTTATGAAACGAAGGATCATAGGTATAGATGTTGGCAAAAACGGTGGAATTGTAGTGTACGACACCGAGAATAACAAATTATTGGAGTGTATCAAAATGCCACCAACTCCCAAAGACTTATTAGATTTTCTCTCCATATACAAAGAAAATAGCGTTTGTTATTTGGAACGAGTGAATGGCATGACCGGACAAAGTGCTTCTGCCTCTTTTGTTTTTGGAGAAGGTTACGGACAGCTGACTATGGGATTGATAGCTTGTGGGATTCCGACAGTAACAGTATCTCCACAAACTTGGCAAAAAACTATAGGATTACGAAATACAGACAAATTGGGTAAGACAGAATGGAAAAACATCTTAAAGAAGAAAGCCCAACAGCTGTTCCCGTATGCAAAAGTTACATTGGCAACTTCGGATGCCTTACTAATATGTGAATATGGTAGAATTAAAGAAAAGGAATAATGGAAAAATTAAAAAAATGTAGCAAATGTGGCCGGGAACTTCCGGTCAGTGAGTTTTGGAAAAATGCTTCAACCGAAGATGGATTGCAGACATATTGTAAAGAGTGCGGTAATGTTTATGCCAGAAACCGTAAGAAAACTCCGGGGGGGGGAATTTGAAGAAAATATATTCCAATCCTGAATTGGCAAAATTTTCTCCACGGGAACTTATCGCAGAATTGAAAGCACGTGGATATACCGGAGAATTGAAATACACCCAAACAATATCATTATAAATGGAAAAGTTACGTCTATTGGTTACAACCAAATGTCCGAACAAATGTCCTATGTGTTGCAACAACTCATGGGATTTTTCAAAATTACCAGTTGTTGAGCACTTTAATTACAAAGAGATCATGATAACTGGTGGAGAACCACTTTTGTTTCCTGAAAAACTGGCAAATTTGGCTGAAAGTATCAAAACCGTTCAAAAATTGGCCTATGGTAATAAAGGAAAATTATTTCTATATACGGCACTGGCTGATATGCTCCCCAATTATATCAGATACTTCGATGGAGTTGTTTACACTCCACATTCTGTTAATGATGTTCATAGTTTATTGGAGGCCAATAATTTTTTGTTGGATTACAAAGATGAACTTATGGAAAGTAAATCTCTTCGGCTCAATCTTTTTCCTGATATTAAAAAGCATATTCCTGACAACACAGACCTTTCGTTATGGAAAGTAAAAGATATGCAATGGATCAAAGATTGCCCGGTTCCGGCTGATGAAGAGTTCAAAAGAGTAGCTGAATTATGGGAGGTGGAATGATGAAAGATGTAATTACCCCCCCCCCATACACAACATCTCTATCCTTATCGCTGGTCTTTAGAAGATGCTGTTTTTACTAAAGATAAAGGAAAGGTATTTTCTTGTTTTGCATGTGGCGGTGGCTCTACTATGGGTTACAAAATAGCAGGTTACGATGTTATTGGCTGTAATGAGATTGATCCACGAATGATGAAATGCTATGAAACAAACCATCATCCCCAGTATAGTTATTTGGAAGATATTCGTGATTTAGTGAAAAGGAATAATCTTCCCGAAGAACTGTACCATTTAGATATATTGGACGGATCACCACCTTGCAGTACATTTAGCATGTCGGGATTACGTGAAGATGCGTGGGGTAAAGAAAAGAAATTCAAAGAAGGTCAAAAGACACAAGTTTTAGACACGCTCTTTTTTGATTTTATTGCACTTGCCAAACGCTTAAAACCTAAAGTCGTTATTGCTGAAAATGTGAAAGGACTTCTTTTAGGGAATGCGATTGATTATGTCAGACGTATATACAAAGACTTTGAGGAAGCTGGTTATTATTGTCAGCATTTTCTTCTTGATGCTTCTAAAATGGGAGTACCTCAAAAAAGAGAACGTGTATTCTTTATATGTATCAGGCATGATTTGGGAGTCCATTTCCTAAAAGTTTCAGACCTCTTCAATGTTGAGCCATACATCGACATGGAATTTAATGAATCGGAAATATATTATGGGGAATATGCGGATTACAAGGGAAAGCCTATTGGTGTAAAAATGAGAAAGTTATTTGAGCAGAGAGTGGCAGGAGATATTGCTTTGGCAGAGGCCTATAAGAAACAAACTGGAAAACGAGGCTTTTTTAATCAACAATATCTATATGAGAACAAAGTAAGCTACACCCTAACAACTCATGCAGACTCAATTATTCCTTTTAAGCAGCCTATATATTTATCACGGTCAGAAGTATGTAATATATCCACATTTCCACAAGATTATCATTTCCTCAACCAATCCCCACATTATATCTGTGGAATGAGTGTACCACCCGTTATGATGGCGCACGTAGCCTCACGAATATGGAAATATTGGTTATCTAAATTATAAATCAAATGAAATCAGAAGAATTAGCAACCCAGTGGTGTCGGGATCATCCTGATGCAACATTGGAACAAGCATTCATGGCCGGATTAGGCCATAAGATGAATATGAATAAGGATTCTCTTTCTGCAAGGAAAGACAAATTCAGAAGTGAAGTCCTCATGTATAGAGGGAAATATCCTGATGATATGTTGAAGGACTTTTTCGAGTATTGGACTGAATGCGGAGGACGGAAAATGCGCTTTGAGAAGGAACGTACATTTGAAGTTTCCAAACGTTTAGTCAGATGGTCTAATAATGATTTTAACAAGTATGGGAAACAACTTAATTCAAGTCAACAGCAATCTCCCGGCAACCGAAAAGAAAGCGTTGAAAGACTTGCTGACCTTGCAAGCGGAGTATTACAAGGGATTGCACGTAAGTTCGATTAAAGAAGCTGTTCTCAACACTCCTAACCTACCACTCTCCGTTATAAGAAAAGAAATCACATTGGCTGGCGCAAGAGCCATACTGGTAATTGCGATTAACGAGCTTGTGTCTTTTTTCAATGTTGGAAAAACGATGAATGATGTTCAAGTGGCACTTACCGCTGATCTAATAATAGACAGATTCTATTATCTCAAATTGGAGGAAATCAAATTGTGTTTCCGTAATGCTATGGCTTCCGGTAAGATTTACGATAGACTGGACGGTAATATCATTCTCGGCTGGTTAAATGAATACGATGCACAGCGTGATGAAATTGTTTCTTCTCTTTCAATTAATGAAGCCCATGAACAAAATAATAACAGCACTGGAATGTTCTACGGAGAATATATCAAACATCTAACTGAAAGATCGGAAAATGGAGATGAAGAAGCCAAAGAATTATTGGAATCCCATCAATCATTCATACAAAGGATGAAATCAAATGATAAAGAAGCCGCTTTCAAAAAATGGAAAGAAGAATATTATGGAAGAACTAAGAAACAAACTACTTGACTGGGCAAAACAATTTGAAACACCTGATTTTATAAAAGATGATCCTATATTCTTCCCACATAAGTACAGTGATAAAAAGGACATAGAAATCAGTGCCTTTCTTACTTCATGGATAGCTTTCGGGAATCGCAAACTGATAATGCAACAAGCGGAAATTTTGGATAATCTAATGGGTAATTCTCCTTACGCCTTCATTATGAACAAAGTATGGGAACAATACAAAGAAAATACAAATACCTTCTACCGTATGTTCACCTACCATGACTTTTTCTGCATTTGCCAGCGGTTGTACAACATATATCAGGAATGGGATGATTTGGAAGTCTTTTATGAGGGTTACAATAATGTTATCCGTGAAATACAAACAGATTTTGGTGGCGTAAAAGGTATTCCAAAATTGGAGCGTGATTCTCCATGCAAGCGTATTTGTCTGTTTCTACGGTGGGTAGTACGAAAATCACCGGTAGTTTAGGTATTTGGAATATTATTCACCCGACAGAATTATACATACCATTGGATGCACATGTTGCAAAAATGGCACACCAGCTTGGGATAACAACACGCAAAACAGAGGACTGGAAAATGGTTCAACAAGTAACCAATTACATGAAAACAATTTTCCCGGATGATCCGTGCCGGGGAGATTTTGCATTATTCGGATATAGTATTAACAATAAATAATTTACATTA
>OAUY01000463.1_pt1 | contig 13497 bp, 10 predicted proteins | sample 1476321 | NCBI WGS metagenome assembly OAUY01 (sample SAMEA2580067, study PRJEB22360) | human gut metagenome | biome: human gut; feature: human-associated habitat; material: faeces | place: Denmark | collected 2008/2010
TTACGGCAGGCTGGCGCGTTTGTGCGACTCGTATATGCGGTCCGGTTCGGTGGACCTGGGCAAGTGGCGCAGGAGCAGGCTTGCGGAGCCGGTGGTTCCGGGTTTGGCCGTGGTCATGGAGCGTTGGGAGGCGTATCTCGCCGGTTCGGGACTGGCTTCGGCGACGGTGGGGCATTACCGTCGGATGGCGGGCTTGTTCCTCACGTGGCTGGAATCTCATGGGGTCGTGTCGTTGGATGGTTCGGATGGCTCGCATGTGCTGGGGTTCCTGGCCGGGCTGCGTTCACGCTGGTCGGAGTCGTCGATGCGGCACGCCGCGTCGGACCTGCGCCCGTTGTTCAGATGGCTCGGGCGGGATGACCTGGCGGACGCGATCGGCCTGGCCGGCATACGCAGGACCCACGCGATCGCGGGAACGTTGCCCGACGACGAGCACCGCCGCTTGCTGGAGGCGTGCGCCTCGCGGTCGGTGCCGTCGAGGGACGCGGCGATCACCCTGCTGTCGCTGACGTGCGGGCTGAGGGCATGCGATGTGATCGGTCTGAGGATCGCCGACGTGGATTGGGATTCCATGAGCATAGGTCTGGTGCAGCGAAAGACGGGCAATCCGTTGACCGTGCCGATGACGGGACCGCTGGCCGCGAGGCTGGCGTCCTGGCTGTTGGACGAAAGGCCCGCCACCGACGACGACCGTGTGTTCGTGCGGTACAAGGCGCCCCATGTCGCGCTTCGGGGTCATTCATCGGTGTACGAGGCGATCAGCCGTGTCATGCGGCACGCCGGGCTCGGACGCCGGGGCGGTTCCAGGCTGTTGCGGCGCAACGCGGCGACGAGGATGCTGGAGGCGGCCACGCCGTTGCCGACGATCAGCGCGGTGCTTGGCCACGCCGACCCCGATTCCACACGCGTCTACATGGCCACGCACCGCGGGGGAATGCTCGCGTGCGTGCTGCCCGTGCCGGAAGGCGGATCGTCATGAGACCCACGGAACACGGATTCGTCGGCCCGCTCGCCGGCGAATTGGAGGAGTACATCCGCTTCAAGGCGTCCATGGGCAGGCATGGCGCCACCCGCGTCCGGGTCCTGCGCTCGTTCGACCGGCATTGCCTCGAACACGGGGCCGTGCGTCTGGAGCGGGGCGTCGTGGAGCGATGGATCGCCCATAGGATCGACGCGAATCCCGGGGGTTGCCGCTCGTGGTTCTCGTACATCAGGGACTTCGGCAGGTGGATGCGACTGGCCCACGATCCCGACGCGTACGTGCTCTCCGACCAGTGGAAGGCCGGATCCCCGCGTCCGACGCCGTACCTGCTGACGGACCGCGAGGCCGCCCTGTTCCTGCGGGCCGCGGGAACGTTGGAGTCTCCGTCGCCGTGGGCGTGGCAGTCTCGCGCGTTCTTCATGCTCATGGCCTGCTGCGGGCTGCGCACCCGAGAGGTCAGGAGACTCGCCGTCGGGCACGTCGACCACAAGGCCCGTTCCATCGACGTGGTCGATTCCAAGGCCGGTCGCAGCCGCAGGCTGCCCGTGGGCGACGAGGTCGCCGCCGAACTGCTGGAATGCGACCAACGGTCCCGCGAACGCTTCGGAGACGACCGTCCCGCGTTCTTCGTCACCTCCACCGGCAATCCGGTCTCCCCGGGCATGCCCGGCGTGGTGTTCCGCCGCGTCTGGACGCGGGCAGGGCTCGAGTGGCCACAAGCCGGCAAACGGCCCAGGCCCTATGATTTCCGGCACCGGTTCGCGTTCGCGAACATCGAGCGGTGGACTCGCGACGGCGTGGACGTGATGGCGATGCTGCCCTATCTGGCGGCCTACATGGGACACGCCGGCATCGACAGCACCCTCTACTACGTGCACGCCAGCCCCGATTTTCATGGACGGATACGCGGACCTCGTCGCCGACGCCGAACGCGTGGTCCCGGAAACGGAGGAACCATGAGCAAGGCAAGGAAAACGGCCGCCAGCTCCGGTGAACCGGACTTCTGGCGAGTCGCGCGCGACTGGCTGCACCACTGGCTGCCCAAGGTGCGGGGCAGCTCGCCGAAGACCGTCGAGGCGTACCGCATCGGCCTGGAATCCTACGTCCGATGGCTCGAAACCACGGAAGGCACGCAGCGCAGCCACATCGGTTTCGGGCATTTCGACCGGGCGCGCCTGGGCCGGTGGGTCGAATGGATGCGGACCGAGCGCGGGTACTCGGACCGCACCATCATGCTGAGGATGACGACGATGCGCGTGTTCCTCGACCACGCGGGCCTCGAACACCCGGCATTGACCGCGCTGGGCAACGACGCGGCCGGCATACGTGTCAAACCACCCGCGCGCAAACCCGTCGACCACCTCGGGGAGGAGCACACCAAAGCGTTGCTGACCGCATGGGGCACCGGCGACGCCAAATCGCGCAGGAACCGCATGCTCCTGATCCTCATGTACGACACCGCCGCCAGGATCGGCGAACTCGCCGCACTGACCATCGCGGACGTGGGTATGGATAAGCCGGCCAGGGTCACGCTCACCGGCAAACGCGGCAAGAGCCGGGTCGTGCCCCTGGGAGAAAGGACACGAACCCACCTGGCCGCCTACCTCGAGGAATTCCATCCCGGACCGTCCATGCGCGACGGCGACAGGCCGTTGTTCCACTCGACGAGGAACGGCGCCATCCAGCCGCTCTCCGTGGACCGGATCGACGAGATCCTCAAAACCGCGGCGGCCAGAGCACGCCGCGGGACGTGCCCGTCCATGCCCGAACGCGTCCACTGCCACCTGATCCGCCGGACCCGCGCCATGGACCTCTACCAACAGGGCGTGCCGCTACCGCTCATCATGCAACTGCTCGGCCACGAAAGCATGAGCACAACCAGCGCGTTCTACGCGTTCGCGACCCTCGACATGATGCGCAAAGCCGTCGATGCGGCCAACCCCGGCCCCGACCCCTCCAAGGAGACATGGCTCAGCGAGCAACGACTCCGACAACTACACACCCTCACGTTAAGCCGGGAAACCACATGGGACACGGCCAGCCACCAAGACCCCGAACCGTTCCCCGGCTTAACAACAAAACCGGCTTAATCGGAATTAAACCGATGTCGGTTTAACTCCGACCGCGGCTGCCACTACCGGTGGGACGAATGGATCCGCATCTGCGAGGAGCACGGGCTGATCCGGTCGATGAGCGCCAAGGGATGCAGCCCGGACAACGCGGCCGCCGAGGGGTTCTTCGGCAGGCTCAAGAACGAGTTATTCTACGGGCGGGACTGGAGGGGCGTGGGCTACGAGGAGTTCCGCGAACGCCTGGCCGCCTACCTGACCCACTACAATGAAACCAGGATCAAGAAGTCACTGGACTGGATGAGCCCCGTGCAATACCGCAGAAGTCTTGGACTGGCCGCCTGACCGTCCAAAAAAACATCCGCACCCCCTCCGTGCGATCATGGACGATGCGCTCCGCCTGCGCCATCGCATGATTCCGTACCTCCACACCATGAACTGGCGCGCATCCCGGACAGGCCTTCCCCTGGTGGAGCCCATGTATTGGGGATCGCCCGACATCGACGCCGCATACCACGTTCCCAACGAATACATGTTCGGCACCGAACTGCTGGCCGCGCCCATCACGGAACCGATGGATAAATCCTCCCGACGGGGCAAGGCCGACGTATGGCTGCCGCAGGGCGACTGGTTCGACTTCTTCACCGGGCGCCGGTATAGCGCGTCTTCGCCCAACGGACGGCGCATGACCGTCTGGCGTCCGCTCGACGGAATTCCCGTGTTCGCGAAGGCCGGCGGCATCGTGCCGATGCAGCCCCTGTCCGAGGGGGATTCCATCAACTCCGTCGACAACCCGCAGCATCTGGAGATCATCGTCTTCCCCGGAGCGGACGGCGACTTCACGCTGATGGAGGATTCGGGACATTACTCTCGGCAGATCACCCCGGCGACCACCGCGATCACCTATCGATGGCGCAAGGACGGCGCCACATCCGCACTCACGGTATCGCCAGCCCAGGGAGACGTTCACGCTCTGCCGGCCCGGAGAACATGGGATTTCCTGTTCCGAGGCATTACCGACAGCGACATATCCGTACAGGCCGACGGCGCATCCGTCGATTCGGATCGCCGGTATGATGCCGAAACCCTCACATTGCAGGTAACGGTCGCCGACGTATCCACCCGCAGCGAGATACGTGTCACCATCGGCGACACGACGATGGCCGCCGATCCCCGCATGGAAGACGTCTTCGACATCCTTCGGCATGCCGAAATGCGATATCTGACCAAGGAACAGGCTTATGCCGCCATAGCGGAGAACGGCATCGACGCATTGGCCACGATGGATTCACTCGAGCACGTCAGCGGGCCGGACATGGAAGATTGCTCCGATTCGCATATGCCGAGCGCCGTCCGTCAAGCGCTGACGGAGGTGCTGCTCCGATCCTAGCCCGCATGTCGCCTCTCCCGGAATACGCCACGGGAGAGGCGACAGCAGCCCGTCACAGACCCATGTCCAGGCGAACGCCGGGCCGTCAACACGTCGAGGCACGACGCACCAGATCGTAGGAGGTCACATACGTGCGGAACGGATCCGCCGACCCCTCGATGCGCGCGATCAGCATATCCACGGCATGTCGCGCGTAATCATCCACATGCGGGTCGATCGTCGTCAATCCGGGCATGCAGTACTCGGCATCCGGCACGTTGTCGAACCCAATGACCTGCATATCCTGCGGCACGCGCACGCCGCGCCGCTGCAGCTCATGAATCACCCCGATGGCGAGCGCGTCGTTCAGGCACATGACCGCATCCGGACGCGGCGCATCCGGATCGTCCAACAGCCCCGCCACCGCATCGCGGCCGCCGGACTGCACCCAATCCGCGTTACGGACCAGCCGCCAATCGACCTGCAGGCCACGCTCCTCATGGGCCAACACATAGCCGCGGGTACGCATCGTGCTGGTGGTTTCGGGCCGCGACTCGCGGTCGGCATCCGGGCATGCGTTCTCCGCGGTGCCGCCGATCAACGCGATCCTACGGCATCCCGAATCCAGCAGCGCCCCCACCGCGGTGCGTACGGCCTCCACGTTCGGCATCGTGACCCAATCGGCCAGTCCCTGCGTATCGTAATCGCCCACAATCACCAACGGATACGGCTGGTGCAGTATCGTGCGATCCGTGATCGGCGAGCCCATGAAGAAAATCCAGCCGTCCGCGGCCAGCTTCTTCGTCTCCGGGATCGCCTGCGCCAAGCCGCCGGCGCTGTTGTAGGTATCGGTGATCACCGCGTACCCGCGGGAACGTGCCGCCGCCACGATGCTGTCGGCGAGATAGGGCATGAACGGCTGGCAGAAATCGGTGATGGCCAGTCCGATGAGCTTCGTGCCGCCGGTTTTCATGGCGCGGGCGGACACGTTAACGCGGTATCCGAGGCGTTCGATGGCATCCTGGACACGCTGGCGCGTCTCCGGGCGCATACTGCCGGTGTTGTTCAGCACATTCGACACCGTTTTGATGGAGACGCCCGTCTCGCGCGCCACGTCGGTGATGGTCACCCGTTTCGCCACAGCACCCCTCTCGTCGCGCCATCGGGCATGTTCCGCACGGTTCAGGCGGAACGCCCGTCTGATTCCAGCATAACGCGTTTTCCCCGGCCGGTCCGGCCCCTTCCGCCCGGCCCGGGAAGCAAGGGCCGTGCGATCCGTCCTTCTCCGGAACGGACCGCGCGGCCCATCGCGTCACTTGATGTGCAGGGCGGTCCAACTCACCGGCGGCAGGGAGACGCGGACCACGCCGGACTCGGCATCGTACATGGCCGACCCGTTGGCGTGCGGGGTCACACGGTTCTGGTCGTAGAGCGTATTCGCGGCGAACAGATCGTCGTCGTGCAGCGTCTGCGCCTCGACGGATGCCGGCTGCGCGCCGTCCTGCAGCCTGATCTCGAACTCGGCGGTCGCCTCGAGCGAACGGTTCACCGCAAACACGGCGAGCGAGCCGTCGGCGCAGCGCACGGCCACGGCGTTCACGCCGTCGACCTCGCCATAGCGCGGCGTATCCACGGTGCCGGCGGACAGCTTCGGCTCCAGCACGGTGCCGCCCTTGGCCAGGCGCGCGGTCACGGAGAACGGGTGGAACGTGGTCTGGCGCCAGGCCGGGCCGCCCGGCTCCGTCATGATCGGGGCGATGACATTGACCAGCTGCGCCAGGCTGGCGGCGCGCACGCGGTCGGCGTTCTTGAGCAGCGTGATCATCAGATCGCCGAACACCACGGCGTCGGCGGCGGTGTAGATGTCCTCCAGCAGACGCGGGGCCACCGGCCAGTTGCCGATGCCCTCGGGGGTCTTGCTCGGCTCCTCACCCTGGTACCAGACATTCCATTCATCGAACGAGATGTACACGTCGTGCGCGCTCTTCAGATGGGCCTTGGTGGCGTCGATGGTGGCGGCCACGTCCTTGATGAAGCCGTCCATATCCACGCCGGAGGCCAGGAAGCTGGCCATGTCGCGCGTGCCGTCCTCCTTGAAGAACGGCTGGTAGTAGGCGTGGCAGGAGACGAAGTTCACGTTCTCGTAGGTCTTCTCAAGAACGGTCTGCTCCCACTTGCCGAAGGTCGGCATGCCATGGGCGGAGGAGCCGCACACCACCAGTTCCACGTCCGGATCGATCTGGCGCATGCCGGCGGCCACGGAGGCGGCGAGCATGCCGTAGTCCTCGGCGGACTTGTGGCCGAGCTGCCACGGGCCGTCCATCTCGTTGCCCAGGCACCACATGCGGATATCGAACGGCTTGTCGGCGCCGTGGGCGCGGCGACGTTCCGACAGCTCGGTGCCGCCGGGCACGTTCGCGTACTCCAGCAGGTCCAGGGCCTCCTGCAGGCCGCGCGTGCCCAGGTTGACGGCCTCCATCAGCTCGTTGCCGCCGGTGGCCTCAAGCCATTCGGCCATCTCGTGCAGGCCGAATTCGTTGGTTTCGGTGGAATGCCAGGCCAGATCGAGTCGACGGGGACGTTCCTGCTTGGGGCCGATGCCGTCCTCCCAGCGGTAGCCGGACACGAAGTTGCCGCCCGGGTAGCGGATGGTGGTGGCGCCGAGTTCCTTGACCAGGTCGATGACGTCCTTGCGGAAGCCGTGCTCGTCGGCGGTCGGGTGGTCGGGCTCGTAGATGCCGGTGTACACGCAACGGCCAAGGTGCTCGACGAACGAACCGAACAGACGATTGTTGACCGGAGCGACCTCAAAATCGTCATCGACGACGAGACGTGCGGTCAGATGGTCCTGCTGGGGCATGGGATTCCTTTCTACATATCTGCATGCACTCTGCATACGTGACACGTATCCATACAACGATGTACCGCGGAGGCGCGGGCGACCGGGGACATCCGTGTGACAGCCACCAGTGTAGTACAACCTTGTACTGACTGCCGGAAGGCGTGGCGCAGAGACGGCTGAGACCTTTTGGCGCACCACTGCAGCAAAAAAGATCCCAAGAAGTCGAATTACAGTCCCATCCGACGCATAGCCACCGTGAACATACGGCAAAAGGCATCAACCACGTCACCCGTCCACCCGCTACATTCACAAGCAGTACCGCCCACTCTGCATCATTCGCATATGCAAAGGCCGCGAACCGTACGATGACGGTTCGCGGCCCCCTGACATGCCATTAGGCCACCCGGCTCGCACCGGCTGTTCGGCCTGCCGGCTCAGCCCTCGCGCTTGGGCGCCTGGCTGGCCACGCGGGTCAGGCGCGGCGGGCGGCGCGTGGACACGAACAGCGGCTGCACCTCGACCAGCGGGTTGTACGGTGCCAGGCCGAACCACTTGACCGGGGAACCGGCCACGCGGCGGATCGCGTACTTGATCTGCAGCGAGAGGGCGCCACGGCCGGAGACCTTCGACTCGGGCATCAGCGCCTTGTGGATCACCACGTAGCGGATGGTGCCGATGCCGGGATCGGCGTCAAGCTTCGGGTAGATCGACTGCTGGTTCGGCAGCTCGCCGGTCTTCTCCAGATCGTGCATGATCTGATGCAGGTAGGCCGGGATGGACTGCGAGACCTTGAAGCCGAGGCGGATGCGCACACGGAACAGGTAGTCGGTACCGAAGCTCTCGACCGAATACTCACGGGTGAACGGCTCGTCGGTGGTCTCGACGGCCACCGCCCACCATGCGCGGGCGCGCTTGGTGGGCGGCGAAGAACAGGACCTGGATCGCCAGGAACACGATGGTGAACACAACGGCGCCGAACTTGTTGCTGCGGTGCCACAGGTAGATGCCCAGCAGGATCGTGGTGGTGATCATCGTGATGGTCAGTGCCAAGCCGTAGGCCGCCGAGATATGTTCCGAATCGCGGAACAGCAGCAGCACGGCCAGCGTGGCCACGCACAGCACCACGTTGACGACCGGAATGTACAGCTGGCCGCGGGTACGGGCAGGGTAACAGACCTGCAGATGCGGCATCCAGTTGAGGCCGGTGGCCTCGGAGACCATGGTGAACGCGCCCGTAATCAGCGCCTGGGAGGCGATGATGCCGGCGGTGACCGACAGCACGACGGCCACATAGCGCACGTTCGGATCCATCATCTGGAAGAACGGGTTGATCCCCTCGGCGTCGGCCAGTTCGGGGTTGTTCTGGTTGCGCAGCATCCACGCGCCCTGGCCGAAGTAGTTGAGCACCAGCGCCACCTTGATGAACGGCCAGGTGAAGTAGATGTTGCCGCGGCCCACGTGGCCCATATCCGAGTACAGCGCCTCGGCGCCGGTGGTCGAAAGGAACACGGTGCCCATCAGCGCCAGACCGGTGGCGTTATTCGGACTGAACAGGAACTTGATGCCGTAGTACGGGTTGAGTGCGGCGAGCACGGACCAGTCGTTGCCGATGGCTACCACGCCGACGATCGCCAGGAACGCGAACCAGACCATCACCACCGAGCCGAAGACCTTGCCGATCGATTCGGTGCCGCGCGACTGCACGGCGAACAGGATCACGATGATCACCGCGGTGATCATCATCGTCAGATCCTTGTTCTCGGTGAACAGATGCTCCAACGCCGGCAGCGTCTTCAGGCCTTCGACGGCGGACGAGATCGACACGGCCGGCGTCAGCACCGAGTCCGCCAGGAAGGCCGCGCCGCCGAGCATGGCCGGTATGACGAGCCATGCGCCGTATTTGCGAATCAACGAGTACAGAGCAAAGATGATTCTGCAGAAACGGACATCCAAACATCCCAATTCACATCACACATGACCGATTCTCCAGAATCGGACACACAGAACACATTTTTCGGAACTCAGACGTCCGATTCGGCAGAATCGGACACATGTGCACAAGTCGGATGATGAGCACGACTATCGACGGGCGTTCGCCGGTTGTGGACGCCGCTGAAATCGATGCGATCCACACCGGGCACACGCATGAAGACGCACAGTATCAACGCGTGGTATCGCCTGGCACCAGTGTCATGGGAATAAGCACGTTCGGCTCGAACGGCTTGGGGATGTTCTTGCGTGAAGCGTTAGCCGCGGCCACTTCCTCATTGGCAATCGCCTGCACGATATGGTCGGCCGCCGACTGTGCGATCGCCGAGAAATCCTGCGCGACCGCGGTCAGCTTCATGCCGGCCAAATCAGTCAAATACGTACCATCGTAGGCAACGATCTGCAGCTCGTCAGGAATGGAAATTCCACGGCCCAACGCTTCGCGCACGCAGAACGATGCACCAATATCGGAACTGACCACGGCATCGACGCCGTCGGTCGTCACCTTGTCGAGCGCATTGCTGACCGCACGATGATAGCCGGCAAAATCCATCACTTCGCCAGCTTCAACATACTCGTATTTCACGCCTGCGGAGGTCAATTCCTGTTCCAACGTGAGGTAGTAGCGCACCGTCGGGAACGTGGTCTTTCCCAAATCGAACGGTCCTTCCTCGACTTCTCCGCGCGCAGCCAAATCGAAGAATTGATCTCGCGGACCGCCAATCATCACCACATGTTTGGCACCATTGCGGATCAGCATCTGCGCAATCAATCGCCCACCCTGCTCGTGGTCGGATCCGATTGACGAAATACCGTCTCCAAGCACACGGTCGAACGCGACGATCGGGCGATGAATCGACGTCCAATAATCGCCGGGATGCGAAGTGTGCGCACACATGACGATGCCGTCCATCATGTGCCGACGCAACATGTCGACATACTGGATTTCGCCATCCGCCTCATCTGCGGTAGAGCACAGCATAGTGCGTAATCCTTGCGCGGCGAGTGCATGCTGCAGATGTGCGGTAAACGTCGCAAAGAACGGGTGGCGGATGGTAGGCACGATGACGCCGACCAGATTCGTGCAATCATGATACAGATTGCGGGCAAGCTCGTTCGGCACATAATTGAGGGCTTGCATGGCTTTGCGCACACGTTCGCGCATGTCATCAGACACGTACCCGTTGCCGTTCACCACCAGCGAGACGGTGCTCAGAGACACCCCGGCCTTCTTCGCCACATCGCGCATGCCGACCATGATCGCACCTTCCCCGTTATCACTGTTCTATCGTTGTATGCTCACGTGCTTACCACGAAATATTACATTCATTTACATTCTCTCGAACCTGTTCGACAGTCCGGCAACGAAATACAGCTTCTTAGTGTCGACTCCTGCGGAGGCGAAGGCCTTCAGCAGCGGCTTGGTCTGGTCGAATGCAATCACCAGCGTTGCATCCGGACTGGCGGCCTTGATGGCGGTGGCGCTCAGATTTCTTTCACGTTACTCAGCGACCGTCCGTGTAACGTGAAAATTACGCCGGATTGGCAAGCAGCGCAATGCCGAAACCGGCGGCCACGCAAATGAGAGGCACCGCGACGGTTGCTATTCCATAGCCCAGAGCCAGCGTAAAACGACGCTGGCGAATCAATGAAACCATTTCGTTGAGCGCCGTGGAGAATGTTGAGAAACCACCGAGAAATCCGACAACGAACATCATGACCGTGTCCATATCCACCGATTGCGAATAGTAGGACATCATGGCGATGCCCGCGCATAGCGAGGCGACGCCGTTGATGACGAGCGTGGATAGCGGGAAGTTGCGGTTCGTTCTTCGATTCTCGCGGTTCCAGCCTCGTTGAATTGACACGTCGAGCACGTAACGGGCCATGGCTCCCAGACCGCCGAACAGACAGATCATCCACATCATCAGCGCACCTCCCCGGTAGTCGGGTCGGCGACAAGCGAAATCTCCGCAGTGATCGGTTTGGGCTCGAAGCTGGGTGGAAGCGGGTTGGCCGGCTGCTGGATTGGCTGCGACTGCTGAATCTCGGGCAGCTGCCCCAAGTCTGGAGTATCCGGCTCGCGCAGCAACGGATGCGCCGGCTGCGTCAGCTGAGGAACGGCCAGCGGAGGAATCTGCGGAACGCGGCCTGTCTGCATAGGCTGGCTGGCGGTCGGCGGCACGGTTGGTGTTTCGACTCGCGGGACCTGTCCCGTCTGTGCAATCTGCTGGGCCGTCTGCGCGGCCTGCTGCGCCGCCTGCGCGGCAGAACGCGCCACGTCGGCCACTTTCACATGGCGTACGCCCTGCGTGTCCGATTCGGCGGAATCGGAAACGGAAACAGCTGAAAACGCACCCCGAACCCGCTTTCGAGTACTCCGTGACAGCAGTGCCTGCATCAGAACCACGCCGGCGGCGGCAGTGAGCAAACCGCCTGCAAAATTTCCCGCAAGATAGCCAAGCGCACTGGCGATATGCCGCTCGTGCAGACCTTCCATCGTTTCCAGCATCACGCCGGACATCGTCGAAAGCCCGCCGAGCAAGCCGAGCCCAACGCCACGGCTGACAACCTGCCGCACCCGGCGACGCAGCCACGAAGCGGTCGCCATGAATTCGGTCAGCATCGCGAACAGGAAGCAGGCGACCATATTCGACACAAACGTGCCCACAACGAACGGCGTCCCGCTGACCGACGGCAGAAGCATATCCAACGCATGCCGACAGCCGACTCCAACAAATCCACCGACGAACACCACAACATACATCAGTCCGTCGGCGAGCGGATTGAACCGCGCCTGCATACGTTTCATCGGTGCCAGGGGAATCGTAGGCGGATTCATGGTGTTAGCGGCGGGCGCGGTTGCACCAGCATGCGTCACCTCAACAGTGTCGATTGCCTGCGTGATGGGATGCGAGTCCTCACCCGCAGTCACCACGTCTCCCGGCGATTGTTCTTGCGATTCCATTGCGCTCCCCCTGTACTGGCCTCCCGCGGACAGCGTTGTTCCGCCCATAGGCCGTGCAACAACGAGCTGGGCCGCGGTTGCCGCCTTCCTAACGCATATGAGTTTACACGGAGCGCCAACGTATGCACCCTGGATGTCCGATTCCGCAGATTCGGACATCCAGAGTCCAGCCGAATTCAGCCAGGCTCAGTCAAGCCGGGCATCACACAGCCGCCGCATCGCAGGTCGCACCTCGCGCTCCTCCTCGCCACTGAACAGCACCACCAGATAGTCGCCGGCACGCAGCCGTGTATCACCGCGCGGCACGATCTCGCTTTCGCCGCGACGCAGGCCGATGATCAGACACCCAGACGGCCAACGCACGTCACGCACCCGCTTGCCGTCCGCAATCGCCCCCATTTCCAATGGCAGTTCCATAATGCCGCTGCCCACATGGCTTGCGATTGCCATCTGCATGCCTTGCGCGCGCATGTACCGCTCCAGCAACTCCCCATAGATCGGTTTGGTGCGCAGCAAATCGGACACCAACAGCGCGATGAAAGCGACGGCCGCGACCGGCAGCATGTGCGTCAACGTTCCAGACATCTCCACAGCCAACAGAATCGACGTGATCGGCGTTTTCACGGACGCGGCGAGCGTGCCCGTCATCACGCACACCGCAAACACCGCCACTGCGTCGGATGGCAGATTACCGAATCGATGCAACACTTCACCGCAGATGCCGCCGGCCAACGAACCGACCGCAAGAATCGGCATGAAAATACCGCCAGGCGCGCCTGAGCCGAAACTCGTGGATGTGAACAGCATCTTCGCCACGAACAGCAGACACAGCATTCCCAAGCCGACGCGCGCATGTTCGGCGGTATCAATCAGATTCGAGCCGCCGCCGAGCACATCGGGCAACCAGATGCCGACAGGCAACGCGATCGCAATCGCAATCATCGGGCGGCTCCATGCCGGCAGTTTGCAGTACAGCGTCTGGAAGCCCAGCAACGAGCGGTTCATCAGCGAACCAACCAAACCGGCCACCAATCCCAACGGAATCAGCCACACATACTCTTCCAACGACAGCTGACCGATATCACCGAAATCCAAAACCGGACGCAGACCGAAACAGTATTTTGAGACGAAATCGGCGGTCAGCGATGCGGCGGTGGCGCCCATCAGAATCGCAGGGGAAAAACTCCGATGCACCCCTTCCAAAGCGAACATCATGCCGGACAGCGGCGCGCTGAACGCGGCGGACAAGCCGGCCGCGGCACCGGCGGTGACCAGATG
>OAUY01000478.1_pt1 | contig 12838 bp, 10 predicted proteins | sample 1476321 | NCBI WGS metagenome assembly OAUY01 (sample SAMEA2580067, study PRJEB22360) | human gut metagenome | biome: human gut; feature: human-associated habitat; material: faeces | place: Denmark | collected 2008/2010
AATCCTGTTCGGAGCCTTAATGGTTTCGTCAACAGGAACATTTGTGTCTTGTAAGGATTACGACGATGACATCGAGAACTTGCAGGGACAAATCACTGCAAATGCTGATGCAATCAAGGCTTTGCAGGATCTCGTTGGTAGCGGTAAGTATGTTACTTCAGTTGCAAAAACAGCTGACGGACATGGCATTACCTTTACATTCAATCAGGGTGATCCTGTAACTATCACTTTGGATGATGAAACAGGTAGTGGAGATGTTGTGAAGGTTGTAGATGGTATTTTGTATATCAACGATGAACCTCAAGAACTGAAGGTTGCCACAAGCGAAACAAAACCATCTATCATTATGCAGGATGGTGTATGGGCTGTATTGCAGGAAGACGGAACCTACAAATCTACAGGTGTTCCCGTTTCCGGCGTTAGCGTTGCAGGTAGCGAAGCTGATGGATTTACACTGACTATCTTTGATAAAGACGGTAACAAACAGGAAGTGAAAGTTCCTTCTGCTTCTTCATTGGTAACTTCTATTGCTATTGCTGTGCCTGTTGTAGAAGATGAAGCTTCATTGCTTAATGAAAAAAATGTTGTGTATTATGGCAGCAAAGAATTGATTAATGTTTCAGAAGTTAAGTATCCGAAGGATGCAATTATTTCTGCATTAAATGAAGATGGTACAAGAGGTGTGGCTGTAAATGTTGTGGTTACACCGACTAATATTGATCCGGCTGATTTGAAGTTCAACTTGGTAAATTCTGAAGGTGCTACCATCTTTGAAGAGGCTGTAGTTTCTACTCCTAAGGGTGCTTTGCAGAGAGCTGCTATGGACGGTGTTTATACTTTGCACTTTGCTCTTAAAGAAGGTGTGACAGTTGCCGATATTAAGAAAGGTAGTATTATCAGCCAAGATGACGCACTTGCTGTTGTTTGTGGTAAGGCTGCTACAGCTTTTGAATATAAAGCCGGTTTGGAAAATGCTGCTGATATTACTCAAGGTAAGACAACAGATAATTATAAGGCTAAGGATAATACTTATGTGAAATTAGGTGAAACTTACAGCTTGTTTGGTAAAGGTTATGCTGCAGATCCTTCTGCAAATCCCAATGCCGCTGCTCAAGCATTCCTTACTAAGTTGGAGGGTGTTTCAGATATTGCTTTGTCATTGGATGAAAACTTGAAATCTTTGTATGGCATTACTATCGATGGTACTAACTTCACTATCTCTAATGAAGCTGCTTATGGTAAAGAAATTACCTTTACTGTGAAATATACTAATAGTGCTTCAGTTGCCAAAAATAGTATTCAATCTGCAAACTTGAAAGTAACTGTTCAAAAGGCTGCTGTAACAGCAGGTGTTACTCTGAAGGCATCTCATGTATTGTCAACTGATAAGAATACTGTTTACTTGCCATTGGCTGACTTGGCTGCTTCTGTAACTGCTGCCGGTGATAAGATTGTATGGAATAATGCTAATGCATTCACTTATAAGACTGTTGCTAACAATACTCCTGCTGACGGATTTGCGTTGACTTCTAGCAAGAAGTATGGTGCTACTCCGGCTAATTTGAAAATTGCTAAAGATACTGAATTGGGTGGCTTTACTTTAGTTAAATCAGATAAGAAAACTGCTGCAACTAAGTTAAGTGAGGCAGCTTATTTGGCTATTACTGTTGACCCTGAACAGGAAAATGTAACTGCTGATGTTTATAGTGCTTTGATTCAGTTTGTTGTTACTGGTAATGATGTAGACGGTCAGTCTAAGACATTGACTTTACCTGCAACTGTAGAGTTGACATTGACTAACCCGACATCTGCTGTAAGCAGAATTCCGATGTACTTTGATGGTGATAAGCTGGCTGCTTATGGTGCTGTTCCGACTGGAGAAAATCTGTTGTATGATGTAAAAACAGCTTATAACAATGCTGATAAAGCAGTAGACTTTACTGTAACAGCAAAAGCAGACAAAGATAAATGGACAGTTAATGGTAGCACAGTTAATATTCCTCTGGATAAGTTGTATACTGAAACTCAGAAGTTTGAAGTTTCTTACAAGCACTTTGAAAATGCAACTTACAATGCTGCTACTGAAACTATCTATATCACAGGTCAAAGCCCGATTAAAGATGGTACAATCACTGTTAGCAAGACTACTCTTGACCTTGCAACCGGTTCAGACTCATTCTTGAGCGCAGACGTTGCCGGTAAGGATGCATTCAACAAGGCATACAAGTTATTGAACTCATTTACTGCTGGAACTAATGATACACCTGCTGCTCAGAAGGATGTAATGGATGCAAGAATTGCTGATATCGAATTGGTTGCTACAGGTGAAAATGCAGGTGCATTTGATGTAACTCCGGTTTATAAGAAGCTTGAAGGTGATGAGCTTGTAGATGGTACAGAGACTGATGGCGAATTGGTAGGTTGGACAATTGCTCTTAAACCGAACACAGCTATCCAAAACGGAGCTACTATCACATTCGACTTGAACATTACTGATAAGTGGGGTGTTGAACTTCCTGCTCAGAAAGTTTCTTTGACTGTGAAAAAATAATCATTCATCTTAATGATTAGCTAATATAAAAGGGCATCCTTCGGGGTGCTCTTTTTTTGTTTAAGCTGTATTTGATAGTATGGCGCAAATATATTTGTAAACATAAAGAGTCGCTTTCTTGTCTTGTCTAAATAGACAAAAATGTTTTCCACGAAAAGTTGATAACAAGTTGCTTTCACACGTTTCACCCACTGAAACCCTTTATTCATCGGCTTTTTGCGTGAAAGAAGCTGTTAAGAGGAAATTTGTTGCTTTCACGCGGAAACCCCTATGAACAGGTGGTTTACGATATTTGTGAAATGTGAAAGGAAGTTTTATCAATTTTCTTTCGGGGTTCGGTTCATTCATTCAATCAGTAGGAAAACTCGGAAGAAAGTGTTTTCAAAAGGCGTTTTCGTGTCAAAACACTTTGGTCTTTTCAAAAAAGTTGGTGAAGTTTTCAAAAAAGTTGGTGGAGTTTTTGAAAAAGCTGGTGAAGTTTTCTGAAAAGCTGGTGAAGTTTTTTAGACCTCTTGAGATTTTTCATCAACAATGGAGAGAGTTTTAGCAAATAATGGTAACAATCTTCATAAACAATGCCCATTATTGAGGGGGTATAAGATGGGGTTGTCAAAACGTGGATAATGTTATCGTCTGGTTCGTAGGGGGGAGGTTCGCTCGCCCGAAAACAGTTTGCTTTGTGTCTTCGGGCAGGCGACCCCTGCCTCTACAGCTGACGATTGGATAGGCCGGTTTGGTTTTGACACACTCCCTTTTCTTTCTCAATAAAGTGCAGCTGTATCGTTCAGCAGTTGGTAAATGCTGCTGGCGATGCCCAATATGAAGATGCCTGCCACACAAATCAACAAACAGGTACGCATGGCGATACCGGTTTTGAAGGTGGCGATTGGTTCATCATTGGGGGTAATGAACATAGCTTTTACAATCAGCAGATAATAGTAAAGTGAAATAATGGTGTTTACCAATGCAATAAACACTATCAGATAATATCCACTTTGGAAAGCTGCTGCAAATACAAAGAATTTACTGAAGAACCCGGCAAATGGCGGGATACCTGCCAAAGAGAAAAGGGCAAGTGTCATCATCATTGTCAGACGGGGATTGGTTTTGTAGAGTCCGTTGTAATCTTCGCGCTCAACCATTCCGTGGGTGTGTTGCTCGATGGCGTTGATTACCCCGAATACGGCAAGATTGGCTGCAATGTATACAATGATATAATAAACTAATGACGCCATTCCCTGCGGAGTGCCTGCCAGGACTGCCAGCATGATATATCCTGCCTGTGATATACTGCTGAATGCCATAAAGCGCTTTAAGTTGCTTTGGCGGATGGCAAACAAGTTGGCAATGGTGATGGTAGCGACAATGACCACGCACAGCATTTCACTCCATTGGGCGGTCATGGAACCGAATACTTTGACCAAAATGGCCATCAGCGCAAAGGCGGCTGCACCTTTCGAGATAACCGACAGGTAAGCGGCAACTGTGGTAGGCGCTCCCTGATAGGTGTCGGCAGTCCACAAATGGAAAGGCACAAGGCTCAACTTAAAGGCCATACCGGAGAAGAAAAATACCAATGCCAGTATTTGAAGCGGGCTTCCGGTGATGCCGGCAGGGATGTCCTCGAAATAGAGCGTACCTACGGTTCCGTAAATCATTGAGATGCCATAGAGGAATATACCGCTGGAGAAGAGTGCGGATAAAATGAATTTTGCTCCGGCTTCTGCACTGTGGCCTTTGTATTTGTCGAAGGCAACGAGGCATGCCATAGGAACGGTAGCCAGTTCCAGTCCTAAAAAGAACAGGAGAAAGTGACCTGCGCTCACCATGAAGTACATTCCCAGTAACGTGCTCAGTGTGAGTGTATAGAATTCTCCCATTTTGTGACGAGTGTCCGGACGACGCAGCCAATGGGTGGATTGCAGGAATACAAGGATGGTGCCCAAAGTGAGAACACTTTTCATGATGGAGGCCATCGGAGTGGAATGATACATCCCTCCGAAAAGGATGACTTCATCGGGCCATATATTGGCAAGTAACTCAATTCCCAACAGGGCGCAGGCCAATGGGCGTAACCAGTGGCGAAGACGCACGGGAAGGAAAAGGTCGAGTACAAACATCAACAGAAATACGGCGGTGAGGCTCAGCTCCTGATGCATTTGCAAAATAGATGTAATGTCCATAATCGTATGTTATTGTATTAATTGAGTGATAATCGGTTCTACACTGTTACTAATCAGGTTGCTTATCCAGAATGGGGCAAGTCCCAGTCCGGCTACGCAGGCTATCAGGAAGATTACTGCCACTCTTTCATCCCAAGTTGCATCGGTAAGTTTCAGATGGTCGGGGTTCAGTACCTTGCCATATAGAATCTTACCTACTACACGCAGAATATAAACCGCAGTAATCACGATACTTGTCGTAGCTATCAGCGTGCATACACGGTGGAAGGTATCGTTGTTTTGGAACGAGCCGACAAAGACGGTCATTTCTGCCACAAATCCACTCAATCCCGGCAACCCCAGATTGGCAAGACCCGCAATGACATAGCCCACAGCCAGAAATGGCATGATTTTCATCAGTCCTCCCATCAGGCGTACATCGCGTGTATGGGTGCGGCCGTAAATCATACCGATCAGGGCAAAGAACAAAGCTGTCATCAGACCGTGGCTCAGCATTTGGAGGATGGCTCCCGTACAACTGGTGCGTGTCATCATCAGAAGAGCGAAAAGCACCAGTCCGCAATGCGATACGGATGAATAGGCATTGATATATTTCAAGTCGGTCTGTACCACAGCGCTGAACGCACCGTAAACCACAGAAATGGTGGTCAGCACGAGGAATACATCACCCCACATGGCTGCTCCTTCGGGCATCAGATACATGGCAACACGAAAACAGCCGTAGCCTCCCAACTTCATCAGTACACCGGCATGAAGCATACTGACGGCAGTCGGAGCAGATGCATGGCCGTCGGGACTCCATGTGTGGAATGGGAATAGTGCGCCCAGCACACCGAATCCCAGGAAAATAAGCGGGAAGAACAGGTGCTGCATCGTATCGGGAATATGAAGTCTGGCTATCTCGAGCAGATTCATTGTCTCGCCTCCTGCTCCATAGAAGATACCCAGAATACCTATTAGCAGGAAAGCAGAACCGCCCATCAGCATCAGGGTAAGTTTCATGGCTGCATATTCTTTACGGCCGCTTCCCCATATACCAATCAGCAGGTACATCGGGATAAGCGCTACTTCATAGAACATAAACATGGTGAACAGGTCTGTTGAGATAAAGAATCCGAACACTCCCAAACTCAGCAGTGTGAACCATAGGAAATACTCTTTGGTGAGGGGCTGAAGTTTCCATGATGCAAATGTTCCGGTGAAGACAATGATAGCGCTCAGTAGTAACATGGCTACGGAGATACCGTCCACTCCGATGGAGTAACATATATGTAAGGGGGCATACCAGGATATACTGTCGGTAAACAGCATTTCTTCCATGGCACCGGCTTGGCGGAGTCCTATATAATCAATGGTGAGGTAGACAGACAGTGCCAGCAGCAGGGAAGCTCCGGTAACCATCACGCCACGTACTTGATTGACGCTGCGCGAAGCCCAAAGCCCCGCGAGCATCAATAAAGGAACTATGATGAAAAAACTTAGTATGTTCATTTGTATACTTAATTATTCGTTTGGCTGGTTAAACTAATAGTATCAGCGTCAGTATCAAGGCTCCTGCGAGGAACCAAATACTGTATTGCTGTACATTTCCGCTTTGCATATCACGTATCTCATCAGCTGTGGCGTGGGTGCTCCAGGCGGTGAAGTTGAAGAACTGGTCGATGACGTGACGGTCCCACCATGCTATCGGAGTACTGATGCACCGAAATATAATCTTCTTGGTGAAGAACATCCAGACTTCGTCCATGTAGAAGCGGTGATAGGCAGCTGTGTGCAAACGGCTGAAGGTGTGTGCCAGCTTGTCGGCGACAGGCTGTTTGGGACCTGCATACATCCATGTGGCAAGACCGATGGACAACAGTGCAATAATGATACTTGTTGTGGCTACCTGCATATCCAGGTGGATGGTATAAGCCTCTCCGTTGCTGCTGATTAAATTACCGAACGGGATGAATCCCGCCACACAGGTCACGGCTGCCAAAAACAGTAACGGGAAAGTCATGGTAAGCGGTGCTTCATGCGGAGTATGTGCAGCGTGGAGGGTTTTGTTTTCCGTGCCCCAGAAAATGCCATAATACAGACGGAACATATAGAATGCGGTCATCGCAGCTATACCTGTCATTATCCAGCCCATGACCGGGCTGAACCGGAAGCAGGCGGTCAGGATTTCGTCTTTGGAGAAGAATCCCGAGAAAGGCCAAATGCCCGAAATGGCAAGGCAGGCTATCAGAAATGTGATGTGGGTGACAGGCATGTATTTGCGCAACCCGCCCATCGCGCTCATTTCATTGCTGTGTACGGCATGAATGATGCATCCTGCCCCCAAGAAGAGTAATGCCTTGAACATGGCGTGAGTGAACAGATGGAACATGGAGGCCATGTAGCCCAATCCTCCTTCGTGGGGATTTATTGAGGTGCAAACGCCCAAGGCAACAATCATAAAGCCTATCTGTGAAATGGTGGAGAAAGCAAGTACACGTTTGATATCGCTTTGCACACAGGCTACACTGGCAGCATAGAATGCTGTGAAAGCACCGATGTAGGCTGTCCAGTGGAGTACTTCGGGAGCGTAACCGATGAACAACGGGAACATACGGGCTACCAGATATACACCGGCTACCACCATGGTGGCGGCATGAATCAGGGCACTGACCGGAGTAGGGCCTTCCATGGCATCGGGCAGCCAGATGTGTAATGGGAACATGGCGCTTTTTCCGGCTCCGCCGACAAACATCAGCCCCAATGCCAGTGGAATCATTGTTCCTGCTGCAACCAGAGCGCTTGCGGCAGGAGTGAAAGAGAATGTTTCTGCGTAGTAGCCGTAGATGAGGATACCAATCAGAAAACCGAGGTCGGCAAAACGGGTGACGATAAATGCTTTTTTGCTGGCTGCGATGGCTTCTTTCTTGGTATAATAGAAACCGATGAGCAGGTAAGAGCTGACGCCCACCAATTCCCAAAAGACGTACATTTGGAAAATATTGGTTGCTACTACCAGTCCCAGCATTGACATGGTGAAAAGACTCAGAAAAGCATAATAGCGCTGGAAGCCTTTTTCACCTTTCATATAGCCGAAGGAGTAGATGTGTACCATCAGTGACACGGTAGAAATCACAACCAGCATCATGATGGAAATAGGATCGAGCAAAATGCCCATATTGATATGAAGGTCGGCTGTGAACGGCAACCATTCAAAGTTGTAGGGCATGAGGGTGGGGAAGGTGCCTGCTGCCGTACGGCCGCCTGTGAAATAGTGAAAGGCGGTGAGGTAGGAAAGCAATGCCACTCCTGTCAGTGAAGCTGTGCCGATGGCACCTGCCACGCTGTTCTTCATGCGCATCCCTGCCAGTCCCAGTATCAGAAAACTGAGGAAAGGAAGGATGAGGATTAGAATAGTATATTCCATAATCAATTTTTCATTTCGTTTAAGTTCTTCACTTGTATGTTTCGGATGTTACGATAGATATTGATGATAATGGCAATAGCTACCGCTGTTTCCGCAGCACTCACTCCGATGGCGAACAGGGCGAAGAACACTCCTTCCAGTTCGTTGGGGAAGAGGTAGCGGTTGAACACGGCGAAGTTGATATCGACGGAGTTCAAAATCAGTTCCACACTAATTAGCATGGCGAGCAGGTGGCGGCGGGTAAAGAAGCCATAGATGCCTGCAAACATCATAAAGGTGGAAACCACCAGATAATATTCCATGTGTACCATAATCAGACTTATCTTTTACGTGCAATCATTATACCTCCCACAATACAAGCCAGCAACAATATGCTGATGACTTCGAAAGGCAGTACATATTGATATTTTCCCATTCCCATCAGGGTGTGGCCGATGGTCTGCACATGCAGTTCGCCGGGAGTGAAGTGGGAGGGGAGAAACTCGTTTTTCAACATAACAAACAGGCAGATGCCCAGCCCGGCAAGGGTGGAAACAACTCCTGCCACCATTTTACCGTTTTTCAGCCGTTCGGACTTGTCTCCTTGTGAGGAGGTCAGCAGAATACTGAAAACATAAAGTACCGTGATGCCGCCGGCATAAATCAGCAATTGGACGGCTCCCAAAAACGAATAATTGAGCTGGAAGTAAATGCCTGCCGTGCCGAATAGTACAAACAGCAAATAGGTCGCTGCGCGCAGAATGCGTGATGTGGTGACCGCCAGTACCGAACAGACAGCGATAAACAATGCCAGCACAATGAATACAATTAGTTGTAGTGTCATAATATCGTTTGTTTTTTTATTTCTTATTCAGGGTGAGAACCAATTTGCTGCGGTCGAACACTGCATTTTCAAATTCCGTATCAAAACAGATGGCATCGTGCGGACACGCATTGACGCAGAGTTGACAGAACATGCAGGCGCCCAAATCATATTCATATTTCACCAATGTTTTTTTCTTCTTACCTGTTTCTTCATCAGTCTGTGTTTCGCTGGTGATATGAATGGTGTCGTTGGGACAGGCCATTTGGCAAAGCCCGCAGGCAATACATTTATTGTTCCCGTTTTCGTCTGCCGGCATGACGAGACGCCCGCGAAAACGGGGAGAGATTTCCAGTGTAGCACGGTTCTCGGGATACTGCTCGGTTACTTTCGGAGTGAAAAATTCCCGTCCGGTGATTTTCATTCCGGTGAGCAGTGTACCGATACCGTGCAACAGTCCTCCTATATATGAACGTTTTTCTTCTTTCATTAGAAATGCAATTTAAATACAACAATAATAACCATCAGCAACAAATTGCAAAGACCTATCGGTACCAGGTATTTCCATTCCAGTGTAAGAATCTGGTCGATACGTAAACGAGGGAAAGTCCATTTTATCCACATCAGCAGCCAGACAATAAAGAATGACTTTGCAAAGAACCATACAAATCCGGGAATATAGTCCATGACGGTATTGAAGCCGTCCAAGCCGGGAATATGCAACGGCATCCAGCCGCCCAGGAAGATAGTGGCGGCTACTCCGGCAATAATGAACAGGTTGACAAACTCTGCCACATAGAATAAACCGAAGTGCATACCCGAATATTCGGTGTGATATCCGGCTGTCAGCTCACTTTCGGCTTCGGGCAAGTCGAATGGACCACGGTTTACCTCTGCATTGCCGGCTATCAGATAGATGATAAAGGCAATCATTGCCGGGATATGGCCTTTGAAAAGGAACCAGCCGTCGGCCTGGCGTTCTACGATTTCTGAAAATTGCATGGTATCGGTCAATACGACAATGGTGAGAATGCTCAGTCCGACAGACAGTTCATAACTGATCATCTGTGCACCGCTTCGCATGGCACCGATTAGTGAGTACTTGTTGTTGGAACTCCATCCGGCAAGCAGGATACCTACCACACCGATGCTGGAGGCTGCCATCAGGAAAAAGATGCCGACATTGAAGTCGAGCACTTCCATCCCTTTGCTGAAAGGCAAACAACTGAATGACAGGATAGATGCCAGTATCACAATATAGGGAGCGAGGTTATAAAGGAAATTGTCGGCGTGACGAATGGTGATGATTTCTTTTATCAACATCTTGAATACATCGGCAAAGACCTGTATGGTGCCCCAAGGTCCTACGCGCATCGGTCCTAGGCGACACTGGAATGCTGCACAGACTTTTCGCTCCATGAATATCATAATGATAGCAATCACTGCGTAGGCAAGCATGATGCATACGCCGATAGCCACACACTCTATAAATACCGCCAACCCTTCGGGCATGAAGGAGGTAAGCATTGAGTGTATCCATTGGGTTACTATACTAAAATCAAACATATATTATTTCGTTTCGTTTTATTATTAATCTTATCTGTCTATGTCCGGTACCACGTAATCCACTGTTCCGCCGATGGCAATGAGGTCGGCTATCTTGGCACCGCGGCACATGGTTTCCATTGCCGAAACCAATGGCAGTCCGGTGGCACGGAACTTCAGACGGTAAGGATATTTATCTCCACGACTTTCCAAAAAGACGCCGAACTCTCCACGGCTGCCTTCCACCGCAGCATAATAAGAACCTTCGGGCACACGGATAATCGGTTTCATCTTTTGCTGAAATGCTCCTTCAGGAATATTATCAATCAACTGTTCGATGATGTTCATACTTTCCATGATTTCTTCCATACGTACCATGTAGCGTGCGAATGAATCGCCTTCGGTATGGACAATTTCTTTGAAGTCGACTTTTCCATACATAGAGTAGGGGTGGCGTTTGCGAGTATCGCAAGCCCAACCGCTGGCGCGCCCTGTTCCCCCCGTTGCACCGAAAGAGATGGCGTCTTCACGACTGAGCACTCCTACACCTTTCATACGTTCCTGTGCGATGACATTGCCGGTGAAGACTTCATGATACTCTTTTAATGTCGGACGGAGATAAGCGATAAAGTCTTTTACCTTTTGCACAAAGTCCGGCGCGATATCGGCCTGCACACCGCCGATGGTATTATAGTTCTGGATTAAGCGACCGCCGGTGGTTGCTTCGAAGATGTCCAGAATCTTTTCGCGGTCGCGGAATCCGTAAAAGAAGGCAGTTAGCGCGCCCAAGTCCATGCACAGACAAGAAAAGAAAAGCAGATGTGAATCAATGCGTTGCAGCTCGTCCATGATAGTGCGGATATACTGTACACGTTCACTCACTTCCACACCCATTGCCTTTTCGATACACATGCAGAGTGCATGGCGGTTTTGGTGTGCGCCTAAATAATCCAACCGGTCGGTTAAGGCGAGTGTTTGGGGATATGTCAGACTTTCGCACATCTTTTCGATGCCGCGGTGGATATATCCGCAGTGTACATCCAGTTTCTTTATAATCTCACCTTCCAGTGACACGCGAAAGCGGAGCACTCCGTGAGTTGCCGGATGCTGCGGACCTATATTAATAATGTATTCATCTTCGTCGAAGATGGTTTCTCGTTTTTCAATTACGCTGCCGTCATGCTGTACTTCCATGTATTGGGTGGTATCGACCGGCTCTTCGTTGGTCATCCGCAGCGGGTTGAGGCTTTCGTCATAATCTTTGCGAAGCGGATGGCCTATCCAGTCTTCACGCAGGAACAAGCGGCGCATGTCGGGGTGTCCCACAAAACGGATGCCGAAGTAATCATACACTTCACGCTCGTTGAATTCTGCGCCTTTCCAAATATCGCAGACTGTAGGCAATTCAGCTTTCTCGCGGTTGGCAGTGACAGCTTTAATTACTTTGTTCTCGCCGGTAGCTGTCTTTTCCAGATGGTAGACTACTCCCAATCCTTCTTCTCCCCAGTCCATTCCGGTGAGTGAACGCATAAAGTCATAGCCTTCCGCGCGTAACTTTTGCATCTCGGTGCGGAGTTCGTTAGGTTCTATTTTGATAATATCATCCATAAGTTATTCCTTTTGGGGTTCTTCTTCCTTGCGGTTTACTCCGCCAAAGAATTTTTCCAGTTTTACTTTACGTTGCAGTTGCATCATGCCATATAATAAGGCTTCGGGCCGTGGGGGGCATCCGGGAATATAAACGTCTACCGGTAATATTTTGTCAACTCCGTTCAGCACATGGTAGGATTTTTTAAACGGACCTCCGCTGATGGCGCATCCGCCCACTGCAATCACATATTTGGGGTCTGCCATTTGGTCATAAAGACGTTTTAATACCGGTGCCATTTTGTGTGTGATGGTTCCGGCTACCATAATCATATCTGCCTGGCGCGGACTGGCGCGGGCTACTTCAAACCCGAAACGGGCAAAGTCATACCGGGCAGCACCGACTGCCATAAACTCAATTCCGCAGCAACTGGTTGCAAAGGTAAGCGGCCACAGCGAGTTGCTGCGTCCCCAGTTGATAAGGTCATCCAAACAACCGATAAGTACTTTTGTACCTCCTTCATTAAGTTGTTTGACCATGTTCTCCAGATACTCATTATCTTTGAAATCTTCATAAGGGATAGATTTTATGACCGGTTTCTTTATTTCCATTCCAATGCTCCTTTCTTCCAGGCGTATGCCAGGCCTAATATGAGTACTACAATAAAGAAGAAGATGCTGACTAAACCGTACACTCCTAAATCCTGAACGACTGCCGCCCACGGAAAGAGAAATACCGTTTCAACATCAAACATGAGAAATAG
>OAUY01000480.1_pt1 | contig 12786 bp, 9 predicted proteins | sample 1476321 | NCBI WGS metagenome assembly OAUY01 (sample SAMEA2580067, study PRJEB22360) | human gut metagenome | biome: human gut; feature: human-associated habitat; material: faeces | place: Denmark | collected 2008/2010
CGTCTCCGCCGACGTCCACGCCGGCGAATGTCTGGCCGTGATCGGCGGCTCCGGATCCGGCAAATCCACGCTGACCCGCATTATGCTGGGCTTGGAATCCGCGGACTCCGGCAGCGTGGAATACGAGAGCCAATCCATTGTCGGCGGCCGAAAATCGCCGGGATTCGCGGCCCTGCGCCGCGAATCGGGACTGGTGTTCCAGGACCCGTTCTCCTCGCTCGACCCACGTTGGCGAGTCGCCAAATCAGTGGCTGAACCGCTGAGTCTGCAACGGCGTGACCTGAACAACACCGATATCGACGAGCGAGTGGCCGCGGCTCTGACCATGGCGGGTCTTGAACCGGCAGACTTCCTGAACCGGTACCCAATCGACCTGTCCGGCGGCCAGGCGCAGCGCGTGGTCATCGCCCGCGCTATCATCAACGAGCCCAAAGTGATCCTCGCCGACGAACCAATGAGCGCCATCGACGTGGCCGCGCGCATCCAGATCCTCGACACCTTCGCCGCCATCCGCGCGGCCCGGCCGAGCACCGCCATCATCATGGTCTCCCACGATCTCGGCGTGGTACAGCACATCGCCGACCGCATCCTCGTGCTCCATGACGGGCGTCTCGAAGAGACGGGTTCCACCGCTGAAGTGCTCGGCAACCCCCAATCCGATTACACCCGTCAGCTCATCGAGGCAGCCTCGTTATAGACCTTTTTTGGCTCCCTCTCTGAGGGGAGCTGTCGAATGCAGTGAGGCTGAGGGGAGTTACGGGTGCCGTCGTATTCCCCTCAGTCCGCTTCGCGGCCAGCTCCCCTCAGCGAGGGGAGCCGAGGTCGCCGGCGACACGCGCTTGTCGCGGGTTGTGCTATGGTGTGAGACATGCAGATTATCTCATGTTGTTGTCGCTAACCGACGCCCCTGGGCGAGCGGTCAGTGACGCATAACTTGAGATAGAGCATTCGAATCGCGGCAAATCTGTCGCATGAATTTTCATGAAATCGATGGCACGAGCGTAACCGTGTAACGCGCGAGTCGTGGTTAACATGAAAAACCGATTCACTTTCCGGCTTCACCGTACAGTGAGCGGGGATACTCGATTTCAAACTAAAGCCACAGTCCATTCGTCTGGGAACGTCGGTTCACGAACGCAACGCAGCAAAACCCCACAACCCCAGCAACGAAGGACTTCACATGACCATCCACAACAGCCTCGCAGAACTCATCGGCAACACCCCGCTCGTCAAGCTCAACCACATTCCGCAGGCGGCCGGCGTCAAAGCCACCATCGCCGTCAAAGTCGAATACTTCAACCCCGGTGGATCTTCCAAGGACCGCATTGCCGAACGCATCATCGACGCCGCCGAACAGTCCGGCCAGCTGAAGCCCGGCGGCGTGATCGTCGAGCCCACCTCGGGCAACACCGGCGTCGGCCTGGCCCTGGTCGCCCAGCAGCGCGGCTACCGCACGATTTTCACCCTGCCGGACAAGGTTTCCGAATCCAAGCGCGCGGTGCTGCGCGCCTACGGTGCCGAAGTCATCGTCACACCGACCGACGCCGGCCCGGACGACCCGCGCTCCTACTACCAGGTCGCCGAACGACTGGCCAACACGATTCCCGGCGGCTTCCGCCCGAACCAGTACGACAACCCGAACGGCCCGCTGAGCCACTACTACACCACCGGCCCCGAGATCTGGGAGGCTACGGACCACAAGGTCACGCACTTCGTGGCCGGCATTGGCACCGGCGGCACCATCTCCGGCACCGGCAAGTACCTCAAGGAAGCCTCCAACGGCGCGGTCAAGGTCATCGGCTCCGACCCGGAAGGCTCCATCTACTCCGCTTCCTCACGCGACGAAGTCCACCAGTACGACATCGAGGGCGCGGGGGAGGACTTCTACCCCAAGGCTTTCGACCGGAACATCACCGACGACATCGTGCGCGTATCCGACGCCGAAGCCTTTGAAATGACCCGCCGTCTGGCCGGCGAGGAGGCGTTGCTGGTCGGCGGCTCGTCCGGCATGGCCGTGGCCAGCGCCATCAAGTACGCGCTTGCCAATGATTTGGACGAGAACCAGATTGTGGTGGTGCTCGCCCCTGATTCCGGCCGCAGTTATCTGGAGAAGATCTTCAATGACGACTGGATGCGTGCCAACGGCTACGGCGACATCGTGGAACGCACCAGCAAGCCCTCCCTCGCCGAGCAGTACCTTAACGGAACTCCCTCTGATGAGGGAGCTGCGGATGGACTCCATAACTAGCTATCAAAAGAATCAATACCAACATCCGCGCTAACTAACCGCACCTGTTTTACCTTCGAATACGGAACAATCCCGAAAGGAACCCAATATCATGTCCGCTGAATACAACGCCAAGTTCGCCAACACCGACATCGCCACTCGCGCCATCCACGCCGGCCAGGAGCCCGACCCGACCACCGGTGCGGTCGTCACGCCGATCTTCGCCACCTCCACTTTCAAGCAGGATGGCGTGTTGGGCCTCAGGGGAGGCCACGACTACTCCCGCTCCATCAACCCCACTCGCACCAGCTTCGACGAGCAGCTCGCCGCCGTGGAAGGCGGCAAGTACGCGCTGAGCTTCTCCTCGGGCTTGGCCGCCATCGACGTGCTGCTGCGCTCCACCATCAAGCCTGGCGACAACATCCTGCTCGGCAACGATGTGTACGGCGGCACCTATCGCCTGCTCTCCAAGGTGTTCGTGCCGTGGGGTGTGGGCCTCGACGTGGTGGACATCACCGATCTGAAAGCCGTGGAAACCGCATTGGCCTCCAAGCACTACCAGTATGTGTGGGTCGAGACCCCGTCCAACCCGCTGCTCAACATCACCGACATCGCGGCCACCGCCGAAGTTGCCCACAAGTACGGCACCAAGGTCGCGGTCGACAACACCTTCGCCTCGCCCGCCCTTCAGCACCCGCTGGCCGATGGCGCCGATGTGGTGGTCTACTCCACCACCAAGTACATCGGCGGCCACTCCGACGTGGTCGGCGGTGCCGTGGTGGTCAACGACGAGGAGACCCGCGAGAAGGTCGCCTTCCTGCAGAACGCCGCCGGCGCAGTGCCCTCCCCATTTGACTCCTGGCTGGACATCCGCGGCCTGAAGACCCTGGATCTGCGCGTCAAGCGCCACAGTGCCAACGCCCTGAAGGTGGCCGAATGGCTCGAATCCCAGCCCTCTGATGTGATTGAGCGCGTCTGGTACCCGGGCCTCGAGTCCCACCCTGCTCATGAAATCGCCGCCCGCCAGATGCACGGCGGCTTCGGCGCATCGTCTCCGTGCAGCTCGCGGGCGGCGCCGAGGCAGCCAAGCACTTCGTGGACCACACGCAGATCTTCACACTGGCCGAATCGCTCGGCGGTGTGGAAAGCCTCATCGAGGTGCCCGCCGCCATGACCCACGCCTCCGTGGCCGGCACCACCCTGCAGGTGCCCGCCAACCTGGTGCGTATCTCGGTCGGTATCGAGAACGCCGACGACCTTATCGCCGATCTCAAGCAGGCGTTGGATCGTATCTGACCGTACTGACGGTACTGGTGGCACCGTATTGACGGTGCCACCACGCTTATCGGCGGACTCGCTATCGATTGGTACCTACAAAAATCCCCGGCCCACAAGGGTCGGGGATTTTTCGTTATCGATTAAACATGGATTGAATCAGCTGGCGTCGCCGCCCTGCCATCCAGTGGCATCCGCACCAGCCGGGCGCAACGCCTGACCGGAAGTCGGTGTGGTGCCATCAACGACCACACGAGTGCCGATGGTGGCAAAGTCGTACATCCACTTGGCGTCGGCCACCTGCATGTTGATGCAGCCGTGCGAGCCTGGGATACCCTGCTGCACATAGATGGGGTGCTCGCCCCACATGTATGCAGGAACACCGTGCAGGGCCTCGCCGCCGTTATAGTAGGAAATCCACGGCGTGCCTGGCTGGTTGTAGCCTTCGCCAACCATGGTCTGCGATTCGTACTTGAGATACACGTAGAACGTGCCGGTATCGGACAGCATGGAACCATCGGCGGTGGGCTTGCCAGAAGCGATGTTGAACTTCCTGACCACCGTGGTGCCCTGATATGCAGTGGCAGTCTGGTTCGTCAGATCAACATGAACCCACTTATCGCCATTTGCCGTATCGAAGTTATGAGGCACCTCGACCTGCTTGACATCATATGGGCTGTCTTTCACAGCCACAGTGGAATCAGTGGACTGGTTCTGCTCGATGGCGGTAGCCAGACGTTCGGGGGCGTCCCCGGCACCAGTCACTTCAATACCATCCACGCCGAGTGTCTTATCGGCACCAATTTCCACGCCGCCTTCGTCTTTCGGCGTGATGTAGACCTCGCGTGTCACCTTGGGAACAGTCAGTTCCTTGGTTACGCTGTCACTGGTGACGTACTTGGTGATGGCATCGCGGTCGACTACCAGACTCATGGTGCCATCCGCCTTATTCACCGTGGGCTTGAGGAATGAGGCAATGGTATCGGCCGGGATGGTGACGCTCTTGTTCACGCCGTTGTCCACGGTCAGTTTGAGGCCAAGCTTGGCATTGGCGTCAAACTGTGTTTGCTGTGCGCTCGCCTCATCAATCGGATTCTTTGCAGTCTGTATCTTGACCGGCACCGTCGCATTTTCGCCCGGGGTCGCGACGGCCTCCTTGACTGCAGCATTGACAACATTGATATCCGGGCCCTTGCCATCCTGACCCGCGGTGTAATCGAACTGCTTGGTGCTCTTGTTGTAGACAACGGTGGCAATCTGCGCTCGGTCGGTCTCGTCGACCAGGCCGGCGGTGACGAATTGTTCGGCAGCCTCTTTGTCCGTGGTGGCGGTCAGAGCGATATGCGGCTGATCGAAAATATTGAGCTTGGCCACGTCGCCGGTCTTCGCGTTCAACAGCGCATCTACGGTTTTATCCGTGTCGACGGTGACACCAAGGTCCTTCAGCGAGGCTTTGACGCTGTTGCCTTCGGCGGTGAACGTCACCGTGGTGTTATTCTGCTGCTGCTTCACAGTATTCGCAAGTTCTTCGCGGGTCTGGCCCATGACAGAGACATTGCCCAAATGAACACCGGGCGCAGCCTTGTCTTGGAAGTACCAACGTCCGACGAAGAAACAGGCTATTAATGCGGCAAGCAACACTGCAAATATGGTTATGATGGCGATCCTTGCGGCCTTGCCATGTGATTTAGCGGTGGTAGATGCCATGACATGTTCACCCACATAGGCTGTATTGTCGGCATGGTTATTGGTGCCATTGTCGCTTTGCTGTGGCGTGGCGGTACCTGTGGCCGCGGATGCGAACAGCCCATCGGCGGCCACAGGCTGCAGCACCGCCGTCTCCTGATCGTCAGGAGAGGAGAAGGAAAATGTATCGTTGGCCATAAAATGCCCCGTCTTAGTTCTCTCAAAGCGGCATATCGTGCGATATGCCGGGAATAGCGTTTCTTGACGCATAATAATACGGAAGGGCTACGTACATCGTTACGAGGTATTCCGTTATACGATGAAATCCAGCTGCGGTCGGCCTACACTGGTCGTTTATGACAGCACCTCAGGCGGCGCTGGAGGCGCTCACACGATACTTCGGCTATGACTCGTTTAGGCCCGGACAGCAAGGAATTGTCGAGGCTTTGCTTGCCGGACACGATGTCTTGGGCGTGATGCCCACCGGCGCAGGCAAGTCCGTGTGCTACCAGATTCCCGCCGCGCTCAGCCCGGGTGCGACTTTGGTCATATCTCCCTTGATTTCCCTGATGCGCGACCAGGTCGATGCGCTGAACGACCTCGGTATGCCGGCCGCGTTCATCAACACCACTCAAACTCCCGACGAGCAGGCGATGGTGTTCGCCCAAGCCGCCGCCGGACAGATCAAACTGCTGTACGTGGCCCCGGAACGCTTGGAAACCGGGCGATTCCGCGACTTTGCCGCCCGTACGCCGATCTCGCTGATCGCCGTGGACGAAGCCCACTGCGTCTCCCAGTGGGGTCAGGACTTCCGCTCGTCGTACTTAGGTATCGGCGATTTCATCGCCGGGCTGCCGCAGCGTCCACCGGTGGGTGCGTTCACCGCCACCGCCACCGAACGGGTGCGTCGGGACATCGTGGGACTGCTGGGATTGCGGAATCCGGCCGTCACCGTCACCGGATTCGACCGGCCGAACCTGTATTTTGATGTGGTCAAACTGGAGACCAAATACAAGGCCGCATGGGTGGCGCGGTATGTGGCCGACCATCCGGACGAATCCGGCATCGTCTAATGCGCCACCCGCAAGACCACCGAAGCGCTCGCCGACACGCTGAACCAGATGGGGCATCCGGCCGTCGCCTACCATGGCGGCATGTCGCCGGACGCGCGTGAGGTGGCCCAGCGCGACTTCATCACCGACAAGGTGCCGGTGGTCGTAGCCACCAACGCCTTCGGCATGGGCATCGATAAGTCCAACGTGCGTTACGTCATCCACCACAATCTACCCGAATCCATTGAAGCCTACTATCAGGAGGCCGGCCGCGCGGGCCGTGACGGCGAGCCCAGCCGATGCACGCTGCTGTGGAATGAGTCAGACATCGTCACCCGGCGTCGGTTGCTGGATAACGATTATGAGAACGAGCGATTGACTCCCGAAGAGCAGGAGATCGTTCGCCAGTCCAAGCGCCGGCTGCTGGACGGTATGGTCGGCTACTGCCGCACCACCGACTGCCTGCACCGGTATATGACCCGGTATTTCGGTCAGGAATTGTCGCCGAATGCTGGTTCCGCGGCGGGTGAAGACATTGCGGCGGACTCTTCGCAGTCCGGCAGATGCGGTGCCTGCTCGAACTGCGAAAGCACGTTCGAGACCATCGACGTGACCCGCGTGGCGCAGGCGATCAGCCGTTGCGTGCATGACGTGGGGCAGCGCGTCGGTTCCGGCAAAATCGTCAAGATCCTGCGCGGCTCGCGGGCACAGGATCTGGCATGGCTGAACCCGGAGCGGATGCCCACCTTCGGCATGCTCAAGGACGTGAACGAGGCTCGCGTGCGCGACGTGTTGAGCCAGATGGCCACGGACGGGTACCTGTCAATCGCCGAAGGGCGTATGCCAATCGTCATGTTCGGTGCGCGGGCGGCCGAAACCGCCGCTCCCGACTTCCCCTATGAGATCAAACGGGTGGAACGCAAGTCGGCGGCGGCCGGTTCCGGTCGGAGCGGGGGAGTGGCTGATACTGCCGATTCCGCCAATGTTCCCGGCGATGCGCTGGGCTCGTATATCCCGGACGATGACGAGGAATCGCTGTTCCAGAAGCTACGCGAACTGCGACGCACCATCGCCCAGGAAATCGGCAAACCGCCGTACATCGTCTTTTCCGACAAGACATTGCGAGACATGGCCCGTATCAAGCCGATTACCAATGCGCAGTTTTTGGCTGTCAACGGCGTCGGTCAACACAAGCTCGACCTTTACGGCAAGCGCTTTATGGAAGCCGTCGCCTCGTTTAACGCCGGGAGTGCGTCATAACAATCTCCTATAGCGAACTGCGGAGTATTTGCGGGCGTTCTTGGGCTGGCTCGACTACGATGACTGTTCGATGCTTCATGACCGAACACTCGGCAAGTAGAAAGGCAACAGCATGGCAGAAGAAACGGCCGAAAAGCCCGTCGTCGAATCATTCCAGCTTGATCACACCAAGGTCAAGGCGCCGTACGTGCGTTACATCGACACCGAAACGGGCCCTCACGGCGACGTGATCTCCAACTATGATCTGCGCCTGACCCAGCCGAACAAGCAGGCCATCCCCACCGGCGGCCTGCACACCATCGAACACACCATCGCCGTGCTGCTGCGCGAACGTATCCCGGGCTACATCGACTGCTCGCCGTTCGGCTGCCGCACCGGCTTCCACCTGCTGACCTGGGGCACCCACCCCACCGAGGAAGTGGCCAAGGCCCTGAAGGAATCGTTGGAGTTCATCGCGTACAAGGCCACGTGGGATGACGTGCCCGCCACCACCGAGAAGAGCTGCGGCAACTATCGCGACCACAGCCTGTTCACCGCCAAGGAATGGGCCAAGCAGATCCTTGAGGAAGGCATCAGCTCCGACCCGTTCGAGCGCAAGGTCGTCTGATTCGTCTGATTCGATTCAATTCTGATTCGGCTCCCGCTGGCGGGAGCCGGGGGCGAAGCCGACTGAGGGTGGCTGTCCTCAACTCGGCTGGACTGTCCGGCTCCTGCGGACGGGAGTCATTGTTTATTAGTGTCCGTCATGCAACGCGGACGGGATTTCTTGTGCCTACGGCATGGTAGGTTGGCCGTCAGTTAGTCGCCGGTCACCGTGCCGGCAACCCGGCATGTCGGAGAGGTGAGAAGTGACTCAGTCGAACGCTGCAAACAAGGCGACAGGCCGCCGTTTCCGCCACGCCACCATGCGCGATCTGCCGCAGATGCATAAAATCTACGCACGCGCACGCGCGTTGATGGCCGCCAACGGCAACCCCACCCAGTGGGGCAACGAATTTCCGCGTGAATCGGTGATTGAGGACGACATCGCCAACCAGCGTACGATGCTGCTGGTCGACACCTGCAATGGCCACGAACGCATTCTGGCCCAGTTCGCCCTGTGCCCGGGCAAGGATCCGACCTACGCCAAAATCGACGGCGCCTGGCTGGACAACGACACCTATGTGACCATCCACCGCATCGCCGCATCCGGTCTGGTGCGCCACGCGGCCCGCGACTGTATCAGGTGGGCCCTGAAGCACTACGGCAACGTGCGCGCCGACACCCACCCCAATAACAAGGCCATGCAGCACGTGCTCGAAAGCTCCGGCTTCGCCCGTTGCGGCCTGATCCAGCGGCTCGACCGGCCGGTCGACACCACCAGAATCGCCTATCAGCGCCACGAGTGGTGAGTGTGGCTGCCGGCTGATGTGCTCGTTTCTGCACCGTCATCGGTTTCTGACGGTAGAATCAGTGTGTGAGAAGAACACGTTGGGTCGGGGGCGTCGTGACGGTGCTTGCGGCTGTCATGCTGTCGTCGTGCGGCGGCGTCCAGTCGAATCCCGGGTAACACACCGTTGCCAATCCATTCACCGCGCAGGTGAATGGAGAAGACATGGCGATGCCTGTCGGCCGATGGAGCCCCATCGGCCGACAGGCATCGAGGAAGTCACCGTGGCCGGCGGAACGCGCGGTCGCCGATTGGGGCGAATGGCTTGTGTGGTTCGCTTTGGTACCAGTAGGCGACCGTGGCCACGTCGTCCTGTCGTTCGAAGTTGCCGGCTTCCTCGGTGCCGATCTGCTGCCATTCGACGCGCAGGTCTCGCTCGAAGTAGATCGGGTCGGGGATGTGCCAACGGTATAGGCCGCGGGTCACGGGGGTGGCAGTGTCCCAGTAGGCGCTTTCGCGTCCGGCGAGGTTCTGCGAGTAGAACGGGAAGCCGAGGTATGGGCCGGTGAAGGTGCGCTCGTGCATGCGGCCGTGTTCGTCGAATTCGGCGAAGCTCCAGGCACCGCCGAAGTAGTCCTCGGCGCCGGTGCTGCACCAGGTGGGGTATTTGCCGTCGCCGTCGATGTAGAACTTGAATTCGCCTTCGCCCCACCAGCGGCTTTCGAGCGCGGTGAGCGCCAGGTAGGTGCCGACGTAGGTGCCGTGTCCTTCGACGCCATCGAGCACCACGTAGTCGTGGGCGAGTTCGGTGACGCGTTGGCGGCGCCACTGCGCGTGGAAGCGCATCGTGTCGGCCGGCAGCTGGTCGTATTCGGTGTAGTCGATTTGGTAGAAGAACGCGGGCACGTCCTCGTTGTGGTCGTTGCGCAGCACGATGCGCGCGTGTTCGAACGGCATGGCGAAGTAGCAGTTGAAGCCCCGGTTCGGGTTGACCATGACGGGAATTGAGTTGATGGTGCAGGACTGGGCGTGTCCGCAGCAGAAGAAGTCGCCGATCGGGCATTGCACCGAGGGGGAGTCCTCGCCGTCCCAGTAGAATTCCAGGATCAGGTTGCGTAGCACGTCGGGGCCGGTGGGGGAGGTGCGGTCGGTTACCGTCATCCAGATGTGACGAATCACGCCGGGGCCCTCGACGTCCATCAATGTCACCGATTCCCCGGACCTCACCGTGCTGATGCAGGGGCTTCCCTTGCGGGAGGGGCCCAACGCGCTGGCCGCCATGGCCGCGCGGCCCTTGCCGCCGTCCGGGTTTTCGGCGTTGATGCAGCGGGTGCGGCCGGGGGTCCTCATGGCCACGGCATCCAAGGCGCCTTGTCCGAGCCCCGGCGCGGGGTTCGCTGTGGTGAATGCGTCGAGCATGATGCTTACTTCCTTTCCTGTCGCAGGCCCGTCCCGCCACGGCGTTTTGTCTGGGGTGAGCCGGGCTGCTGGGGGGGTATTTCACGGCACCGGCGGTGATGCCCTGGGAGAGCTTGCGCTGGGGTAGTGCCCGATATCTTGCGCACTTTGGTCTTCGCCCGTCCCTGTGGCGATGATCGGTTCGCTTCCCGTACAGTCTCACCGAGTCTTGACATGTCGAGGTAGCGGCGCGTCGACCACTCGTTCGACGTGACATAGCGCACGCGTGCGCAGACGAGCATCAACGCGCTGCGTTCGTCGGGGAAGCTGCCGACCATGCGCGTGCGCCGTCTGACCTCGCGGTTGCGGGGGTGACCCTGGCGAGGACGTTGCGTTCGAAGTGCACCATGCACCGCTGGTAGCGGGCATCGCGTTCAAGGTCTCCTTGACGCTCTTGCGGACCATACGGTCCAGGGTGGTCTCCGACATGGCCTCATATCGCAAAAACCGTACGCTGAAAGTAACTCAGCGTACGGTTTTCACGAAAGCAGCCATCGGCTATCGGTCAGCCGATAGACCTCAGTCCTCAGTCCTCAGTCGCAGCGACCTTGGCGTCAGCCCCGGCCTTCTGCTCAAGGCCGAGCTTGGAGCGCTTGCGGCTGTAGCCGAAGTACACGATCAGGCCCAGACCGAACCAGATGGCGAAACGCACCCAGGTCTCCCAGTTGAGACCGGCGATGAGCACGAAGCAGAATACGATGGCCAGAATCGGGGTGACCGGCACGCCCGGCGCGCGGAAGCCGCGGGGCGCATTCGGCTGGGTCTTGCGCATCCATAGAATACCGGCCGACACGATGATGAACGCGGACAGCGTGCCGATGTTCACCAGCTCGAACAGCACGTTGATGTTGATGAAGCCGCCGGCGAACGCGGTCAGCAGACCGAAGAACCAGGTGCCCTTGAACGGGGTACGGTACTTCTCGTGCACGTGGCCGAAGAACTTCGGGAACAGGCCGTCACGGCTCATGGCGTAGCAGATACGGGATTGGCCGTACAGCTGCACGAGCATCACCGTGGTCATGCCGATGAGGGCGCCCAGGTTCACGATCACCGCGAGCCAGTTCATGCCGGTCTCCAGAATCACGCCGGCCACCGGGGCGTCGATGTACTTGGCGAACTCCTTGTAGGGCACCACGCCGGTCATGATCAGGGTCATGATGACGTAGAGCACGGTGGAAACGGCCAGGGACAGCAGAATGCCGCGCGGCAGCGTCTTGTTCGGGTTGATGGTCTCCTCAGCGGAAGAGGACACGGCATCGAAGCCGATGAAGCTGAAGAACACGATGGAAGCGGCCGGCACGATGCCGTACGGCTGGGTGGAGCCGGGCTGGAAAGTGTAGATGCCGTACGGGGAGAACGGCTGCCAGTTGGACGGCTTGACATACCACACGGCGCACACGATGAACAGCACGATGATGGCGAGCTTGATGAGCACCATCACGTCATTGGTGCGCTTGGTCTGGTTGATGCCGATGGAGAGCACCCACGTGATGATGAGCACGATGACGAAACCGGGCAGGTTGAAGTAGGTGGTGACGTCCGGGTTGGTGCCGTAGGCGGCGGTCAGCTCGACCGGCAGGTGCAGGCCGAAGCCTTCCAGCAGTTTGTTGAAGTAGCCCGACCAGCCGGCGGACACTGTGGCCGCCTGCAGGGCGTACTCCAGAATCAGATCCCAGCCGATCACGAAGGCGATGAGCTCGCCGAACGCCAGATAGGCATAGGAGTAGGCCGAGCCGGACACCGGTGCCATGGCGGCGAACTCGGCGTAGCACAGACCGGCAAAACCGCAGCAGACGGCGGCCAGCAGGAACGATACGGACAGGGCCGGGCCGGCGGTCAGCGCGCCCTTGCCAGTGAGCACGAAGATACCGGTGCCGATGATCGCGCCGATGCCGAGCATCGTCAGATCGAAGGTGCGCATCGTGCGCTTGAGGGGAGTGGATTCGGCGACAAGCTGATCCACGCTTTTCTTACGAAACAGATCCATGTTCTTCTCTCATGAAATCTAGGATTATGGGGCTGAACCGGACGGATTTCCGGGATCCCGGCACGCCTCAACGCCGGGAATCAAAGGCGGCTTCCGAGAAACCGCCTATCGGTCATTAGTGTACGACTGCCGGGCGAAAACAGACGATTGCGACTACACGTCACATTCTCGCGCAACAATAGGTGTCTATGAGCATGAACGCAGCACCTGAAATCGCATTCTCGTCCGAGCAGGGCAAGGCCAACTATGCGGCCGCCCGCCGCCAATACCCCGCACAGGCCATCGTGGACCTCAAAACCATGCGCGACAACATGGCCCACCTGGTCTCCGTGGTCGGCGGGCCTGCTTCCGGCACGGCGGTGATGGGTGTGGTCAAGGCCGACGCCTACGGCCACGGACTGCTGCCCGCCGCCCTGGCCGCGCTCGCCGGCGGCGCCACATGGCTCGGCACCGCGCAGTCGCACGAAGCGTT
>OAUY01000489.1_pt1 | contig 12281 bp, 6 predicted proteins | sample 1476321 | NCBI WGS metagenome assembly OAUY01 (sample SAMEA2580067, study PRJEB22360) | human gut metagenome | biome: human gut; feature: human-associated habitat; material: faeces | place: Denmark | collected 2008/2010
GGACACTCCCGCGCCGGATATGTCGTCCGCCTACCTCGACATGCGCGATCCCATGGTCGCCGTCAATGGCCAACGCCCTACCGCAGGTCAGGTCTCCCGACTCAACTGGGGTTTCTTCGCTGCTTCAATTCTGGTCGGCGCACCTTGGGTGGCGTTGAACACCATTGCCATGCCCAACGCGATTGCGCGTACGTTCGGCTATGACACTGCTGTTGCCGGTCATATCGCCATCAATCCGGCCACTGGCCGCCCGTTGCCCGTCGCCACCGAATTGGCGATGCCCCTGGCCGTGTTGGTGATTGTCGGCGTAGTGGCCTCCATGTTTGCGATGCCGCTGATTTCAGTGTTGTCCGACCGCACACGCACGCCATTGGGCCGTCGTACCCCGTGGATGGTTGGCGGAGGTCTGCTGTGCGCGCTGATCACGCTGATTCTGGGGCAGAATATCGGCATCATTGTGCTTTGTATTTTCTGGGTGTTCCTACAGTTCGCCTATGCGATGCTTTCCGTGCCGTTGACCAGCGCCATCAGCGAACGGGTGCCCGACAAGTTCCGCCCTCGCATCGAACGCTGGCATGGCATCGGTGTGATGCTCGGCCAAGCGCTTGGCGTGTGCATGGGTGCGCTTGGTGTGATGTTCAATTCGTTTGCGCCGTTTAGTTACACCGCCGTGCTATTTGCAGTGTCCGGTATTGCCACCGTATTGATTCTGCCCAAGGAGCCTTCTAGCGCTGAGCAGCCGAACCAGCTTTTTGACCGCAGTCAGGTACTTGACCAATTGCGCCCGCCGGCCCACGCTCCCGAGTTCTCCCGGGTGTTCGCCGCCCGTACGTGCATGATGGCCGGTGTTGGGCTGACCGGTGTGTTTCTGTGGTATCTCGTACGTTTCTGGGTTTATGGCAAGGCCGTGGTACTTACGTCCGCGCCGCTGACCATTCCGGCCGGATTCCTCATTGCCGGTATGGCTGTGGCCACATTGATCGGTGCCGCGCTCGCCTCCTGGGCCGCCGGGCCGATTTCCGAGCGAATCGAGGAAAAGAACATTCCCGTGGCCCGTGTGGTGGCCGGTGCCTGCCTGCTGTATGCGATTGGTCTGGGGCTCGCATGGGGCCTTGGCGTCTGGTCCACCGGCACTGCCCGTGAAAACGGCATGCTGCTGTTTGCGTTGATCTCCGGATTCGCCTTCGGCATTTACGATTCGCTCGGACTTGAACTGGTGATGGACTCTTTGCCCGACCCGCGCCGAGCCGGCCACGACCTCGGCATTTATGCGCTCGCCAACTCGGCCGGTCTGGCGCTCGCCGCCATCATCGGCGCGCTACTGGTGAACGCCTTCGAGCATAGCTTCGGCTATTACCTGCTCTTCCCGTCCGCCATCGTCATGGTGCTGCTGGCCGGAATCGTCACCCTCACCACCAAATCTGCCGAATAATAAACCGGTTCGAGTACACTGGTCAGCAGTGATCCAGTCCAGTACTCGCAGGGGAGCAAAACCATGGTCGGCATGCGCGACGTAGCCAAAGCGGCAGGGGTGTCCTTAAGCACCGTTTCGTTGGTGGTCAACAACACCGGCTACGTCTCGGCCGATATGCGTGCCAAAGTCGAGTCCGCGATGCGCCAGCTCAACTACATTCCCAACGAGCTGGCCCGCAACCTCTACCGAAACCGCACCAACACCATCGGCGTGATCATGCCGACCATCGCCCACCCGTTCTTCTCCACACTCACCGCGCATCTGCAGCGCGAGTTCGCCGCGCGCGACCTCAAAACCCTGCTCTGCTCCACCGCCGATACAGACAAGGGCGAGAGCGAGTACATCGACATGCTCCAGCGGCACATGATGGACGGCATCATCATGGCGGCCCACACCGAGCATCCGGCCGACTACTGGACCTCCATCCATCGGCCAATTGTCGCTTTCGACCGCACGCTCGGTGAGGGTGTGCCGGTCGTCCGGTCTGATCATGAACAGGGAGGCCGTCTGATTGCGCGCCAGCTCATCGATTCCGGCGCGCGCCACGTGGTGCTCGTTGGTGGCCCGCGTTCCCAGTTCGCGGAAGGCACCACTTTCCCCACGATTCGCTACCATCTCACCGTCGAGCGTCTGCTGGCTGAGGCCGGCATTGCCTGCGATTATGTCGAAGCCGGCACCGTGGCCGACATCGCCGCCCACGAAGCCACCGCATGCGCCATTTTCGAACAGTATCCTGATGTCGACGCCATCGTCGGCTCCGATGTGGTGGCATCCGTGGCATTGCAGGAAGCCTCACGACGGGGTATCGAGGTGCCTGCTGATCTGCAAGTCATCGCCTATGACGGCACTCTCATGGCCGAAACCGCCGGCAAACGCCTGACCGCGATTCGACAGGACTTCCCGGCCATCGCCGCCGCGCTCGCCGTCCGCATGGACTCACAGATCGCCGCCGACGGTGGCCCCGCCTCTCCGTCCAAGAACGATAGCGCTTCGAACGTTGACACCCAACCCACTCCCGAAGAAGTCATCCCCGTAGCCCTCATCCCCGGCGAAACCACCCGGTGACTCCTATCTTGGCTCCCCTCTCTGAGGCTGAGCTGTGAAGCAAACAGTCCAGTGGACTGTTTGTAGGCGAAGGCGAGCCGGGAGGCGAGCAGGCAGACTGCGGGCGGTAGCCCGTCTGTAATTGCGGCCGAGCTGGCGGCGTAGGCGACTGAGGGGAGCCGAGTCACGGCCGCCCACAGTCACCCATCTCACATGACTCCTACGTCACAATGTCCACAATGTGAACCCTTGCTGGATTGGCAAGACATACAAACCTATGTTTACATTCCAGTTCAGGTCGAACAGCCTGAGGAAATACCGAAAGGAGGCCACGCGATGACTGGATTCAATGCTTCTGCGTTTGTATCCGCACGAATTATTAGCCCGTCTTCGCTGGCGGACTAATTCGGCACTGATGCTTGAAGCCCCGTCAACGAAGGCAGGGCCAATCAAGCTGACACAATCGGCACGGCCCTGCATGATGCGGGGCTTTTTTTGTTGCGCTCACAAGGCTTACGGCAGAATCCCGCAGACGGAAACGGTAGCGGACAGTACACGGCAACAACACAGCGACAGAACAACAACCTCCCTGTGGGGCGAAATAATCGCCCGCCGATGAGAGTGAACGAGAGCAAAACAGGAGTAACAATGACTGCAGCAGTCGAAGAGACTGGCTTAGGGCAGGCGGCAGGTAAAGCCGCTACCTTGGTACGCGATTCGGTCAAGACCGTGATCGCCGCGTCGATGGTCGGTACCGCCATCGAATTCTATGACTTCTACGCCTACGGCACCGCCGCGGCAAACTACTTCCCGCACATCTTCTTCTCCGCGAAGGACAACCCCACCGTCGCACTGCTGATGAGCTTGCTGACCTTCGCCGTCGCCTTCATCGCCCGCCCGCTGGGCTCGCTGATCTTCGGCCACTTCGGCGATCGCATGGGCCGCAAGACCACGCTGGTCGTCAGCCTGATGACCATGGGTGTCGGCACGTTCCTCATCGGCTGCCTGCCCACCTACGATCAGGTCGGCGTTGGTGCAGTCGCCATCCTCTGCCTGCTGCGTTTCATCCAGGGCATCGGCCTGGGCGGCGAATGGTCCGGCGCGGCACTGGTCGCCACCGAGAACGCGCCTGAAGACAAGCGCGCACTGTACGGCTCCTTCCCGGAGCTCGGCGCCCCGATCGGCTTCTTCCTGTCCAACGGCACCTACTTCGTGCTCGAATCCTTCAACAATCAGGACGCGATGCTGGCTTGGGGCTGGCGTGTGCCGTTCCTGCTGTCCGCCATCCTGGTGATCGTCGGTCTCGTGGTCCGCGTTCACATGGAGGAGACCCCGATCTTCCGTATGGCTCAGGAGCAGAAGAAGGTTGTCAAGTCCCCGCTGACCGAGGTCTTCCGCAAGTCTTGGCGTCAGGTGCTGCAGGCCACCTTCCTTGTGGCTGTGACCTACACGCTGTTCTACACGCTCGCCACCTGGTCCCTCGCTTGGGGCACCAAGGAGCAGGGCGAAGGCGGCGGCAACCTTGGCTTCACCAACCAGGAATACCTGCTCATGCTCATGATCTCCATCTGCGTGTTCGCCCTGTTCATCGTGCTGTCCTGCCTGTACGCGGACAAGATCGGCCGCCGTCGCGTGCTGACCTTCTCCTCCTGCGCACTTGTGGTGTTCGCCGTACTCTTCCCGTTCCTGCTGGACGGTGGTCTGGTCGGCCAGAAGAACTTCTTCGCCAACATGGTGTTCCTGTGCGTCGGCTTTGCCCTGATGGGCATCGCCTTCGGCCCGATCGGCGCCTTCCTGCCTGAGCTGTTCGACGCCAACGTGCGTTACTCCGGCTCCGGCATCGGCTACAACCTGGCCGCCATCGTCGGCGCGGCTTTCGTGCCGACCATCGCCACTTGGCTGAGCTCCCACTGGGGCGTCCACTCCGTGGGCCTCTACCTTGCCGTGATGGCCGTGTGCTGCCTCGTCTCCGTGCTCACCTGCAAGGAGACTAAGGACGTTGACTTTACCAAGTGACGATGTTCACAACGTGAAAACCCCTAATTCCACTAAGTGAACCCCTACAGGGCTTTTCCGATGCGACGGGACTAAACCTGCATATCGGAAAAGCCCACAAGGAAAGCCACAACAGAATATCGCTCAGCGAAACCCCGCAGAACGCAAGAAAAATTCAACCCCATAAATAAACAAATAAATAAAAGGAGCGCCAAAAATGGCAGCAACTATCTGGTACGAGAAGGACGCCGATCTGTCCGTGTTCGATGGCAAGAAGGTGGCTATCCTGGGCTACGGTTCTCAGGGTCACGCCCACGCGCTGAACCTGCGTGACTCCGGTGTCGACGTGGTCGTCGGCCTGCGTCCTACCTCCAAGTCCGTGGAGTTCGCCAAGGAGCAGGGCCTTGAGGTCAAACCGGTTGGTGAGGCCGTCGCTGAGGCTGACGTTGTGATGATTCTTCTGCCTGACCAGTACCAGGCAGCCGTCTACAAGAAGGACGTTGAGCCGAACCTGAAGCCGGGCGCTGCCCTGGCCTTCGCCCACGGCTTCAACATCCACTACGGTTACATCAAGCCGTCTGAGGATCACCCGGTGTTCATGGTTGCCCCGAAGGGCCCGGGCCACATCGTTCGTCGTGAGTACGCCGCTGGCCGTGGTGTCCCGGTCGTCGTTGCTGTTGAGCAGGACCCGGACGGCAAGACCTGGCCGCTGTGCCTGGCTTACGCCAAGGCTCTGGGCGCTCTGCGTGCAGGCGCCATCAAGACCACCTTCACCGAGGAGACCGAGACCGATCTGTTCGGTGAGCAGGACGTCCTCATGGGCGGCATCAACCACCTGTGCGACCTCGGCTTCGACGTGCTGACCGAGGCTGGCTACCAGCCGGAAATCGCCTACTTCGAGGTGTTCCACGAGCTGAAGATGCTGGTCGACCTCGCTAACGAGGGTGGTCTGAACAAGGCTCGTTGGTCCTGCTCTGACACCGCTCAGTACGGCGACTACACCTCCACCGTCATCACCGAGGAGACCAAGAAGCGCATGCAGTATCAGCTCAAGCGCATTCAGGATGGCTCCTTTGCCAAGGAGTTCATGGATGACCAGGCTGCTGGCGCCCCGAAGTTCAAGAAGCTGCAGGAAGAGTACTCTCACCCGCACCTCGAGACCGTTGGCCCGAAGCTGCGCGCCATGTTCTCCTGGAATAACGCCGAGGCCAAGGACAAGGATGAGACCGAGTCCTTCAACGGCAAGATTGCTCGTACCCAGGTTCAGTGATTGTCGCCCCTGAAGGGGATTTAAGCTAGCAAACCGCCGTTCCCGCCCATACGGGAGCGGCGGTTTTGTGTTGTTGCGCGCAGCGAATCATTCTCAATAACAACTATGCGCTGATTTCTTGCAGACAAACGAACACCGAATATGCAAGGTCGTTGATATCTCAGCCTTTCCCCATATGTGGGATTGTGCGATTCTGTTCAAAAGGGTGCAGAGTTGTTATCGAGAATCGTTCTCTGCACACGGCTGTCCATACTCCAATAGTGACCTAGCTCACGTTGTGGACTCCAGCGGGGCTGCGACGGCGTTCTCGGTAGGATTGAACTCGGTTTGAAGGACACAATCCTCGCAAAACAGGACTTATCTGCACACCGTAGATACCCCCGGCGCCCAGCGGCGCCACAACCCACTACTGAAAAGGAGTGCCAATAATGGCAGCACAGATCTGGTATGAGAACGACGGTGATCTCTCTGTTCTCGAAGGCAAGAAGGTCGCAATCATCGGCTACGGCTCCCAGGGCCACGCCCACGCGCTGAACCTTCGCGATTCCGGTGTCGACGTGGTCGTCGGCCTGCGTCCGACCTCCAAGTCGGTCGACTTCGCCAAGGAGCAGGGCCTCGAGGTCAAGTCCGTGGCCGAGGCTTCCGCCGAGGCCGACGTGATCATGATTCTGGCCCCCGACCAGTACCAGCGCACCATCTGGGCCAACGACATCGAGCCCAACATCAAGCCGGGTGCTGCTGTTGCGTTCGCTCATGGCTTCAACATTCACTACGGTTACATCAAGCCGTCTGAGGATCACCCGGTGTTCATGGTTGCCCCGAAGGGCCCGGGCCACATCGTTCGTCGTGAGTACGCCGCTGGCCGTGGCGTGCCGGTCGTCGTGGCCGTCGAGCAGGATCCGCGTGGCGACGGCTGGGCTCTGACCCTGGCCTACGCCAAGGCCCTCGGTGCCCTGCGCGCCGGTGCCATCAAGACCACCTTCAAGGAAGAGACCGAGACCGATCTCTTCGGCGAGCAGAACGTGCTCATGGGTGGCGTGAACAAGCTCGTCGAGATGGGCTTCGAAGTCCTGACCGACGCCGGCTACCAGCCGGAAATCGCCTACTTCGAGGTCTGCCACGAGCTCAAGATGCTCGTCGACCTGATGAACGAGGGCGGTCTGAACAAGGCTCGTTGGTCCTGCTCTGACACCGCTCAGTACGGCGACTACGTCAACACCGTCATCAACGAGGACTGCCGCAAGCGCATGGAATACCACCTGCAGCGCATCCAGGACGGCTCTTTCGCCAAGGAGTTCATCGACGATCAGGATGCCGGCGCCCCGCACTTCAAGGAGCTGCAGGAGAAGTACTCCAACGAGCGCATCGAGACCGTCGGCCCGAAGCTGCGCGCCATGTTCTCCTGGAACAAGGATGGCGTCAAGGATGCCGACGAGGCCAATTCCTTCACCGGCAAGATCGCCCGCGCTCAGGTTCAGTGAGCCCCTGTAGCTCCCGCTGGCGCATAAGCGCCTGAGGGGAGTACCCAGCACGTACCAAAAGGCCGCCGCTCCGATTCATTCGGAACGGCGGCCTTCTAGTATGGTCCCACCACGTAGCCAAACTTCCACCACGCAGTGAACCACAGAGTTACTTGATTACCCACGCAGAGGTGTCGGTGGGAAGTTGACCGTCGGGAGTCAGCGGGCCGGAAGTGAGCACCACAGAGCCTTCGGGCAGTGAGACCGGGGCAGTGCCAAAGTTAGTAACCGAGGTGAACGTGCGTCCCTCAACCGCCGCACGGCGGTACGCCACCACGTCCGCTCCCATATCCACCTGCTCGGCGGTGGTGTCGCGCGTGGCGGTCAGCGACTCCTGACGAATCGCCAACGCCGCATGATACAACGTGTACATCGAATCCGGGTCGGCCTGCTCCACGTCCACCGCGTAATCCTTGAACCACAGCGGCTGCGGCAGGTGCGGGTCGGCGGCCGGCGTCACGCCATCGGCGCGAACCGCAGGGGAGAAGCCGAAGGAAGCGCCCGTGCCGAACTGGCCGGCGGCGCACAGCGGCACATGGTTCTCGCCGGTGCCATCGTCGGCCGGAGCCGGACGGCTGAAATCGGCCAGAGCGGGCTCGTTGGGAGCGGGCCAAGGCAGAGGCACGCGGCAACCGTCACGGCCCTTATCCATCGTGGCCTGAGCGGTGTGGAAAGCGGTCGGATCCTCCAGTCGATCCCACGGAATATCGGCCACCTCAAACAGACCCAGCTCCTCGCCCTGATAAATATAGGCGGCGCCGTGCAGACCAAGCTCCATCAGCGCGGCGGCACGGGCACGGCGGGTGCCGAGCTCGCGGTCTTCGGGATATGTGGTGCCGTTGCGCAGCAGCCAGTCGTGCGGCAGCTGGTGGTAGGGCGCGCCCTTGACCTGCGGCAGACCGTAGCGGGAGGGGCTGCGCGGCACGTCGTGATTGTTCATGACCCACGTGGTGGTGGAGCCGCCGGTTTCGGCCGCCGCCTTAAGACCCGCGGCGATGGCCTTGCGGAACTCGTCGGCATACCAGTTGGCCTGCGCGAAGTCGAAGTTGAAGGACTGGCCCAGCTCGTCCATCGAAGCGTACAGGTGCTGGTGCTCAGGCACCACCCACGCCTCGGCCACGGCAAAGCGCGGCGGGTTGTATTCGTTGAACACCTTGCGCCACTCGCGGTAGATGTCGTGCACCTCACGACGGTCGAACAGCGGGTGGCTGAAGTCATGATTCAGCACGCCGACCACGCTGTATTCGCGGCCGAGCTCTTCCAACGGCTTGGATTCGAGATCCTTGGCCAGGCCGTGCGCCACGTCGATGCGGAAGCCGTCGGTGCCGTGGTCGGACCAGAAACGTAGGGTCTTCTTGAACTCCTCGTGGATGTCCGGATTCTTCCAGTTGACGTCCGGCTGCGCCTTATCGAACAGGTGCAGATACCACTGGCCGTCGGCCACGCGCGCCCAGGCCGGGCCGCCGAAGAAGGATTGCCAGTCGTTGGGCGGCAGTTCGCCGTGCTCGCCGCGGCCGTCGCGGAAGATGTAGCGGTCGCGCGCCGGGGAGCCGGGCTCGGCGGCGAGGGCCTCTTGGAAGAACACGTGCTTGTCGGCGGTGTGGTTGGGCACGATGTCCACGATCACTTTGATGCCGGCCTCGTGCGCGGCCTCGGCCATCGCGTCGAAGTCGTCCATGGTGCCTAGGCGCGGGTCGACGTTGCGGTAGTCGATCACGTCGTAGCCGCCGTCCGCCAGATCCGAGGGGTAGAACGGGGAGAGCCAGATCGCGTCGACGCCGAGGTTCTTCAGGTAATCCATCTTCTCGGTGACGCCGGCGATGTCGCCGAGTCCGTCGCCGTTGACGTCCTTGAAGCTGCGCGGGTAGATCTGGTAGACGACGGCCTGCTTCCACCAGTCGTCATTGAGGTTGTTGGCGGTCATGCCGATTCCTTCCTGTTCCGGGTGCGTTGTGGTTGGGTTGTTCCGGTTGTGCTCGAACTGCTGTGTGAAGGCCCAACCGTTGTATTGATGATGACAACGATATCATGTGAATTACGCATGCAAAAGTCGATTTATCGGCGTTTTGCGGTGGTAACGTAGTCACGCCTGCGCGGACGCTGCTGTTGCGGCAGGCGGCGCGGTGGTTTCGCGCAGTATTAGCGGAGTGTCCGGCCGTACGAATGCCGGTTCGATTGACTTGCCCGCAATGGCATCCAATACCATGTGCCCGGCGGCCACGCCCATTGCGAACGGGTCCTGATGCAGTGTGGTCAGTCCCACGGCGGCGGACAGGGTGGAATCGTCGAAGCCGATGATGGAGATGTCCTGAGGTACCCGCCGCCCGTATTGACGCAGGCGATACAGCACGGGTGCGGCCATTTCATCATCCTCAAAACAGAAGGCGGTGATGCTGGGGGAGGCGTTCAGTACGGCGTTCAATGCCGCGTTGCTTTCGCCAAGACCGCGTTGAATGCTCAGGGGCGTTAGCTCGATCCCCGGATGGGCGGCAGCGGCATCAATGACGCCCTGCAAACGAGCCTCGGCACTGTAGCGCATGTTGGTTTCGGTCGGGGCGCTGCCGACGAACGCGATATGCCGGTGGCCGAGTGCAATCAGGTGCTCGATGGCCGAACGTGTGGCGGCGTAATCGTCAATGCTCACGCCTGCGTCGAACCCATCGGTGGAGGGAATGTTGATGCCGACAATCGGCACGTGCATATGCTTCAGTCGCTCCACTTCAGCCGGCTCAATGTCGAAGGAGCTGACAATCACCGCATCCGCATTGCGTCGCACGGGCAAATCCGCAAAGAAGTCATGGCGCTCGGCGGCGTTGCGCATGGGGTAGGGCACAGTGTCGTAGCCGGAGGGGCGCAGCGCCGAGTCAAGGCCGGCGAAGATGTTTGCATTGAACCAGGTGGTGATGGTCTCGCTGGCCAGCAGCGCAATGCGGAACGACTGGCCGGACTTCAGTGCGGCGGCCGAGCGAGAGACGGAGTAGTCGAGCTTTTCGGCCGCGGTCATCACTCGGTCTCGAGTCTCTGGAAGCACTAGATCCGGCTTGGCGAAGGTTCGGGACACCGTGGATACGGAAACGCCGGCCTCGCGGGCCACCGCTTGAATGCTTGCCTTGGTCATAGCCGTCGCTCCTTCGCCGTCGCGAACAATCATTGTCATGACAACGATAACATGCCCATAACAAGTCATCGTCTTCGGCTATCTCGATTACGAGGGGCTGATTTAGACCAATTTCCCATTGCCGGAATCGATCACCGCTTCTCTCGGCGCATCACGGCGGCTAGGGACTGCACGCGTGGCAGGTCGAAGACCTCGTCGGTATGTACCACGTGGCCTGAGCTGTCCGCCAGCGGCACGCGCCAGTTCGAATACTCTCTGGAAGTGCCCGGCTGATTCTGGGAGCGGCATTCGCCCACGCCGTCCACCAGCGCTGCCTGCAGCAGCAGCGACGGCGTATCGGTGAGCATGGCGTGCATCGCTTCCACGATTTCCTGCACATGGCCTTCCACATCATCCGCCACGGTCTGCGAGATATAGCCGTTCTCCACCAGACGGTTCATCATGGCCGTGCGCTCGGCCATCGCCGAGGCGGCGAATGCCTCCACCGGCTCGCTCAGGAGATGCAGCTCCTCGCGCAGCTTGACGTGTGCGAAGTTCAGGTAGCCGGCGGTGGGTGGCAGATCGTGCGTGGTCACCGAGGCCAATGCCTGTTTGCGATAGTCCTTGGGTGCGCGGTACGGGTCGCCGGCGTTCGGCGAATCGTCCACGCGGTTGAACCATTCCACGTCAGTGCCGAGCACGCCGTGATCGGCCAGAATGCGGCGCACGTAATCCGGTACGGTGCCCAGATCCTCGCCAACCACCATGCCTCCGGCGCGCGTGGCCTCGATGGCCAGTACTCCCAACATCGCCTCGTGGTTGTACGTCACGTATGCGCCGTTGCGGGCACCGAGCCCCTGCGGAATCCACCACAGGCGGAACAAGCCCAGCACATGGTCGATGCGCACCGCGCCCGCGTGCTCGTACATCGAATGCACCATCTCGCGGTACACCTGGTAGCCGGTGGCCTCCAGGTAGCGCGGGTTGAACGGTGGCTGGCCCCAATCCTGGCCCTGCTGGTTATAGAAGTCCGGCGGGCAGCCGACCGTGACGCCACCTGAGGCGAAGCGTTCCGGATTGGCCCAGGCATCCGCGCCGAGCCCGTGCACGCCCACGGCCATGTCCTGCATCAGCCCCAGCGTCATGCCGTGGTCCAGCGCCTCCTGCTGCGCGGCGTTCACCTGCTCGGCAGCGATCCACTGCAGCCAGCGGTTGAACTCGAACAGGTCGTGGTGCTCCTCGACGAGCTGGCGCACGGCCGGGTCGTCGATGGTCTTCTCGAAGAACCAACGGTTCTCGCCCCACGGCGCGCCCCATACCTCGAAGCACAGGCACCATGTGGCGAAGGAATCGAGGTCCGGGCCGGCGGTGGTCTTGAAATGCTCGAATTCGAGCTCGCGCTTGTTGTTGCGGCCCGCTTCGAAGATCAGGCGCAGCGCCGGGCGCTTGGCCTCCCACGCCGCGTTGATGTCCATCGGGGTCGATTCGTCGTTGCGCGCGGCCACCGAATCATGCAGCGCATCCACCTGCGCGCGCACGTCGGCCGGCAGTGTGGCATATTCGGGGATATCCTGCGGCCGGATGTACGTCACGTTGAGGAATCGGCGCGATTCCGGTAGATACGGCGATGGCTCAAGCGGCGGAATCGGCGCGCCGGCGTGAATCGGATTGATGAGCATGAAGTCGGCCTTGGACTTCTCGGCGGCATCTGCCAAAAGACGCTTCAGATCGCCGTAATCGCCGATGCCCCACGATTCGCGGGACCGCACGGAATACATCTGCGTCATCCAGCCCCACCGCTGGTGCTCGGCGACCGCCTCCGGCACGGGAATGCGCGCGGGGGCGGCGATGATGGCCGCCTTGCCCTCGCGGACCCAACTT
>OAUY01000502.1_pt1 | contig 11697 bp, 9 predicted proteins | sample 1476321 | NCBI WGS metagenome assembly OAUY01 (sample SAMEA2580067, study PRJEB22360) | human gut metagenome | biome: human gut; feature: human-associated habitat; material: faeces | place: Denmark | collected 2008/2010
GAGCACGCCGAGCGTGTCCACACGTCGCTGTCCGGCACCCAGTCTGCCATCGTGCTGACCGACGGTCTCGACCAGTCCATCGACGCGGCCAACGCCTACGCCGCCGAACACCTTGAGATTCAGACCAAGGATGCCGATGCGGTCGTCAAGCGCATCAAGAACGCCGGTGCCATCTTCCGCGGTCCGTACTCCCCGGTGCCGCTGGGCGACTACATGTCCGGCTCCAACCACGTGCTGCCCACCGGCGGCACCGCCCGCTTCGCCGCAGGCCTCGGCGTGCACACCTTCATGAAGCCGGTCGAAGTCATCGAATACGACGAGGAAGGCCTCAAGGCCCTCGCCGCCCGCATCAACGCCTTCGCGGTATCCGAGGACCTGCCCGCCCACGGCGAGTGCGTGCTCTCCCGCTTCGTCAAGGATCCGTATGACAAGGCCACCCTGCGCGAGCAGGAGAAGGAAGCCGGTCTGCGATGAGCTCGATTCCTGCAAACCTGCCGCTGCGCAACGACCTGATCGGTGAGGAGCCGTACGGCGCTCCCCAGCTGGACGTGCCGGTGTGCCTGAACGTCAACGAGAACCCGTATGCGCCGGACCCGGCCGTATGCGACACCATCGCCAAGCGTGTGCGTGAAATCGCCCCCACACTCAACCGATACCCGGACCGTGAGCACATCGAATTGCGTCAGGCATTCTCCGATTACCTGGCCCGCGAATCCGGTACCCGTCTGGACGTGGACGAGCTGTGGGGTGCCAACGGCTCCAACGAGATCATGCTCCAGCTGTTCCAGGCTTTCGGTGGCCCGGGCCGCACCGCACTCGGTGCCGACCCGACGTACTCCATGTACCCGGAGTACGCCCGCGACACCTTCACCGGTTGGAAGCTCGCCCACCGCAACGCCGACTTCACGCTGAACGTCGACAAGGTGCTTGAGGCCATCGCCGAGGTCAAGCCCTCGATGGTGCTGCTCACTAGCCCAAACAACCCGACCGGCACTCCGTTGCCGATGGAGGATATCGAACGTATTCTCGCCGCCTGCGAAACCGCTGAAGTGGTCGGCGCGGGCGAGGGCGTGCATCCGATTCTCGTCATCGACGAAGCGTACGTGGAATTCCGCAAGCCCGGCACCCCGAGCGCCGTGAGCCTGATCAAGGACCACCCGAACTTGGCCGTCAGCCGCACCATGAGCAAGGCCTTCGCCTTCGCCGGTGCGCGAGTCGGCTACCTGGCCGCGTCCAAGGGCATCATCGACTGCGTGCGTATCGTACGTATGCCGTACCACCTGTCCGCCGTGACTCAGGCCGCCGCACTGGCCGCCTTCGAACACACCGACGAGCAGCTGAGCCGTGTCGAGCACCTGCGCGAAACCCGCGAGGCCACCGCCGCATGGCTCAAGGAACAGACCTACAAGGACCAGCCGCTTGAAGTGGCCGAATCCGGCTCGAACTTCCTGCTGTTCGGCGGGCACTTCGACAAGCGTGAAGCCATCTTCGACGAGCTCCTGAAGCGCGGCGTACTCATCCGCGTGGTCGGACCGGACGGTTGGCTGCGCGTGTGCATGGGCACCGACGAGGAGATGGAAACCTTCCGTAACGCCCTTGTTGAAGTGCTTCGTATAGTGGAAGCAGCATAAGGGACGTTTCTTTCCGATTGCGGCGAGACCCGAAGCGATTCGAGTCCCGCCGCAATCCAATATGACGAATCACACAGGAGACATGATGGCAAGAACCGCGCACATCGTCCGCGAAACCAGCGAATCACACATCGACCTCGAACTGAACCTCGACGGCACAGGCAAAACCGATATCGATACATCCGTGCCGTTCTACAACCATATGATGACCGCGCTCGGCAAGCATTCGCTGATCGACCTGACCATCCACGCCCACGGCGACACCGACATCGACGTGCACCACACTGTGGAAGATACGGCCATCGTGTTCGGCGAAGCTCTGAAGCAGGCTCTCGGCGACAAGAAAGGCATCCGCCGCTTCGCCGACGCCACCGTGCCGCTCGACGAGGCGCTGGCCAAGGCCGTGGTCGACATTTCCGGCCGCCCGTACTGCGTGTGCAGCGGCGAGCCCGAAGGCTACGAATTCTGCATGATCGGCGGCCATTTCACCGGCTCGCTGGTCCGCCACGTCGGTGTCGCCACGTCATGGAATCCATCGCCTTCCACGCCGGCATCTGCCTGCACATGCAGGTGCTCGCCGGCCGCGACCCGCACCACATCGCTGAAGCCGAATTCAAGGCGCTGGCCCGTGCGCTGCGCTTCGCCGTGGAAATCGACCCGCGTGTAGACGGCGTGCCCAGCACCAAGGGAGCCCTGTGATGACCGACGACAAGTTCGATCCGGACGAATCGCACTTCTCCGACGAGGAGCTTGAGGCTGCGCTCGCCGGATTCGAGAAAGAATTCGCGGACGATTCGGTATCCGGCGATGTCAGTGATACCAGTGATGCCGATAAAACAGCGGACGCTGCTTCAGCGAAGTCCGATTCCGACGCGAATGATGATACGGCTGATAAGGCTTCCGCTGATTCCGGCCAGCCTATGACCGACGACGTCACCGGGTCCGTTGCGGATGCGGTGAACGAGGCCATGGCCGACGTGGTCGACCCCTCGCTCGGCTTCGACAACGAACTCGCTGGACTGTTGGGTAACAAGGCGAAGGTGGCGCTGATCGTTACCCGTCTTGCCTCCGCCGAACTGTTGGCCGCGTTCTGCCAGCTGTCGGACATCTCCGCCGCATGCATCGGTGCCAATCAGGGGGCCGTCGCGGTGCTGAAGAATCTGAACGGCGACGGCCCGGAAGCCGCAGCCAAGGACCTGACCACCGTGGTATCCGGCATGGCCGTGATTCTTGCAGTCAACCGTGCCGACAAGCTCGAAGTGGCCATGTACGTGCAGGGAGAGGCCGGCCAGAGTTTCGCGCCGCCCGTGCTGTTCACCTCCACACCGCGCTTCGTCGAGGACCTGATGCTCGGCATCGTAACCCTGAACCAACTCAAGACCCAAGGGTTCGAAGTGGTGGATTCCGCTGGACTCGACCATGATCAGGCGATGCAGATTCTCGCCAACCACACTAGGCGCGGACGTGGCGGGCGCGGCTCCCGCATCGAATAGACGCCAACCAAACCAGTAGGGGATAGGAGAGCAGATGACCACAGCGGTTGTTTTCGATTACGGTTTCGGCAATGTACGTTCCATGGTGCGTGCGCTCGCCAATCTTGGCGTCGACACCACCCTCACCTCCGACTACCGGCAGTCGTTGGAGGCCGACGGCCTAGTCGTGCCGGGCGTGGGTGCGTTCGCCGCATGTATGGAAGGACTGAAGAAGGTCGACGGCGACCGTGTGATCTATGATCGCATCCGCGCTGGCCGCCCGGTGCTCGGCGTGTGCGTGGGCGAGCAGATCATGTTCGAACACGGTCTGGAGCACGGTGCCCATGCCGCAGGCATCGGACTGATCGGCGGTTCGGTGAACCTGCTGGACGCCGACGTGGTGCCTCACATGGGATGGGACACGATCGAGGCCGCCCCCGATTCGGTGCTGCTCAACGGCGTGGAGAACGAACGGTTCTACTTCGTGCACTCCTACGCCGCGATGGAAGTGAAGCCGGCGGATACGTCCCGCTTCGACATCGATCTGAGCGATTCGCCCGAACGCGTGAGCTGGTGCTCGTACGGCCGATCGCGCTTTGTGGCCGCCTACGAACACGGCCCGCTGTCCGCCACGCAATTCCACCCGGAAAAGTCCGGGGACGCTGGCTCCCAGCTCCTCAAGAACTGGATCGCCACGCTGTAAAAAAGCATGAAGCTCCCTCTGACGAGGGAGCTCAAATTGTGTATAAGTAACTGAAGAAAGGCTCTTCTTATGTCGTTGACTCTGCTGCCCGCCGTCGATGTACGCGATGGCAAGGCCGTGCGCCTGCGCCAAGGCGAATCCGGTTCCGAAACCGATTACGGTTCGCCGTTCGAGGCCGCCCGTACTTGGGTTGAGGCCGGTGCCGAATGGATTCACCTGGTCGACCTTGATGCCGCTTTCGGTACGGGCAACAATCGCGATCAGCTGCGAGAAATCGTTCATGAGCTCGGCGACCGCGTGAACATCGAACTGTCCGGCGGCGTGCGCGATGACGCTTCGTTGGACGCGGCCCTTGAGGCCGGTGCCGCCCGAGTGAACATCGGCACCGCCGCTTTGGAGAATCCGGCTTGGACCGCCTCGGTCATCAAGAAGTACGGCGACCGCGTGGCTGTTGGTCTGGATGTGCGCGGTCACACACTGGCGGCGCGCGGCTGGACGCGCGAAGGCGGCGACCTGTTTGAGACCATGAAGTTCCTTGACTCCGTGGGCTGCTCGCGTTACGTGGTAACCGACGTGGCTAAGGACGGCATGATGTCCGGCCCGAACATTCAATTGCTGAGTGAAGTCGCTGAACGCACCGACGCCAAGGTCACGGCTTCCGGTGGTATCTCCAAGCTGGACGATTTGCGCGCCATCAAGGAACTGGCTGAAATTGGTGTTGATTCTGCCATCCTCGGCAAGTCCCTCTATGCACGTGCGTTCACGCTCCAGGAAGCGCTTGAAGTAGCGAAGTAGGCAAAGGACTCGCCTTAGCGAGACTGTTAATCTACCTTCGCTCAGCTATCGCTTCACTCAGACCCCTCCTACGGACAGCCCATTGGGCTGTCCGCTTAACGGCTCAGCAAGGGAGGTCGCCGGATTTGAGGAGCTTTTTGAAGACGGCGTAGTCTTCATCATTCTGTTCGGCGTAGCTGACGGCGAATGAGGCGATGGCCTGATCGAATTCGTCGGTGCCACCCATGTAATTGGCGATCGCAATCGAATCGCCGGTGCGGGCGTGGGCGTGCGCCAACGACCATGCGCACATGCGTGACAGATCGCTCAATCCCGAAGCGTTGAGATTGTCGATATCAATCGACCCCTTGCCATTCCACAACTGGCGCACGTAATAGTCGCGCGGTCGGCCATCCTCGGCCATAAAGCTCGACCAACCCAACAGCACATCGGCCGTATTCTGAATCAGCTTCTGCCCCTGAACCACGCGCTCACCGTGCGTGGCGTACGGCGACGCGCCGCAGTAATGCTCGAGCACGGAATACGTGGCCTCCTTCATCTGAATCATCATCGGATCGTCGATATCACGCGCGATCCACACCGACGTCCACGCGCGCTGGCCCACCGAGCCCACGCCCACCACCTTGCGGGCCGCATCCTGATAGCGCAAATGATCGAACACCCAACGGCGATCGTCGTACAGGGAATGCCGGTAGCTCTCGAACAGCGTGTCTATACGTGCCTGCAACGCATCCAAGTCGGCGTAATCATCCAGCTGATTGATCGGCACCAGCTCGGGCGGATTGGATTTGAACCTGAGCTTGCCGCTCTCATAACGGCACAGTTTGGCCGCCGCCGCGTCGTTATCCTTCAGCAGCGCCTTCATGGCCGCCTCACGCAGCACACGGCTGCGTTTGGAACCGGTGGTCTCGAAGCGGTCGAGCGTCTCCTCCACGTCCAGGTGCTCATACCACGCGTCAAGGTAATCCATTTCGGAGAACCACTTCATGCGTGTGCGGTACGTGTGTACGCACTGGACCACGGCGGCGCGACGGTCCTTCTCCTTGATTTTGTTGGCGCGTCCGCAGATCTCCACCGAGGCGGCGAGACGTTTCAGATCCCATTCCCACGGGCCGATAGCGGTTTCGTCGAAATCATTGATATCGAACACCAGACGGGCGGAAGGGGAGCGGAAAATGCCGAAATTGCCGATATGCGCGTCGCCCACGCACTGCACCGGAATGCCAGTGACTGGCGTGGAAGCCAGGTCATTGGTCATGATGAGCACGGTGCCCCGGTAGAAGGTGAAGGGGCTGGCGCTCATACGCTTGTAACGCAGCGGAATCAGATCCGGTACGCGAATCGCGGACTGCTCCTCCAAAAGGCTGATCGCCTCACGCCGGCCCTCCTTGACCTTCCAGATGGCATGTGCGTCCAGCGGCGCCTTGGTACGAGTGGCGATGCCGGCGCGCGAACGGTCGCGCGGGTCGGTGGCCTGCGTCCAGCTGGTCACGTCGACGGGCGGATTGGCGGATGGGGTGAGATGATCTTCGCTCATAGTCACTACCATAGTGCCGTGCCGGCATGGGCCTGAACCATGCCTGACATGCGGACCGGGGCATGTTGATGAAATCTCGCGACTCGCAGGTGACGAACAGTGAGATGTTAACGCCCTTCGTAACACGGTTATGGAACGATAGGCGACTATGGATAAACAGCAGGAGTTTGCGCTGCGCACGGTCGAAGAACGCGACGTGCGCTTTATTCGTCTGTGGTTCACGGACGTGTTGGGAACACTGAAGTCCGTGGCGATTGCTCCGGCCGAACTGGAAGCCGCGTTTGAGGAGGGTCTCGGCTTCGACGGTTCCGCCATCGAGGGCATGACCCGCGTGTCCGAAGACGATATGATCGTTCAACCCGATCCCTCGACGTTCCAGATCCTGCCGTGGCGCGGTGGCCCGCAAGGTACCGCCCGCATGTTCTGCGACATTCTGACCCCGGACGGCGAGCCTTCGCTCGGCGATCCACGTCACGTGTTGAAGCGCACGCTCGCCAAAGCCAAGGACAAGGGCTTCACGTTCTACGTGCATCCGGAAATCGAGTTCTACCTGTTCGAAAGCCAGGACGACTGGTCCAAGGCCCCGACCCCGATCGACGAGGGCGGCTACTTCGACCACGTGCCGCGCAGCCCAGGCATGGACTTCCGCCGTGCCACCGTGAACATGCTCGAGCAAATGGGCATCTCGGTGGAATACTCGCACCATGAGGCGGGGCCAGGCCAGAACGAGATCGATCTGCGATACGCGGACGCGCTCACCATGGCCGACAACATCATGACATTCCGTACGGTGGTCAAGGAGATTTCCTTGGAGCGTGGCATTCACGCCAGCTTCATGCCCAAGCCCCTGGCCGACGCGCCCGGTTCCGGCATGCACACGCACCTGAGCCTGTTCGAAGGCGATTCCAACGCCTTCTACGAGGCCGGTCAGGAGTTCAACATGTCCCTGACCGCCCGCCAGTTCGCCGCCGGCATCCTGTACCATGCGGCCGAAATCTGCGCGGTCACCGACCAGTACGTCAACTCGTACAAGCGCCTGTGGGGCGGTAACGAGGCACCAAGCTACATTTGCTGGGGCCACAACAACCGTTCCGCGCTGCTGCGTATCCCGCAGTACAAGCCGGGCAAGGGCAACTCCGCGCGCATGGAGTTCCGTGCGCTCGACCCGGTGGCCAACCCATACCTTGCCTACTCGGTGCTGCTGGCCGCCGGTCTCGACGGTATCGATAAGCAGATGCAGTTGGGCGAGCCTACCAGTGATGACGTGTGGGAGCTCACCGACGGCGAACGTCAGGCTATGGGCATTCAGCCGCTGCCGCGCTCGCTGGACGAGGCGCTGAAGATCATGGAGAAATCCGACTTCGTGGCCGACGTGCTCGGCGAACACGCCTTCGGCTACTTCCTGGACAACAAGCACCAGGAATGGGAGGAGTACAACCAGCAGGTCACGCCTTACGAGCTGAAGAAGTATCTGCCGAAGCTGTAATCGCAAGCGTTGCACATGTGCCAAACCCCGTCGATGATTGGTCATCGGCGGGGTTTTCTATGGCGTGTCGTGGTGGTGGGTAGTGGGCAGAGGCGGGAAAAGTGTTATCGCTGAGTTGATACGAAAAAACGATTGACGTAACCGACGAATCAGCTTGTAGTACGAGCGAGAGCACTCAAGAGAGCACTCAAGAGAGCACTCAAGAGAGCACTCAAGAGAGCACCCATGACGAACGCACCTGCGAACACCGCGCGTACCGGCCGGCACTTGGGTGGCCGATACCTTTGGTTGGCGTGTCACCTTTGCCTTGGTCTCGGTGCTCACCGCCGTGCTGATGGCATCGATGGCAGTGTCTCTGCCACGCAACTCGCATCCGGCGAAGATCGGTTTCCTGAGGCAATTCCGCCTGTTCTTCGACCGCCGCATCCAGCTCGGCGTGGCGGATGTGGTCTTCGGCGCAGCCGCCTCCTATGTCTTCTACACGTATCTTTCGCCGATCATGCGCGACGAAATCGGCGTGCCCGAACGCTATATCAGCATCGGCTTGGTGATTTACGGCTGCGCCTGCCTGTGGAGCAACCTGTACGGCGGCAAGCTGGCCGACAAAGGTCATGGCGTGGAACCATTGACCCACATTCGACCGATCTACTGCGTGCAGGCCGTCTGCCTGTGTCTGCTGGCTTTCGCCTCGCTGCTGGCGGTTGGCGCCACGACCCTGCTGCGTCCATACGTCGAACGCTGACAGTGTTGGCCGAGTCCAATCGGACAAGACCGGTCAGCTGCCGTTATCAGCTTCGCGGCGAACCGAACCAGCTGGTGTAGATAAGCGCGAAGTTGCGGTTGCCATAACTGGAGCAGGAATCGCCGGTACCGTTGCCAGCGGCCAGTGCGGCGATGTTCGGCTGGTAGGGCGTATAGATGTAGAGCAGGGCGGTCGCCTTGTTCTCGATATACACTTGTGCGCCGCCGCATGCCGCGTTCGGATGATATTGGATGTAGTTGAGATTGTGCGCCGTATACCCGTACTGTTCCTCGTGCTCGAGATAGTAACGGTACCGCTTGGCCGCGCCATACACCTGCCGAAAGAATCCGGCATGGGCGGGATCGCAGTCGGCGGTATCCGGACAGTTCAACCCCATCGCCGCCATAAGCTGATAGTCGCTGGGATCGACGGCAGTGACCAGATGCTGCTCCTTCTGCATCACGGTGAGCAGCACTTTCTGGCTCACCTTGCAGGCGCGGGCCGACTGGTCGATGATTGCCGCCGCCGACTCGCCTTTGGTGCCTGTATAGTCCGCGCACAGGCCTTCGCCTGACTCGTTCGATGTGTCGAAGGTCATCGCGGCCAGCGAGCCACCTTGTGTGTCCAAAAACGATTGGACTTCGGCCTGACTCATCGCCGAACCGTTGAAGAACTGACCATCCGAAATAATATTGCCCGGATTGAAATCGTATGTTCGCGTCAGTTCCAGCTGTGCCGCCTCGGCTGCGCGAACCTGTGCCCGCCAGTTTGTGAAACGAACCAGCCCGGCCACCAGCGCTACGACAACGACCACCGCCACCGTGGGAATCAGCACCATCTTGATACGGGTCGGCCAGTTCGCCTTACGCCAGGAACGCTTCAGAGCATTGATCGGACCGTGCCTACGATTGCGTTTCCTGTTCCGATTGCCGAGGCGTCCGCGCACTTGCCCACGCTGTGATGACGGCTTGCGCGTGCGCTGGCGCGTGGCCTGGCGACTTGTTTGCCGTCCGGTCACGCCAGCGCTTTCTTGATACGGTTGAGCGAAGCCGGCCCCTTGGTGCCAAGCTCCTGCGCCCATAGGGACACGTAGAACTCTTCAAGCATCCAACGGGCCTGTTCGGCCTGCTTCATCAATGCCTCATGCTTCGGGCCGGCCGGCTCCGCCTTGGCACGGGCCAACGCCTTATCAACCACCTGACGGGCCTCGTCGGCCTGCCAAGCCCACTTGACATCACGGTTCTTATCGGTTTTCGCCTTATTGAGTCGGCTCAGATCGGCTCTCAAATATCGGCTCAACGACTTCAGCGCATCCGGGGGAGTGCGCCCGATGAATCCGGGGTAGACGAGCGTGGCGATATGGTCGCGAATCGACTGCAACACCGAAAGCATCGGCAGATCAGCCTTGCCGCCAGTGGCCTTGTCGACCTCGGCATAAGCCTTGAGCACGGCGATCACGTCATGCGCCACCTGATAGACGGTGTCCTCGTACACTTCGCGCACATCGAGCACCGCATTGGCTAACGCCTCATCGTCCGAGAGCCTGTCGACATTCGGCATCAGCCGTTTGACCGTGGCCAGCTGCAGGTCTTCGACCAGATCCTTGGTGGACTTGTACGGAGCAGAAGCCAGCATCAACGCCTCGGTACCCAGCCAGCGCGACGAAATGCGTTCGGCCGGCAATCGCAACGCATCCAATGCGCCACGCCAGAGCATCGTGGCCCGGGACTCGGTGGTGGCACCCGCCTTATGCAACAGGTTCGCCTGACTGACCAGCTTGCCCTGTTCTCCAGCCTGATCGGCCTGCTTCTTGACCATTTGACGGGCCGACGCCTCCGCCTGCGCGGCGAACTTGCGTTGCAGCGCCTTCAGATCCTTGGACACACCCAGCACCTTGATGGGGCCGCGCGCATGCCGGCGTCCACGAGGGTGCTTGCCGGCCGGCAGTTGCTGCTCCACCGAGAACGTGACTCTGAGATACGGGGAAAGACGCTCGACCAGTTCCGGCCCCAACACTTCGGGATGAATCTGCGCACCCTTGGTGGCGATGGCCGCCTTGGTGAACACATGTGCCAGATCGGGCCAGCCAACGGTCGTGCCATCCTCATCCACCGGCGGCAGATTCGGCTTCTGCTGCGAGCCCGAGCCCGGCAGATCCGGGTAATGCTCGTCGATCCAGTCACGAATCGCACGCGCGGCATCCGGGGCCGGCACGAACTGGACGCGCAGCTGCTTGGGCAGCGCCTTGATCATCGACAGGATCAGCTCATCCAACAGACCCGGCACATTCCATGTGAACTGGTCGGGCGTGATACGCGAGAGCGCCTTCAACGGCACATGCACGGTGACGCCGTCGGCCGGGTCGGCCGGATCGTACACGTAGCTCAGACGCAGGTCGATGGGTTGGCCGTCCGATCCGGTCGTATGCCAATGGTCGGGGTAATCGTCCAGACTCACCGAATCGCTGGATGCCAGACGCTCCACCTTGGCCGGGTCGAAATCAAGCAGATTCGGCTGACGGTCATGCTCGGACTTCCACCATTTCGCCAGATCGGCCACGCTGGTCACATCGTTGGGAATGACCGCGTTGTAGAAGTCGAACAGATCCTCGTCGGACACGGTATCCGCCAGCTGGCGGGTGCGGCTCGCATCATCGGCGGCATCCTCGAGAATGTCGCGGTTTTTGCCCACGAAGTCGTCGTAACTGAAACGCTGCTGAATATCGCCCTCGACCAGACCCTGGCGAATCAGGAAGTCGCGCGCCTCAAGTGGATTGATGCGTCCCCACTGCACGGCACGGTCCTGTACGATCGGCAGACCATACAGCAGCACGCGCGCGGTGGCCACAGCCGAGCCACGCGAACCCGACCAGTGCGGCTCCGCATACGTGGTGCGGGTCAATTGGCCGGCCAACGGTTCGGCCCACGCGGGGTCGATGGCCGCCGAATAGCGGGCCCACAGGCGAGAGGTTTCCACCAGTTCGGTGCTCATCACCCATGACGGGGTCTTCTTGGCCACGGCGGAAGCGGGGAACAGGGCGAAACGGGTGCCGCGTGCGCCCTGATAATCGTTCTTCGACTGCTTCTGGGCGCGTTTCATCGCACGGGCGCGCGCCGAACCGGTCAGCCCCGCGAAATCGGAGGCCTTGGGCTCGCGCACCACCTGCATGCCCATCATCGACAGCAATCCGGCGAGCATCGACTTGTGGATGCCGTCCGCATCCCACGCGCAGCACAGCGAATGCGCGGCCTGCTGATTCAACGGCAGCTGGCGGATCTCCAAGCCTGGGCGGGGGGGGGGACGCGGGGCCACGACCCTGAATGCAGGACCC
>OAUY01000503.1_pt1 | contig 11667 bp, 9 predicted proteins | sample 1476321 | NCBI WGS metagenome assembly OAUY01 (sample SAMEA2580067, study PRJEB22360) | human gut metagenome | biome: human gut; feature: human-associated habitat; material: faeces | place: Denmark | collected 2008/2010
ATGTTGCCTGGGGGTGGTGGCCAGGCCCGGCACCGCCGACGAAGCCCAACAGATTGTGGCATTCGGCGAAGCCATGCGGGCCGTCACCAAGAACGGCGAGACCTTCACACACGGCGTGGCGGCGGTCGGCGGCTCTTCAATCTCTCAATCGGACCTGTCTCTGGCCGCCCGCCGAGACAAAGCATTGGCACAGGTCAAACAGTTGACCGCCCAAGACGGCGGAATGGCTGAGCAAGTGGCCGAGGCCAAAACCAAGCGCGATGAAGCGGCTCGACTCGTCGACCAGGAATCCGCCAAACGCACCGAAGCCCGGCTCAAAGCCCAGCAGGCGGAGAAATCTCTGAAATCCGCCACAGATCGCGTCGCATCGTTCACCCGTCAGCTCGAGCAGCTGGATAGGAAAATCACCGAGACCCAAGAGAATTGCAACGAGCATCAGCTCAAGCTTGACGACCTCAATCGCGCTTTGGCATCGGCCCAGCAATCCACAGCGGAACATGCCGATTTCGACGAACTCGATGAACGCGAACGCACGCTGGAGCGCGAACTGAACCTGACTCGCGAGCATGAGGTCGCCGCAAAAATCGCGTGGACCGAAGCAAGCCGCAAAGGGGAGTCACTGAGCCGACAGGCCGGGCTGCTGCGGGACAACGCCAAAGAAACCGCCGAACGCCGCGCCCGCATCGAGGCGTTGAACGATCGCAGACGCGAGCAGGCCGCACACCTGCAAGGCGTGGCCGATGACGCGCGAGCAGTGGCCGCCATGGTAGAGCATACGCTGCATGACGTGGCCGCCAAACGAGACGAGCTGCAGGCCGCCGCCTCCAGCCATGACGAGGAACTCAAGGCCCTGCGCGCGCAGCGCAACCAGATCGAGCCCAAGGTCACCGATCTGACCGGGCGCGAACATGCCTTGGATGTAAACCGCGAACGGTTGGCCGCCGAATCCGGGCAGCTCATGCAAAAAGTGTCCGACGAACTCGGTCTCACTTTGGAGGAATTGGTTAGTGATTACGGCCCCGAACAGCCGGTGCCCGTGCTGGATGATGAGGGCAACCCTGTGCCGTTGGATGAGACGGAAGCTGAGGCTGAGACCGAAGAGGGAGAAACCGGGGGAGAGACCGGCACCAACGGCGATTCCGACCGCTTTAAGACCGTGCCGTATAACCGTCAGGAGCAGAAGAAGCGTCTCGATAAGGCTCGCCGCGATCTGGCCGCACTCGGCAAGATCAACCCTTTGGCCACCGAGGAATTCGAAGCGCTTGAGGAGCGGAACAAGTATCTCAATGATCAGCGCAACGATGTGGTCAAATCACGTGACGATTTGATGCAGCTCATCAAGGATCTCGATTCCACGATGGTCCAGGTATTCAAATCCGCGTTCGACGATACCGCCGAGGCATTCGAGCAGATGTTCGCCACGCTGTTCCCAGGCGGCACCGGGCGACTGCGCCTGGAAAACCCGGAAGACATGCTCACCACCGGCGTACTGGTCGAGGCCAGCCCGGCCGGCAAGCGTGTCAAACAGCTGAGCCTCCTGTCCGGCGGCGAACGTTCACTGACCGCGCTGGCGTTGCTGTTCGCGATTTTCACCGCCCGCCCCAGCCCGTTCTATGTGATGGACGAGGTCGAGGCCGCGTTGGACGACGTGAACCTGACCCGTTTGATTAATGCGTTCAATGAGCTACGCGCCCATGCGCAGCTCATCATTATTACTCACCAGCAACGCACCATGTCGATTGCCGACGCGCTCTACGGCGTAACCATGCGAGCCGACGGCGTAACAGCCGTGGTGAGCCAAAAACTCGAACGATAAATGAATGGTTCCTGCTGGTAGGAACTGGCGCCACAGGTGACAGAGGGTGGTCCATCTCGAAAGACCACCCTCAGTTTCGCTTCGCTCGACAGCTCCCACCAGCGGGAGCGGGGTGGTATTAGCGTAATGCCTTGCGCACGCCCTGCACAGTCTGCAGCGTCTTGTAGAAGACCTTCTTGATGGGTACGTCGCGGGCGGGGGCCACCGGGGTGATTTCCTCGGTGAACTTGCACTTGAACTCGTTAAGCCCCTTGAGCGACGGCGCGAAATCGGAGCCGATGCCCATCAGATCGTATTCAGTAATACCCTGCGAGCCCAGGATGCAGCATTCGGAATACAGCAGCTTGTCGGTCACATGCAGACGCATAACCTCGTTGCGCATGCCGGCATAGTAGCGCACCGCATGCGTGCCGTTCACGGTGACAATCGACCATGCCACCACACGGTCTTCAATACGTGCGGCGAACACACGGCAATGATCGGCACCCAACGCGCCGATCATATCGGAGTAGTCGCTCATCGGAGCAGGCGTGAATCCATCGCGCTGGCCGGTTTCGACCATCACATCGTAATATTCGGAGAAATCGGTCAGGGCCTTATCCGTCTCATCGGCAACCTCGGCCGGGCATTCACGTAGAGACTTGCGCACGTCACGGCGTCCACGACGCTTCATCCGAGCCAGAATCTCATCATCGCCACCGGTGATGTCGATGACCACGGTCTGGTCGTACGGCACTGTGGACAGCACCTTCTCCGTACCATCGGCGAACCAGGTGTCGATACGCAGGAACGCGATGCTCTTGTCGGCCTTCTTGACGGTGTCCACGATGGCGTCGACGACCTCGCGCTCCTCAGCCTCGGTGGGCTTGGCGACCCACGCCGGCCCATGCATCGAGCGCAGATAATGATAACCGTGCGTCTCAAAATCGATAAAGGAGATCACGGCGACCAATTCACCATCACGCTTGATCAGATAATTGCCCCATGGTGTGCGTCCGTCGATATCCGCCTGAAAACCAGACCAAACCTTGGTCTGTTCGATAGGCAACGTGATGCCGGCCTTCTCGGCTTCGGCTTCCAGTGTGGCTCCGTCAACTTTCTCCAACGTGATCATTACGATTCAGCTATCCTTTTTCGTTTGTATCCGTATGTCGTGTTTCTGGTTTGGTCGTATTGCGCGTGATCTGATGTGGGCTAATCGGGATCCGATCAGGATTTGATTGGCCGGAATCCCGTCACAAGCCAAACATGCGTTCGACGACGTGATCGTCGCCGTCGAACGGCACATGCTTGCGATGGTCCTTGATCCAACGCTCGTTGCCCTTGCCGATGATCAGCAGGATGTTGAATCGGTCGGCGTGCGCACGGGCATCGTAAATGGCGTTGGTGATGGCCGTCAGACGGTCGGAAATCACCGTGGAGACCACATCCTTGTTCGTGATGTAGCCTTGCATTTCCATGCAGATGTCGATGATCGGCTCGGTGTCCGTATCTTCGGCGGTGAAAATGAAGTTCGCGATACGGTTCTCGGCAGCCTCGACGATTTCCTTACGACGATCGTAGGCCTTGTTGCCGGCCGATCCGGTCACCAGCGTGATACGCGGGTTTTCCTCGCCCCAACGCTCGTAGACGAAGTCAAGCAGCGCGGTGACGGATGCGTAGTTGTGCGCATAATCGACGATGGCGAGCGTGTTTGACTGCGGGTCGCGGAACTGTTCCATACGGCCGGCGATACGTACGGATTCGATGGCGTGCAGTGCGTCGGCGTCATCGAGCGATACGCCAACCGCATGGGCGATGGCGATGGCTGCCGCCGCATTGAGGTAGTTGAAGTCGCCATCGATGGACAGATGGTAGTCGCCAAGGGTCTGATCTCCGTCGGCGATGTGGAAGGAGGCGTGCGCCGTGTCGGCGGGCCAGGCGACGACGTCCGCACTGGTGCCGGCATTATCCGCGTCATGCAGGGCGAAGGTGGTTGCGCCGATGCCGGCTGCCGCCGCGTCCTCCCGCAACAGATCGGCGTGCAGACTGTCCGCGCCGAGTACCAGCGACTTCGCGTTGGCGATGATCTGGCGCTTGCAATACAGGTAATCCTCGAACGTGGGGTGTTCGATCGGGCTGATGTGGTCGGGGGAGATGTTCAGGAACGCGGCCACATCGAAAGTCAGGCCATAGACGCGGTCCACCTTGTACGCCTGGGAGGAGACCTCCATCACCAGATACTCCATGCCGTTATCGGCCGCCTCGCGCATCATGCGGAAGGCGTCCATCGATTCGGGCGTGGTCAGATCGGACTCGACGTAGGTGTGGCCGTCAAGGCAATTATCGACCGAGGAGAACAATGCGGCCTTGCCACCGGAGACGGCGTTGATAAGCGCCTGCGTGAAGTACGAGGTGGTCGTCTTGCCCTTGGTGCCGGTGACGCCGATGACCGTGAGTTCGTTCTGCGGATATCCGTAGAACGCGGCGGACAGCAGGCTCATCGCCTTGCGTGCGTCGTTGACGATCAGGCCGGGGGCGGCGGTTGCGGCTGAGTACTCGGTTTCGGCCACGTATGCGGCCAGGCCGGCTTCATCGATGCCGTTCAGATACTCGGCCTTGAATCGGCCCTTGCAGCACAGCAGGGTGCCCTGCGTGACCTTGCGGGTGTCGTAGGTGATGCCGGCGAACGGTTCATCCGCCGAAGCGATACGGGCCGGGTCGTCGGTCCAGACATCCCCTTGGATGATTTCACGCAGCAGATGGTGTTCCTTGAGCAGGTCAGCGGCCGAAGCCAAAGTCAAAGCCATAATTGTTTCTCCCTATTATCTAGCCGATACGCCATTCTACAGGTGGGGTGCAGCGTGTTGTGGCTCACACGTCATCGACCACGATATGGGCACATGATTTGATTAGAATGGTGAACCGTGACGACAAGCGAAGCAACTACGCAATCCGGGCAGTCAGCCGGATCGGGCGAGTCCATGGCAGCCAAGCGCGCCAGATTCGAGCAGCTCGCCATGCCCGCCGTCAATGCACTGTACCGGCAGGCGATGAGGCTGACCAACAATCCCGATGACGCGCAGGATCTGGTCCAGGACACCTTCGAACGCGGGTTCAAGGCCTTCGACTCATTTCAGCCGGGCTCCAACTTCGAGGCGTGGATGACCACCATCGAGCGCAATGCCTACTTCAACCAGTATGCCAAGGCCAAGCGGCGCCCGCAGCGTGCCAACGACTCCACTGGCGAATACGACGATTGGGACATTTACGATGCCGCCGAACATACGTCGGACGGGCTCAAGTCCGCTGAAGAGGAATATTTGGACGCCTTCGCGCCCGAGGAAATCATGGCCGCGCTCGCCAAACTCTCGCCGGAACGCCGGCAGGTGTTCATCGACGCCGCCATCGACGGCAAGTCCTACCAGCAGGTGGCCGATGAGCAGGGCGTGAAAATCGGCACGGTAATGAGCCGCCTGAATCGCGCCCGCACGCAACTCAAGCGTGAGCTCGCCTCGTATGCGAAAGAGCGCGGGTACGTGACTGGTTCGTCGGCTGGTTCACCATCCGCGAAGTTGAGCGAAAACGTTGGTCGAATCGCCGATTCCGGCCATAATGAAAGTAGTGAACAAACTGTTGGTAGCAATGGCGACACGCAAGCCGTAGTGAGACATAGTCATGCGACTGGCGCCCGCACGCCACAACAGTCAAGCAAGCTTTCGGGAAAGGAGATCTGATGAACGATCAGCCGGTAGAGCGTACTCGCCATATCTCCATAACCCGTACGGCGGCCGATGGCCCGGTAAGCCAGACCGAAGTGCATATCACGGCGGTGCATCATCGTTCAGTAGATACCGGCTCGGCCGCTGCGTCGGTCCAGACAGACGTGCATATCGTTACGGAGGGCGACTGTTTTGACCCCCGTACCTGCTGCGACGAGCGTGAACAGGCGTTGATTGCCGCGTTGCGTGCCTACTTGCGCCCGGATGTGGCGCCCGAATGTCTGATGGCCCGGCTCAAGGCCACGCTTGATCACTGCTGCGGCGAAGATAAGTAACGACATATACAACAAGGCCCGTCTGATGTATCATCAGACGGGCCTTGAGCGTTCTATAAGAAACGCGAAGAATCAGGCGTTAGGACGCTTGCCGTGGTTGGCGGCCTTCTTACGACGATCCTTGCGCTTACGTCCGCGCATGCCCATGATGGACTCCTTTGCTGCAGTAAAAAAATAAGCCTTCGGAATTATGCCACATAAGTACGACGTGATGCAACACGGGTGTCCATGTGGCGATGATCGTCAGGCTTGGCTATTCGGTTTTTCAGATTTGTTCGGCGTGGAAGGTGACCACGGTGGTGTAGTCATCGCCCGGCTCGAGCACAACCAGATCCTTGCCGGTGCGGAAGGCGTCGGCGTAGGCGGTCATCGGTTCGACGGCCACGCCGGCCTGACGAGCCTTCTCGCCGATTTCGTTGCCGGTGCACACCTGCCAGGAGTTGATGGTCTTGTCGCCAGTCAGCGTGACCTTGATGCCGTCGGGGCGGGTGAACACGGCGGAAGTGCTGCCGTCTTCACCGCGGTTGGTGATATCGGTCCAGGCATCGTCGAAGCCACGTCCCTCCAGCGTGGGGTTATCGCGCAGGTCGAAGATGCCGGAAACCGGCTCTTCACCGGTGGGCAGCAAGTGTTCGTCTACGGTCACGTGGGTGTCGCAGTGCAGCTCAAGACGGCAGGGCTCGTTGTCGGCGGTAATGGCCTGACCGGTGGCGTGCTTGCCGTTGGCCAGCCACGGGTGGATGCCAAATGCCCACGGGGCCTTCACGCTGTCGTTGTTGTGCACGGTGAAGGTTTCCGTGAGACCGTTCTCGTCAAGTGCATAAGTGGCGGTGATGGTGATATCAAACGGGTAGCCGGCGATGTCGGGGGAGCGCCAGGAGAGCGTCACGTGTGATTCCTGCAAATCAACGAGCTCCCACATGTAGCGGTAGGCATAGCCGTGCAGGGAGGATTGGCGGTCGAACTCGTCGATCGGCATCTGGTAGTCTTCGCCATCGAAAGAATACTGACCATTGGTCACTCGGTTCGGGTACGGTGCCAGCACCCAGCCGTTGCAGCAGGGAATGACCTTGTTCGGGTCGAAGGGGACGATGAGGTCTTCGCCGCGCCACTTCAGCTCGCGCAGGCTGGCACCCAGTTCGGTGACGACGGCACTCCATTCGCCGGACGAGATGACATATTGGTTACCAGTGCGAGGCTTCAAAGCCATAGTGCACACTCCTTTGTGGAACAAATTGTTATCGCTCACAATCGTATCGCATAAGTCCCAAGACGCGGCGGCACATAAGGATAAAAAATTGGCTCCCCTCTGGAGGGGAGCCAGCGTAACAGAACTACTTCTGGACTACTTCGTAGCGGACCACAGTGGTGTAGTCGCCGTTGGGGGCGAGCGTCACCAAGTGGTCACCAGTGCGGAAGGCATTGGCCGGGGCGGTCATCGGCTCGACGGCGATGCCATACGGATGCTCGGCGAACGGTGCGCCAGTGGCGGTGTAGCACTGCCAAGCATTAATCGTCTCATCGCCAATGATTTTCACTTCGATACCGTCCGGGCGGGTGAATGTGGTGGTGGTCGTACCATCGGCGGCACGCTCCACGTCAACCCAGGCATCATCAAAGGCTCGGCCTTCGAGCGTCGGGCCATCGTTCAGGTCGTAGATACCGGTAACCGGTTCGGTGCCGGTGGGAATCAGCGCCTCGTTCACCGTCACATGACTGGCGGCCTTAATCTGCAGGTGGCAGGCGGCGGAGTCGGCATCGCGTTCGGCGGCAGTTGCGCCCTGCTTGCCGTTGGCCAGCCACGGATGCAGGCCGAGAGCCCACGGTGCCGGTTCGTCGCCATCATTGCGGGCATTGACGGTCGCGGTCATGCCGTTGTCGCCGAGTTCGTAGGTGACGGTCACGGTCACATCGAACGGGTATCCGTCCAAGTTGGGGAAGCGCAGCGAAAGCGTCACGGCGCTATCGGTCAACGATTCAAGCTTCCACATGTAGTGGTAGGCGTATCCGTGGTTCGCATTGTTGCGCGGTGCGGGATGATATTCGTTAACCGGCGCGCAGTAATGCTTGCCATTGAAATCGTATTCGCCGTTTTCGATGCGGTTTGGCCACGGGGCCAGCACATAACCGTTACAGGTGGGGGTCAGGTCGTTGACGCCGAACGGGCAGAAAATTTCCTTGCCTTGATAATCGAATCGGCGAATCTTGGCGCCGAGTTCGCAGATGACGGCGGAATAATCGCCATAGTGAATCGAATACTGATTTCCGGTGCGTGGTGTTTTACTCGTCATGGAATCACTCCCGTAGTGAGGTTGGTGGGCCGGTAGCTCCTGCTATCGCTGGCCCCAGTCTAGCGCGTCTCCTCTATCGAGGCGGGGATTGGCGATATGCGGCATATAATAAACAATTCGTATAAACACGGTAGCAATACGTGGAGTGACGAGTCTCACACCATCATGCGAGAAGCACGTGGATTCCTTGGAAACCGGTGATTTGTGGGAGACGCGGAAAAGTTGTGACGGCAGATTCCTGTAATCCCTGCCTTACACTGGAAAACACTATTGACGTTCAGGAGGTTCCGATGACCAAAAGCGTTGTGCTCGCTGATCCGCGAGGCTTCTGCGCGGGTGTGGACCGTGCGATTCTTACCGTACAGACCATTCTCAAAGCCGCGGAGGCTTCCGGAAAGCGGACGCGCGAGGATGGGCTGCCCCCGGTATATGTGCGCCGGCAGATCGTGCACAACAAGCATGTGGTCGAGGACTTGGCCGGGCAAGGCGCGGTGTTCGTCCAGGAATTGGCGGAGATTCCGGATGCTGCTGCCCAAGCGGGTATTCCGGTGGTGTTTTCCGCCCATGGCGTATCTCCGGTAGTGAAGGCGGAAGCCGAACGTCGTGGCATGCATGTGGTGGATGCCACCTGCCCTCTGGTGGGTAAGGTGCACCGTGAGGTGCTGCGTTTCGTGCGCGAGGGGTATGAAATCGTCTATATCGGGCATAAAGGTCACGATGAAGCGGTCGGTGTAGTGGGGGAGAGCCCCGAACACGTGCACTTGATCGAGCATGAATCGGATGTCGATTCGCTGGATTTTGCGCCCGACACCAAGCTGGTGCTGCTCTCGCAGACCACGTTGAGCGTGGACGAGACCGCCGATACCATTGCCGCGCTGAAGGCCAAATTCCCTTGGATTCAAGAGCCGCCGAGTTCGGATATCTGCTATGCCACGTCGAATCGTCAGGCTGCGGTCAAACTGGTGGCCCAGCAGTCCGATTGCGTGGTGATTGTCGGATCGGCCAACTCCTCGAATTCCGTGCGACTGATGGAGGTGGCGCAGGAGGGCTTGGGGGAGCGCGGCAAAGCGTATCGCGTGGATGATGCCAGCGAGCTTGACCCGGCATGGTTCGAGGGTCTGGAATCCGTAGGTATCTCCTCGGGTGCCTCCGTACCGGACGAACTGGTGTCCGGTGTGATTGACGCTCTGCAAAACTTGGGCTTCACCGGTATGAAGTCCGTCGAAACCATCAAAGAAAACATGCACTTCGTGCTGCCGGCGGAGTTGCGCAGGAAGCCCTCGCGGTAAACCGCTCGCTTCGCCTACGAACAGCCCACTGGGCCGTCCGTTTTACGGCTCAGTCTGCCGAATTGCGTAAGCGGCCTTTTCAATAGATTGCTTATCAGGCATTTTAATGATGGATTCGTATGGTTACAGATTAGTAATGCTGATTAATGCCATTGAAGATATGAGAATAGTGTAAAGTCTTTTTTCAACTATAGTTGATATTGATGTGCCTACATTTTTGTAAGGTATCATTTGCCATCTATAAATTCAGTTTCGAATTGCATCGGTTTGTCTGCAATATGAATAGGCGGATTTTAGTGGTGGTTGCAACACCTGTGTGTTTTGCCGCTCTTGATGGCGGTCTTGGATTGGTGCGATCGTATCATGCTGTGTTGATGAGTTCGAGTATTTTCTGGGCTATTGGAACTAAACGTGGTGTTTTAGACTCCGGTGTTTAGTCGTTTGACTTCCATGCGACATGGGTGTGGAAGTCGTTCCAGTCGATGCCGGTGCCGTATCCGGGAGTGCCGTTGCCGGCATCGTCTTTGGTTTCGGTGGCGGGTGGTCCTGCCGGTTTCCAGTGTTCGGGTCTGATCGATGACGCGGGGTCCGGGGAGCCGCTTTTCATGTAGCACACCCATTCGCACGCGCGTCTCATGTGCTCCTCGGGCAGGCCGTGGTGGTCGAGGAGCACATGTTTGAGCGGCGAGTTGACACCGCCCTCCAACCGGTTCGTGGTACGGGCCACCGGACCGCCCTCGGTCAGCTCGTGTTCGAGGAACGCGAACAGCCTGCCCTGACGGAACAGCTTCTCCAATCGCCGGTAGCAGCGTCGCAGCTCCTGATGGGTCCACCACCATTCCTGACGCGCGGCCTTCGGATTCGACGGGTCGTCCTCCGCCCACGTACGTTCGTTGATGAAGTCCCTCCATCGGATGTGCCATGCATTGAGCGCCCCGCCCCACCGGGCCGCGGCTTCGGCGTCATGGATCTTGGTGAGCCGGTCGGAGAGCTTCTTGAGCTCCCTGCCGGCCTGGAGCCTGGGTTTCGAGGTCAGGTCGGCCCGGGTGTTGCGCTGCACGTGCACCAGGCATCGCTGGATGCGCGCGCCCGGCCAGACCTCGGTGCAGGCGCTTTCCGCGCCACGCAATCCGTCGGTGACCAGTACGTCCGGCGCGGGGATCCGGGAGAACAACGCCGCATACGCGTCCTTTGACTCGTGCGAGCACCACTGGAAGCCCAGCGCCTCGCCGGTCTCGCCGTCGACCGCGACGATCAGGCACCAATCGTGGCTCATGTACGTGCCGTCCGCCATCACCGTGTGGTGTTTGACCGCCGGCGTTGGGATCTCGGGCCGGATGTTCCAGCACCATGACGTGCGTTTGCGGAACATGCGGGGCCCCGACCCCATATCACCCTGCGTCCTGCCGGAAAGCAGCCAGTCGAGGAAGGCCCGCAGGTCGGCGTCATGCCTTCGGTCCGGCCTGGGCGCCGTGGTCCCCAGAGAGCAGTCCGCGCACTTCCAACGTTGCGTGCCGGCGGCCGTCCTGCCGTTCTTCCTCATCGGCCGGCCGCACACCGGGCACAGTCGGGCCCTTTTCGATTTCGTCCTCATACGCCCATCGAACAGGCAGGGGACGGTAGAAACAACGGCCTTTAACACGACCTCGTATTAAAAGCACCCCGACACGCTTACTCCCGCAAGGACAAACCCCGAACATAAACACCACGTTTAGTTCCTATAGCCCTATTTTCTCGGATGGTTTCCTGTAGCCGAGTGTTTTGCGGGGCCGGTCGTTGAGTTCCTCGGCGACCGCGTCGAGGTGGTCCTCGGGGTATGCGCTCAGGTCGGTGCCCCTGGGGAAGCATTGGCGCAGGAGCCCGTTGGTGTTCTCGTTGGTGCCGCGCTGCCAGGGTGAATGCGGGTCGCGGAAATACACCTGCATGTCCAACGTGGTCGAGATGCGTTTGTGCAGGGCGAGCTCGCTTCCCTGGTCCCAGGTCAGCGAGTTCCTCAGGAGCTTGGGCAGGTATTGCATTTTCCGGATGACGGCCTGCTGGACGTGTTTGGCGTCGTGCCCGTCGGGCAGGTGCAGGAGGATCGTGAACCGTGTCGAGCGTTCCACGAGCGTGCCGATCGCGCTTTTGTTGGCCGCGCTGCAGATCAGGTCGCCTTCCCAATGACCGGGTATCGCCCGGTCCTCGACTTCGGCGGGGGGCTCGCCGACTCTGATTATTGGGTTGGCCTGCTCGCAT
>OAUY01000512.1_pt1 | contig 11214 bp, 8 predicted proteins | sample 1476321 | NCBI WGS metagenome assembly OAUY01 (sample SAMEA2580067, study PRJEB22360) | human gut metagenome | biome: human gut; feature: human-associated habitat; material: faeces | place: Denmark | collected 2008/2010
TGTTACGGCATCATCATTGGATCGTCCTCATCGCCACCGCCGCGAATATGGCTGATGAACCGTCTCAAGCCGAACTCGCCTACCGAGCCGGGCGACAGCTGGCGTTGCGAGGCGCCATATTCGATTTCACCTTGACAGCGACGCCGCTCAATGAACTTGCCCGGCGGAAACGACGGAAATCCACCGGGGCGCACTGAGCTGACATCGATACGATTGCGCGCGCTTGCTGCAACGCATATGCCATTCATCGCACCCCATTTGGTCGCGTGGCCCCGACCGCATGGCACTGTTGTGTGTCACACGCCATGTTACGTCCGGCGAATCCGCACATCATCTGCGTTGCGTACTGCCATATTATGCGGTTCGCGATATACGTCACGGTGTCCGATGTCCTGGTAACGACGTCAATCGATTTATGTGTGTACCGGGCCAGATTTTGTTGTCCCGGTTCTCCATTTCGCCTCTTTTTGAGCAACCGGGACAGAAACACCCTCGAAAAAACGCCAATTCGGCCCTACCGCACAATATCCGCCATCACACATCGGCGGAATTCCGGGCTTCTGGATTTGCATACATTGAGCGCTCACGGGATGGTCTGTCCCGGTTCCCAAAAAGAGGCCAAAATCACGAACCGGGACAACGAAATCTGGCCCGGTTCGCACGTCAATCGGTTGCCGTCACCACCGGGACACCGACTGCGCATAGATAAGATGCTTCAATGCTTAACAGGCATGCGACCATACCGCGATAGCAACGTTTCGCTGGAAGTAGAGGAATCAAGCAGCACCCCCCAAACCGGAAGCATGGAGGGAATCCTGCAATGCTCCGAATCACCGCGCCCCGTGCTTGGTGTGGCGGATCACGGCTTCGAGCGGCGTGGATGTAGCTGGACAGCAGCGTAACTTGCGTTGCATGATGCGGCCCAAAACGAAGAAACCCGGCGGAGGGGGCCGCCGGGTGAGAGAGAAGAGAGAAGAAGGGTTCAGTTATGGGGTTCGGAAGAACCTCGCCACCGGTATGAACTTCATTCCGTTGACATCTTCTATATAACCGTCTCTTTCTTGGGGATTCGATGTGCTTGTCTGAGAAAAGTCTTGGCAAACTGTGACGGGTTTGTAACGCCGCCCGACAACCGGCCTCGCATTGTCGGGGCTAGGCCGCACATACGGCAACGGGCCACCCCGCAACACTTCATGTGCGAGGTGGCCCGTCAGCTACGAGCTAGCAATGCCGAATCACTCGGCGGCGAGCTTGGCCTTCTCGGCGGCCAGACGTTCGGCTTCGGCGGCACGGCGAGCAGCCAACGCTTCATCGAAGCGAGCCAGCTCCTCTTCCACGGCCTCGGTCGGAATCTTGGCGAAGATCGGTGCGGGCTTAGGCACCATGGCGCCGACCTCGATTGCCTCGCTCTTCCACGGGTGCACGTTCACACCGAGCTCGTAATCGCCGGTGATGATCGGGTACGTGAAGCCGGGCTTGTCGAGATCCTCGACTTCCTTGAGCTCAGGCAGCGGCGAGAAGGTGCCGGTGCCGCCGAGCGCCTCCCACACCTTCTGTGCGGAGTGCGGCAGGAACGGCGCGAGCAGGTGGTTCGCGTCAGACACGGCCTGAGCGGCCACGTGCAGCACGGTGCCGAGACGAGCCTGGTCGTCCTTAATCTTCCACGGTTCGGTGGCGGAAATGTACTTGTTGATGTCGCCGACCACACGCATCGCCTCGGACAGGGCGTGCTTCTGGTGGTGGGTTTCGATGGAGGAGCCGACCACGTCGAACGCGGCGGAACTCTCTTCCAGAAGGCCACGGTCTTCGTTGGTCATCGAATCCTCGTCCAGCGGCGGAATCTCGCCGAAGTTCTTGTTGATGAGGTTGGCCACGCGGTTCACCAGGTTGCCCCACGAGGAGGCGAGCTCCTCGTTGTTGTGGCGCACGAACTCGGCCCACGTGAAGTCGGAATCCGAGGATTCGGGGCCGGCCACGGAAATGTAGTAGCGCACGGCGTCCACGGGGTAGCGGGCGAGGATGTCCTTGACGTAGATCACGATGCCGCGGGAGGAGCTGAACTTCTTGCCTTCCATGGTCATGAACTCGCTGGCCACCACCTGCTCAGGCAGGTTGAGCGGACCCATCGGGCCGGTTTCGCCGCCCTTGGAGCCCTTGCCGTTGTACGCCAGCATTTCGGACGGCCAGATCTGGGAGTGGAAGGTGATGTTGTCCTTTCCCATGAAGTAGTAGGCCGGGCAGCTCGGGTCGTTCCACCATTCGCGCCACTTCTCCGGGTCGCCCTGGCGGCGGGCCCATTCGATGGAGGCCGACAGGTAGCCGATCACGGCGTCGAACCACACGTACAGCTTCTTGTTCGGGTTGTCAATCCAGCCCTTCACCGGCACCGGGATACCCCAGTCGATGTCACGGGTGATGGCGCGCGGCTTGACTTCCTTGAACAGGCCGAGCGAGAAGTTGATGACGTTGGTACGCCAGCCCTTGCGGGTCTCCAGCCATGCCTTGTTGGCTTCGGCGAGCGCCGGCAGGTCGAGGAAGTAGTGCTCGGTCTGCTCGAAGCGCGGGGTTTCGCCGTTAATCTTGGAGACGGGGTTGATGAGCTCGTCCGGGTCGAGCTCGTTGCCGCAGGCGTCGCACTGGTCGCCACGCGCACCTTCGGCGTGGCAAATCGGGCACTCGCCCTCGATGTAGCGGTCGGGCAGAGTGCGGCCGGTGGACGGGCTAATCGCCACCTGCTGGGTGCCCTTGTAGATGTAGCCGTTCTCCAAGCACTGCTTGAACATCTCCTGCACCACGTGCTCGTGGTTACCGGTGGTGGTGCGGGTGAACAGGTCGTAGCTCAGGCCGAGGTCGCACAGATCCTTGGCGATCACGCGGTTGTAACGGTTGGCCAGTTCCTGGGCACTGAGACCTTCCTTCTCCGCCTCGACGAGAATCGGGGTGCCGTGCTCGTCGGTGCCGGACACCATGAGCACATCATTGCCCTTCATGCGCTCGTAGCGCGCGTAGACGTCGGAGGGCACACCAAATCCCGCGACGTGGCCGATATGACGGGGGCCGTTTGCATACGGCCAAGCAACATTCACCAAAACATGACTCATAAGGCTTGATTATCCGGCGCGGCGGGGACACGCCCGGATAGCTGCCGCGCCGCCATCCTCATCCCACTCACCTATCCACCCGCAACTTCCCCACATACTTATCTGTACACCTCTTGCGCGCTTATCCACATACGCATTCGCACACGTATCCGCGCACCCATCCGTACGCACGCCCACGCACATCCGCGCACACTTCCGCCTGCCAATATCCACCGAGTTATCCACATCATTTGCACACCTAGTAAAGTTATGCACTTATCCACCGTTTTCGCCTATCCGGTGGCGCGCAAGCCGCATTTCTGCATATTGTTCGGTCATGGATATCACAGCAGGTCCGATGACGGACATCACAACAGTCGCCTCGCCGGCAACCGCGCAGCCTGCGGTGCCGCCGATACTGTTTACCAAGGATCTGCCGGGACCGCTCAGCCTTAACCGTCTGGCCGCCTTCGGCACGTTACGTAAGCTCGACGATTCCGCCGGCTACTGGATCGAGCATTCGGGCACACTGTATGGTCGCGCGAAAATCGTCGCGGAGGTCGCCCCGTTTGGCACTGTGGTGTGTTCGATGACCGCCGCTTGGGTATGGCTGGGAGGCCCCGACTTTCCGAGTACCATAGACGTGATTTCCACATCGCACTTCCGCTCGGCATCCGTCAGCCGCCGTATCCGCGTATTCAAAAGATTGACGTTGCCGGAGCAAATCATCAAGCTCGGCGGGCTGCCTGTCACCACGCCAGCCCGTACGGCTTGCGACCTGGTGATGAGTCCTGAAGACATCCCCGATCCTTCCACCGTCAACGCACTGGTGTGCCAGCTGATGTCCGCGTACCAGTTTCGGCCAAACGACTGTCTGCAAATCGTCAAGGAGCATCGGCATCACAAGTACGCCGGACGCGCACGCATGTTTTTTGAATCGGTGCAGCAGGAGATGGACGAACCGGCTTTGGAGCAATGCGCATGACGAGGGGGTTCATTGTCAGAGGCCATCGCAGAGGCCGCCATGCCGCTCACCGTTTACGGCATTTGCGGCAGGCGCAACGGTTGCCTCGCCACGCGGCGGCGGCACACTCATCCGAATCCGCATCGCGCGCAATCTCGGATATGACCGCGCCGCCTGAACCGCCCATCAGACTTACGCCCGCGGTGGCATGTTCGCCCGATACGGATGTTGCCGTGCTCTGGCACATCGCATATCACGTGCCCGAACTGCGTAAATGGCTGGTTGCCAATCCCAAAGCCGACGCGCCTTTGCTGGAATTGGTCTCGCAGCGTGGTGGGCCCGGGGTCCGGCAGGCGTTGGAAATATTGTTCGAGTCGATGGAAGCGTAACGGGGAGATAATCGCCGGCTGCTGCGCTATCCCTTGATTTTCAGCACAGCCGCATACACCTGCTTGCGATTGGCCAACGATCCGTCAGCCAGTGGATGCTCCTGCACCACTTGCGCGATGGCGTCCTTGATACGCAGGCCGTCCTCCAAAGCACGGTCGATGGAGAGCACGGCCATGTCATCCACGCTCAACGTGCTGGGCGCGGCCGCTTCGGCCTCCTCGTTGGACGCGCCGCCGATGACCAGCACCATCTCGCCACGGGGCGGATCATCAATCACACTTTGGCGAATCTCGTCAATCGGGCCGCGACGAATCTGCTCATAATCCTTGGTGAGTTCGCGGCACAGGGCCATCGGGCGATTCGGGCCGAACGCGTCCAGCAGATCGTCCATCGAATCGGCAATGCGATGAGGCGTCTCGTAGAACACGATGGTGCGGCGTTCGGGCAACAGCGTGCGCAGATACTGCACGCGCTCGGAATGCTTTCGCGGTAGGAAGCCTTCGTAGCAGAAGCGGTCGGTGGGCAGGCCGGAGAGGGCGAGCGCGTCGAGCACAGCGGAGGGGCCGGGCGCGCAGGTGACGGGCAGACCGCGTTCAATGGCACGGCGCACGATGGCCAAGCCGGGGTCGTTGATGGTGGGCATGCCGGCGTCGGATACGACGAGCACGGTGGCGCCGGTTTCGACCTGGTCGAGCAGGCCGTCGGCCTTGTCGCGCTCGTTGTGGTCGTGATAGGCGATGACGCGACCGTTCACATAGACGCCGAGGCGACGGGCGAGATCGTAGAGGCGGCGCGTGTCTTCGGCGGCCACGATATCGGCCCGTTCCAAGAGGGCCACCAGACGGGCTGAAGCGTCGCCGACATTGCCGATCGGGGTGGCGGCGAGCACCACGGTGCCGGCGGGGGTGGGCACGGCCGGTTCGCGGGATTGGGCGACGGCGGATTCGCCGGCATGAACTTCATCATTGCGTTCAGGCACTTGCGTCACGCTACCGTCAGCGTCATACTGCTCATTCAACTCATCTGCGCTTGTCATACTCCCAGTATTGCCCATGCCACAGAGCAATCCACGACAATCCATGGCGAAATCGAGGCATTCTCCCTTTGCAGGGGCTGATTTCACATGTTCCGGAGGTCTACTTCCGTTTCAAGGGGCTCCTCATCCGGTGAAGCACCGATACAAACGGCTTTGACGCAACGCTATTCCGCCATTTTGGCGGCGTATCTACTTGACCATCAGCCCCTCGAAACGCAAGTAGACCTCCGGCAAACCCCAAATCAGCCCCTTGAAACGCGAGATGGCAGAATTTCAACGAAAACAAATGAAAAGACCCTCTGCGGTGGAATGAATGCAGAGGGTCTCGTGGAGCTGACGGTAGTCGAAACCGCGACCTCTTCGATGCGAACGAAGCGCTCTACCAACTGAGCTACAGCCCCTTGGATGTTACTTTGCTCCGCAAAGCAACTCGCAACAATATAGTACGGAGTACGGTCAAACGCAATTTGACGCCGAAGTGTCGCACGCGTGTCGACACGGTAACGTTTCGGTGTCGCAGACGGGGCAAGTCACCCACACCGCTCCGCATGGATACCGCGGCGGCACCCGGCAACGTCATCACGTCTCCAGCACGCCCAGCACCTTCTTTTCGTTGTAGAACGCGAACACGATGCCGCCCAGACCGCACAGCACGGCCGCGCACACGGCGGCGATGCGGTAGCCCGCGCCGGACGCCATGCCGATGGTGGAGACGCCGGTGAACAGCAGCATGGCCACGGACTGGCCCATCTTCATCGCAAAGGTGCGGGCCGCGTAGAACATGCCCTGACGGTCCTGGCCGGTGGTCTTGGAACTGGCGTCGGCGATATTCGCCACGATGGCCTGCGGCAGGATGCCGAACGCGGCCATCGGAATCGCGCCGACCACCGAGAGCACCAAACCCTGGGCCATCGCCGGAATGAAGCCGAGCACGGCCGAACCAAGGGCGCCGGCAAATGCGAACGCACAGGTGAAGATCACGAAGGCAACCAGCAGCAGCCTCTTCTTGCCGACCTTATTGGCCAGAATATTGACCGGCAGATAGAACAGCACAGAGACGCCGGTCATGAGCACGAAGTAGATGGTCGTGGTGGTTTCCGGCAGCTTGAGCAGGCTGGTCACGAAGAACGGCAGACCGGTCTGGAAGGTGGTGATGGCCACCCAGTAGACCACGTCGGAGCATACGAACTTGCGGAATTCGCCGTCGCCGAACGTCTGCTTCAGGGATTCGATGGTCGATTCGGAGGTGGGATGGGAGTTGACGTAGTCCTTCTCGCGGATGGCCAGCGGCGGCACCAGCATGCACACGAACGCCACGGCGGCCATGATGGTGAAGGTCACGCGGATGGCGGTGATGCGGCCCATCATCGGCACGAACGCGCCCCAAATCACCGGCGCCACGTACGCGATGGCCGTGCCGGCCACCCAAGTGAAGGAGATGGCGGTGGAGATGGTGAGTTGCTGCTTGGAGTCGTGGCCGAGTTCGGCGATGAGCGCGTTGTACGGCGTGCAGTAGAACGTGAGGGCGATGTAGTAGCCGATCACGGTGACGAACAGGAACGCCGCGTTCACCCAGCTGGTGCCGTTGATCGGGCTCCAGAACACGAGCACGGTGACCACCGCGAGCGGCAGGGCGGCGAATTTCAGGAACGGCATACGGCGGCCGGATTTGGCGTCGCAACGGTCGGAGAGAGACGCCACGGCCGGGTCCACGAACGCGTCGAAGAATCGGGCGAAGGCGGTGATGCCGCCCACCACGGTCACGATGCCGAGAACGACCAGGCCCTGCGGCACGAATACGGTCTGACCTTGGGAGATGGTCTCCTGGTCAGGTTGGTAGAAATACACGAGCCAGTTGGAGATGATGCCGGAAAGCAGCGCCCACCCGAACTGGCCGACCGCAAACGCCCACACTTTGGCGATGGGGAGATCTCTGATGGCTGACTTCGCCGGTGCAACTTGCACACCCGTTACACTTGCTGTAGTCGCATTGCCCATTCTCACAACCTCCGAATCAACATTGACACAGTGTCAAAATCCAGTATACACCGGCACACCATGCGCTCTACGATAGTGGGCATGACAAGTCTGACCGAGCAACTGCCATACGTATACGCTTTTCCTGATGCGTTGGGGACCGGATTACTGGTGCACACCGAGAGCGTATTGGACGATGAGATACGCGATCGTATTGGCTCGTTCATCCATGAATATGAGGTTGTATTATCTCGATTCCGCGATGATTCCATCGTCGGCCGGATGCGCACGGCCGCACATGGCGGCACGTTCGATTTTCCCGACTGGGCATCGGGTCTGTTTGGCCTGTACGACCGCCTGTTTGCGGCAACCGATGGGGCGACCGACCCGTGCGTGGGCGAGGATTTGATTCGGCTTGGCTATGACGAGTCGTATTCGTTTACGCCTGCGCCAGATGCCGCTGAACATGCAGGCGCGATCCACGGACGAGCCATTTGGTCAGCCGACGTTGAGCGGCATGGCACAACACTGGTGACGCGCGGACCGGTCGCGCTCGATTTCGGCGCGTGCGGTAAGGGGTATTTGGTGGATTTGCTTGCGGGGATGTTGGGTGATGGCGCGGGTCACCCTCAACCCATTCAATACGTCATCGACGCCGGGGGTGATTTGCTAGTGCACACGGACGAACCAATCACCATCGCCCTTGAAGATCCTGCCGATCCGGCCAACGCCGTAGGTACGGTCGAAATCAGCCACGGCGCATTCTGCGCGAGCTCCCCCAGCCGCCGCCACTGGTCTGACGCCGCAGGTCACCAACTTCACCATCTGCTCAACGCCATCGACGGACTACCGGTTGACGATGTAGCCGCCACATGGGTGGCCGTCACGCCGCCATCGAGCGCCATAACCACGAAGACATCGACGCATGGCAGCAATGCCTCGACAACGGCAAACCGCGATACCGACGATTCGTCGAACACCGTTGCGGCACACGTCCCTGTCACACTGGCCGACGGCCTCGCCACCGCCCTGTTCACCACCCCGGCCACCCAGCTGCGCGCTCACTTCCCCTTCGAATGCGCCATTCTCAACGCCAACCGCACCGCCGCCCAATCCCCCAATTTTCCCGGCGGCTTTTTCACACACTAATGTACGAAATCATCAGTATCACATCCCTCGGGTGGACCGATGGGTTGCTCCCCTCAGTCAGCTACGCTGACGGCTCCCCTCGGAGAGGGGAGCCGAGTATAGCTAATCCGCTAATCCGCTAACGCAGGAAACAATCCGTCAGTCAGCGAGTGCGAACTGGCTGTTGTACAGGTCGGCGTAGAAGCCGCCCGCCGCCAGCAGCTCGTCGTGCGTGCCGCGCTCGATCACGTCGCCGTGGTTCATGACGAGAATCATGTCGGCGTCGCGAATCGTGGAGAGGCGGTGCGCGATCACAAAGCTCGTACGCCCCACGGTCAGCGCGTCCATGGCCTTCTGGATCAGCTCTTCGGTGCGGGTATCGACCGATGAGGTGGCCTCGTCGAGAATCAGAATCGGCGCGTCCTGCACCATCGCACGGGCGATGGTGAGCAGCTGCTTCTGGCCCTGGGAGAGCGACGACTTGTCGTCGAGCACGGTGTCATAGCCGTCCGGCAGCGAGCGGATGAAGTGGTCGAGGCCCACGGCCTTGCACGCATCCTCGATCTGCTTGTCGGTCACGCCGGGCTTGGAGTAGGCGATGTTCTCGCGCACAGTGCCGCGGAACACCCACGTATCCTGCAGCACCATGGAGAACTGGTCGTGCACGTTCCAGCGCGGCACGGACTTGGTGTCCACGCCGTCAATCGCGATCGAGCCGCCGGAAATCTCATAGAAGCGCATGAGCAGGTTGACCATGGTGGTCTTGCCGGCACCGGTCGGGCCGACGATGGCGACCTTCTGCCCGGCCTTGACGGAGGCGGAGAAGTCGTGGATGATCGGCTTGCCCGGCTCGTAGCCGAACTGCACGTGGCTGAATTCCACGTCGCCCTTCACTTCGTGGCCGTTGGTCCCAAGCAAAGCGGACTTGTCGGATTCGTCCTCCATCTCCGGCTCTTCAAGGAAACCGAACACGCGCTCGGCGGCGGCCGCGCAGCGCTGCAGGTTCTGGAAGGCCTGCGCAAACTGCGAAAGCGGCTGAGTGAACAGGCGGACATACATCATGAACGCCACAATCACGCCGAACTCGATCTGCCCGTCGAGCGCGAGCGCCGCGCCCACCACGCACACCACCACGTAGCCGAAGTTGCCCACGAAATTCATGAGCGGCATCATCAGGCCGGAGAGGAACTGCGACTTCCAGCCGGACTCGTAGAGGTCCGAGTTGTACTTCTCGAAGCGGCGGATCGAATCGGCCTCGCCGTTGTATGCCTTGACGATGAGGTGGCCGGCGTACATCTCCTCCACGTGGCCGTTGACGTCACCTAGCGCCATCTGCTGCCGGGCGAAGTACTTCTGGGAGGACTTCATGATGGCCATCATGATGATCAGGCCGATGAGGCTGGCACCGATGGCGCACAGGGTCATGATCACGTTGTTGTAGAACATCATCACCAGCGCGCCCACGAACAGCGTCACCGAGGTAATCAGCGAGCCGAGCGACTGCCCCAGCGTCTGGCCGATGGCGTCCACATCGTTGGTGATGCGGGACAGCACGTCGCCGTAGCTGACCTTGTCGAAGTATTTGAGCGGCAGTTTGTTGATTTTGACCGAGATCGATTCGCGCAGTCGCTGGGCGGTGCGCTGGGTGACGTTGGCCATCATCCAGCTTTGCACGTAGCCGAGCACGGCGTAGCCCACGTACAGGGCCACCAAAGTCCAGGCGATGTGGCCCACCGTGCCGAAATCTACCGAGTTCATCACCGGTCTGCCGTTAACGATGGCGGGCAGACCTTTGACGATCTCGTTGGTCATGTCCTTGAGCTTGTCCGGGCCGACGATCTGGCAGACGGTGCCGGCCGCGCCCAGGATGAGCGCGATGATGATGACGGGAAGATAGTTGCGGCAATAGTTCACGAGCTTGCCCATGACTTTGCCGAAATCATGGGGCTCTTCGACGGCACGCCTGCCGCCCATTGGTCCTCTTGGCATTTGTTTTACTCCTTAAAAGTCCGTATTGACCTCCCTCTGATGAAGGAGGTGGCGCGAAGCGCCAGAGGGAGAGAAGCCGTACGCGACTACCCCTCAGTCAGCTGTGCTGTTTTATTCGCTCGCTTATCAGCTCGTCTTCGCCTGGGAACAGCCCACTGGGCTGTTCCCTTTACGGCTCAGCCCCTGACATGGGGAGCTACCGCTGCCGCCCCCCCCTACGCCGTAAGCTCCGACTGGCTGAGCTGGGATTCGGCGATCTGGCGGTATACGTCGCAGTTGTCGAGCAGTTCCTTGTGCGTGCCCTGACCCACGACCTTGCCGTCGTCGAGCACGACGATGCGGTCGGCGTTCATGATGGTGCCGATGCGCTGGGCCACGATGAGCTTGGTGGAATCCTTGGCCTCGCGGGCGAGCGCGTCGCGCACTTCGCGGTCGGTCTTGAAGTCGAGCGCGGAGAACGAGTCGTCGAAAATCAGGATTTCCGGGTGACGGTACACCGCGCGCGCAATCGACAGGCGCTGCTTCTGGCCGCCGGACACGTTCGATCCGCCTTGGGCGATCGCGGCGGAATACCCGCCGTCCATGCGCGCCACGAACTCGCTGGCCTGCGCCACGTCGGCGGCGGCCTTGACGCGATTCAGCTGCTCGGC
>OAUY01000513.1_pt1 | contig 11201 bp, 9 predicted proteins | sample 1476321 | NCBI WGS metagenome assembly OAUY01 (sample SAMEA2580067, study PRJEB22360) | human gut metagenome | biome: human gut; feature: human-associated habitat; material: faeces | place: Denmark | collected 2008/2010
AGTATCATCGCCAAAGCGGCGGTCACATGGCCGAGCGTGACCAACGAGGCCAGCATCAGCACCAGCAGCCACGGCGTGGGCGGCGCAGGAATGCCGGTGCCGCTGCCAAACACCCACGGCGTGGTGGCGGACTGCACCAGTTGCGTGAAGCTGGCACCGGTGGGAAGCAACACATCGGAATACAACGATCCGCCGGAGAATATCGAACGGAACACCGGCCAATACATCACCGCGATGGCCGCAAAGCACACCAGCGCCATCACCACGGCCGCACTCCAGCGATATATGGTGCGTGTCCGCAGATGGGCACGTTCCAGCGGACTGAGCAGCACTCTGCCCTGCTGGGATTGGAATGCATCCCGACGATCATGGAACTGCTTGATCTGCTGGCTGTCTGCGAACAAGACATGCAGGGACGATGCGGCGACCTTCGATTGTCTGGCCACCAGACTGCGTGATTTCATGTTTCCCGCGATATCGGCCAAGGCCAGCCATGGCAGGCACAATTGCACCCATGCTTCATACGGCTTCTTGCCGAACATCATGGATATGGCCATGCCAAAACTGCGGAGCAGCCTCCACAGCCAGACGATAAACCAGGACGACATGGCCAGGTCCGTGTACAGATACCGCTGTTGGGAGCGATGCACCGTCATCGCATGATTGACCGTGTGATCGTCCTTAAGCGGTTCCCCGCCTCGCGTACGAATGCCCTCATACCGTGCGCGACGATGTGATATCTCCGCTTGCGGGACAACCACCACGCGTCCGCCGCTCAGGCAGACACGGCGGCAGAAATCAACCGATTCGCTGTAGGTGGTCAGCCAGGCATTGATGCCCCGCAGTCGCGTGAATTGCGACATGGACACCAGCGCGCCTGCCAGCGACACCGCAAACACATCCTGCCGCCCGTCATACTGCTCCTGATCGGGTTCTCCATCGACCACCAGGGAATGCACGGCGTGGTGACCCGCATACATACCGACATCATGCAGATGGGAGCCTTCCCAATCGCACTGTTTGCACCCGAGCACACTGGCGCCCGGCGTATTGCGCCACGCCTCAAGCAATCGTTCAAGGCATGAGTCATCCGAAGGGCGGGAATCATCATGGAGCAGCCACAATGCGCGGGGAGTGTCATCCAGATCGGCACGATCCAATGCCCGGCTGACCGCATCGCCGAAGGAGCGTGCGCCCTTGGCCGAGACGATGTGAATGGTCACATGCTTGGACTGCGGCACCTCCATCACCGGCCCCGATGGCGAGGGGATGACCTCGAACGAGGTGGTTATCCTCGAACTGGTGCGCCCGGTCGCGTCGGCGATGATGACGACCCCCGGAAGAACATTCTGCGTCAATACCGAACGCAATGTAGACCGGAGGAAACGCATATCCTCCTCAACGGTGATCACAGCCGTAATGCCGGTATCCACATCCTGCCTATGCGTATATGGTCGAGAAGACATGGCGTCGGCCAACGCCTCATGAATATCGCTATTACCTGTCGGACTCATAAACTCCCAGTGTACGCACCAGACTTGAAGGGGGTGTGTGGAGCTACGCCCGCTCCCGGTGCTCTCGCTTATATCGACGGCGTTCGCGCTCGCTCATGCCACCCCAAATACCGAATCGCTCATCATGGTCGATGGCCCATTTCAGGCATTGCTCACGCACTTCGCATTTTGCGCACACACGTTTGGCATCACGGGTCGAGCCCCCCTTTTCCGGGAAGAACGCCTCCGGATCGGTTTGCGCGCACAACGCCTTGTGCTGCCAAGATACATCGCCATCAGGTCGGAATAGTCCCCACAATTCGTGCCATGGCTCTTCGGCTGAATCGTCGACCACACCCCACATGCGATTCTCCTTGCCTATTGAGCTTTTCATACGGACTAAATTACACACATGCAATTTCGGTTTTGTCAAATTCTTTCTCGTGTCATTACATCATTTTTATGGAACTGTGTGCTATGGCGTGAACGCGATGCCCTGACGCCGTTGCACATGATATTGTGCCGTTCCTGCGCAGGAACACCATAGCGCAGGAACACCCGGCGGATGCTGTGTCAAAGTGTCATTCAGACAATCGACAGTTTCAGGAGGGGTTATGACGCAGGAATCAGGTGGGGCGGATCCGCATATCAACCCGCCAAGCTTCATTCCTGCGGGAAATCGACGCACCCGGCCTTCCGGGCAGGTGCCACGCTCCTTCGCCCCCGCCCGAACCTCGCGCCAGTCAGGTCAAGCTCCATCGGCCCGTCCGTCCGTCACGGGAAATGACATCGAAGAGCCTCAACTGAACGCCAACGCCACGGCAAGCGCCAACGTCGCGGACAACGGCAGGCGGACTCCGCCCAGTTTTTCTCCGAAAACCGGACGCGCCACTCGCAGCACGGCTCCGGATGCCGCCGCACCGCGCAGCATTCCGCCGTCGCGAGCGCGGATGTCTTCCGGCTCATCCCGCAACGCCGTGCGCAATCCGTCGGATATGCCGGTTTCCCGGCCCTCATCGCCAGCAGCAAACGTGTCCACGAAGTTCAGCCATCTTGGCCGGCCGGCGGCGGCAACGGCGAAAACGGTAACGGCACGCCGTCCGCGAGCCTTACGCATCACCCTATGCGCAATCGCGGTACTGGTGGCGGCGTTGATTCTTTCCGTTTTCGGTGCCTGGCAATGGGTGGACAGCAAACTGAATCGGAGCGACTGGCTGACCGACACCCCCAACACGCCGGCCTCGACTTGGCTGATTCTTGGCTCCGATGAGCGTGACGGTTCCACCGATTACGGCGGCGTAGACAATATCTCTGGCTTCAGGACCGATACGATTCTGGTGCTGATCAAGCCCAAAAGCGGGCCGAGTTCGTTGGTTTCCATTCCCCGCGATTCGCTCATGAACGTCGATAACCAGTACATGAAAATCAATGCGGTGGCGCTGATTGCGGGCAAGAAGGCTTTGGTAAGCAACGTCGAGCAGATCACCGGCCAGAAAATCGATCATGTGGCACAGATCAAGTTCGGCGGTCTGCAGAACGTGGTGAACGCCTTGGGCGGTATCGAACTGTGCTATGACGAGGATGTTCAGGATTCCTATTCCGGACTGAACTGGAAGGCGGGATGCCATACGGCGGATGGTTCCACCGCATTGTCCTTCTCTCGTATGCGATATGCCGACGCGCGAGGAGACTTCGGACGCAACGAACGCCAGCGACAGGTCATCTCGGCCATCGTCAAGAAGGCTTCCAGCAGTGAGACCCTGACCAATCCGTCCAAAATCGTGGCAGTGTCCAATGCCGCGATGAGCGCACTCACCGTGGACGAGAAGACCAACCCTTACACGTTGCTCACCATGGCGTTGGCGTTCAAAAGCGCCACCGGCTCGAATGGCATCTCCGGCAGCGTGTACTGGTCCGACCCCGATTATTACGTTGATGGCGTTGGTTCCTCGGTGCTGCTTGACGACGCCAAGAACACCGAACTGTTCAATCAACTTGCCGACGGCACGTATAAGGCCGGCACCGTGGGCAATCTGGCGGAAGGCTGACCGACGCTTTCCCGGAGCCCATCGGCTTCATCATCGGCGCATGATCGTCACCGTTGCCTACACCGCCAATCATGCACGGGCAAAATGTCATGTGGATAACTCGGCAAGCTAGAACCACATACCTTGATTCGGCTTGCGCTTTCGGCATGCGTTCCCCCACGCTGGAAGCATGACATCACAGCAGAACGATTCGAAGCGACATTCCGTCCATACGGCATCCGCCGTATCCCGGGCGAAGCACCGTTTGGGCGCGCCGCCATTGCGCGCCCGCCTGACCATGTTTGCCGCGGCATGCCCGATGATCGCGCAGGCATTGATGATGGTCATACTGCTGTTGCACGGGCAATGGCTGTTCGCCGCCATGATCGCACCGGGCATATTCGCCTGTCTCGTGTCCCTGCTGCTGACGCTCCCCTCGCCTCCAGGCCCGGAGAAGGCTCCCGATCCGCAACAGGCAACGATCGATGTCGGTATCACGGGCGACGCCGATGACCGCGCCGCAGACCTCCGTCATGCGCCGTCGCAGCCGATAGAATCGCTGCTGCACTTCGCACGCCTGCCATGGCGCGCCATTGTGGGCCGCTGGCTTGAACCCCTTGACCTTGCGGTGCCGATCGGCATGACCGGAAGCGAGCCGCTGATGGTCGATCTGAACCGTCAGGGGCCGCATGCTCTGGTGGCCGGCACCACTGGTTCCGGAAAATCCGTGTTGCTGCAAAGCTGGTGTCTGGCGCTCGCCTCGATGAACGGGCCTGAGCATCTGAATTTCGTGTTCTTGGATTTCAAAGGCGGTTCCGCGTTCCGCAAACTCGAACGGTTGCCGCATACCGTGGGCAGCGTATGCGATCTGGATCTGGCGCATGCCGTACGCGCGTTGCGTGCGCTGGAAGCCGAACTGACACGCCGTGAACAGCTGTCCGCCGCTGTCCATGCTTCCGATATCCGCGATATGGTCAATCCACCACCGCGCCTGATCGTGGTCATTGACGAATTCCATGCCCTGAAGGACCAGCTCCCGGATTATGTGAATCGTCTGGTGCGTATTGCCTCGCTCGGCAGGTCACTGGGCATGTATCTGATCGCCTGTACGCAGAATCCCATGGGTCAGGTCAGTGCCGATATGAAGGCGAATATGTCCGTCAGCATTTGTTTACGGGTTCGGGACCGTCTGCAATCATGCGAGCTGCTTGGCGATGGTCGTGCCGCCGACCTCAGTCCGGCAATGCCCGGTGCGGCGTTCTGCAACGATTCCGAACAGGTGACGGCATTCCGCTGTGCAACGGCACGCGATATCGATGCGGTGTGCCGCCAGATCGCGTTCGCATCGCGGTTCGTCGGAAGCCCGCCGCAACCGTCCCTGTTTACCGCGCCACTCCCCCGGCACGTAAAAGACCGGACTGTGGCCGACCACGCACCGCAACGCATTCGATTTGGACTTGCCGACGATGGCATCAACCTGCGAGAGGCGACGGTATCCCTCACCGGTGGCAATATCGGTGTCATCGGCCCGCAGGGGCGCGGCAAAACCACGTTGCTGAAAACATTGGCTCGACACGCCAGCATGGCTGATGGCTTGGCGGTACGTGTCAGTTCCCCGCATCGTCGGGTATGGAGCTCGCAATGGCTTCATGGCGGCCGCTGCACGCCGTATGCCAGCTCGGATGCACCACCGCCTCCGCATATCGTGTGGTTCGTCGACGACGCCGATGAGTTGTTCGACCCATTCCGCACCGACGAGCAGGCGCTGTCTTTCACACATGCGTTGGCCGATGAGTCCGTCAGCGTGGTATTCGCCGTCAGCACGATTCGCCCGATACGTATACCGGAGCATTGCAATACCAGAATCGTGTTCCCGTGCGGGGAGAGAACGTCCGATCTTATGGCCGGAGTCCCCGCTCGCCTATTGGATATGATGAGTCATATCGATGCCGACAACGCGGGCCGGGCCGTGCTCATCGAGGGCACATCGGCATGTCTGGTGCAGTGCGCTTCGTGAAAACTTCGGTTTTTTCTCGGCAAAACCTCTTGAAAATCACCACGGTTCGTGGTTACCTTGGTACTGGACTTAAGGAACAACACCAGCCACGGGGCTTTTAAGGGAGGCAAGCAATGAGCAGCGCTTTTGATTGGCGAGCCAAGGCCGCATGTCGTGACAAGGATCCGGAACTCTTCTTCCCGGTGGGCAACACCGGTGCAGCCTATCAGCAGATTGAGGAGGCCAAGGCCGTGTGCCGCACCTGCAAAGTGATTGACGCATGCCTGAAGTGCGCACTGGACACCAATCAGGATTACGGCGTGTGGGGCGGCTTGAGCGAAGATGAGCGTCGTGCGCTGAAGCGCCGCGCCATGCGCGCCCGCCGTTCTCAGGCCATGCAGATGCAAATCTGATGTTTTGATTATCGCTTCGTCATACTAGGAAACCCTCCCGCTTGGGAGGGTTTCCTCATTTCGGGCTTCGCATCACTCGTCCTGAGCAGCCCTGAGCTTCATATCAAGCACCACGCGGGTGCCGCCTTCGCGGCGCGGCTCCCAATGCACGGAACCACCGAAATCATTGGTCACAAAGGTGTTGATGATCTGCGTGCCCAAACCGGAACCGGAAGAACGAGCCAATCCACCCTGTTCTTCGGAGCCGAGACCGGAACCGTCATCCTCGACCACCACATTGAGGTTCGGGCCGGAGCGGCCCACGGAAATCGTGATATGGCCATCCTTGCGGCCTTCGAACCCATGCTCCACCGAATTGGTGATGAGCTCGGTCAGCACGAGGGACAGCGGCGTGGCATCCTGAGCGGGCATCATGCCGAACTTGCCCATGTAGTTGATATCGATGTGCTGGTCTTTCATCGTGGCTAGGTCCACGGCCATGCGCAGCAGGTTGGCGATCACCTTGTCGAAGTCGACGACCTCGTCGGCGGTCTGGCTCAATCCCTCATGCACCATGGCAATGGTCTGCACGCGGCGTTGCGCCTCCTGCAATTCCTTCTTGACCTCATCCGACTTGGTCTTACGAGCCTGAAGCCTCAGCAATGCGGAGACGGCCTGCAGGTTGTTCTTGACACGATGGTGAATCTCGGAAATCGTAGCGTCCTTGGTCTGCAGCTCCTGCTCACGACGGCGCAGCTCGGTGACGTCACGGCATAGCAGAATCGCTCCGATACGGCCGTTGTTGTCATACAAGGGCAACGAGCGCATCGAGACGGCGGAACGGTTGGCGTTGAGTTCGGAGTCGACCGCGGCTTTGCCTGTCAACACCAACGGCAGGGTTTCCGGAACAGGGTCGTTCTCCTTCAATAGCTGTGTGCCGAGTTCGCTGAGGTAATGGCCAGGCATGGTGGTCAGCAGACCGAGACGCCTAAAGCAGCTGATGGCGTTCGGGGCTGCGTATCGAACCACGCCGTCCATGGTCAGGATGATGAAGCCGTCCGCCACGCGAGCGATATGGCGTTGGCTCATCACCGAATCCTTGTAGGGGAATTGGCCTCGCGGAATCATCTCGTACAGATGCTTGCCGGCGTTGATGCTTTCCGACTCATATCGGCCGTTGGATTCTCGTGTGGCCATATTGGTCTCACGCACGACCAAGCCCAAGGTCTTGCCATTGTGCCGAACCGGCGCGTACACGTTGCAGACGGTCGCCTTGCCCACGGTTCTCAATACCGTGGAGCGGAACACCACGCTGGAGAGCATGGCGGCGTCCAATTCGCCGACCATGTCGTCCGGCATGACGTTTCCCACCACGTCTTCCGCCCGCAGCGTCATAACGGTGGATGGACGGCATTGCTCGGCCACCACGTATTTGCCATCGCCATCCTGTACCAGCAGCAGCAGATCGGCAAAGCTCAAATCGGCGATCACCTGCCAATCGGCGACAAGATGATGCAGCCACTCGCGGTCCTCGTCGTCGAAGTCGGGGCGCGTTGCAAGGATATGTGAAAAATCAGCCATATCCCTATCATACGCAGACGCACCGCCGCCGTCGCGGCAAGCCACACGGGCAAGTACGACGACTATGACGACATCGCATCTTCAATACCGCGCCAATCGCGTTGCACGGCTTCCCGCCCGTGGCCAAGGTGCCGGCATGTTGCTTATCGTACACGGCAAGCATCACGTACAGTTTGATATCCGAAGCCGCCACCATATTGCCGGCATTGCTGTGTCCATGGAACCCATCATCGCGTTTGCCTGCGCTTTGGCGTTGTCATCGCCATTGTCCTGGGCCGCAAGATAGACCGGCAGATAGAAATCGGCAGCCACGAATTGCTTGCCGGACTGCGACGTGGTCGCGATGGTGGCGTCCTCTGAGGAGTCGGCGGATGTTCCATCGATGACCATGGCGGAGACGGCCACATCGGAGGACGAGTATGAATCCGCGATGTCAGACAACTGGCTGGATGTGATCACCGGAGTGGAAGGCTTCGACTTCTCCGTCGAGCTTTTCTTGGACGAATCGTCGCTGTTCTTGTCTTTGGCGCTATCAGACGTGTTCTTCTTGGCCTTGGACTTGGCGTCAGAAGAATCCGTCGTGCCATCATCGGCGGAATCCAACGCATCGGCCCCGGTCGACTGTGCCGATGTTTGCGCCTGCGGCTGAGCTCCCCACAATCCCATGCTATGGGTGATGAACAAGCCGATGACTAACGCCACGACACAAATCAGCGCGATGAGCACAATCACCACCGCTTTGGTGTGATCGACGCCAGGACGCCCGGCGGGAGGTTCAGGAGAAGCAGGGGCCGCCGGATTGGCCTCGGGCTGCTCCAATGGGCTTCCGCACTGCGAACAGAAGGCATTTCCTTGCTCGTTGGCAAACCCACACTCCGTGCAATACACCATCGCCGAGCCCTTTATTGCTGCGACGTTCTCATCTTCGGATTCCATAGTATCGCCGCCATTGGGTGATAGTGTTCGTGCGAGTCGGTATTGACAAGCATAAAAGTTACGCTAACGTAGGTTACGGCAGCGTAAGAAGCGTATCGTCAACTCGTGAAACGGGGGCATCACCATGGCATCAACAACCGGCGACTCGGAAAAGACGATGCATCACGACGCTCATAACAGCGCGACGATTGCAGAGGATGCCACCATCGCATCCAAGCGTCAGGCGGCTATCGAGGCGCGCGAACAGGCGTTGCAGGCCAAGGCTGATGCCGTACGGGCCAAGGCCCAGTTCAAGGCCGAGGCCATTCGAGCCAAAGCCGAGGAGAAGGCCCGGCACAAGCTCGCCAAAGCGGAGAACCGTGCGCTGAAAATCGAGGGCATTGCCCCTGCGGAAGTGGAACGCAAGATTCGTCTCGACGTGCACGGACGGCCAAAGCCGTTGATGCGCGGCTGGATTCACGCGATTGCCGCTCCCCTGTCATTGGCGGCAGGCATCGTGCTTATATGCTTGGCACATGGCGCGAGTCTGAAGTGGGCGTGTGCCGTGTTCATGACAGCGTCGCTGATTCTGTTCACCAATTCGGCCTGCTACCATCTGGGCGATTGGAGCCCGCGCGTCACCGATGTGCTGCGGCGTATCGATCATGTCAACATCTTCCTGCTCATTGCCGGCACGTATACCCCGGTTTCGTTTGCGCTGGAACCGTTCTGGCGCAATGTGATCATCATATCGATGTGGGCGTGCACGGCCATCGCCATCGTGATTCATGTGATCTGGATCAATGCACCACGCTGGCTGTATACGGTGGTGTACATCATCTTCGGCATCTACGGCCTGGCTTATATGGTGATGTTCTGGAATTCGCCGTATGCGGGGCCAGCCGTGGTGGTGCTGCTGTGCGCCGGCGGTGCCTGCTACATCCTCGGCGCCATCGTCTACGCCTTGCGCAAGCCCGACCCTTGGCCTCGCGTCTTCGGATTCCATGAGATTTTCCACTGCGGAACGGTGGCCGGATATGCCTGCCATATGGTGGCCATCTACATGGTGATCGTCTCGCTGTGGCAATAAGCGCTACGACATATAAGTATGCCCCCGCCTACGGGGGCATACCAGTCACTTAACTCAGGCCAGCGGCTTGGCGGCCTTGACAGTCACGGACAGCTCGCGGCCGTTCGGTGCGGTGTAGGAAACGACGTCGCCCACCTTGGCGCCCTCGATGGCCTTGCCAATCGGGGAATCCGGGGTCATGATGTCGTAGTCGGTGCCGGCCACGATGTCACGGCTGCCGAGCACGTAGGTCATCTCGTTGCCGTTGAGCTCGATGGTCACCACAGAGCCCTCGCCCACGGTGCCTTCCGGAGCATTCTCGATGATCTTGGAATCGCGCAGCTTGACGGTGAGCTCGGTGATGCGGCCCTCGTTCTTGCTCTGCGCCTCACGGGCGGCCTGGTAGCCGCCGTTCTCGGACAAGTCGCCCTCGGCACGCGCCACGGCGATCTTGTGCGCGATTTCCTCACGCAGCTCACCTTCACGATGGGCGAGCTCTTCCTTCATCTTGTTGTATGCTTCCTGCGTCAGCAGGTAGACCTTGTCCTCAGCCATATCGTCCTCCTGAACCGTTGTCGATGCTGAAACAATCTTCGTTATTTATGACAAAACGCCGGCTATGACCCCGGCGTTCGTCATGTGCTGACCTATGGTCAGCGGGTGGAAATGATGTCGATGACGAACACCAGCGTGTCCTCGCCGCCGATGCCGGCCTGCGGGATGCCGCGGGAACCGTAGCCGTATTCCGGCGGAATGGAAACCACCAGACGCGAACCCACGTTATGGCCCGGCACAGTCTGGTCCCAGCCCTTGATGACCTGTCCCACGCCGATGCCGAAACTGGCGGGCTGATGACGGTCGAAGCTGGAGTCGAATGGGGTGTCCTTACCCCACACCACGCCGTGGTAGTTCACGGTGACGGTGTCGCCGCGACGCACGATCGGGCCGTCTCCCTCGGTCAGCTCCACAACCTTGAGGCCCTTCGGGGCTTCGGGCGTCGGGAACTCGATAACGGGCGTGGTGCCAAATTCGGCGTTCACCTGAGGCATCTGATCTGTCATTAGTCCTCCTTCAAAGACACAATGCGCCCTACCTTAGCACCATCGGCGAATCGGCGGTAGTCCTTCATCCCTGTGCGATACGACACGCTGGCCGTATACGTCAATTCCGGTCATCATGCTGGTGAATACCGGACATGTCAATCAGCATTCGACGACATTGACGGCAAGTCCACCCTTGGAGGTCTCCTTGTATTTGGCCATCATGTCTTCACCGGTCTGCTTCATGGTTTCGATGGCCTGATCAAGGGTCACGATGTGTGAGCCGTCGCCGAGCATGGCCATACGCACGGCGTTGATGGCGGTGTTGGCGGCCATGGCATTGCGCTCGATGCATGGAATCTGCACCAATCCGCCCACCGGATCGCAAGTCAGACCCAAGTTGTGTTCGATGCCGATCTCAGCAGCATTTTCCACCTGTTCCGGCGTGCCGCCCACGACTGCGGCAAGTCCGGCCGCCGCCATCGAACAGGCCGAGCCGACTTCGCCCTGGCAACCGACTTCCGCACCGGAAATTGAGGCGTTGCGTTTGAACAGGTATCCGATGGCACCGGCGGTCAGCAGAAACGTGACCACGCCCTGTTCATTGGCGTTGTCCACGAAATGCCAGTAATAGTGAAGCACGGCGGGAATGATGGCGGGGGGACCGGTGGGGGGGGGATCCGATATT
>OAUY01000515.1_pt1 | contig 11134 bp, 5 predicted proteins | sample 1476321 | NCBI WGS metagenome assembly OAUY01 (sample SAMEA2580067, study PRJEB22360) | human gut metagenome | biome: human gut; feature: human-associated habitat; material: faeces | place: Denmark | collected 2008/2010
CGGCATCGACGTCCCGAAACCCGCGGGCGCCCCGGTAGCCCCGGTAGCCTCATCATCGTGCTTGACTTGCTCGACGATCGTGACCGCCTGCTTGACGGCTTCGACCGCGTCGGGCTTCTCCACGATGCGCGGCTGTTCGGTGAGCAGCTTGCGGATTTTGATGCAGCTGGCGTTGAATCGCTGCCAGTCGTTGATCAGCCAGCCGGACTGGCGCACCGGGCCGTCGATCATCCACAGGAAGGAGTTGAAACTCACCAGATTGCCGAGGGTCATGTAGCCCTTGATGACCAGAAAGCCGCCGAGGCCGAGGGTGATGAGCTGCAGCGAGAAGCCGAGGCCGTCCAGCCACGGCATGTACTTGCGCGAGTTGTAGGCCAAGGCCATGTTGCACTGCATGTAATCGTCGTTGTGCTCGTCGAACTTTTCGGTCTCGTACGGTTCGCGCACGAATGCCTTGACCACACGGTTGCCCTCGATGTTCTCTTCGACCATGGAGTTGAGGGAGGCCAGCGAGTTGCGGATGGCGAAGAACAGCGGGTGGGCGTGCGTGGACAGGCCGCGCGTGAGCACAAAAATGAACGGCGTGACGCAGGCCAGGACGAGCGCGAGTCGCCAATCGATGGCGAACATCACGCACAGGGCGCCCACGAACATGACCACGCAGTCGGCAATCTGATAGCTCACCCAACTCAGGCAGTGGCGGATCGCGTCGGTGTCGGAGGTCAGGCGGCTCATGATGTCGCCGGTGCGTGTGTGGTTGAAATACGTGAAGTCGAGCTCGTGCAGCTTCTCGTATTCGTCGGAGACGAGGCGGTAGACCGAGTTCTGGCCGAAACGCTCCATCCACATCTGGTAGCCGTATCGCGCGCCCACGCGGATGATGGTCATGAGGATCATCAGTCCACACAGACGTGGCAGTTCGTCGGCATGTCCGCCGACGATGACGCGGTCCACGATGATACCGGACAGAATCGGAATGGTCAGGGCCATCGTGTTATTTGCGATGAACAGTAGAAGCGCGCCTACCACGCGGGGCAGGTCTGGTTTGCAGTATGGCAGCACCCATTTGAGATTGCTTGCGCTGGTATTGATTCCCGGATCGACGTACATGTGAGGAGATCACCGTTTCTTGGGGATTGTTTGCTTGTGGTATGGTGCGGCATGCTCCTGCGCCGCACGCGGCAATCGCTGCCGCCGCGATTCACGATCAGCCGTGCTTCGCACTGCGCCTGTCATTGGCCGCATGACCGAAGCTCTCCTTCATCGGTCGAAGCACGTTCGACTTTCGCAAACGCGTACTAGTCTAGGCGACCTGCGTCTAATCGCAACGGCCCGCAACTCTGCGTGTTCCCCGCATTAGCAACGATACGCGGCTCTCTAAGCGCAACATTCCCCGGAATGCGTCGCTGCACACCTCCGAACAGGTCCAATTCGCAACGCATTCCCGGGAAAGTGGCGCATGTCATATCACGCTCAAACAACCCAGCATAGTGAGTGGTTCATTCACGTTTTACGTATTGTGCGACGGAATCGGCATCTCCCGCAACACGTGAGATATGCAAAAGTGCCGCACGCTGAATGGTGATCAGCGTGCGGCACTGCGCGAAACGCGTGAAATCCGCAGAACGCACGAAACTCACGAAACAGATAAAACGTACAAAACGCAAGCAAGGCGAAGACAACGAACAGACAGAGACAGTCCACCTACAGGTCAGAACGCCAGCGAACGCACGTAGGAACCAACTTGCGGGCGGAACAGCTACCGGGGATTGTTCGTTTGCGATGTTCGCATTCATGGCAGGTTTCTCCATACGATTCGGGCGGTCGGTTCAGGAGGTTGGTTGGCGGAGGCAGGTTCGGTTTCAGCGTCGGTCCAGGGCCACCCAGAGCACGCCGTGCGGCGGAATCGTGCCGGTGATGACGCGGTCGGCACCCACGCCTTCAAGACGCACGTCGGCGGGCTCGCCCGGCGCGTCGGCATACAGATCGGCGAGTGTCCAATCGTCATTGCGGGCGTCAAGCCCCACGATGGATTGGAGCTGGATGTTGCGGCCGATCTCGTATGTGTCGCTGCCGGTCCAGAACAGCGCGGCGTAATGGCCGCCGTGATGCGCGGAACGTGTGCCATCGGCCCAATCGGCTGGGGCGGGGGGCCAGCAGGGGGAAATGCCCCCGGCCTGCGCGGGCGGACCAGACGATGAACTCGCCACGGTAGGTGCTCTCATCCCACCATTTGCCAAAAATCCGTTCGCGCACGGTCTCGCGGTTATTGGTGGAGCCGGCAAGCACCTCACGCAACGCGGGATTCTGCAGCAGCGCGATGGCGTCGCTGTTGCTGGTGGGCAGATCGCCGCCGACCATAAGCGGGCTACGCCCCATGCACCATAGGGCCAGCAGTGTCTTCTGCTCGTCCAGCGTAAGGCGGGATTGGCGGTCGTCGCCGCGTTCGGCGCGCAGGCCTATGTGCCCGAACGGCACCATGTCGGCGTCGGCCCAGTGGCCGGTGGTCTGGAACGGCGCCCAGCGGGCCAGGCGGGCGAACTGCTGGTAGATGTCTTCCCAACGGTCCCACAGATCGTCGGAAATACGCCACATTTGGGCGTTCTCGCGCAGGAAGTCGACGTAGCTCGTCGCCACCCAGCCGCCGGGCGAGAGAGACAGGTCAATCGAACGGCCGTATTTGGCTTCGGCTTTGGCGATGGCGCGATGATAGGCGGCGATTTCGTCGGAGTGGAACGGGGTCTGCATGTCGTCGACCTTGAGGAAGTCGAGGCCCCAGGAGGCGAACAGGTCGAGCTGCGCGTCATACCAGGCCTGCGCGCCCGGGTGGGATTGGTTCAGGCCGTAGTTGTCCGGATTCCACTTGCACACGTGGTCGAGGTCGGCCACGTCCTTGGCGGTGTAGTTGGTGCCGTATACGGGCAGGTTCTTGTCCACGGCGATACGCGGGATGCCGCGCATCATGTGCATGCCAAGCTTCAAGCCCAGTTCGTGGACGGCGGCGGCGAGCGGGCCGAATCCCTTGCCGCCGGCAGCACTCGGGAAACGCACCGGGTCAGGCAGCTGACGGCCGTATTCGTCGAGAATCAGCGGCGCGTTGTCGTTGTAACCATGTGCGCGGGCGGTCGGGTCGTACCAGTCGATGTCGATGACCAGCGTATCCCAGCCGGCGTTTTTCAGGTGTTCAGCCATGAACCGCGCGTTGGCCAGCAGCTCGTCTTCGGTGAGGGTCGTGCCATAGGAATCCCAGCTGTTCCAGCCCATCGGCGGACGCCATGCCTGAGGAAGGCTCTGCGGAAGATCCGTCATCGTATCCTGCTTTCGTTGATATTCGCATAAGTTGCCCTACGGCGGTATGCCAGCCGCAAACCAATCGGCATCGCGCACGTACGGATAGGTGAAGAGTGACGCCACTCCCCCGGAGAGTCCCATCCCAACGTACGACGAACTTCATGGCCTCTTGGCACACCGACGTATGTACCGTTACATATTCTTCCACCGGAACGATATCAAGCAAGCGCATGTTACGCTCGGCGCGTCATCGCCTAAGCGCAGCATTTTCAGCGATTCCGGCACACAGCCACCATTTGCCAAAACACGATGTTGTGAATACCGTTACAACCATTGGAAGCATTACGGGCATGATCCAATGCCCATCACAGGCGAAACATGAGGTGACGTTATGCCGAGCGGCAAACCAACATTGCGCGACGTAGCGAAAGCCGCCGGGGTCTCCCCCATGACCGCCTCGAATGCGCTGCACGGCAAGCCGGGTGTTAAGGATTCCACGCGCGCCAAGGTGCTGGCGGTGGCCGAAAAGCTTGATTACCGCATCAATCTGACGGCCAGCATGCTGAAGTCCGGCCGCAGCAACATCATCCACATCATCGTCAACGAATTCGATTCGCCGTTCTACTCCAAACTCGTCGAATCGCTCGTCACCGAAACCACCGAGCGCGGGCTGACGCCGTTCGTGGAGCAAACCCGGTACTCTCCGGATGCCGCCAAACACGCGCTGGCCAACAACCCGTTCTCCGGGCAGTTGTTCGACGGCGAGATTATCCACGCTTCGGGCCTGAATGCCGGTGTGCCGCTTTCCGCGATCAACCACGGCCGACCGCTGGTTCTGATTGACGCCTGCGAGGAAACGCCCACGTTCGATACAGTGAATTTCCCGAACGAGGACGGCGCGCGGGCGGCAGTGCAGCATCTCATCGAATGCGGATGCCACCGCATCGCCATCGTCGGCGACGGGTATTCGCCACGAACCGAACTGGCGCACGTGGAAAGTTCCAGCGGTTTGCGCCTGCGCGGGGCCAGCGGCGCACTGCTTGACGCCGGGCTGCCGTATGACGAATCGACGAACTTCATTGGTTACGGTAGCGACAGCGGCATCGAAGCCGGTCATGCCATCGCCGAGGCGATGCTCGAGGCTCGTGCGCAATCGGCTGATGACACTGCTGAGTCCCGTTCCCCGGGCACCACGCGGGCAACGGGAAGCACCCCGGCCATCGATGGCATCTTCTGCATTAACGACTATGCCGCATTCGGAGTAATCCGAGGCCTTGCCGACTACGGCATCCGCGTGCCCGACGATGTGAGAGTCATCGGCTTCGACGGCGCCACGGCCGGCTCGTACACCACACCGACGCTGAGCACCGTCCAAGTGGATCTCGATCAGCTCGCCCAATTCGCGCTTGATATGATCACCCGCCGCGTGGAGCAGCGCGACCAGGGCGACGGCAGGTCCGACGAATCCGCTGGCATGCCGGCCACGCGCGCCACCATTGGATACACACTGGTTCCGCGCGAGTCCACTGTCGGTTCGGCAAACAGGTAACGCTGAAACGCCGAAATAGGGCGGCGATTCCCGACTGCCGCGCCCACTGCCCAAGTGCCGTGCGGCGTGACGTGCGAGGTTTCGGCATGCGTCAAACCGTTCCCAGCGCTCCCACGTGGTAGTGGCGCCCATGCGCACTTTTCCTAGGGTTAGGACCATGACCTTCCCTAATCACACGGTGTTGTAGAGGCGGGCGGGGAAAGCGTCGCGGTATTGGCCGGGGGTCAGGCCAGTGCGGCGCTTGAAGACGCGCATGAAGTACTTGGGATCGGCGTAGCCCACTTCTCGCGCAATATCCGCCACGCTGGAAGCGGTAGAACTCAGCAGTTCGCGCGCACGGTCGATGCGATATTCGATGATCTGCTCGGCCACACCCACGCCGAACACGCGCCGGTACATCGCGGTCAGATAGCTGGGTGAATAGTGGAAGCGCGCGGCCACTTTGGCCACGGTGATGTCGTCGAAGGCATTGGCCATAATCCACGAGCGGATGGCCAGCATCGGCGCCAGGCCGGACGAATCGCCAGCGGCACCGGCCGAATCGACATGCATGGCCCATTCCTGTTGCTGCCGGACGCGGTCGGCACTGGGGATGGGCTTGCCGTCGCCCCGGTAGCCGGCGAGCGTACGATGGGTGGCGAAGTCCGCCTTCAGCCGCTCCTGCGCGCTGACCTCCAGCAGCAGGCCGGTGGCGAAGTAATCGCAGTAAGCGTTGGAATACGGGCCGAATCGCGCATAGATGTCGATGAGCTGCCCACACATCACCGCCAGCCGGTCGGGGTCAGGCAGGGTGCGTTCATCGGGCAGCAGCAGGCAATGGTCATCCTGCGGCAGACCCGCGTCATCGGGGAGCATGCGCGCATCCGGCAATTTGAAATGCATCCAGTAGAAGTCCACGTCAGACGTGATGATGTCGGCGCCCGCATGCTCCACATTCGGCGGCAAGAGTGCGATTTGGCCGGCCTCGATATGCAGGGTCTGCTCCCCCACCCGCATCGGCAGGACGCCCCGACGCACGAACATCAGCTCGAAGGTGTCGATGGTGCGCCGCAGATGGCGCCAGCCCGGTCCGGACACAAACTGCCCGACCGAGTAAAAGTCCACCGGCCCTTCGAGCCGACATGTCGTGATGCCCATGGCTACCAGAGTAGCCGAGAGCAAATATCAGCCGCGCAGCCAGACGGTCATTTCGTTTTCGCCGCGGTTGGCCCAGGCGAAGTACGGGATGAGCGTGGCGGTGGCGGGCTCGCGCTTGACCGGCGCGTACACGGCGTAGAGCGGTGCGAACGCCGGAACCTCGGCCGCGCCCTCACCTGCGGCGGCCACAGCAGCCGGCAACGGCTCGCGCCAAGCCGGCACCTCAAGCTTCACCATGCGGCGGGTCACATCTTCCACCTCGCCCTGGCCCTTGTCGTCGATGCCCTTGGCGCCGGCGTGGAAGTCGAACTCCTCGACCTTGGCCACGCTCGGATCGGCCAATAGTGCCTCCGTATCCGCGTGCAGCAGGTGCAGGTTGGCGCCGTTGTCTTTTTCCTCGGCGCAGAAGGTGATCGGGCCGCGCACGAACGCCACCTTGCCGGCGTCCTCGCGCACCAGCGGGTTGGCGGCCAGCATACGCACCGGCATCGGGAAGTCGAACGTCACGGTGTCGCCGTCGCGCCACTCACCGGTCAGATACAGGTAGCCGTCGCGAATTTCGCGGGTCACGCGGGAACTATCGGCCCCAGACTCAGACTCGCCCGTGGCCGTAATCGCGGCGGCAGCAGCGGACTCATCGCCCACCCAACCGGGCAGACGGAAGGCCAGCGTAAAGCGAGCAGGAGCCTGAGCCGAGGTGCCAGCAGCATCACCGCCCAAGCGCACGACCGCCTTGCCATCGCCTTGCCACGGCAGGTTCGCCGTAACATCCAGCTCCACAGCCGTACCATTCAACTCAGCTTTGGCCACGCCGCCCATATACAAGTGCGTGAACAGCGTACCGCCATCCTCGGCAACCGTGTAGGCATATTCCTGCACCGACTCAACGATGCGGGCGATGTTCGGCGGGCAGCATGCGCAGCCGAACCACTTCTGACGCACCGGCTTGACGTGGCGCAGGCGGCTGTCTTTATGGCAGGCATACGGATTGACTTCCAGCGGGTTCACGTAGAAGAAGCTCTTGCCGTCCAGCGCCATGCCGGCCAGCGTGGTGTTGTACAGCGCCGACTCCATAACGTCCGCGTACTCGGCCTTTGGCGCGAGCTCGAGCATGCGACGGGCGAAGAACGCCAGCGAAATCGCGGCGCAGGTCTCGGAGTAGGCGGAGTCGTTGGGCAGGTCGTAGTTGTAGGAGAATGCCTCGCCGTCCACCGTGCCGCCGATGCCGCCGGTAACGTACAGTTTCTTATCGACGATATTGCGCCAGAGCCGCTCGGCCGCATCGGCGAGGTCCTGGTCGTCGGCCAGTCGGGCCACGTCCGCCAGACCGGAGTAGAAGTAGCCGGCGCGCACGGCATGGCCTACGGCTTCGTCTTGTTCGGTGACCGGCTTGTTCGCCTGGTGATAGGCGTACCGGTTGGGGTCCGTGTTGGGTTTGTAGTTGGCGTCGGCGTCGCGCTTTGCGTTCTCGTCTGCCTGAATATCGAAGATGTACGGCTGCCGGCCGCGCTCGGTCACGAAATATTCGGCCAGATCAAGGTACCGCTGTTCGCCGGTGACCTCGTACAGCCTCACCAAAGCCATCTCGGCAATCTCGTGACCGGGGTAACCACGCAGCTGGCCCGGCTTGCGACCGAAGCGCTCGTCTACGTAATCGGCGAAACGGCAGGCGGCCTTGAGCAACTTGTCTTTGCCGGTGCCCTGGTAGTAGGCCACCGCACCTTCAACGAGGTGGCCGAGGCAGTACAGTTCGTGATGGTCACGCAGATTGGTGAACGCGCGATCCATGTCGTTCAGAATGTAGCAGGTGTCCAGATAGCCGTTGTCGAGTTGGGCGGCACACACGACGTCGATGGCTTGGTCGGCGGTCTGTTCCAGTGCGGGGTCCGGGTAATGGGCGAGGGAATAGCCGACTGCCTCCACCCACTTGGAGAAGTCGGTGTCTTGGAACACGAAGCCGTAGAACTTGTCTGGGTCGGGATTGGCCGGGTCTTCGGGGAGCGCCTCAAATCCGCGGAACGTGTACTTCGGCGGCACGAACGCCTTGCCCTGGGTATCCTTACGCTTGTTTTGCGCGGCAGCGGCCTTGAAGTTGTGCATGCAGTAGCTGGGGGCCGCGCCGGGGACGTTATCGTTCAGGGCGTTCCACTGATAGGGAATCACAGCCGTGCGCACGAGTTCCTGCTCGGTGCGCCAGAATGAATCGGTGACGGTGACGTTTTTCAGGGCCAGCGGCTTGCTATGCAGCGAAGTCATGACGTACTCCTTTGGACTATGCGACATTCGTCAACAATATGTATCGGTACATATGATACGTGCGCCCGCGCGAGCAGCAAGGTGGACAAATCGTTGGCGGGGTGGAATCGCCGGCGCATATCCGCCCGTACGATTTCGCCCGGTGAATCGCCCGACGAATACACGGCGACTTATACTACCGACGGACCACAAACGTCGCCTACATGAATGGAAGATCAATCATCATGACAGCAAACGCCAGCGCACGGGCCATCAAACCCGAACTTCTGCGTACGTACACCGAAGACTTCAACAAAGACCGCGCCAACCTGATCGCGGCGGACGCGGCGGTTTCGGCCGGCGTACTCAAGGCGGCCACCGACTATCGCGGCGTGCGTGCGCTGCCGCGCGACTTCTCCATCGAACTTAAGCAAGGTTCGATCACCAATCAGGAGCGTTCCGGCCGCTGCTGGATGTTCGCCTCCCTGAACACGCTGCGCTACGAGCTTATGCATCGCTGGAATCTTGAGGACTTCGAGTTCTCCGAGACCTACCTCTTCTTCTGGGATGCGATGGAGAAGTCGAACACCTACCTGGAGAACGTGCTGCGCACGCTCGACGAGCCCACCGACTCGCGCCTGTTCGAGGCCATCAACTGGGGCCCGTCCGATGACGGCGGCTGGTGGCAGATGTTCGCCGCGCTGGTGAACAAGTACGGCCTAGTGCCCAAGAGCGCCTATCCGGAGTCCGAGAACTCCCGCAATTCCGACGATTTCAAGCAGTACCTCAACTCCAAGCTGCGCGAGTTCGCGGCCGAGCTGCGCCGCCGTTCGGCTGCCGGGGCGTCTGAGGACGAGCTGCGTGCGTTGAAGGACGAGTACATGGGCACCGTGTACCGCATCTGCGCCGTGGCGCTCGGCGAACCGCCGGAGAAGTTCGACTTCTTCGCGCGCACCAAGGATGATGATGAGGATAAGAAGGGCGAAGCTTGCAAGTGCAAGGCCGAGGCCGACGCAGACGGCAAGGCCGAATCCTGCAAGTGCGGCGAATCCTGCAAGTGCGAGGGCAAATCCGACGCCAAGGCCTGCAAGTGCGATAAGGACAAGTCCGACAAGCCGAAAACCGGCAAGGACGAGCGCCCGCAGATTCGCGAGATCGGCATCACCCCGCTTGAGTTCTACAAGAAGTACGTGCCGGTGGACGTCAACGATTTCGTGACGCTGGCCAACGCCCCGCTCAAGAACCGCCCGTTCAACCGGCGCTACCGCATCCGCTTCAGCGCGAACGTGGTCGAGGCTGGCGATATGGAGTTCGTCAACGTGCCGCTGGACGTGTTCAAGAAGGCCGCGCTTGACCAGCTCACCGCCGGCCACCCGATCTGGTTCGCCTGCGACTGCACGCAGTTCGCCCTGCGCAAGGACGGTTTCTTCGACCAGTCCGTGGTGCGCGTCGACCAGCTGTTCGGCACCGAATTCACCGGCGACAAGGCCCACGGCCTCGAATACGGCGACAGCCCGAGCAACCACGCTATGACCTTCACCGGCGTGAACCTCGGCGAGGACGGCAAGCCGAACCGCTGGAAGGTGGAGAACAGCTGGGGCAAGGACGCCGGCAAGGACGGCTACTACGTCATGTCCGACGCCTGGTTCGACCGCTACGTTACCGAGCTCATCATCCGCAAGGAATACCTCGACGACGCCACCCGCGCCCTGCTCACCACCGAACCAGTCGAGCTCGATCCCTGGCAGCCCCTCACCCGTCGCTGCCGCTGACATATTCCGCCCATTGGCCGCGGCTGAAGTGCTCCTATGTTTTGCCGACTCCTCACAGAGTGAGCAAAACATAGGAGCACTTTAGTTATCCACAGAGTTATCCACATCCTCAGCAAGCTAGAACCACATACCCCGTTTTTCATGGCGAACACGCGACCGCTACGCTACGGTGGCGTTATGAACAGCGGATTTCCCACCCCGCCACCCGGCGTATTCGACGATGAACCACCCGGCTGGACCAACAATGCCGCGGCACCGAGTGCTGCGTCCACGCACGCCGTCAAGCCCGAGCCATACTCACCACCGCGTATGGCAACCCCCACTGCGCCCGCTATGAGCGAAACCCTCACCCAACGTAAGCGGGAAATGCTTAAACGATGCACGGACGCCGCGCAACAGCTCGGAAAGCCGGTGCTCTTCGGCATGACCACATCGCTGATACTGCAATCCGTGCCGCTTCCCAAGGATTGCGATCTCAATGCCACCGAGCTCCATACCGTCTCCGACTCGCATCGCACCCGGATACGCGCCGTCGTTCCGCCAACAACACCGCACATCTGGAAACCGCTAAGCGCCGCGCACAATGCACGTATCAACAAGCATGTGCACGCGCTGAATCTGGTACATACTTGGGCGCAGCTCGCCGCTCACATGTCATTGGAATCATTGGTCATACTTGGCGACGCAACCCTTACGGCAATAGCGCGCAAGCCGAGCCTATCGGGCGGCCGCACCGCCGACGAAATTTATCAGGACTTTGTGCGGCAGGTCAGCGAACTTCCGAAATTCAACGCGAAAGCCACATGCATGATCGCACTTGAATTTATTGCACCGCGCGTGGATTCTCCGATGGAATCAGAGACCCGTATCACAACCACGCAATACGGGCTTCCACGAGCCGTGACAAATTACACAGTGCCCGGCGCGACGTTCAGCAATGGTGAGCCGATAACACTCGATCTCGCTTGGCCCGAATTCCGCGTCGCCATCGAATATGACGGCGATCATCATCGCACAGACAAGGCCCAGTGGCGGCGAGACAACGACAAGCGCGAACTGTTACGGCATCATCATTGGATCGTCCTCATCGCCACCGCCGCGAATATGGCTGGGGAACCGCCCCCAGCCCCACTCCCCCACATGTGCGGAT
>OAUY01000516.1_pt1 | contig 11112 bp, 8 predicted proteins | sample 1476321 | NCBI WGS metagenome assembly OAUY01 (sample SAMEA2580067, study PRJEB22360) | human gut metagenome | biome: human gut; feature: human-associated habitat; material: faeces | place: Denmark | collected 2008/2010
CGGCCGATCTGCGTGGGTGAAGACCCCGTTGGGGGGGCGGCGGTCCATGCCAGCGCAAATCAGGGTCACGGCCTTGCATACCAACCAGCCGACGGCGAAGCCGAACAGGAGGCTTGCGACCAGACCGTAGAGCACCTTGACCCATTCTCCCATGTTGATGCCGCCGATGCCGCCTTGGATGGCGATGGCCGCTCCGGACAGGCCTGCGATCAGGCTGTGGCTTTCGGAGGTGGGTATGCCGAGCAGCGAGGCGCCCACGCTGTATACGACGATGGAGAACAGCGCCGCGCATAGGGCGATGAGCGCCGCGTTCGTGTCGCCGCCGAAATCGACCATGTTGCTGATGGTGGAGGCCACGGAGGCGTTGAGCTGCGTCATGATGAAGACGCCGAGGAAGTTGAAGATGGCCGCCATGATGACGGCGGAGCGTACGCGCATGCATCGTGTGGTCACGCAGGTGGCGATGGCGTTGGGTGCGTCGGTCCAGCCGTTGACGAAGATGACTCCCAGCGTCAGCAACGTTGTGACGGTCAGAGCCGGGTTGGAAAGCACTTGTTGGAGGAAATGCGCCAGTGAGACGTCCAAGGGGAATTAACACCTTCTTCTTCGGGGGCGGAAGCCGTCACACTGATTGTAACGGAAGAATGGCTACGTAGTTCCCATGGCGCGCGGGTTTTATGGTGTTGTTATGCTATTGCGGCCTGTCAGCAGCAACAACTGGTATTGGGGTGGAGACGGTCGTATTCCTCGCGGGCGCGAATGAATTCGACCTCGCTCATCGGTGTTTCGCCGGGATGCTCGGCCGCGAAATGCTCAAGATAATGGTCGTAGCGGGCCTCGCCGCTGATCTCACGCAGATACCAGACGATGCCGTGCCATACGGCAACGAGTTTGCCGAGCATTTTGTCTCCTTTCGCTGATTATTGGCTCCCCTTGAAAAAAGGGGAGCCAATGACGCACTACGCTGCAACCTGCCCGTTCCGCACAAGCTCATGCAGCTTGGCGCTGTATTCGCGCTGCACCTTCTTCTCAAGCGCGGTGGCGACCAGGCTGGAGGGCGCGAACCACTGGGATTCCACGAACGGCTCCTCGGACGTCGTTTCGGCACCGTACTTGCCAGCGGCGAACGTGCGCGCCACGACCACGATGCCGACTACCACGAAGACGCCCATCATGACCAGGAAGAACACGGAGAGCACGCCGTCCAGATACGCGTTGGACAGCGCGGCCTTGGCGTTGGTCAGCGCCTCGCCGGTCAGCTCGCCGGAGTCGATCTGCGCCTGATACTTGGAGGCGGTGGTGAAGTAGCTCAGCGGCCCGAAGATCTTCTGGAAGTCGGCGGTGAAGGTCACGGCGATGTCCCACACGAGCGGTACCACCGGTATCCACAGGTGCTTCCAGTAGCCCATCTTGGCCACACACACGGTGATCAGCACGAAGCAGGCGGCGGCGAGCAGCTGGTTGGAGATGCCGAAGATAGGCACCATCGCGTTGATGCCGCCGTTCGCGTCGGACACGCCCATCCACAGCAGTCCGCCCCACAGCGCGGTGGCGATCAGCGTGGTGATGATGTTGCCGGGCTTCCAGGTCGGGTCGGCGAACTTCTTGAGCTTGCGCACGTTGCCGAGCATTTCGCCGATCTGGTAGCGGGCCACGCGGGTGCCGTTGTCCACGGTGGCCAGGATGAACAGGGCTTCGAACATGATGGCGAAGTGGTACCAGAAGGCCATCGAGTCGTGGCCGCCCAGGTAGGACTTGAGGAAGTTGGCCATGCCCATGGCGAACGTGGTGGCGCCACCGGTGCGGGAGACGATGGAGGTCTCGCCGATGTCGGCGGCGGCCTGCTCAAGCGCCGCGGCGCCTTCGTAGGTCTTGGCCGCGCCGTTCTCGTCCACGGAATCCCAGGTGACCTGCATCTGGTTGCCTTCGATGTCGGAGACCTTCATCGACTCCACGGCCTTGACGGCGGCATCGGCCTGTTCGCCCGGCGTGGAGGTGGCGGAGATGCTCACGCCGGATGCGGCGGTGATCTGTGCGGCGGACATGTTGGTGGAGAAGTACACGCCCTGCGAGATGGTGATCGCGGCGATCAGCGCGATGACGGCGGTGAACGATTCGACGAGCATCGAACCGTAGCCGATCATGCGAATCTGGTTCTCCTTCTCCACGGCCTTCGGGGTCAGGCCGGAGCTCACCGCGCCGTGGAAGCCGGAGAGGGCGCCGCAGGCGATGGTGATGAACAGGAACGGGAATAGGTTGCCGGAGAAGGTCGGGCCGGTGGAGGTGGAGGCCAGTTCGGTCAGACCCGGCACCTTGACGGACGGGTTGGCGATGATGATGCCGATGACGAGCAGCACGAGCGTGCCGATCTTCATCAGCGTGGACAGGTAGTCGCGCGGGGTGACGAGCAGCCAGTGCGGCAGCGCGGCGGCGGCGAACGAGTAGATCACCAGGGCGATGACGAGCTGCTTGGCGTCCAGTGTGAACACGGCGGCCACGGCCGGGATAGAGGCGATCCATCCGCCGGCGACGATGTCGAGCACGAGCAGCACGAAACCGAGCAGCGTGGTCTCAATGACACGGCCGGGGCGCAGGAAACGCTGGTAGCAGCCCATGATCAGGGCGATCGGGATGGTCATACCGATGGAGAACACGGCCCACGGCGAGGCGGCCATGGCCTTGATGGCCACGAGCGCCAGGAATGCCATGGCGATGGCGGTCATCACCACGAGGAAGATGGATAGGATCATACCGCCGAACTTACCCATTTCATCAGTGGCCATCTGGCCCAGAGAGCGACCGCGGCGCTTGGCGGAGATCCACAGCACCAGCATGTCCTGCACGGCGCCGGCGAAAATCACGCCGAGGATGATCCACAGAGTGGAGGGCAGGTAGCCCATCTGCGCGGCCAGGATCGGGCCGACGAGCGGTCCGGCGCCGGAGATGCCGGCAAAGTGCTGGCCGAAGAGCACGCGGCGGTCGGTGCGTTCGAAGTTCGCGCCGTCATGCACGCGCTCGGCCGGGGTGGCGTTCGCGTCGTCGGTGCGCATGATCTTGATCTGGATGTAATAGGCATAGAAGCGGTAGGCGATGGCGTAGGAGCTCAGCGCCACGACCAGGAACCAGATGGCGGAGATCCGCTCACCGCGCGAGACGGCCAGAATCGCCCATCCGCAGGCACATACGATGGCGATGGCGGCCCACAGCAGGGCCTTCTTCCATGTCCATACCATTTTGGGACGCACGCCTACGGGCAGTCCCTTCGAATTGCGAATCACACGTTCGGCTTCGTCCGGCGTGTAATCGTCCTTGAATTCCAACTTGCCAGGTGCCGGGGCCTGGGCTGCGGCGGTGGTCATAATAACCCTCTGTTCCTCTTCAATAACCTTTGCGGGAAAGGTTCTCTTCATTGCGACCCTTTTGGGGTATCTCTCGTCTGCTTATGGCACTGGTTGGAAGCGTAGCCACGGCATGTAGCGCCTCAGGAAAATGTCCCAATATGTGAGCTTGGCCACATGTTCACGGACTGCGTTTCATGCCGATTACCCGGGATTCGCACCGCGATGTGCGAAAATGGACACGGTGTCAATCAGGAGGTGCACAGTGGTTGTAAGCATGGATTCGAGCCGCACAATGCCCGATTGGGTGAAGTACGGGGTGTTCTGGCACGTGTATCCGCTGGGCTTCTGCGGTGCCGATATCAGGCCCGCCGGCCCGCGCCAGTTCCATGGCCGCGGCCTTGACGCGATAATTCCCTGGCTGGAGTACGTGCGCGATCTAGGCGCGTCCGGCCTGCTGCTGGGTCCGGTGTTCGAGTCGGCGACGCATGGATACGACACGCTCGACCATATGCATATCGATGTGCGATTGGGCGGGGATGCCGCGTTCGATCAGCTTGTCGCGGCCTGCCGGGACATGGGATTGCAGGTGATGCTGGATGGCGTGTTCAATCATGTGAGCCGCAATCATCCGGCCGTTCAGACGGCGCTTGACGAGACCGCCGGACGCTTGAATCCGGCCGACAACCCGTGGCATGGTCTGGTCCGCGCGCATGTCGGTGATAATGGCGAACCCGCTTTGGATGTGTTCGAGGGGCACGGGGATCTGGTGGCGCTGGACCATTCGGCTGACGAGACCGTTGACTATGTGGCCCATGTGATGAGCCATTGGCTGGATCGCGGAGCCGCCGGCTGGCGCCTCGACGCCGCGTATGCCGTGCCGAGCCCGTTCTGGGCGCGCGTGTTGCCGCAAGTCAAAGCCGCACACCCGTATTCGTGGATTTTCGGCGAGGTGATCCATGGCGATTACCCGCGCATCATCGAGGAATCCACGATGGATTCGATCACGCAATACGAGCTATGGAAGTCGATCCAGCATGCGCTGGAGACGGAGAACTTCTTCGAGCTGGATTGGAACTTGAAGCGGCACAACGCGTTCCTGGATTCCTTCGTGCCGCAGACGTTCATCGGCAACCATGACGTGACGCGTATCGCATCGCAGATTGGCCCGGCCAAGGCGGCGTTGGCATTGGCGGTGCTCATGACGGTCGGCGGCGTGCCAAGCATCTATTACGGCGACGAACAGGGCTATGTGGGCGTCAAGCAGGAGCGTTTCGGCGGCGATGACGACGTACGTCCGAAGTTCCCCGGCTCCCCTGCCGAACTGTCCACGCTGGGAGAGCCGACATACCGGCTGCATCAGGCGCTGATCGCGCTGCGCCGTCGCAACCCATGGCTGCTGGATGCGCGTACCGAGGCCGTGAAGCTGGAAAACAAGCACTTCGTCTATCGTTCGACGAGCGCCGACGCCCAGCATTCCCTGACCGTGGACCTCAACATCGAGCAATCCCCCACTTTCACCATCCGCAACGCCGATGGCAGTACAGCGTATCAATACTGAGCTCCCTCATCAGAGGGAGCTAACTCATTCACCTCTGAATGCCTCGGATCAGCAGGTCGAGCAGGTAACCGTACGACCGGTCGACCCGCTCGCGGCCGCGTGTGCGGGGTTGTGCGGAACGCAGTTCGAATTGGATGAACCCGTGTATGGACACCCAGATGGAGGATGCGATTAGATGGGGGTCATCGCCGCGGAATACAGATGCTGCCTGGCCGTATCGAATGATCTGCGTGATGGCGTCCAGGCAGTGCTGGGCCGAGTCCGACGCCTGCCCCATCCAGACCAGCGCGTAAATGCCGGGGGCGTCCAGCGCGTGTTCACGGTAGATTATGCCCGCCCTGCGCAGGCGCAGCACGGGGTCGGATTCGTCAATGGCGATGAGCTGTTCGCGCAGATCGGTGAAGTATGTGTCGATGAGCGCATCGCACACCGCCTGCTTGCCGCCGATGTGCTGGTAGATGCTGGTGGGCGACACATCGGCCTGTGCGGACAGCGCACGGATGGTCAGACCGTCCACACCGTCCCGTTCCACGATCCGCCTTGCCGCGTCAAGGATTCTCCCGTGGATTTCAAGGGTGGGCGTGCGTTTGGATCGGGGCTGCGATTGCGTCATATCCGTTATTCTAGGGGTGCGTACAGGCCATTACCGCCGTTTCGGCATGGCCACGATCACAACGACTGCGGCGATAAGTGCAATCGTCATGGCCGCTAGGCAGGCGAACAGGCATCCGCATCGCAAACACCGGCCTATAACACAATCAGGCCCGACGACCATCAAAGGTCGTCGGGCCTGATTCATACGCGCTGTCGGACTAACGGCGTCCAGACTTCATACGGAATGGCGCATTGTGGCGATTCTTCTTGGAATGACGGCGGTTCGGGCCTTCCGTGTTGCCGTATTTGGCGATCATGCGGCGTTCGTGACGCTTGGCACCTTCTGAACGCTCGTCGCGTACGATGCGGTTCTCGTTCTTGCGATGGATGCGCTTGCCGCCTTCGCCCTGACGGGTGTTGCGCATGGACTGCCTGCGGCCGTCATGGGAGCGCTCGTCATAGGAGAAGCCGTAATCCTCGTGGCTGCGTTCATTGCGGCGAGGCTTGCGCGGACGCTCGAAATCGCGGGAATCGGACCGTTCGAAATCACGGCCCGCATTGTGCCTGCGGCTGCCGAAATCATCGTTGCGACCGTATCCGGCCCTGTCGCGCTTATCGAACTTGTCGCCCTTGCCGTACCGATCATTGCGACGGTTCTTGCCGTACTGGCCGCGGCCATTGTCCTGACGCTCGTCGTACCGGTTCTTGCCGTATCCGTCGCGACGGTCGCCCTTGCGGCGCTCCTCGCGGCGGTCATCGCCCTGCTCGAACAGATAGTCGCGGCGCTCGGCCTCGGGGTTGCTCATGCCGGCGCGGCGTTCCGCACGGTTGCGGTTCTTCTTCACGGCCTTCTTGCTGGCCTTGTCGCCGTGCTTGCGCTGCGGCTCGCCTTCGGCAACAAACTCGCCGCCTGCGTTCTCGTGCTGGAATCCGGTCTCGGCAACGTTCTGCTCGGCGCGGTCGCGATTGCGATTGTGCTTGCGCCTGCCGCTGCGGCCGGACTCATCGCCCGCCGCGTTCTTGGCGCCCCTGTTCTTGCCCTTGCGCGGGTTGCCCACGGGCTGCGACTTGTCGAGGCTCCAACCATCCACGCGCTCGGCGCGGTCGCCCACAAGCTCAAGCACTTCGGGCGAATCGTGGGTCACTTCGATCATCTTGGTCTTGATGCCGGCCTGGTTCAGCAAGCGGCGCGTCTCGCGGCGCTGCTCGGGCAGCACGAGGGTGACCACGTCGCCCGCCTTGCCGGCGCGGGCGGTACGACCGGAGCGGTGCACAAAGGACTTCGGGTCGGCCGGCGGCTCGACCTGCACCACGAGCTCCACGCCGCCGACGTCTATGCCACGGGCGGCCACGTCGGTGGCCACCATGACACGCACATCGCCGGAATCGAACGCAGCGAGGTTGCGATCGCGCTGGTTCTGGTTCAGGTTGCCGTGCAGCTCGGCGGCCGGAATGCCGTTCTGCGTCAGGTTCTTGGCGAGCTTCTTGGCCTGGAACTTGGTGCGGGTGAACAGGATGCGGCGGCCTTCGCCCGAGGCGAGCATGCGCACGAGTTCGTGCTTGTCGCCGCGCGTGGTTTCGAACACGTGGTGGGTCATCAGGTCGGGTTCGGCGGTGGCCGAATCGACCTCGTGCACCTTGGGATCGTGCAGGAAGGTGTTCACCACTTCATCCACGCCGTGATCGAGCGTGGCGGAGAACAGCATGTGCTGGGCGTCGGGCGAAATCTGCTCAAGCAGTCGCTTGACCGGTGGCAGGAAGCCCATATCGGCCATTTCGTCGGCCTCATCGATGACCACGACTTCGACGGACGAGAGCGTGAGCGCCTGCTGGCGCAGCAGGTCCTCAAGGCGGCCCGGGCAGGCGACCACGATATCGGCGCCGGCCTTCAGATCGCGGATCTGGTGGATGTACTTGACGCCGCCGTACACCGTGGTGGTGTTCATGCCGAACGTGTGGGCCAGCGGCATCAGCACGTCGTTGATCTGGTTCGCGAGCTCGCGGGTGGGGGCCAGCACCAGGCCGCGCGGGTGCGGTAGGAAGTCGTCGGCGCGGCGCTCTTCCAGGCTGGCCTTCTTGCGGCGCTTGATTTCCTTGCGGAACTCCTCCATCGCGATTTCGCCGAACGAATCGTAGGAACCGAGGCGGGTGACCAGCGGAATGGAGAATGCGAGGGTTTTGCCGGAGCCGGTGCGCCCTCGGCCGAGAATGTCGCGGCCGGCCAGTGAATCGGGCAGGGTGTCGGCCTGAATGGGGAATGCGGTCTTCTTGTCATCTGCCGCAAGCACGCGCACCAGCGGTCCGGGTACGCCAAGTTCGCCAAAGGTAAGGGGGCGGGATTCCGCGCTGTCGTTCATCTGGAAATCAGCGGAATCGTCACGATCATCGAAATTATTACGGGGCACAGTGGCCTTTCATGTCAAAGGTTACGCAAATTACGCAAGCTTTCCGAGCTTAGCGTAAGCCCCCTACTTTGCTTGGTGCTCGCCACACTGTCATCCCACTCTTTACTTATGACCCCACGGGGCGGTAACTTGCCCATGGGGCGGTTTGAAGAAATTGTGAAACCGCAGAATAAAGCCATTTTCACCTACCGCCCCATGAGGGTTTTACCACCCCATGGGATGTTTGCCGCCCCATGGGTTTTACCAACACGTAAGGCGAGCACCGCTCCATGGAACACGCAAATGGCCCCTACCCGTGAAGGTAGGGGCCATTGTGCAAAAGGGCTGAGCCAAAATACAGCCCAGTAGCCCTAAAACACACTACAAAATATCCGGATCGTCTTTGGCAATAGTGCCGGTTGCCTTGCCAATGGCCTTCAGGCCGTGGTAGGCCACAAGAATCACGATCGTGCCAATGGCAATGCCGTTGAAGGAAATGCCACCAACAGTGAACGCGAATTGGCCGATGGCAATGATCATGGTGATGGCTGCCACCATGATATTCAGCGGCTTGTCGAAGTTGACCTTGTTCTCCACCCAGATGCGGATACCGATCATGCCGATCATGCCATACAGCAGCGTGGTCACGCCACCGAGCACGCCGGCGGGGATCGTGTTGATCACGGCACCGAACTTCGGGCACAGGCTCAGGATCAGGGCAAAGGCGGCGGCGCACCAGTAGGCGGCGGTGGAGTACACCTTGGTGGCGGCCATCACACCGATGTTCTCGCCGTAGGTGGTGGTGCCGGAGCCGCCGCCGAAGCCGGCGAGCGTGGTGCCCAGGCCGTCGGCCATGAGGGCGGTGCCGATCTGATTGTCGTAGTCGCGGCCGGTCATTTGGGCCACGGACTTGACATGGCCAACGTTCTCAGCCACAAGCACAAGCACAACAGGGATGAACATGGGAAGGATGGAGAAATCGGCCTGCGGCAGGTGGAACTTCGGGAAGACGAACCAAGAGGCGGGCCAAATGGATAGCCGATCCATGCGGCGTCGCCGATGGCGGAGAAGTCGACCTGACCACGGATGCAGGCATATACATAGCCGATGATCACGCCGACCAAAATATTGAGGCGACCCAGCAAGCCCTTGAACAGCACAGCCACGAGCAGCACGGCCAACAGGGTAACCAGTGCGGTGTCGGGCGCGGCTTGGAAGTTGGTCCACACGGAAGGTGCCAGATTGAAGCCGATGATGGCCACGATCGCGCCGTTGACCACGGGCGGCATGATGATGTCGATCCATTTGGAGCCGGCGTAATGCACGAGCACGCCAACCAGGGCCAGCAGAATACCGGTGACCATGATGCCGAAGCTGGCGACCGCAATGCCCTTGTTGGCGGTGGTGACCGCGGTGATCGGTGCAATGAAGCCGAAGGACGAGCCCAAATAGCTCGGCAGCACGTTCCTGTTGATCAGCAGAAACAGTGCGGTGGACATAGCCGTGAAGAACAGGGTGGTGGACGGGTCGAAGCCCGTCAGAATCGGCACCAGGAAGGTGGCACCGAACATGGCGATGACGTGCTGTGCGCCGATACCGGCGGTGCGCACCCAAGTCAGACGTTCATCGGGCTCGACTACCTCGCCGGGCGCCAGCGTCTTGCCGTCGCCATGCAATTGCCATTGGAAGATATTGGACATTACTACTCTCCTCGCTCTCGCTTGGGGCACGGCATTCACAACCAGCCGCACCACGCACCATTCTAGCTCACGAAGATTTTGTGAAGTCTCTCTTCCGGGAAAGGCTATTTGCCGTAATACTCCAGCAGGTGTGGATCGACGGCCTGCACCACATCCACCAAATCGCCATTGGAGAGATACGGGCGCTTGAATTCGCGCCACGGCTCCACCTTGACCTCCCAGCGGCCGGTCGTCTCGTCGAGCACGGGCCGGGCGGTCTGCTCCCAGCGCACACGCTTGGAGGTGCGGCCGGTTTCCGGGTCGCGGCGTGTATAGTGCAGGCAGGTGCAGTTGGTGATCTTCCAGTCGTCCGAGTCGGCGCGATGCAGGAATTCCTCGTCGGCCAGATCCTCGATGGTGAGCATCAGGGCGAGCATGAAGTCGCCGTGGGTGACCATGACCACGGATTCCGAATCGGATTTGCGGCTCAGCGAGGTCAGGATGTTGTGCACACGGTCCTCGGCCACATCGGCAATCGACTCGCCTGCCGGCGGACGCCAGTACAGCGGATCGGTGTTCTTGAAGTTCCAGTTGCGCGCGTAGTTGTTTTTGAATTCGTCCTTGGTGATGGTGTTGATCTCACCCCAAGAACGTTCACGCAGCACACGGTTCTCCTCCCATTTGGCCTTGGGCAGGGCCATGGTGGCTGCGGTTTCGCGGGTGCGCACGTATGGCGAGACCATGTAGCGGTCGAACAGCTGCTGCTGGCTGACCAGCCAGCGACCGATGCAGTCGGCCTGCTTGCGCCCGGTGGCGGTGAGTCTCCAGGAGCGATCGGGCACAGTGACGTTGTCCTGCGTGTACAGGGAATTGTCGCCCTGCTCGCCCGCCTGGACGATGACGTTCGCTTCGGATTCGCCATGCCGGATTACGTATAGATCGAGCGGCATGCTCATATATGTTCCCCTTTCGTTATTGGTTACGTTGTGTTGTTTTCTGTTGTTTCCTACTTGACTTGCGTGATGGTGTTCCCCTTGACCATGAACGCGTGCCGGGCCATGTCGATCATCGGCTGATCGAATTTGGAGTCGGTGTAGAACTCGTCGATGACGACGTCCGGACCGTACAGTTCGCGGAACCGTTTGGCCTTGTTGGTGCTGAAGTTGAGGTACGTGACCTTCATCGTCCCCACATCCACCTCGCTGGCCACGAGATTCCTCACGCCGAGTCTGCGGCAGGCCTCCCCCACCGTCAGATCGAAGGATGCGGTGAGGATCACATCGTCCGACTCAGGCTGGTACCAAGGCTTGATACGTGCGTAATATCGGTCCCAGAAATCGTCCACGAGCTGTTCGACGCTCGCCACCCGTTTGGATCGGCTCAGTTCCGTGAGATAGCCTTCGGTCATCTTGCCCACGCCGTATTCCATCTGTTCAAGCGTGGCCCGGCCAAGCTTGTATTTGACCGCGTACCGCAGCACGGGGGCGATATAGCGGAACACTTTCGGGTCGTGGCGGGGGGGGGACAGGGGGAAGACAGAAAGGGGTCCTGAAACT
>OAUY01000531.1_pt1 | contig 10580 bp, 8 predicted proteins | sample 1476321 | NCBI WGS metagenome assembly OAUY01 (sample SAMEA2580067, study PRJEB22360) | human gut metagenome | biome: human gut; feature: human-associated habitat; material: faeces | place: Denmark | collected 2008/2010
GTTTCAGGTGCGTGTGTCGAGAGGCATGCAGGTTCGAGTCCTGTTCTGGGCACTTCAAAGCGGATGACTTATATGGTTGTCCGCTTTTTTTATATTCCCTTATGAGGTTCGATTAAACTTTGAACCATTATTTCCGTCTCTTATAGAAGGGGAACGGAAGGAGATAATGATTATTTTCTTATATTTACCTCAAATTAGTGAGTAGGAATGCAACAATATATAGAGGAAGAGATAATAAAACAATTACGTGATCCGGCGCATCAACGTGATGCCTTCGCGCAGGTTGTCAATTTCTACGGGGAGAAGTTGTATTGGCAGATACGAAAGATGGTGTTGGACCATGACGATGCCAACGACTTATTGCAGAATACATTCCTGAAAGCCTGGATGAATATCGACTATTTTCGGGGAGAGGCGAAGTTGTCGACTTGGTTGTATAAGATTGCGATAAACGAATGTATAACCTTTCTGAACCGCCAGCGTGTGCAGAACAATGTCTCGATTGACGATACGGACGTGTTTTTGCTGGAGCGCCTGAAAGGAGACGAATATTTCGACGGGGATGCCGCACAGATGAAACTGCAGAAAGCCATCCTGACATTGCCGGAGAAACAGCGTGCCGTTTTTAATATGAAATATTTTGACGATATGAAATATGAAGATATGTCTGAGATTTTCGGAACTTCCGTAGGCGCTTTAAAAGCTTCCTATCATCATGCGGTGAAGAAAGTAGAGGAGTTTTTAACAAAAGACATTTAAACCTTTCGTGTTACCATTTGTCAAAAGAACATAAAAGAGAGATGATATGAAAACAGAACAAAACAATCTGGACCGTCTTAAAGGGAAAAATCCTTTTACTGTACCTGAGGGGTATATGGAGGGATTGACGGCAAACATTATGAGTCAGCTTCCCGAAAGAGAGCCTGAAGAGGAGGTGAAAAAGGTTTCCTTGATGGATCGTGTTCGTCCCTGGTTATATATGGCAGCCGTTTTTGCCGGATTGGGGTTGTTTTTTAAAGTTTTGGTCGGATCCGAAGATAAAGCGGCGAAAACCGACTCGCTACTCGTAAAAACAGAAGTGTCTCCAGCCTCAGTTTCTGCTTTGCAAGCGGCCGAGGATGAAGAATACTTGGAGTACCTGGAAGAGCAATATGCCGGTTATATATTGGCAGAAGAAATAGGGGAAACCGAATAAATTGAAAAAAAATAAAGTTTGACAAAATATTTTTGAAAGAATGCTTGTATGAATAAAATATTTTTTATTACATTTGTGGCGTGTTCAGTTGTGTTCTCATTCAGTGCTCACGCTCAAAGTGGGAAACAGCATCGCAATTTTGATAGAGAAGCGTTCTTTGCTAAGAAGAATGCTTTTATTACGGCAGAGATGGGGTTAACCCCGGAAGAGGCAGCATCATTTATACCTCTTTGTAACGAACTGCAAGAAAAGATGTTTGAGGCCGGTCGTGAATGTCGTAAACTATCCAAAGATTTAAAGCATAATGAAAATGCAACCGATGCTGATTACCTGAAGGTGATTGATGAGTGTGTGAGCGTGAACATGAGGCAGGCACAGTTGGAAAAGGAGTATTATGAAAAGTTTAAAAAGATATTGTCTCCAAAGAAACTTTATAGATATAAACGTGCGGAAGGAAAGTTTGCGCGGGAATTTATGAGAGGAGGAGACGATAGAAAAGAAGAGAATAGAAAGAAATAAAATATTATCATTATTTGTGTTTTTTGTTTAGATTTAGTTTTGGCGTTTAAGTTAAGGGAGGGGTGGCGACGTGATGTCGGTTCCCCTTTTGTTTTTATAGCCCTTTCGCTTTTGCTTCGTTCCAGATCCGGTCCATTTCTTCCAAAGACATATCCTTTAATGACTTGCCTTCTTTGATAGTATGCTCTTCCAAATAGTTGAAACGGCGGGGGGGATTCTGGTTTTTGCGGTTCCAAGGCATTGTCCGGATTGATCTTATAAAGGCGGGCTGCGTTGATCAGACTGAAGAACAGGTCTCCGAACTCTGCTTCCATCTTATCTGCATCCATCTTGTCGATTTCAGTCTTCAGTTCGGTAAACTCTTCGTGCACCTTATCCCAGACCTGGTCGCGTTGTTCCCAGTCGAAACCCACGTTGCGGGCTTTGTCCTGGATGCGGTGAGCTTTGACTACGGAAGGAAGTGAAGTGGGGACACCTTCGAGAACTGTCTTGTTGCCGCCTTTTTCCTTTAGTTTGAGTTGTTCCCAGCTCTGTTCAACCTTGCCGGCTGTTTCGGCCTGAGCGTTTCCGAAGACATGCGGATGGCGGTAGATCAGTTTCTGGCAAAGGCTGTCGCACACGTCTTTGATGTCGAACACCGCTTTTTCTTCACCGATCTTGGCATAGAAGACAATGTGCAGGAGCAGGTCGCCCAATTCTTTTTTGATGTTATTGTTGTCATCTTTCATGATGGCATCGCATAATTCGTAAGTCTCTTCGATCGTATTCGTGCGAAGACTTTCGTTCGTTTGCTTACGGTCCCACGGACATTTCACACGAAGCTCGTCCAGAATGTCGAGCAGCTGTCCGAAGGCTTCCATCTTTTCTTGTTTTGTTGCCATTTTTAGTTGTTTGGTTGGAGAGGAAGGAGGTGTGTCAAATTTCATCTTTCTCTTGCCGGGAGATGAATTCCCCGGCAAGAGATTGAATTCTCTATCTTTTAACACACAGCCTATAAGATGTTATTTATTCTTTTCTTGTTCTTTAAATACCTTCAGCCCGTTTTCCAGGAATTTGATATAGTCGGGGACACTTTCGTTAAATGCATACGACGGGCCGAGCGGTTTGCCTTCGGCATTCAGCAGAATGTAAAACGGTTGGGCGTTTGCACCGAACTTACTACGCTGCAAGTAACTCCATTTGTCGCCGATTGTTTTCAATTTGCGAGTCTTGCCATGCTCTTCGATTGTGATCGGCTGCGGCAGCTTCGTCTTATCATCGACCATCAAGGTGATCAAGACATAATCATTTTCCAATATCTGTTTCACTTTCGGGTCGGTCCAAACGGATGCTTCCATCTTGCGGCAGTTCACGCAACCGAAACCGGAGAAATCGATCATGACCGGCTTGTTCACCTTCTTGGCATAAGCCATACCGGTTTCGTAATCGTCAAAAGCAGCATGCACTTCACTGTTGTACAGGTTGAAATCCTGAGTGTACAAGGGAGGAGCGAAAGCACTGATCGCTTTTAGAGGAGCCCCCCAAAGGCCCGGAACCATATAAACGGCAAAAGAGAAAGAAATGATCGCCATGAACAGGCGCGGCACGGATACGTACGGAAGGTCGCTGTCGTGGCTGAACTTGATCTTACCCAACAGGTAACAACCCAACAGGATAAAGATCACGATCCAAAGCACGATAAACACTTCGCGGTCCAGCAAGCGCCATCCGTAAGCCAGGTCGGCAACCGAAAGGAACTTCAGCGCCAGTGCCAGTTCAAGGAAGCCTAACACCACCTTGACGGAGTTCAGCCAGCCTCCGGATTTCGGCATGCTTTGCAGCATGTTCGGGAAGATGGCGAAAAGGCTGAACGGAATAGACAATGCCAAAGCGAAACCGAACATGCCGATGGCCGGTCCTACCGCCGTTCCCATCGAAGCAGCCTGTACCAGCAAAGTCCCGATAATCGGACCTGTGCAAGAGAAGGAAACCAACACCAACGTGAACGACATGAAGAAAATACTGATAATGCCCGTCGTCGAATCCGCCTTCGTGTCCAGTTTATTCGTCCAGGAGGAGGGTAATACCATTTCGAACGCTCCGAAGAAAGAGATGGCAAAGACTACTAACAACAAGAAGAATATGATATTGAAGATCGCATTCGTCGACAGGTCGTTCAGCGCACTTGCCCCGAATATACCCGTAATCAGCAATCCCATCACCAGATAAATCACAATGATTGAAAGTCCGTACGTCATCGCATCTCGTATCGCCTTCTTGCGGTCCTTCGTCCGTTTGAGGAAGAAGCTGACCGTCATCGGGATCATCGGCCATACGCAAGGTGTCAGCAAGGCGATCAATCCACCCAGGAAACCGGCGAAGAAGATGAACAACCAAGATGTGTCGGTTGCTGAAACCGTCGTGTCGCCGAATGCCTTCAACTGGTCGATGACAGGAGTCCAGAGGGCTGCGTCGTCGGTCAGCTCGTTGGAGGCGCGGACTGGCCTGTTCTCTGCTTTGTCCTTGTTGGTAACAGGGGCGGGAGCCTTCAGCTCGGCCACTTCTTCCACCACTTTTTCAGTATCCGGCTGCACGGCTGTCACATCGTCTTGTTCGACTTCCGGTTTTTCGACCACTGTTTCGGCGGCGGCTGTCATCTTTATATTCTTTTTGTCGAACGAAAAACTGACGCGATCGGGGGGCAGACAAGTCTCGTCGTTGCAAGCCATAAATTCCACTTCACCTTCGGCTTTGAACTTGGCTGGGTCGGTCACTTTGAACTTTTGGGTGAACGAAACGGTCCCTGGATACCAACGCAGGTTCATGGCGAACAGTTCGTCGTATACGGTGGTCGGTTTGACAGATGAAGTCGGTTTGCCGATCAGCTCGGCTCCTTTCAGTGTCTCGAATGTGAACGAAGTGGAGACAGGGCCTCCTTCCGGCAAGTCCTGGTCATACAAATGCCAGCCTTTATCGGCAGTAGCGGTAAAAACGATCTCTTTCTCTGCGGAGCCGGAGTCGTTCAGTTGTATCTTCCATTTTACAGGCTGGAGAATCTGTGCCTGTACGGTCAGTGCGACAAGCACCAACATCAAGGTACTAAAGAGCTTCTTCATATTATTTTTACTATTTTTGTTATTTAGCTAAAGAGGTAAATTTGTCAGGAATGCGTGTTTCGAAATGCATCTCTTCGCCAGTTACCGGATGAATGAAGTTGAGCCGTCGGGCGTGAAGCATCAGCCGTCCGGTAGGATCTGTCTCCGCACCATACTTGTAATCGCCGGCGATGGAGTGTCCGATTGATTGCATCTGTGCGCGTATCTGGTTCTTGCGTCCTGTCTCCAGGTCGAGTTCCAACAGCGAGTAAGCTCCGTTGCTGTGCAGCAGGCGGTAGCGGGTGATCGCCTCTTTCCCGTCTCCTTCGGCTGTCACATACACCTGCATCTTTGCATTTTCGGTCAGGTTGGAGACGATCAGGTCGGAATCTTTCTCAGGGCGTCCTTCCACTACGGCCACGTATGTGCGTGCCGTGATGGCAGAGTTCCAGTTCGATTGCAATGCCTTTTGCACTTGCAGATTCTTGGCGAACATCATCAGCCCCGAAGTGTCGCGGTCCAAGCGATGGAGCACGAATATCTTGTTACGTGGATCTGTCTTCTTGACATATTCGCTGAGCAGATGAAGAGCTGTCCGTTCCTTCACGCGCGTGCTGGAAACCGAAAGTAAGCCTTCTTTCTTGTTTACGACTATCAGGTCGTCGTCTTCCCAAACAATTGTGAGCAGTGGATTGTTGAACTCGACTTTTCCCCGTTCGTAGCTGATTAACACCTCGTCGCCCGGTGTGAGCGGCGTGTTGAACTGGGAGGTTACCGTGCCATTGACTGAAATCTGTCCGTGGGCGAGTAGTGCCTTGACTGAACTTTTACTTTGTTCGTTTAAAAGACCGAACAGGAAAGGAAGTAACGTATTCTCTTCTTTCACTGTAACTTTACGTCCTCGAGGGGCTCTGGATCTATCTGTGCCTCTGTATTCTGAGCGTCTTGCCATATTCCTAATTATATATAGTTTACAAAGATACAGGCTTTTGGTCAATGCTGCAAGGAGATGCGGACAAATAAAATAAATCGGCTGTTACTGTTTTTCTTTGTATTTATTTAGGAATTCCCTCTCTGTTATCAGTAAGTATGTGGCTTTTCTGTCATGCATATTGGCTATGGTGACCAAAGTTTAATTGGGAAGCCCATTTACGATAGTAGTAATAGACCAACTGCCACCTGGAAAAGTCTAGGGGAAGCATCCACCATTGACAACCGGTCTTAACTAAGTAAAATATGGCGTTCCAAATCAGTCGCGAATCATATTTCCTCTTTCTTGCAGGTTCAACACTTTTGTTATATATTGCACTCGGTTTCCGTTAAATCAGTTTGATACATTTTTTTTAAGTTTGGTCACTTAAAAAAAGAAATAATCCGGCTAATACGGAAACTTCTTTAGAAAAAGATTTCAATCATTTTTAAACAGGCTCTAAATTTAAGCCATGAAATAGAGATACCATGAATTGGAGTAGAAAAATGCTGAAGTCCGTTTGTGTTCTTCTTTTAGGAACAGCCCTATTGTCTTGTTCGGATCAGAAAGAAATCCAAATCACCGGAACCGTGCGGAACTTGAACGGTGGAATGATCGTTTACCAGCAATCTATCGCAGGCATGATGAATACGAAAACGATCGATACGTTACAAATCCAAAGCGATAGTACATTTACATTGACGTTACCGGTTGAAGATTATGAACGGGTGAATTTCATTTTGTATGGAAAAGCGGTATTGGGTTCGGTTATATCGAAAGGAGGAAAAATACAATTGGATGTAGATGCAACGGCTCAAGAACCTTTGGCTATCCAGGGAGTGGATGAGAAGGCGGTAGCCGTTTCCCGATTGCTCAATCGACTGAATGCCGCTGTATGGGATTTGCGTGCCCGCCGTGGCGACCGTTGGCAGATTGCTAAAGATACTGTAGCAACATCTGTAGCCCAAAAACTGAAAGATGATGCAGTCTCTTTGGAATCGCAATTGACGGGTTTGGATGAAGACTTACAGGAAAAAGCCCGGCAAGATATACGGATGCAGTTGTTGCTGGCTTTTCAGAACCAGACGATGGGTGCATTTTATCAAGCATCGGAAGCGACAAGGCAGAATTGGTTTGTCGAGTTGGATCAGATGACGGCCTTTTGTATCCCGGATAATCCGAACAGTACTTTCAGTCCGGCCTTTTATGATGTGGTCTCCAATGAAATTGGTATCCGATATTATATGCGTCAGGAATCTATTCCGGAAGGTGTAGAAAAAGGTATCGGTTTGATGTATTACGATTTTGAACATCGTTTACAGGGCAAGGCACAAGAGGCAGCCATGGCCCAGCTTTTCCTGGAAGATCAGGAAAGGCAGATGAACGATCCGAAGATGCCGGTTTATGCCGAACGTTTCCTGCAATTATATCCGGAAACTTCCTGGCAACCGCTGGTGCAGGAAGCAATGGAAAAGAACCGGGCATTTAACCAAACCCGGATTCTGGAAGATCTTCATTTCCCAGATGTCTCACAAGCGAAAACTTTCCAGGATATTATCGCACCGTATAAAGGGAAAGTTATCTTTATGGACATTTGGGCAACGTGGTGTGGTCCTTGCCGTGATTCCTTTGCTTTTGTAAAGCCGTTGCAGGAATATGCTCAGGAAAAAGATATTGTTTTGCTGTATCTCTCGATTGATAATCCGGAAGCTGAAGAGAAATGGAAGAAGATGGCTGCTCATTATGATCTGAAAGGGGAACATATTCGCATTCAAGAGGCTTTCAAGCAGGAAATTTATGATACGTTTGGTTCGAATGGAGCCTTGTATATTCCACATTGCGTAATCATTGGTAAAGATGGAAAGATACGTCAGAAAGTAGCGGCTTCGCCGGAGAAGATGGAAGAACTGAAGAAACAATTGGAAGAAGCGATTAAATAAACGACGATGTCTTTATGTAAGTTTATAAGACGAGGTATCGGATTGCTGGGCTTTCTTTGGTTTGTTTCGGTTTACGCATATCCGATTCCGGACAGTATTGCTGTCCGCTTACAGGGTTTTGTCTCTGCCTTAGAACAGTTTGGAAAGGCTTTGCCTCAGGAAAAGGTATATCTGCATTTTGATAATACCAGCTATTATCAGGGCGATCAGATTTGGTTTCAGTGTTATGTCGTGACTTCCGAATTCAATCGGCCTACAGCGTGGAGCAAGACGTTGTATGTGGAATTACTGAATCCTGGAGGTGAGATTGTCTCCCGACAGATTTTACCAATCCGCAACGGTCATTGCCAGGGGAATTTTACGTTGACGCACTTACCTTTCTATTCCGGTTTTTATGAGGTACGTGCTTATACCAAATATATGTTGAACTTTGGAGAGGCAACAGTCTTCTCACGTATTTTCCCGGTGTTCGACAAACCGGATTCAGAAGGCGATTATACCCAAAAAGAAATTTGCCGACATCCGGGAAAGTATCCGCAGAAAAGGGAAAAGACCAGGAAAGAAAAGAAACTGAATCTCCGCTTTTATCCTGAGGGCGGAACGTTGATTCGCGATGTCCCGGTGCGGGTTGCCTTTGAAGCGACCGATGCTTTCGGTAATCCGGTGGATGTCTCCGGTTGTATCCTGAATAAGGAAAAAGAGGTCGTTTCGACATTCCGGACAAGTCACGAAGGAAAAGGTGTTTTTACCTATGTGGCTGATACGGAAGAAGTAAAGGCGGAAGTTGTTTGGCGAGACAAGAAATATCGCTTTTCTTTACCGGAAGCAGAGGAACAGGGATTCGCTTTTTCGGTTGACAATCTAAGTATCCCGGATAGTTTGGCTATTACGGTACAGAAGAATCATTTTACGGCGGCTCAGGTATTGGGAGTAGCGGTTATGAGCCGAGGTAAATTATATAATTTCTGTATGCTGACGGTCAAGAGGAATCAGCCCTTCTCTTTTCGACTGGATAAGAAGAATTTACCGGTAGGTGTGTCTCAACTGGTCTTGTTTGATAAAGCCGGACAGGTTTTGGCTGACCGGTTGGTTTTTGTTGGAAAGCCGGATACCTTGTCGTTGGCTGTTCGGACGGATAAAGAACAGTATCTTCCGTATGATTCAATAGGTATTTCTTTCGAAGTGAATGATCCGCAAGGACAGCCGGCACAAACGCTCTTGTCGGTGTCGGTCCGGGATGGCCGGGAAGAAGTGGAAAGCAGGCATTCGATGTTGACGGATCTGTTGCTGATGTCGGAAATCAAAGGGTATGTACGCCGTCCTTCCTGGTATTTTGAGTCGGATGATACGTTGCATCGTCGGGCTTTGGATGAATTGTTGATGGTGCAAGGCTGGAGGCGTTATGAATGGAAGCATTGGGCCGGTGTGGAACCTTTTGAACTGAAGTATCTGCCGGAGCAGGGAATCGAACTGCACGGCCAGGTAGTTTCAATGGTTCGTAGTAAGCCGCGTCCGGATGTGCAAGTAACTTCTTTTCTGACGAAGCGAGGCGAGGAAGACAATCCGACGGATCAGAATACATCCTGCTTCGATGTTTTTACTACGGATAGTTCAGGACGGTTTTCTTTTATTTCTCAGGTGGAAGGAAAATGGAATCTGATTCTATCTGTTTCCGAAAAGGGGAAGAAGAAAGATCATCGGATTGTTCTGGACCGGGTGTTTCATCCGGAGCCTCGGAGATATCCAATGGCAGAATTGCAGGTGCATATTTCAGGCGATGAAAAGGTCTCTTTGCCCGATACACAGCTGAATGATACGGTATTTATGCAAGAAAACATGGAGCAGTTATTCAAGGCGTATGAAGATTCTCTGCGAAAACTGGGAATGGACGAAAAGATTCATCGGATCGATGAAGTGGTGGTTAAGGCCAAGAAACTAGATAAAGCTGCCGAAGTTTATAAAACCCGGACCAAGTCGATCGCTTATTATGATGTCGCTTCCGAAATGGACGATATTCAGGACCGTAATGGTTTTATCGGCGATGATATTCATGAACTGATGATTAATATGAATTCTGAGTTCTATCGGGAGCATAGTCCAGGCGGGCAGGAATATCTTTTTTATAAAGGGCGAATGGTCCTTTTTGCGATCAATTACGAACGTACCTACCACAATGAAATGGATTATAATAAGTACCGCTTACTTCCTTTAGAGGCGATTAAATCCGTTTATATCAGTGAAGACTTTGGAACGATCTGCCGGTATGCCGATCCGCGTTTTACACCGATCAATATCGATAAATTATATCGGTGTGTTGTCTTGATCGAAACTTATCCAGAAGATCAGATCTCTGTGAAAGGTGGAAAAGGCGTACGCAAAACCTGGCTGGAAGGATATAGTGAAGTGAAAGACTTCTATCAGCCCGATTATCGCGTATTGCCGAAAGAAAATGATTATCGTCGTACCCTTTATTGGAATCCGGCATTGTCAACGGATGAACAGGGAAAGGCTTATATTTGTTTTTACAACAACAGTCGTTGTAAATATCCCCGGATTACGGTTGAAACTCTGACGGAAGATGGAAAAATCGGAGTTTTCCGGCAGTGATTATTTGATACACTTCTGAAACATTGTTCCCCATCTCTGCAAGTCACTCGATTATTTTATGCAAAAACGGCTGTAAAATAGGTAAAACCGGGCGGTTTTCATTGTCCGGCACGGTACTTTAGTTGCCGGACATCCCCATGTTGCCCCCTTTTACACCCGGGTGTACTGGCTCTCTACACCCGGATGTAAAGGATGGCAACATGGGGGTGTTTACGGAATGATGTACTTGTCTTTGCTAAAAAAAGAGATAGCTTTTGTGGAATGAAGAACCGTAT
>OAUY01000535.1_pt1 | contig 10475 bp, 8 predicted proteins | sample 1476321 | NCBI WGS metagenome assembly OAUY01 (sample SAMEA2580067, study PRJEB22360) | human gut metagenome | biome: human gut; feature: human-associated habitat; material: faeces | place: Denmark | collected 2008/2010
GTCACGCCGCCGTTGCAAAAAAACCAGTAAAGGGGCGAGGGGGGAGCGGCAGCCGCGTCCGGCAGTGGCAGCGGCAAGGCAGTCGGCAAGACAGCTGATAAGTCAGCCGACACCGTAAACCGCAACGAGGCACCCGCCCGTGCAGACAAGCGCGACAGCGCCCGAGTCGTCGCCGAATCGCAGCGCAACGCCGCGATTCTCGAACTACTGTATGCCACCGGCATCCGTGTCGCCGAACTGGTGTCGATGGATATCGTTGACGTCGACTTCTCCAATCGCACCATCAAAGTCACCGGCAAAGGCAACAAGCAACGCGTGGTGCCGTTCGGACTGCCCGCCCAGCGTGCGCTGGAGACTTGGCTTGAACAAGGGCGGCCTGTACTGGCCCGTACGGCAACGGATGCAGCCAAGTCCCGTGCTACCAACGCCCTGTTCCTCGGCGCACGAGGCGGCCGTATCGACCAACGCATAGCCCGTGACATCGTACACAGAGCGGCCCGAGAGGCCGGCGTACCGGACATCAGCCCCCATGCGTTGCGCCATTCGGCGGCCACGCACATGCTGGACGGCGGTGCCGATCTGAGGGAGGTGCAGGAGATGCTCGGGCATTCCTCCTTGAAAACTACACAACGCTATACGCACGTCTCCATCGAGCAGCTCAAGAACCGTTACGGACAGGCCTTTCCCCGGGCATGACCACTATGTGGGCATTGGTTAACAAACTTAGCAAAGACTGAACCTAGCCGGTAAAAGCCCCCGAATTTTACATGGGTGTAACAAAAATACGCTGCTTGTCTCCCAAGTGCGCAAAAATGACAGGTAACAGCAACGGGGTTGGGTGTCCGAAGCGGCGGGAAGCGTAAGTGTCCCGACGATGAGGAAATCCGACCCCGTTCGCATGAGGCGAGGCTGAAACGCTTCGCAACCTAATGAATAGGAGAAATCATATGAAGAAGAAAGCTCTTGCTTTCGCTGCCATGGCTTGCTCCGTGGCCATGCTGCTGAGCGCCTGCGGCGGCTCCAACAGCAACGCTGCCTCCGGTGACACCGCTGGCTCCAACATCATCACTGCGTACAACTCCGAACCGCAGAACCCGCTGATCCCGGGCAACACCAACGAAACCGGCGGCGGCAAGCCGGTCGACCTGCTGTTCTCCCGTCTGGTCTCCTTCGACAAGGACGGCAAGGCTTCCAACGAAGTGGCCGAGTCCATCACCCCGAACGATGACGCCACCCAGTACACCATCAAGATCAAGTCTGGCTGGAAGTTCACCGACGGCACTCCGGTGACCGCTGAGTCCTTCACCAAGGCCTGGTCCTACGTGGCCAACGCCAAGAACGCCCAGAAGTGCTCCTCCTTCTTCTCCGCCATCGCCGGCTATGACGATCTGCAGAAGGATGGCCTCAAAGGTGACGAGCAGCTCTCCGGCCTCAAGGTCGTGGACGACACCACCTTCACCGTCGACCTGAACCAGTCCGACTCCGTGTTCCCGATTAAGGTCGGCTACTCGGCCTTCGCCCCGCTGCCCGAGTCCTTCTACAAGGATCCGAAGGCCTTCGGCGAGAAGCCTGTCTCCAATGGCCCGTACAAGCTGGACCACTGGGATCACAACAAGGAAATCGCCCTCGTCAAGAACCCTGACTATAAGGGTAACGAGCAGCCCAAGAACGACGGCGTGACCTTCAAGGTCTACACCGACGACTCCGCCGCTTACCGTGACATTCAGGCCGGCAACCTCGACGTGATGGAATCCGTCCCGGCTGCCTTCACCAAGACCTTCAAGACCGACAAGAAGGTCCAGGCTTACTCCGAGGCCGGCTCCGTCATCCAGACCTTCACCATCCCGTCCTCCCTTGACCACTTCAAGAACGACGAGGAAGGCCAGCTGCGTCGTCAGGCCATCTCCATGGCCATCAACCGTGACCAGCTCATCGACAAGGTGCTCAACGGCAACGCCACCGCCGCCACCGAGTTCACCTCCCCGAAGACCCCGGGCTACTCCGACTCCCTCAAGGGTGCCGACAACCTGAAGTTCAACGCCTCCAAGGCCAAGGAACTGTGGGCCAAGGCTGACGCCATCTCCAAGTACGACGGCCAGCTCACCTTCTCCTACAACGCCGATGGTGGTGCCAAGCCGCTCTACGATGCTATCGTGAACCAGCTCAAGAACAACTTGGGCATCGACGCGGCCACCAACCCGATCCCGACCTTCCAGGAATTCCGTGACGCGGTCACCAACCGTCAGATGAAGGGCGCCTTCCGGTTGTCGGCGTGCCGGCTGGCAGCCTGACTACCCGTTCGCCGAGAACTACCTGTGGCAGCTGTACTCCACCGCTGCTGCTGATGGCAACGGCTCCAACGATGGTGACTACAAGAACCCGGCCTTCGATGACCTGTGCAAGCAGGCTGCTGCCGCTTCCAGCACTGATGACGCCAACAAGCTGTACCAGCAGGCTGAGGAAATCCTCCTCAACGACCTTCCGGCCATCCCGCTGTACTACTCCAACGCCTCCGGTGTGGCTTCCCTCAACGTGAAGTCCGGCTACGCCTTCGATTGGCAGAACCTCCCGACCTACACCGAGATGTCCAAGAAGTGAGTCTGACTCACTGAACGGATACCGTTAGGTAGTTCGGAAATAAAGGGCGAGGATCGCAAGATCCCCGCCCTTTTTGTTGTGTGAGGGGTGCTTGCTCACGTCATCGGGAACCAAGTTAAAGTATCCACTATCCGACCGCAACCATGGACATATCCACCAACATTGCCCAATCTCAAACCTTGCGTTAACGCAAATTTACATATCACAGTCCGGGCATGCGGTAAACTGTCGGAGTATTTATCGACCGGCGGGGGCGTACTATACCCTTTCTGGCCGGTCTAGGAAATAAGGAGCAACCGTATGGGTAAGTATCTTCTGCGACGCATTCTGCAGATGATTCCCGTGGTTCTCGGTACGACTCTTCTGGTATATGCCCTTGTCTTCGCCCTGCCGGGCGACCCTGTCAAGGCCATGTTCGGAGACAAGCCCGTCAATGACGCCGTCGCAGCCCAGATCCGCGCAGAATACCATCTCGACCAGCCGTTCATCGTTCAGTACTTTATCTACCTGAAGAATGCACTGACCCTGAACTTCGGCGATACCTTCGCCGGCCAGCCCGTTCTCGACGAAATCACCCGCGCCTTCCCGGTCACCATCAGGCTCGGCTTGATGGCGTTCGTGTTCGAGGCGATTTTCGGTGTCGTCTTCGGCATTATCTCGGGCCTCAAGAAGGGCAAGTGGTACGACACCGTCATCCTGATCGTCTCTCTGCTGCTTATTTCCGTGCCGACCTTCGTCACCGGCTTCGTCATGCAATATGTCTTTGGTATTCAGTGGGCGATATTGCCGGTGACGGCAGGCGCCGACCCCGGCTTCCTTGATCTGCTCATGCCGGCCATGGTGCTCGGTTCGGTGTCGATGGCCTATATCATCCGACTGACCCGCTCCGAAATCTCCTCCAACATCGCCGAGGATTACGTGCGCACCGCACGCGCCAAGGGCATGTCGAACGGTCAGGTCATGCTGCGCCACGTGTTACGTAACTCCCTGATTCCAGTCGTCACTTACCTCGGCCAGGACATCGGCGCCCTGATGGGTGGTGCCATGATCACCGAGCAGATCTTCAACATCCACGGCATCGGCTTCCTCACCTACCAGTCCATTCTGAAGGGCGAGGCAAACCTGGTGGTGTCCATCGTCACGTTGCTCATGCTGATTTTCGTAGTGTGCAACCTCGTTGTCGACATGCTGTACGCGGCCCTCGATCCGCGTATCCGTTACGCGTGATAGGGAGGAGTGAGTCACATGGCAAACGAAACCACTGAAAACGAGCTCAACGAGACCGGCGAGCCAGGAACCGAATACTTCATGGAAACCCTGCCCGGTCAGGACCGTTACGTAGCTCCTCTCGACGAGACCCCGTTGCAGGACGTCGATTCCGTCGACGAATCCGCACCGGCCACCAGCATGTGGGCCGACGCATGGCGAACCCTGCGCCGCAATCCGCTGTTCATCATCTCCGGGCTGCTGATCCTCTTCATCATCGTGGTGGCCATCGCCCCCGGTCTGTTCACCAAGCAGGATCCGAACGCCTGCGATCTGGGCAACTCCTTGAGCCCCGCCTCCGCCGGACACCCCTTCGGCTACGACCTGCAGGGCTGCGACGTGTACACCCGCGTGGTCTACGGCACCCGTACCTCACTGTCCGTCGGCGTGCTCTCCACGCTGCTGGTCGTGATTGTCGGTACCCTGATCGGTGCCGTCGCCGGCTTCTCCGGCGGTTGGGTCGACGCGGTGCTGAGCCGTATCACCGACATCTTCTTCGCCCTGCCTATGCTGCTCGGCGCCATCGTGGTGCTCCAGATGTTCAAGACCTCCAAGTCCATCTGGAAGATCGTGCTGGTGCTGACGCTCTTCGGCTGGGTCGGCGTATGCCGTATCGCCCGAAGCGCCGTGCTGGAATCGAAGAACCTCGAATTCAACACCGCCTCCACGGCCCTCGGCTCCACGCCTGCCAGGAATCTGTTCCGCCATATCCTGCCGAACTCCTTGGCCCCGATCATCGTCATCGCCACCACTTCGCTGGCCTCCTACATCGTGGCCGAAGCAACCCTAAGCTTCCTTGGCGTCGGTCTGCCGACCACCACGGTGAGCTGGGGTGGCGATATCTCCAGCGCACAGACCAACCTGCAGACCGATCCGATGGTGCTGTTCTACCCGTCCGCCGCACTGGCCATCACCGTGCTTGCGTTCATCATGATGGGCGACGCCGTCAAGGACGCCCTCGACCCGAAGAGCCGTACGGCCTGAGTGAGGGGAGTGGAGAATCATTATGACTGACAACACCAACGCCAAGATGCTGGCTATGCAGAAAGAGCATGGTCCGCTGCTCGAGGTCAAGGATCTGGCCATCGACTTCACCACTGACACCGGCAAGCCGGTGCATGCGGTGCGCGACGCCAACTTCACCGTCTACCCCGGCCAGTGGGTGGCCATCGTGGGCGAATCCGGCTCCGGCAAATCCACCTCCGCCATGGCTGTGCTGGGCCTGCTGCCCGGCACCGGTCACGTGGTCAACGGCTCCATCAAGCTTGACGGCGAGGAAATCGCCGGCGCCAAGCAGAGCGAGTTCGACAAGCTGCGCGGCACCAGGATGGGCCTCGTGCCGCAGGACCCGATGAGCAACCTCAACCCGGTGTGGCGCATCGGCACCCAGGTCAAGGAAGCACTGAAGGCCAACAACATGGACGTGGACCATGAGAAGCGCTCCGCCCTCGCCAAGGCCCTGGCCGGCGACGAGGTCGAAGTCAAGGGCAACGACGACGAGACCTTCCTCGGTGCCAAGGAACTGCCCGAGCTCATGACCGAGGCCAAGAAGGCTTTGACCGAAGCCGGCGTGTCCGGCGAGGCCTTCGACAAGGCCGTCGCCCGCTTCACCAACGAATGGGTTCCGGGCTCCGAAACCCGTTGGCGCGTGGCCGACGACCTCATCAAGGCCGGCGTGGCCGACGATCAGGCCTGGTACCTCGCCAAGAAGTACGTCATCGGCTCCACAATGGATGACCGTATCGCGGGTCTGCTGTCCGAGGCCGGTCTGCCCGACGCCGCTACCCGTGCCCGTCAGTTCCCGCACGAGTTCTCCGGTGGTATGCGCCAGCGTGCGCTCATCGCCATCGGTCTGGCCTGCCGCCCTGACCTGCTGATTGCCGACGAGCCGACCTCCGCTCTGGACGTGACCGTGCAGAAGCGCATCCTCGACCACCTGCACATGCTCACCGACTCGTTGGGCACCGCCGTGCTGTTCATCACCCACGATCTGGGCCTTGCCGCCGAGCGTGCCCAGCACATTGTCGTGATGTACAAGGGTCAGGTCGTCGAATCCGGACCGTCCCTCGAGGTGCTGCAGCACCCGCAGCACCCGTACACCAAGCGACTCGTGGCCGCCGCCCCGTCGCTGGCCTCCCAGCGCATCATCTCCGCCAAGGAGCGCGGTGAGAACGCGGACGCCCTGCTCGATCACCACATCGCCGGCGAAAGCACGCTTGAGAAGAGCGAGCACATCATCACCGTCGACCACTTGACCAAGGAATTCAAGCTGCCCCGCAAGAAGGAGATGTTCAAGGCCGTCGACGACGTGTCCTTCTCCGTCAAGCGCGGCACCACCCTGGCCATCGTGGGCGAATCCGGTTCCGGCAAGTCCACCGTGGCGAACATGGTGCTTCACCTCCTGAAGCCCACTTCCGGCAAGGTGTTCTACGAAGGCCGCGACACCTCCACGTTCAAGGCCAAGGATCTGCTCGGTTTCCGCCGCCACGTTCAGCCGGTGTTCCAGAACCCCTACGGTTCGCTCGACCCGATGTACTCCATCTTCCGTTCCATCGAGGAGCCGCTGCGCATCCACAAGATCGGCGATTCCAAGTGGCGAGCCAACCGTGTCAAGGAACTGCTGGACATGGTCGAGATGCCGGCTTCCGTGATGGGCCGTTACCCGAACGAGCTTTCCGGCGGCCAGCGTCAGCGTATCGCCATCGCACGAGCCATGGCTCTGGATCCGGACGTCATCGTGTGCGATGAGGCCGTGTCCGCCCTCGATGTGCTGGTGCAGGATCAGGTGCTGCGCCTGCTCAACGACCTGCAGGCCGAAAAGGGCCTGAGCTACCTGTTCATCACCCACGATCTGGCCGTAGTCCGCCAGATCGCCGACGAGGTTGTGGTGATGCAGCACGGCAAGCTCGTGGAGCACGCCACCACCGACGAGGTCTTCGACCACCCGCAGAAGCAGTACACCCGAGACCTGCTCGACGCCATCCCCGGCGGCAAGCTCCAACTCGGTCTGGACTGATAATCTGCGTTTGAGCGCATTGTATTGGGTTCTTTCCATCCGTGGAAAGAACCCAATATTCGTATGCGCAGGTTTGCATGATGGTTCGCGTGGGACGAAAGGCAAAAATTGGTGTTTTCCCGATGTTGTCCCACAAATTGTGGGACAACATCAACATCAATCGATAGACATGAGTGTTGTCCCACAGCAGATTTCTCACGAAGCCCGGAATTACGCCATTCTTAGTGTGGTCGATAATTACTCATGCTGTGGGGCGTGGGACGGCCCGCGAAAATCGTCGATTTTCGGATGTTGTCCCACGGAATATGTCATACCTCGTATGTGATCGTGAGTGGGGCGTGATCGGACCAGCGTTTGTCATACGTGGGAGCCTTGTCGATGACGAATCCGCGTGCGGTCTCCGCCAACTCGGGCGTGGCGAACTGGTAGTCGATTCTCCAGCCGACATTGTTGTCGAAAGCGCGCCCTCGCTGGCTCCACCAGGTGTATGGCCCCTGAATGTCGCCGGCCAACGAACGCATCACATCCACGAACTCGTATTCGTCCAGCCATTTGTCCACGTAGGCACGTTCTTCGGGCAGAAATCCGGCGTGCTTCTCATTGGCCTTGGCGTTCTTGATATCAAGCGGCGTGTGCGCGATGTTGAAATCGCCGCAGAGCACGGCCTGTTTGCCGCCATGCGCAGCCTCGTCCCGCAACGCGCCCATGCGCTTCAGCATCGTGTCCAGAAAACGGTACTTCTGTTCCATTTTGGTCGGATAATCGGTGTTGTCAGCATGCGCATATACGGATGCCACGGTGATCGCGTAGCCCTCAGGCGTTTTGACATCGGTTTCGATCCAACGCCCTGAATCCACATCCTCGCTCAGACCTGGCAGCCCATATCGCTTGTCAAGCACTTCCAAGTCGGTGAGCAGTCCGACTCCCGCGCGGCCTTTCACCCGGCAGACCTCGTTCATGGCATGGAGGTTGGCCGGTGCCTCGATCTTGCCGGCGGTGGCGTATTCGAAACCAAATTCATCGAAAATAGAATCGACATCGTCCTGAGGCGCGCGAACCTCCTGTATGCACCAGACATCCGGCGCATGCTTGCCGGCCCAATCCTCGATGCCCTTGCGCTTGGCCGCACGAATGCCGTTGACGTTAGACGTGGTAATGGTGATGGTCATGCGGCCATACTATTTTGGCCTCCCTACGAATCGAACCGGACATCGGCGGCCGCGATGCTCAGCTTTCTCTAAGCCTGAGTGCTAGTGTTAGCAAGGTTGCAACCGTTACATGAAACGAGGAATTATGGGACTGTTCGGATTCGGCAAGAAGAAGAGCAAGAAGGAAGCCGAGCCGGCCGTTGAGCCTGTCGATGAGGACAAGGTGGCCGCCGAGGCCGCAAACGCCGCAGCAAAGGCGGAAAGCGCTGAAACCGTATTGACGGAACCATCCAGCGAATACCAGGGCCGCGGAGAAGAGCGAGGCCCGTGGGACGTCAATGATGAGGACGTGCCCGATTATGACGATTATCTGGATCTCGGCGCCTACTACCTGCCCTTCCTCCAGGGCATCCAGCTGCGCATCAAGGCCAACCGCGCCACCCAGCAAGTGCTTGGTTCCACCATCACCTTCGGCTCCTCCAGCCTGGAGATCGAAGCCTTTGCCGCACCCAAGACCCTGGGACTGTGGGATGACGTTCGCGGTGACCTGCTTGAAGCCAACAAGGCCGCTTCTGAAGTGGACGGTGTGTTCGGCACCGAACTGAAGCTGCCGGTCAATGTCAAGGGCGGCAAGACCGTGAACACGCGCATCGTTGGTGTGGACGGCCCGCGCTGGATGCTGCGTGGCATCTTCTCCGGCAAGGCTGCTATCGATCCGGACAGCCCGGAGACCGAGGCGCTGAACAAGTTCTTCGCCGACATCGTCGTCGAGCGTGGCGAGGAGCCTTTGGCGCCGCGCGATCTGATCCCGATGCATCCGCCGGTCGCCCCCGCTGAGCGTAAGGCCGCCAAGGCCGCGGCCGAAGCCGGCGAGGAGAACGGCAAGGAACACTTCAAGGACATTCCGGACAACAAGCCGAAGGGCCCGTTGAGCCAGGATCAGACCACCGAGGTGAAGACCACCTTGGCCCGCGGCCCGATGTTCTCCGAAGTTCGCTGATTTATAGGAAGAGACTTGGCAGACAACAAACGCACCGGCCTGTCCGCTCTAGCCGACGCCGGCAATGAAGGCGAGGATTTCTCCGTCATCGACGCCATCGGTGGCCCGCGTGGCGTCATCGAATCCATGCTGCCCGGCGTGGTGTTCGTCGTACTGTTCGTGGCCACGAGCAATCTGAATCTCACCATTGCGGTTTCGGCCGTGCTGGCGGTATTGCAGGTTATTGTGCGACTGATTCAGCGCCAGTCGGTAATGGGCGCGGTCTCTGGTCTGGTGGCGGTAGGCATCTGCCTGATTTGGGCATGGCAGACTCATGAGGCCCGCAATTACTACATCTTCGGATTCATTACCAATGCTGGCTATGCCGCGTTGCTTGCCGTGTCGCTGATTGCGCGCGTGCCCGGACTGGGTTTGGTCGTCGAATTCATCCGTAGCCTGCCCACCGAGCATTTCAAGGCATGGTTCCATGACTGGATGGACGACAAGGCCCTGAAACGCGCCTATATGATTGTCACCGGCCTGTGGGTCGGTCTGTTCCTGCTGCGGCTGGTGGTGCAGGTGCCGCTGTATCTGACCAACCATGTGGCTGCACTCGGCGTGACCCGCCTGCTCATGGGCATTCCGTTCTGGGCATTGGCGATTTGGGTGAGTTACCTCATTATCGCCACGCCGATGCACCGGCATAAGGTCGCGGCTAAGAAGACACAGACTGAAGTCGCTGTTGATGCCGAACTCGAACCGAGCGCAACCGGAAAGGACGATGATGCAAGCTGAAGTTCGTATCGAACGATACGCCGACCAAGGCCGCTGTGTGGCCCATATCGACGGTCGTGTGGTGTTCGTCCGCTTCGCCTTGCCCGACGAACTCGTGCGAGTCGAGCTTGACGAGCCCCACGACCGGGACGACCGGTTCTGGACCGGCGAAGTCGTCGAGGTTCTCGAGCCGTCCGAAGACCGAGTCACCCCGGCATGGCCACTTGCCGGTCCCTTGGCGATGGGCGGGGGAGTGGGCGGCGCGGATCTCGTGCACGTCTCTTTGCCCGGCCAGCTCAAGTGGAAGGCCATCACCGTCTCCGAACAGATGAGCCGACTCGGCCATATCGACGTGGCCGTTCCCATCGAGCGCATGCCCGGCGACAAGGCAGCCGGCGGCCTCAATTGGCGTACCCGCATCGAAATGATTGCCGACGACAACGGCATGCCATCCATGCGCCGGCGCGGCACACACAACCGCGTGGCCATCGACACCATGCCGCTTGCCACGCGCACGCTGCTGGACGTCGCCAAGCGCGAACACGTGTGGGAGGGCGGCTTTGAACCCGGCTCCCAGATTCGTCTTTCCGTGCCCGAACCGCGCGGCGAGATCGTCGATACCGCGGCAGCAGACGACAATTACGCCGTACTTGTGGACGGCGAACTGCGCGGCGGCGCCCCCCCTCTTGACGGC
>OAUY01000538.1_pt1 | contig 10412 bp, 9 predicted proteins | sample 1476321 | NCBI WGS metagenome assembly OAUY01 (sample SAMEA2580067, study PRJEB22360) | human gut metagenome | biome: human gut; feature: human-associated habitat; material: faeces | place: Denmark | collected 2008/2010
ATTCACCCATACTGATTCTTTCGTGTATTCAAAATTAGATGCTGTTTAATAAAATTATTCTTTTTGAACAAGAATTATAACTATATCCCAAAACTTGTAGGTTAATTTAAAGCCTATTTCATCATCGTGATTGAGCTTCTTTTTCATAGACGAATTTCTCAGATAGTTTAGTTTTCTTTATGAGATTTTTGTATATTTCTGATCTTCGATACAACTCACTATGAGTACCTTGATCAACTACTTTTCCTTGATCCATCACTACAATTTTATTTACCTTTTCAATAGACTTCAAGCGGTGCGATATAATTAGTACTGTCTTATCTTGTATTAAACGATTTAAACTTTCCTGAATACGTTTTTCATTTTCCACATCTAAACTGGCAGTAATTTCATCTAAAATTAAAATTGGCGCATTTTTCAAAAAAGCCCGTGCTATGGATAGGCGTTGTCGCTCTCCTCCAGAAAGCGAACTTCCGTTTTCTCCGACCAATGTATGATAACCGTCAGGTAGTTTTTCAATAAAGTCTTCGCAGTTAGCTAAACGAGCTGCTTTTTTCACTTCCTCATCTGACGCTTGACTATTTCCAATACGTATATTTTCCAAAATACTTGTATTAAACAAAGTTACCTCTTGAAAAACAATAGCGATTTTGCTAAACAAAGAAGCTGGAGATACACGTTTAATATCATACCCATCAATTAAAATACAGCCTTCATCATAATCATACAGTCTAGACACTAATTTCAAGATACTAGTTTTCCCGGAACCACTAGCACCTACTAACGTAGTCACTTCTCCTTGTTTAGCCGTAAACGAGATATGATCTAAAATTGGGGTATTGTTATCATATGAGAAAGAGACATCTCGCAACTCAATGTCAAAAGATTTCAGAGAACTATCTGATCCCTCTTGGATACTAGTTTCCTTCATAGCTCTAATTCGCTGTATTTTAGGAGCTAAATAAAATATTTCAAGCACTCCTTCTTTCATAGAATCGAAGGAATCCTTTATTTTTATTGCGGCTAGTAAGTAACCAACGACGTAGAGTATAGTCACTTCACCCGTTAACAGTAAGTGAACGCCTACTAGAATGACTACTGCTAAACTAACATATGAGAAAATAGAGGATAAGGCCATGACTGAAAAAGTACTTAATTCTACCTTTAAATGAATCCTTTCACTCTCTTCCATTTTTTTGAAAAGTCTGTCTTGAACTTTTTTAGATAGATTAAAGCTATTAATCTCTTGCTGCAATTCAATAGTTTCTTGAAATTCTTCCGAGTTTTCTCTCAAAGTATCGTAATATTTAGTATTGGCTTTCGTTTGGGATTTCTTTGATAACAAGATTAAGACAAAACTAAATAACGTTGGCAAAATAACAGCTAATCCCATTTTGACATTACCAACCAAAAGCATCACTGAAATAAAAGGGAAAAACAGAGCCATACCACCGGATTTAGGTATTGCATGACTCATCGCATGCTCAATACCTTCAACGTCAGACATGATAGTTTGAGATAAATCTGATAAATTATGTTTTGAAAAATAGGATAATGGTAAATTTGACAAATCGTCTGCAATTTGCACTCTTAAATGCGCACTTTCTTTATAAGTACTATTATATAAGTTTTCATACTCCCTATCTAACAACCAATACATGAAAAGCAAAGTAACAAACGATACGGCAAAATAAAGCCAATGGGGCTTTGCATTTTCTAAAACTAATTCGTCTATCAGCATCATTATAATGAATGCTGGTACCATATTAATGCAGTATACAAAAAAACTAGAAATAGAAGCTTTAGTTAAAGCTTCTGCGCCCTGATCAGTTAAAGCAAATTTTTTTTTATAAAAACTTTTCATTGTCAAGCCTCCAATCATTTGCATTCTCATAATTAGTGACCAATTGTTTATACACTCGATGTTTAGCCATTAATTCATTATGATTTCCACGTTCTACTATTTTCCCTTCTGACAAGACAAGAATTTCATCTACAGATTTAATGCTGGATAATCGATGAGCTATCATAATAACTGTTTTTTCTTTCATCAAATATTGAAAAGCCTTTTGTAGTTCATACTCATTATCTGGATCAATAGATGCACTGGCTTCATCCATAATAACAATCTTTGCATCTTTTAAAATTGCTCTGGCAATAGCTATACGTTGTTTTTCTCCTCCTGACAGATAAACTCCTTTACTACCAATTAAGGTATGCTCTCTTTCGGGAAATTTTTCTAAAATCGATTCGCAACCGGCTAATCTTAGCGCGTCAAATACTTTACTTGCTGGCGCTTGAGGATTTGCTATAGAAACGTTATCGTAAATACTCTGATTGAATAGTTTCGTATCTTGAAAGACAAAAGCAATTGTGTTAATAATCGTGTCTTTTGAATAGTGATTTAAAGGCTTACCACCAATTTTAATCTGTCCCTTATCCACATTGTAGAAACCTGAAATTAGTTTAGCTATCGTACTTTTTCCGCTTCCTGATTTTCCTACTAATGCATAAATTCTTTTTTGTTCTAAAACTAAGTTGAAATTTTCTAAAACACACTCTTCTTTGTATGAAAAGCTGACATTTTCAAATGCAATGTCACAATTTTTAATCTGTGTCTCGTTCCCATATTTTAGTTGGTCTTGCTTCATTTCTAAATAAAGGGAGTCTAGTGTTTCGACTGCATATCTTGCTTCAAACAAGTGCATGCTTACATACATTATTCTCATGAAAGAAACAAAAATAATTCCACTTAAAAAAAACAACATCAACAAGTCAACAGCTAATATCTTGGGAGTGGTAAGAGAAGTTATAAAAAAGGTTATAGGAACTATCAAAATGCAAACTATACCAAAAAATAGCCATTGAAAAAGAATAAAAGGTGTTTTCCCACTCAAAGAATACTTATATGCAAACTTAGCATAATCGTTAATTGCTTTATTCAAGGCTTTAAATGATGTTACTTTAGCACCAAATATCTTTATAACTTGAATTCCGCGGATATATTCTACCGTTTCAGAGCTTAACACATCTAACGAATCTTGATATTTTTGAATAAAATTTGTATTCCCTGTCATTTTCTTTAACAAGAATACACCAATTACTAACATGGCGATTAGAACCAATCCAATTTTAAAGTTAATGAAAAAGCCTAAGGCAACTGATAAAACAGGTGTTACTATGGCTTGAGCACTATCTGGAATCAAGTGAGCAATTGCCATATGTGTTTTAGCCGCGTTGTCATCAATTGTCTTTCGAATATATCCCGAAGAATTTAAATCAAAAAAACGAAAACTTGCTCCTGTTAAACCGCTAATTCCCTTTTTTCTCAAATTAGTCTCTAAGCGAAACCCAAGGATATGAGAAAATAAGCCAGAAAAAATATAGAATAAAGCTCCTAAAGTTAACCAAGCAACAGTTTGAACCGCATAACTCTTAGCTAAATATTCATCTCCTACAATAATTAGAGACTGAAGAAATTTGTAAATACTGTAATATCCATAGACTGTTAATACGACAGAAAAACCAGAAAATAAAGTGGCTAACCATCCGTAGCATTTCTTTTTAGGGACATAACTAAATAATTTTTTGTATACTTTCATTTTTTTCTCCCCCGCAATCAATTTCTTCTCTTATTCGTTTACGACTGTTAATGCTTTCCGTAATAGCGTAAATTAGAGATGTATAAACAGATAGAAGGTAAACTACGTTCTATTTTTTGTATTTTTTTAAGACTTTTCTTCCAATCAATACACCAATCATAGATAAACTTGCTACAACTAACACTGAAATGATTCCCCATATACCCACCGCGTAGTGGATCATTGCATCCATTGTTGCAGCAGATTGTCCTCTATCTATCCAGTCTTGACGAAAACGATCTGTAAAGAACCATATGGGAATCCACTGTCCGGCAGCACTGCCTAATTGCATTAGAGCCCAAGACACAACTTGAGGAATTGCTCGATCATATCCAAATACGGATAGAATAATATCAGCTAAGATCGCCGTACTAATCGAACTGATAAACCAAGGTAAGTACGCCCCACCCATTAACGTAAAAAATAATAACAAAACTATTGTGTAAATAGTAAAAATTCCTTTTCTAGAGTAGTTATAACTAATATAAACAAATATGATTCCAGATAATAATCCAAAAATCCCTGGGGATATGCTGTGACCAAACGCCCCACCAATACTACTAATCATTATTGAAAAAAAGTAAATTACTAGGGAAATAACTGTAGCTAAACCAATAAAAATATAATCTTTTGTTTTCATATATATTCTCCTCAATTCTATTTCGTTATGTCATTAAAAATCTGTTCTATCAAAGTTGAATCTTCTACTCTAAGTTTTATATCTTTTTTTATTCCACCATTTTTTAAATAAATAATTCTATTGCATGTTTTATAAAGAAATTCCGGATCATGAGTGGCTATAACTACTGCACCCCTTTCTTTTAAGTCTTTAATAAGGTCAGCAATCCTTTCCATATTGATATAATCCAACCCACTTGTAGGTTCATCAAATAGAAATAAATTAGTTTTTGACAATGAAGCTATAGAAACCAATAATCTTTGTTTTTCTCCACCGGATAAATCAAACGGTAATTGATCTTTCATTTTATAAAGTTCCATTTTTTTTAAAATTTTTTCTTGCTGATCTTTACTAACTATTTCATTCCCAAGGGCTAACTCGCTCCTCACTGATTCTGTGAAAAATTGGTAATCCATTTCTTGCATTACTAAAAACGGCGATGACAAATTTTTTTTATTTTCGATTATCTTTCCTTTGGTAGGGCGAATAATCTTCATGAGTATTCTTAGTAAGGTTGTTTTCCCCACACCGTTTTTCCCTACCAAACCAATAACATCTCCAACTTTGACATCAAAATTTATGTCTTTTAGAATATTTTCATAAGTAATTTCTTCAACTTTTAATACATCTGCACTTGCCTTTTCGATATAGGGAACTTCAATCGAACTATTAAAAATGTCAAATTTCCTTAATGCGTTATTGTTTTCAGTTTTTAACAACTGAATAGTTGTAGTTTTTACAGTTCTATTTTTAACAAATAGAACTTGATCAATTAATTCTTTCAAATAGTAAAAACGATGTTCAGCTATAACAATAGTAAATCCTTTATTTTTTAAATCACAAAGTAAGTCAGCAAGTTTCTTAGTCGCTTTGAAGTCCAAATTTGAAGACGGTTCATCCAATATAATTAATTTAGAGTTTAGCGATAAACTACATCCAATAGAAATTTTCTGCCGTTCACCACTTGATAGCGAAAAAATGTTTTTATCTAATATATTTGAAAGATCTAATAATTCAGCTAATTCATTGATTCTTTTATCCATATGCTCTTTTGTAAATCCAAAGTTTTCCATCGAAAATACTAACTCACTCGTTGTATTTGTTGTAAAGAATTGTCCTCTAGGATCTTGACTTACGTAGCCAATATTTTTTGATATACTTTCTTGTGTTAAGGATTTTAGCGAGTTATTTTCAAATAAAATTTCCCCAACCAATTTTCCGTCATAAAGTCTTGGAATAAGTCCATTCATTAACTTTAATAGTGTGGATTTCCCACTCCCAGAAGAACCAGTAATCAATGTAAGACTGCCTTTTTTTATTGAAAAATTAAGGTCAACAAGCGCTTGTTCCTTAACATCCTTATATGAAAAAGAAACATTGTTAAATTCAAACAATTCTTTCACCTCAAATCAAAATACTTAAGAAAAAAATAGTAACGGAAAACAGGATGATATAGTCTAATAAGCTCATGTTTGTTTTATAGTAAGAACTTCTTTTCACAGGAGATTCTATCCCCTTTGTTATTGCATTAGCGGTCATTTCTTCAGCAATCATAGTTGCACGTATAAGAACGGGAACTAACAGAAATTCCAAATATTGCAGAGGCTGAAAAAAAGACAAGCGAATGTTTCTCATTTTTAAAGATTCTTTAATCATTCTTATTTCAGAACGATAAGTCGGAAAGAATCTGATCACTACTGTAATACTTAACATTATTTTTTTCGGTAAATGTATTTTTTCTAAAGAGGATAATAATTCATTGCTAGTATAGACACTAACCAACAACCATGAAATCATTACGACCGGCAACATTCGAAATACAATATATAAGGATGTCCCAAAAAAAATAGTAAAAAACTCTATCTTGATAGCATCAATAATTTTCATTGCTAAAAACAGAACTGAATAAATCAAGATGAAATAAATACATGTCTTTATTTTACGAAACATCAATACTAAAACTGTAGCAATAATGAAACACCCCACTTGAAATATATTTCCCTTTCCTAAAAAAATAATGACCGGGAAAAAAATATTTAAAGTAATTAAGGTTAACGGATTGATTTTTGACACTCTTTCACCTCCAAAAAATAAGATCGCACTGTTATCTTAAGCTGATAAAAATGTACCGTTATTCAGATAACAGTGCGATCTTATCAAAAAGCATAACTGAGAACAATTCTCAATGCAAGCTTTTTTTTAATTAACTCAGTAATTCAATCCACCCAGGAACAGAAAATCGATACAATCTTCTGGTTAATAGCATAGTCTTTTCTTTTGAATAGCTATGCTTCAATATATCATAGAATGTAGCGTAGAATGAGTAAATGTAGAAGTGGATTTCTTCTTCATTAAAGACTAAATTTTGATTGATCATTCCGATAGTCTTTAACTTATCTAGACAACAGACTGTCTTTTTTGTCACAAATGATGTAATTTTTTCAACAATATCTTGATATTTGGTTCCAGCTGATTGGAATAAAACCAAATCGAATATACGTTTATTCTCAAAAATATAATTAATAAATGGATCTAATTCATTGAAGTTCTCTCTCCAACTTTTCTCTATATCTATATTTTCTAAGTTTAAGAGGTATTTGGTAAACTCTTCATTATACATGTTAATAAGCGCATTAATATGCGGCTGAATAATTTCTTCAAATAACGCTTCCTTAGAAGTAAAATGTTTATAAAAAGCACCCGTAGTTACGCCTGCGGTCAAGCACAGTTGCCTTATCTTAGTTTGCTGAAATCCTTCTTTTTCAAAATGGCTTAGTCCACTTTCTATTAATTTTTGGTGAGTTGTAATATAATCTCTGGTTTCTATGGGTACTTCCTCCTAATAAGATGAATTAACTATATTATATTACACAGGACTTGAAGTTTCAATCGTTCGTCTATTACTGAACTCATTCCTTAGAGCTAAACTAATGAGAAAGAGCAAAATAACTGATACAAAAAGCAATCCTACAAGAATTAATAGACTCATCTAAATCATTCACCTTTTCTAAAATAATCCGAGAAAGATTTAAAAAAATTATATCCAGTTATTAGGATAAGTCCTATCATAATCACTCCAATAGCCATTTTCTTATCCTCCCTAAAAATAAAGTCTTTTACTTAAAACCTTTTTTTGTAATCGTCAATAAATTTTTTCCCTTTATCAGTTAATTGAAATCCTATATCTAAATAGTCCTCATATCTAAGTTTAGCCAGCATCTCACTTACAGATGCTGGACTAACACTTAGAACTTTTGCTAAATCATTATTTTTTAATTTCTTTTTTCTTTTTGATAATTCCTGAATTGCTAGTAAATAAATTAGTATAGTAGTTGTTTTAATTTGTACCATACCTACCCTCCAAATTATTTCGAAAGGCCTTCAGCAATTTTATCCAGGTTCCATTTCATCATCGCATAGTAACTATCACCATCTTGTCCTTTTTCTGCAATTGAATCAGTAAAAATCGTTGAATAGATAGGAATATTGGTATCTTTTGATACTGTTTTCATTGGTCTATCGTCCACACTGCTTTCCACGAATAAGGAGGGAACTTTTGTTGTGCGTAATTTTTCAACTAAGTGTTTTATTTGATCTGGTGTTCCTTCTTCTTCAGTGTTGATTTCCCAAATGTAAGCAGAAGGCACATTATACGCTTTCGAGAAATATTTAAAGCATCCTTCACTTGTAACAATCATTTTTTTATCATTCGGAATTGAAGCAAATTTAGATTTAGCTTCTTTGTCTAGAGAATCCAATTTTTCAATATACTTATCTAGATTTTCTTTATAGAATTTTTTATTATCAGGATCTTTTTCCGCTAACTGTTTTTCAATATTTTTAGCGTAAATAATACCGTTTTCTAAATTTAACCAAGCATGGGGATCTTCCTTCCCTTTCTCACTCTGACCCTCTAAGTAAATAACATCTATGCCATCACTTGCTGCAAAATAGTCTTTGTTTTCCTCTTTGTTCGCATTTTTAACTAATTTTGTAAACCAAGCATTTCCTCCAGTTTCCAAGTTAACACCGTTATAAAAAATCAAATCTGCTTTTGAAGTTTTTTGAACATCTTCAGGCAAAGGTTCATATTCGTGGGGATCTTTCCCAATAGGTACGATACTGTGTAAATCAATTTTATCTTTTGCTATATTTTCGGTAATATCTGCTAAAATCGAATTAGTAACTACTACTTTTAATTTTTCGTTCGAAGCCACTTTATCTTTGTCTTTACTATTTATTGAACATGCCCCGAATATAAAAAGAGCAATCAAAATCCCCAGACTTCCCAGTACTGCTTCCCATTTTCTCATCATAACTTTCTCTCCTTCTTTCTTAAAAATTTTTGTTTTGGTGAGATTAGAAAACTAATTACAAATAAGAATGCCGCTGTTAAAACAATACTTGATCCTGCTGCTATATTAAAACTATAACCAATAAACAATCCAAGCAATGATGAACTTGCTCCGACTGTTGCAGAAATAAATATCATAGTTTTCAAGCTATTTGCATATAAATATGCTGTAGCTGCTGGTGTAATTAACATTGCAACAATTAATATAGTTCCCACACTTTGCATAGCTGTTACTGCTACTAAAGTTAATAGAACCATCAATAGATAATGATAAAAACTGACATTCATCCCTATTGCTTTTGCCATTAATGGATCAAAAGAAGTGATTAATAATTCTTTAAAAAATAGAACTACTATAACCAACACTAAAACCGAAACGCCAATTGTAATCCACTTATCAATATCTTGTACAGCTAAAATATTTCCAAATAAAATATGAAATAAATCCGTTGAGCTATTTGCAACTCCTATAAGGATAACTCCTAGTGCTAAAAAAGAACTGAAAGTAATACCAATTGCTGTATCTCCTTTTATTACACTATTGCTTTTTATAAAAGTAATAATGATAGAAGCTAATAGACCAAATACAATCGCACCAATAAAAAAATTAATACCTAAAATATAAGAAATTGCTACTCCTGGCAAAACAGCATGAGAAATAGCATCACCCATAAGAGACATTCCTCTTAAAATAATAAAACAACCTACTGTTCCAGAAACAATCCCTATAACTACAGATGTAATTAGAGCATTCTGTAAAAAGTGAAAGTCATACAGACCATTAATAAAATTTTGAAGCATATTATTCCCCCTCTCCAATAAATATAGTATCTCCATAGGCTTTTTTTAAATTCTCTTCATTAAATACAGATTCTACACTTCCGTGAGCAATTAGATTTCGATTCAAAAGAATAATATTATCAAAATACTTCTTTACCTTGCTTAAATCATGATGCACAATTAGCACTGTTTTTCCCTGATGTTTCAATTCTTTTAACGTATCCATAATTATTCGTTCACTAACTAAGTCTATCCCTACAAATGGTTCATCTAAAAATATGAAATCCGCATTTTGAGCAAGACATCTTGCTAAAAGTACACGTTGAAATTGTCCTCCAGATAATTCTCCTATTTGATGATTAGAATATTTTCCCATATCGACCTTTTCCAAAGCCTTTGAAACTCTTTGCCATTCTGCATTTTTAATTCTTTGAAAAACTTTCATTCCGGCATATGTTCCCATAGATACACATTCTTTTACTTTTATTGGAAAAGTAAAATCAATATCAGCTTTTTGTTCTACATATGCAATCTTTACCAGTTTTTTATTGATGTCTTCATTATTAATGGAGACATCTCCCTGATGAGGTATAATATTTAACATTGCTTTAAGCAATGTAGATTTTCCAGCACCATTTGGACCAATAATACCTGTTAAAGCACCTTCTTGTATTTTTAAAGAAATCTCGTTCAATGCTAAAAAATCGTTATAACAAACAGTAAGCTTTTTCACTTCTAACATAACTTTCTCCTTCTAAATGATAATGATTATCATGATTACATGGTATACAAAAAAAATATTTTAGTCAAGCCTAAATTTTAAAATTTGGATTTTTTCTGTTGTTGAAGATTAGGATGATAAAATTATTTGAAAACTACTTGTATAGCAAGTAGTTTTCAAAACGCGAATTGTAAAATTAAGTTAGAAAAATAAAAAGGCATTTATGGTACACTCAAA
>OAUY01000553.1_pt1 | contig 10086 bp, 7 predicted proteins | sample 1476321 | NCBI WGS metagenome assembly OAUY01 (sample SAMEA2580067, study PRJEB22360) | human gut metagenome | biome: human gut; feature: human-associated habitat; material: faeces | place: Denmark | collected 2008/2010
TATATAGACATACAATGAAAATAGCATTAATTGGATACGGAAAGATGGGTAAGGAAATCGAAAAGATTGCCATTGCCCGCGGACATGAGATTGTGAGTATTATAGATATTAATAATCAGGAAGATTTTAACTCCGAAGCTTTCAAATCGGCGGATGTGGCTATTGAGTTCACTAATCCTACAGTGGCATACGATAATTATATGAAGACTTTTGCAGCAGGGGTGAAGTTGGTATCGGGCAGTACCGGATGGATGGATCGCCACGGTGAAGAGGTGAAAAGGCTTTGTACCGAGGGAGGAAAGACTTTGTTCTGGTCGTCCAATTTTAGTCTGGGAGTAGCTATTTTCTCGGCTGTCAACAAGTATTTGGCTAAAATTATGAACAACTTCCCGGCTTATGATGTCTCTATGGTGGAAACGCACCACATTCATAAGGTGGATGCACCGAGCGGAACAGCGATTACTCTTGCAGAAGGTATTTTGGAGAATATCGACCGCAAGGATAAATGGGTGAAGGGAACTTTGGTGGCACCGGATGGCAGCGTGTCGGGCAATACGGTTTATGCTCCTGATGAGCTTCCCGTCAGCTCTGTTCGCGAAGGTGAAGTGCCGGGTATTCATACTATTCGTTATGATTCGGAGGCAGACAGTATTTCGATTACCCATGATGCAAAGAATCGTAAAGGATTTGCTTTGGGTGCAGTTTTGGCTGCCGAATATACGGCTCAGCACGAAGGATTTTTAGGCATGAATGATTTATTTCAATTTTAGAATATGATAAAAGCAACACGTGCACAATGGATTAAGTTTGTCATTGTATTGGTACTTTGGCTGGTGTTTCTCGTTTGGCTGAAAAGCTGGCTGGGACTGGTGGTAGTGCCGTTTATCTTCGATGCATATATTACGAAGAAGATTCCTTGGACCTGGTGGAGAAAGTCAAAGAACCCCACTGTGGTGACCGTGATGGGGTGGGTAGATGCTATCGTTTTTGCTTTGGTGGCAGTTTACTTCGTGAATTTGTATTTCTTCCAGAATTATGTGATTCCTTCTTCTTCACTGGAAAAGTCATTACTGGTGGGTGATTATCTGTTTGTCAGCAAGTTGAGTTATGGTCCCCGCGTACCGCAGACTCCGTTGCACATGCCGCTGGCACAGCATACATTGCCTGTTTTCAATTGCAAGTCTTATTTGGAATTTCCTCAATGGGACTATAAGCGTGTAAAAGGTCTGGGGGATGTGCAGTTGAATGATATTGTGGTGTTTAATTTCCCTGCCGGAGATACGGTGATGGCAAATGTGCCCAATGATGATATTTATCGTGTGAGCTATCAGGCCGGTAAAGAACTGACTAAACCGGTGGATATGACCGGAATGACTCCCGAACAGCAGCGGATGGTGTTTGATTATTATTATCAGGCAGGCCGTAAATATATCGATGAGAATGCCGGTACTTATGGCGAAGTGATTGCCCGCCCCGTAGACCGTCGCGAGAACTATGTAAAGCGGTGTGTGGGACTTCCCGGACAAACGCTTGAAATAAAAGACCGTGTTGTCTATCTGGATGGGAAGGCAAATAAAGAACCTGATAACGTGCAATATCGCTATCTGGTGAAGGTGCATAAAGCCATACCGGATGATTTGGCACACGAGCTGGGTATCAGCCACGAGGATTTGGCTTATTATTATCCGGAGGCTTCGGCTTATAATATTCCTTTGACAGAGAAGGCAAAAGCCGGTTTATTGGCACGTAAGGATATAGTGGCCGGTATCGAGAATGTTCCGGGTGATGATGCGGGAGGCCTGTATCCGCTGAATAAACTGACCGGTTGGACTACCGATAATTATGGTCCTTTGTGGATTCCGAAGAAGGGTGAGACAATCCGACTGACATTGGATAATCTGCCGGTTTATGAACGTCCCATCCATGCATACGAGGGCAATGACCTGAAAGTGAAAGATGGAAAGATTTACATCAACGGAAAGGAAACAAACGAATATACATTCAAGATGAACTATTACTGGATGATGGGTGATAATCGTCATAACTCCGCCGATTCCCGTTTCTGGGGATTTGTGCCCGAGGATCATGTGGTGGGAAAACCTATCTTTATCTGGTTGTCTCTTGACCCCGACCGCGGTTGGCTGGACGGCAAGATACGCTGGAACAGATTGTTCTCTTTTGTAGATAATATTAAATAGTGCACATTCCCCGTGTCTCAATATGGATAAAGGCAATGCTTACGGCAGTCGTTTTGGTGCTGCTGATAAAGACATTCGCTTTCACCTCCTGCACCATTCCTTCTACCGGCATGGAAAACAGCCTCCATCAGGGCGAGAGGGTTTTGGTGAATAAATGGAGTTACGGGTTTCGTGTGCCTTTTTCCACTTGGCGATGGTTGGAAAAACCGGTCGGGAAAGGGGATATCGTGTTATTCAATAATCCCAGCCCGCGCTCTTTGCAGACAATGGTTGGTAACCGCGAGTTGTTTATCAGCCGTTGTGTCGGTATTCCGGGAGATACATTAATGTTGAATGAGGAGTTATTGCTGACGGACGAGCATGTGCTCAGCCCCGACAGCAAGTCTCTTTATGTATATCCGCATACGGCAGAAGATACTGTGTTGCTGGCTATGCAGCAATTGGGTATTACAGGAAATCAGCTGGTAGGGTATATGGATGAAAGGTATATCCGCAGTTTCAGTCACTATGAGTATTATTTGCTTGAGCAGAAGCTGGCAGGAAAAGTGAGTCTGCTTCCCTTGTATCAGAAGGAGGTGAGCAAGAGTCATCCGTTTGTGATTCCGGCCAAAGGCAGATCGGTAAAGGTATATCCGTGGAATGTGACTTTGCTGTGTAATACTATCATGCGGCATGAGGGAAAGCGGGCTTCTGTCAAAGGAGATACTCTGCTGGTGGAGGACAAGCCGGTTTCGGCTTATACATTCGAGAAGAATTATTATTGGATGGCATCCAATAATCCGATAAATCTATGTGACTCGCGTCTTTTCGGGCTGGTACCCGATGATCATTTGATAGGCAAGGCCTGGCGCATCTGGTTTTCCTCACGGAAAGGACGCTTTTTTGAACGAGTACAATAATGGAGAAAATAATATATGTAGGCTCTGCCTATTTAGCTCCGGTAGAATATTATACCAAATTGTTTGCATACGATAAGGTGTATGTGGAGCGTTATGACAACTATGTGAAACAGACTTACCGTAATCGTTGTGTGATTGCAGCAGCCGATGGTCCGTTGGCATTGACTATTCCTACTGAAAAGAGTGACAGTAATAAATGTCTGATGAAAGATGTCCGTATCTCTGATCACGGTAATTGGCGGCATATACATTGGCATGCTTTGGTAGCCGCTTATAAGCATAGTCCTTTCTTTGATTATTATGCCGACGACTTCCGTGTGTTTTATGAGAAGAAATATCCTTTTTTATGGGATTTCAATCAGGAATTATGTAGTTTGATATGCCGTTTAATTGATATCGAACCCCAGATGGAAGGAACGGCCGGCTATCGTACCGAATTTGCTGCCGGAGAGGATGATTTTCGTGAAGTTATCCATCCTAAACGTGATTATCGTGTGGCAGATACTGCCTTTATCCCTAAGCCTTACTATCAGGTGTTTAAAGAAAAACACGGCTTTTTGCCGAATTTGAGTATAGCCGACCTTTTATTTAATATGGGGCCGGAGAGTTTACTCGTTTTGCGAGATAGTATAGAACCATTAAACTTATAATATCATGAATAATTTATTTAGTGTAAAAGATCAGGTGGTAGTTATCACCGGTGGAACAGGTGTATTAGGGAAGGCCATCGCTGCGCACTTGGCTGCTGAAGGAGCAAAGGTAGTGATTCTGGGCCGTAAGGCAGAAGTGGGCAATGCCATTGTGGAAAATATCAAAGCAAAAGGTGGGGAAGCCATGTTCCTGGTGACTAATGTGCTGGATGAGGCTGTCTTGAAACAAAATCTGGAAGATATTTTGGCTAAGTATGGCCGTGTGGATGCGCTGTTGAATGCTGCCGGAGGAAATATGCCGGGGGCAACTATTGCTCCTACAGGTACTTTCTTTGATTTGAAGGTGGATGAGTTTCAGAAAGTGCTGAACCTGAATCTGACAGGTACAGTACTGCCCACTCAGGTATTTTTGAAACCGATGGTGGAACAGAAAAAAGGTGCTATCGTAAACTTCTCATCTATGGCTGCCTTTCGTCCGACTCGTGTGTGCGGTTATGCGGCTGCCAAGGCGGGTATTTCCAATTTTACTGCATTCATGGCGCATGAGGTGGCAACAAAATTCGGTGAAGGTATTCGTGTCAATGCCATTGCTCCGGGTTTCTTCCTGACCGAACAGAACCGTGCTTTGCTGACTAACGAAGACGGAAGCTACACAGAGCGTGGAAATGATGTGATTCGCCAGACTCCGTTTAAACGCTTCGGTCGTGCGGAAGAGTTGTGTGGAACAATACAATATTTGATTAGTGAAGCTTCGTCTTTTGTAACCGGTACGGTGGCAGTAGTAGACGGCGGATTTAATATTTTTGCAATGTAATATTTGATTGGTTATGATACTATGTGAACAAACATGGCGCTGGTACGGCCCGAATGATCCTGTATCTTTATGGGACATCAAACAGACCGGTGCAACCGGTATTGTTACTGCCTTGCATCATATTCCCAATGGGGAAGTGTGGACGGTAGAGGAAATCATGAAGCGCAAAAAAATGATAGAAGAGGTGGGGCTGACTTGGAGTGTCGTTGAGAGCGTGCCCGTACACGAGTATATTAAAACTCAGACAGGAGACTATCTGAAGTATATAGAGAACTATAAACAGAGTTTACGTAATCTGGCAGAATGCGGCATTATGGTTGTTACTTATAATTTCATGCCGGTACTCGACTGGACACGCACCGATCTTGCTTATACTTTGCCCGACGGCTCGAAGGCTTTGCGGTTTGAACGGGCTGCGTTTGTGGCTTTTGATTTGTTTATTTTGAAGCGTCCCGGTGCAGAGAAAGAATATTCGGCAGAGGAAAGGGAAAAGGCTAAGGCTCGTTTTGCCCAAATGGATGCGGAAGAAATCCATCGTTTAACCCGGAATATGATTGCCGGTTTGCCGGGATCTGAAGAGAGCTTTACATTGGAGCAGTTCCAGCAAGAGTTAGACCGCTATAAAGATATTGATGCGGAAAAGCTTCGCAAGAACCTTATTTTCTTTCTGAAAGAAATTTGTCCGGTGGCAGATGAGGTCGGAGTGAAATTGGTTATCCACCCGGATGATCCGCCACAGCCGATTCTTGGCTTGCCTCGTATCATGAGCACGGAAGAGGATTTTGAGAAGTTGGTTGAAGCAGTTCCTAATCCGTCTAACGGTCTGTGTCTGTGTACGGGCTCATTGGGTGTGTCTGCACGCAATGATTTGGCAGGAATGATGACACGTTGGGGTGACCGTATCAACTTTGTGCATTTCCGCAGTACTCAGCGTGACGCGGAAGGAAATTTCTATGAGGCCAACCACTTGGAGGGTGATGTGGATATGTATCATGTGATGAAAAACCTGTTGTTATTGCAACAGCGACGTGGTGTGTCTATTCCGATGCGCCCGGATCATGGTCATCAGATGATAGATGATTTAAAGAAAAAGACTAATCCGGGATATTCCTGCCTGGGTCGTATGCGCGGTCTTTCCGAGCTTCGCGGACTGGAAAAGGGGATTGCCATGAGTATGGAAGAGGGCAAATAAACGGTCTGTTTTCAGGTATTAAAAACGCGGACGTATGCATGGAATTATACATACGTCCGCGTAGGCTTATACATACGTTCGTGTAAGCCTGCACGTACGTCCGCGTGAGCTCACACGTACGTACGTGTGGAATGAGGGTTTAACGGAGGGTTTTTAACTCTCCGTTTTCCATTGCAATCTTGTAAGTTTTGCCTTTTGAGGTCTTGAAGGTGAGCGTCTTGTCGCCGTATCTCACATGGCAGGGAGCACCTGCTTTAGACAGGATAGTGGCTTCTTTCAGGCTACCGTTTTCCCATGTTATGTCGACTTCAAAATTACCTTTTGCACATAATCCTTCTACAGCACCGTTTTTCCAAGCATCGGGAAGTGCGGGCAATAACTGAATGAATCCCATGTGGCTCTGCAGCAACATTTCGGTAATGCCTGCCGTGCCTCCAAAGTTTCCATCAATTTGGAAGGGTGGGTGAGTGTCCCATAAGTTATTCATTGTTCCGTTTTTCAGTAAGTTGCCGAAGAGCTTGTATGCATGGTTCCCGTCTTGCAGACGTGCCCATTGGTTTAATTTCCATCCCATGCTCCAACCGGTCGCGCCGTCACCTCTGTGTTCCAATACTACTTTGGCGGCTTGTGCCAATTCGGGAGTCGTGACAGGAGAGACTGTATGCCCCGGATGCAGGCCGAACAGATGGTTTACATGGCGGTGTTCGTCTTTGGGGTCATCAATATCTACCGACCACTCCATGAGTTGACCGTAACGACCCACTTGATAGGGAACCAGATTGTCCAATACGTGTTGCCACTGTTTACGTTCTTTAGCGTCTACTCCCAATACTTTGCTGGCATCGATGGCATCCAGCAGAATTTCGCGAATGACGGCATGTACGAAGGTGGCTCCCTGATCTACCGGTCCGTGTTCGGGAGAGGTGGATGGGGCGGCTGTGTAAGTGCCGTCAGGGCGATGCCACAGGTAGTCTACGGCAAAGTTGGCACTGCTTTTAATCAGGTCATACCCTGTTTCTTTCAGGAATTTTTTGTCGCGTGTGTAGTCATAGTAATCCCATATGTGAGTAGCTAGCCATGGTCCTGCCATGGGATTGAAATTCCATGACATATCTTCGTCTGTCAGCGGAGAAGTAAATCCGAAGATATTGCCGGAGATGGATGCTGTCCAGCCACGTGCACCGAAGTATGCCCGGGCTGTTTTTTCTCCCGGTTTTACCAATGTGCGAATAAAATCGATTAATGGCCATGCACATTCGCCTAGATTAGTGGAACAAACAGGCCAATAGTTCATCTGGATATTGATATTGTTATGGTAATCCACGTGCCATGGACCGTCCACACCATTGGCCCACATACCCTGAAGGTTGGCGGGAAGGTTGCCGGGACGGGAACTGGCTATCAGCAGGTAACGGCCGAACTGATAATAAATTTCTTCCAGTTTATAGTCGGGATTGCCTTTACGGTAACGGGCCAGACGTTGGTAGGTGGGCAGATCGGTAACTGCCGGATACTGTAACGTCATGGGGGCATGAGGGTTTAGTGTCAGTTTTACCCGGTTAAACAGGTTAGTATAGTCAGCCTTGTGGCGTTCGCACAACTCATTATAGCTTTTGCCGGCGGCAGTATTCATCATGGCAAGAGTGGTCTGTTCCGGGTCTGCACCTACGTATGTTTTCGGGTCTTTAAAGTCCGGGTCAAAGTTCAATTTGTAGTCGGTGTCAGCTGTTAAGAGAAAAATGACTTCATCTGCTCCTTGTGCAATGAGTTTCCCGTCAGTGGCAGTCAGGTTTCCTCCTTTATGGATGGCACGGATGCGAAGGGCAAACTTCATTTGATTGTTTTTCAAACGTCCGGTATAAAGCAGGCTGTTATTTCCGTCCGCTTTTATGGTGCCTGTTGCTTCGGGGTTTGCTCCGTAACTGAATACAAGATTCTGCATACCCGGTTTGTCGGCTGTAAACTTAATAACCATAACACTGTCGGGGTAGGATGCAAAATATTTACGCTCATAGTTTACACCGTCTTTACGGAAGCTTACAACAGCGAGAGCGGAATCCAGAGAGAGGGCGCGTTTGTAGTTTGTCATGCCTATCTCGCTCAGTCCTGTTTCAATGTATGCTTCTCCCAAACTGGTGTAAGAACCGAAACGGAACGGAGTTTCGCGGCTGGGTTCGTAATCTGCCAGTCCGTTGAAATTGCGGCGGGTAAGCTCTTCTGCTTTTTTTTGATTCCCTTCAACAAATGCTTGTCGTATTTCAGGCAATAGGTGAGCTGATTCCTTGTTGACATTCCAATAATAGTCAGCTCCTTTCTCTGTGTTCGGACCACCGCGCCATAGAGTCTTTTCATTCAGTGTAATACGCTCGGCAGCTACCGAGCCCAATATATTTCCTCCCAGACTTCCGTTTCCGATTGGCAAAGAGTTACTTTCCCATGATTTGTCGGCAGTCGGGGCATACCAAGAAGCACGTCCGTCCAGATTATTGGGCTTGTCAAACCAAATGCTCAGCCCTTTTGTGTAATCAATACTTTGTGCATGCATAGAGGCAGCCAGTAAAGTACTGATAAGGCATAAATGAAGCTTTTTCATGTCATTATGATATTAGTTAGGTTTTATTTTGCAAAGATACGATTTTCTATGAGTATACAAGTGTAGAAAGGTATTCTTCGGTAAACATTTCATTGGCTATTTCCAGTAATTGCTCTGCAGTCAGGGCTTCTATACGTTTAAAGACTTCTCCCGGACCTTCAAATTTGCCGTAATGCAGAAATGCTTTTCCCATATCGAGTGCATTGTTTTCAAAGTTGTCACTTGCCACACCGATTTGTCCGATAATCTGTTTCTTGGCGGCAGTCAGTTGGGCACCGGTCAGTTTATTGTCACGTAGCTTTTTCAGTTCTTTGTGTACCAGTCGGATGCAATGGTCCACGTCTTCTGTGTCAGTTCCGAAATAGATGCAGAATACACCCGTATCGGTATAAGAAGTCAGGTTGGCCTCTACATTATATACCAGTCCGCGGCGTTCACGGAGTGCCAGGTTCAGGCGGCTGTTCATACCGGGTCCTCCCAATATATTATTGAGCAGATAGAGTCCGGTTCGTTTTTCATCGTATGCATGATATCCCCGGCTGCCTATCATGACATGTGCCTGGTGGGTGTCTTTGTTGATGGTCAGTGTCTGTGGAATATAGGTAAAGGGAGCGATACGCTGACGGTTTGTTTCGCTCAGCGATATATCGCTTACAGCTTTTTCTACTGTCCGGATTACCTTCTTGAAATCGATATTGCCTTGCACAAAAAAGACCATGTTGGTTGTTTTGTAGAAGCGTGCTGTAAACTCCAACGCATTTCGGCTGGTAAATTGTCTCAAGAGTTCCGGTTTTCCCAGAATATTTCTTCCTAAGGGGTGATTGGGGAATATCAGTTCTTCAAAGTCATCAAAGATAAGTTCGGAAGGACTATCTTCATAACTTTGGATTTCATCGATAATCACTTCTACTTCCTTGTCTATCTCATGTTGGGGGAAAGTACTGTGGAACACAATATCTGCCAGCAGTTCTACTGCACGCGGAAAGTGTTCTGCCAGAAAAGCGCTGTAAATTACTGTTTCTTCTTTATTGGTATAGGCATTGAGGTCTCCGCCCACATTTTCCATACGGTTCAGTATATGCCAGGCGTGTCTTTTCTCTGTACCTTTAAAGATAAGGTGTTCTACAAAATGCGCCATTCCTTGCTCTTGTTCATATTCATCACGTGTTCCGGCATCTACCGCAAAACCGCAATAGGCTACTTTAGAGAGGTTGGGTGCATGAATAATACGCAGCCCGTTTGACAAAGTGAAAGTATTATAGGACATTGTTTTTTAGTTCAATTCTGTTTCGGTGGACAAAAATACAACAAAAGTTATTGTTGTTCTTCAAAAAATGCAGATATTTGTATTCAATAACAGAATTCAAGAGAATGGATAAGATTGCTATTTTTTGTTCTGCGTCTGATAATATAGACCCTGTTTACTTCGATAAAGCGCGTGAACTGGGAACTTGGATGGGACAAAACGGAAAGACCTTGATATATGGCGGAGCCAATATCGGCTTGATGGAATGTGTTGCCCGTGCTGCCAAAGAAAACGGAAGTATGGTGATGGGCGTGGTTCCTACCAAACTGGAAGAACGCGGAAGGGTGAGCGATTTGTTGGATGTTACCTTTCGTACAGACAATCTGAGCGACCGCAAAGATGTTATGTTGCACGAAGCGGATGTAGTGGTGGCACTGCCGGGCGGAGTGGGTACTTTGGACGAAATATTTCATGTGATGGCTGCAGCCACATTG
>OAUY01000560.1_pt1 | contig 9936 bp, 17 predicted proteins | sample 1476321 | NCBI WGS metagenome assembly OAUY01 (sample SAMEA2580067, study PRJEB22360) | human gut metagenome | biome: human gut; feature: human-associated habitat; material: faeces | place: Denmark | collected 2008/2010
TACACTCTTTTCCTTCTGCTCCAAATGTTCCTGGTAATAATAAACTTGCTGTATTAATGTTAAATTTCATAAGTTTACTCTCCTCTTTCTTTTGTTTTCTATTAATTTTATTTTCTATTCCGTTAGCCTTTCGCCAATTTTGAAAGGTTGTTGTGCCTAGTCCTAAAGCTTTCTTAATATCTCCTACTTGATAACCTAAATCTAAGAAATGTTGGTACTTCTCTTTTGTTAATTTATCAGGATCTAAACTGGGTAATGGTCGCTTATCCGCTATAAGATCTGACTCTAATTGCTTAGAGAGCCTCTGGACTTCTTTCACGATTTCTGGATTCTTCATCCAAGATTCGTTTTCACCCGTCAGAAAAAGAATTTTTTGTCGTATTAATCGCTTCTTCTCTCTGAGTAAATTCTTTCCCATTGCTCCCCCTCCAAACTCATAATTTTAAAATTCATAATGAATAACCCATTGAACCAAAAGATACGATTTGCTATTACAATTTGCTACTCTAAAATGGCATAGTCATAACAGCGACCCAATCTATCTTGCTCACCATTCTCCAAACATTTTCGCAAAGTTTCATTTCCGATTCGACACGCTGAAATTACATCAGCTCTTGTGTTAAATACTTCTGAAGATCCATCTTTGTATATAACAATTAATGGTTTAGCATTGTCTGAAAAATCACCTGAGAATATTTCTCGCCCAATTTCGCACGCCTTTCTCCATGCAAACAAGTCGCCATTATCCTCTGCAATTCTCAGGTAATCAAGTAACGGACCTCTTAAATGTTTTTGTTTAGGTAATACAATACTCATTTCCACTCCTCCTAAATCTGTTCTTACCAGTAGTTTTGCTCTAACTTTTCTAAATAATGTGAATAATATCCATGCTGTCGAACCTCAAACTCTTTTAAGTAATCTAATGGAATACTCTTACGTCCCAAGTTTTTTTGCATATTTAAATAATCATCAACATCCACTAAAAATACTTGATGACTTTTGTTGAATTGAATTAATAAAAATGCTGTTCCACCGCTTAATTTAAAATCCTTTAAAAAATTTTTTTGGTGATCTTTTAACATTGGTTTATTTCCAACATAAAATGGAAATGCGGTTTTATTTTCAGTAGATTTGCAATCAAAGGCGATTGGACGACCCTTCAAATGTCCGATAAAATCGCATCCTGTCTTGTTAGTTGGAATCACTACAGGTTTTCCACCAACCCTTATAGTTTTAGTTCCATTAGGTATTTTTGTCACTGTGCCTTTACGATTTCGGCAATACCATTCATTCGTTCGCTCGATCATATCTTCAAATTGACTCCACGCTTTCACTTAATCAATCCTTCCTCTCTCAAAAATTGTTCTGGTGAATCGTAAGCATCTTTATTTACATATTTTATTTTTTTTACATCGCCATCTTTTAGTCCAGCTGCTTCAATTTTTTTGACAATTTCATCAGCGACAAACTGAGCAGTAGCTAATTTCTCGCTGTCGCCGTTCAGAGCATCATGCATGAAAGAATGAATATCTTCCTTGATACCGTGAAAGTCTAAATAGTCTATTAGCGCTGCTTGAAATAGCTCTTCTTTGACTTGATCAAATGTCAGATCACCAACAGTGAATTGCTTTAGCTGCATCTTTCCATTTTTCATTTTGTGACGAATGTCTTTTATTTGTTTTGTAGAAAACCCCATAATTTCAACTCCTTTTTAACTGTCTTCTGGATTTAACCAGTTGTGCATTGTCACTTTTGGTAACTGTTCTCTAGGTATCTCATCTAATTCATCTTTCTTTTTAAATTCACTAATATTTTTTATAGCTTGATTTTTAGTTTTTATTCCTTTGCGCTCCCAACTTAGTAATATGCGGTCCATATACTTTAGACTGAATGCCTGATTAAGAACTGCCTCTTTAAGGGCTAGTTGAATAAGGTCATCTGGATAACTATCTTCTGTTTGCCACTGTTTAATCATTTCCATTTCGATAGGCGAAAGTGGTCTCCCAAAATTTTGTTCGACAGCAGCGTATATATTTAATTTATTTTTATCTGTTTCTGGTGAAAAAGAATTATTTGTGTTTATATTTTGTTTATGTTTAATTAATGTGCCACTGTTCGTTGACTGCGTTGTACTCTTTAGTGTCACTTTATCGTTACTCTGTTGTGTACTCTCTTGCGCACTATTTAACGTATAAAGTACGCATACCTTGTAAGAAGTAGCTTTTCGACCATTACTTTTAAAATCAATCAAGCCTAGTTGCTTTAACGCGTTTCTATTTTTATTAATTCCTGAGCGTGACAAACCTGACAAAGATTCTAATGTTGCATTAGCTGCTGTAAACCATGTAGCCCATCCTGCTTTGTTGTTTATGGACATTAATGCACGCCATAAAGCAATCTGACCTGATGAAAGCTTTTGTTTATAAAGCAAATAATCGTCAAACGCAAGAATCTGTTGTAAATAATTCAATGTCACACCTCCACTCTCTATGCAATAATTATTTTTTTATTGGTTATTTTTTCTATTTCTTCTTTAAATTTTTCTGGATCACTATTCTTGTCGCTTAAATGGATGAGGTATATTTCTTCTGTTTTTGTTAAATCAGTTGACTGAAAAAACTTTTTGCAGGCATCTATGCTCATATGCGTTCTTAAAATTCGATCTTGAACACTTTTTGGCAGTTTGCTCTGTCTTACTAACTTGATATCATGATTACACTCAACGAGCCAATGAGTGACGTCTTTAAACGTTTTAGGTAAATAGTTAGTATCTGTAGCAAATACTATTTTCTTTCCACTAGGTGAAAGAATAAGAAAGCCCAGTGGTTCTCTCGCCCGTGCCTTTTTGTCATCGTGAATAGTGGCAAAAGGTTTAACTAACCAATCACCAATTTTCTGTTGCTGGTTAGCTTTTAAAATATGTGACCGTCTATTTATACCTAATCCTTCTAAAGTTCCTCGTGAGGCCCACACATCAAATCTTCCAGCGAGTAAAATATCATTGATATACTTTGAGTGGTCACCATGTTCATGTGTTACAAGTAAACCTTGAATATTTGAAAAATTAATACCTTGTTTCATAATATCTTTAGGCTTTAATCCTGCTTCTAACATTAAGGATGAGTTTCCATCTGCAAGTAAATAATTATTACCTGCAGATGAAGATCCTTGTATATTAATTTCAATCATTAAAAGCCACGTCCATCTGTTTCGCTAGCAATATTTGTGGTTAATTCATCAAAAAAAGCTGTCTGGGTTGGTTCGTTTTCTGTTTCTTGATTCGTTGTTGCTTTTTGAATCGGCTCTTCTGGTTCGATGATAGTCTCATCTGCTGCAGTTTCTTTATCGCGTTTTACTGCTTCTTGTTTGACTTCTGTTGGTTCTCCATCAAAATCGAACACTTCTTGTGCTGTTTGCTCAGTAACATCTTTTCTAACTGATTTAACTACTTCGTCGTCTTGCGACTGATATTGCATAGCGACATACGCATTCTCGAAGTTTTTAGGAATTTTCTTAACAATGTTGTTTCTCATTTTACGAACAATCATGGATTCTCTACTTTGTGGAGATTTCCATGCGGGACTAATATATGATTGATATTCTTGACTGTCTAAAATGTCATCTAAAGCCATTGTTTTCAAATTGTTCATGATTTCTTGCTTTTTATTATCAATTTCCTGCTTTTGCTGATAACTTGCGTCTTTTTTCTTTTTTGCTATACCAAAAGTTTCATTCATAAGGTTCTGGTTTATATGAGCAATTAAATTTTTAACAACATCCTCTCGTTCTGCAATGTGATACTCGATTGTACCGTCAGACATTTCAATAGGATAAACAACTCTAACTACTTTTCCTTTACCAGTTGGCCCCCATTCTGGATCTGTCACTGACAATCCTTTATAACCTGGGTACGAAAAATGGTCTTCTTCTCTCACTTCCCAATGACGATGAACATGTTTTACGTTCCGTCCAAATTTTGAAAGGATAGCATCGTTTCCATCTCCTTCAATACCCATTTCAATTACTTTCACCCAATTATCTGATTGACCAAACTGTTTCCTATTAACATTTCTAGTCTGAAAATAGACTTCACGAGGAATAGCTGAAGCATTGACTTGTAATGCTGCAATTGTCATTAATGTTTCTGTCATATTTGTTGAATCTACATCATTAATTGACAAGTTTGAGTTTGTTAGCATTGTATTAATTCCTTGTATAGCGCTGATTACGCATTGCTTTTGATATTCAGTCATATTTATTCCATTACTCAATAGCTGTGATTCTACTTGTGGTAAAAACGTATCGTTGATTTTAGTTAATCTATTCTCGAAAATTTTATTTTTTGCAATTTCATTGGTCATCAATATCTATTCCTTTCTCTGTCAAAGCAGCCATCCATACTTTTTTAATTTCGTCGGGACAATGACTCATAGCATCTTTCCAAGTTGGCCATCTTCTGTTTTTGTCATAGAATTTATATTGATATGTTAAACTTTGCTGATTATGTGGTTGCTCTTCATCATGCTTAACTGCACAAATTTCGCAGGTTCCTTCCGGAACGTTTCCGATCATCATAAACCCAGTTCCGTCTTTTAGAAATCCCATCTATTTTGCACCTGCCTTTTCAATTGAATGCTGTTCAATTCTAATTTTTTTATCTTTTTCGCTTACATACATCGCAATGACTTGTGTATCTACTTGAACAGAGTCTCTATTGTGATTAGTCAAACCTTCAGCGTTATCGATAAAAATTGGAACGATATAGCCTTCCTGTTTCATTAGAGTGTTGGAGACATCTAATCCAGCTTGCATACGGCTACCGTTATTTAGAGAACTGAACGGTACTCCGTCAATCATCGGTTCACATACTGCTTCATTGAGTCCTCCATCTTCAAAGAAATCGAACAATTTCCATTTAACAACTGAGAAATGACTATTTATAATTTCTTGCAGCATGTTCTGTTTTGTTATAAAGAATTCTTCAAATAGTACTAATTTTTGTAATACTTCACCTTTCTTATGAGATAATTGGCGCTCTTGTTCATTGAAATCTTCAATAATCGATAACTGTCTTTCATACTCTTTTAGCAAGGCCAATTTTTCATCAATCTTTGCGATTTCTTTATCTATTTCTGTAATCTCACTTGTTTTAGCGGAAGTTTGTTCTAGAATAGCTTCGTTACTTTGAGTAATGTATTCTTGCAATTTTTTTATTTCTTTAGTGATAGTTGAATATTTTTCAGTTGCTTCAAATGGTATTTTGTCTAATTTTAATGAGGAAATCTGCTGCTCTACATCAGCTAAGTTTTCCTTCACATCTTCCAAGTGTTTTTTAGCAATGTTATATGCTTCTGTTTTAATCAATAGTTGTTCTTTTAACTCGTTGATCTCTTTTTTTAGGGCTTCGCGATCTTTGTTATTTTGAATACCTTTTTCTCGAATTTCAGAGAGCTTGATTTGCTTATCCGCTTCAAACTGGGCTTTTATTTCTTTATTTGTTAACTCAATTTCTTCTGCACGTTTTCGCTCTTCTTCCTCATGATGTCGTTTCATGTCATCTTGATCCTTGACATCATATGGACGATTACAGTGCTGACAAATTAAAAGATTTTCATTGAATGATAATTTGGTATAAACTAGACCGCCTGTAAATTCTTCAGCTTCTACTTCATCATATTTGTCGTACAATTCTTCATGCTTTTTATTTAATGCAATCAGTTCATTATCTTTTATAGAAACCAAACGTTCTGTTACATTAAGACTTGATTCTTCATCTGCATACGTCTTCTGGGCTTTATTGAGATCAGCAAAGAGTTTTGACTTACCTTGCTCAATGCCATTAATGCGTGCATTCTGTGCATTATCATGCTTCAATTTAGCAGCAGTTAATTCTTCTTGTTTTGTATTAAGACTTGCAATTAATTCTGAAATATTACCACCATTTCTAATAGTAACGAGCTGGTTTTCGATATCATTTTTCTTTAATGTCAACTCGTTGCGAGTGGTTAATAGTTGCTCTTTGTTGATATTTTCAATATCTGGCAATGCTGCTTGAATACCTTCGATTTTTACAGGAATATTTTTCAGCGTTTCGTTGATTCGCTTTTGTTCTTGAAGCACACGCTCACGAGCTGTTTTAATGTCATCATTACCAATAATTTCTTTTAATTGGTGAATTGATGGCGATTCGTTGATAATCTCTTCATCTGTCTTGCTGCCAAAGTATTCAAAAAGCTTTTGACGTCGTTCATCTGCCACTAACTGCTCACAAAAATAAGTCACACTAGTCAGATTCTTAAATGTGTCTTGATCTAATACTTTTTCTACTTCATCGTCAAATGCTTTCTTTGTGGTGGTCTCTAATCCGTCTACGAGGTATTTTGTAAACATCTCATAAGACTTGTGTTCCGAATTTCGTTTGATGACTTCTTTGTCTCCTCGGACCTTTTCAAACTCCTTTGCCTGACCATTGATAGCTAAAACGACAGTTACTGATGTCTGTTTACCGCGAATCGGCTCGCTATTTTCATCAAGTGGTCTCCACTGGATTTTAGTTCGTTCTTTTGAATCTTTGTTGAACAAGCACCAGAGAAAAGCATCATAGATAGTTGTTTTGCCTACATCGTTATCTCCAAAAATATCAATACTTTTACCATTTGGTTCAATCATAAGGTCTGATATACCTTTAAAATTATGAATACGGATTGACTCCAAGCTAATGTTTTTCATAAAATTAATCTCCTTCAATTTCAATATTGTCTTCTAAGATTGCTCGTATAACTGTTTCTTTGCGTTTGTTACAAATTTCAGTAGCAACATCATACCAAGCACTACTATGATTTTGATTCAGCTCTGTTGTTAAATCATATCTATAACTTTTGCTAATTATTGGATCTACTAACCAATCCATACGTGCAATTAACGCTATAGCGTATAATTCTCGTTCTGCGCAATTTTCAGTTGCGTTTTTAAACCATTCTTCAAACCGTTTTGACATGGTTAATTTATCTGACTCATTATCCATTTCATTTCCTCCAGTTTTTATGTTATAATTCACGTGTATAATTTTTGTATGGGACTTAATCGTTTGTGGACGAATGAGTCCCTTTTTTTGTGTAAGCTAAATATTTTGCATTGTCGTATTTTGCATCGTCGTATTTCATGAACCAAACGACTGCTATTGGTCCAATAATTAAAAGTAGATAATTTACTGGAACGCTATTTTTAATTATCAATCCTAAAATAAATACAGCAATAAACGCTCCTGAAATTCGAGCTTCATACAAACTTTTTAGTTTTCTACGTTTCATTTATTTCCCTCCTATATTTACCCAAAGAACTCTGATAATCATTGCTACAAGTGCTATCATAGTTGCTGTAAAAAACTCTAAGCGGCTTAAGCACATAACAAATACAAACAATAGAATTCCTAGTGTAATTAACAACATTGCTTTAATAACAAATTCTTTGTTGTGCATTGAAATCCTCCTATATAAAATTTCTGTCATACCATTCTTCTAACTCATCAACTTCTATCCTTACCAAACCACCGTTACGTTTAGCAGGTAATGGATCAATTTCTCGTTTCATCCATCTTGTAACAGTAGCAGCTGAAACATTTTTTCTTTTTGCTACTTCTATTGCTTTCAAAGGTGGAATTTTCTTTGAACTATTTTTTTTAGTCTTTTTTGATCTAAAATCAATAACTTCTAAAGCCATTTGTATTCTCCTTCCTCATGTATCCTAGTTGTTCCCAATATGGAAAACGTTGCTCGCTTAAATAACGAATATCTATTGAAGCAAGATCACACAAGCTACTAAGTAGTGTGATTTCAACAATTACTTCATCTAAATATTCACTAGCATATGCAACTATTTTAGAAATATCTTGTTCAGATAAATATTCAGGATTTTTCAAAATAATTCTTTCGACGTCATGCTTCAATGCTTTTCTCTCATTAGATTCAATTTTCTGTAATCGGTCCAATGATGAAGGATCTTTTCGATAAACATCTCCATCGCAAGTTTTAAATATTCCAAAAAACTGATGAATAACTTCCATTGTGAAAGCCGAATCTCTAAAATGATCACTAAGCCTTAGAGCATTTTCAATCGTTACTGGTTTAACATTATTCTGAGAAGTCCAATCACTCAATGATTGTTGAGATGTACTGATTTCACGTGCCACATCTTTCTTCTTTTCATTTTTCTTATTAAGAACTTCGATTAACGACTTTCTTAATATTACTGACATTGACATTTACTTTTACTTCTTCCTTTCTTAATTAACCATCTTTTTATATGATGTATTTTTTTATACAATTAGATTAGATCCAATTGATAGTTCAACTTATCCTGTGCTTGTTCATACAGACGAACTAACTGGTCATCTGTTGCTAGTTCAACAATAAGCTTTACATTTGGCATGATTTCCAAAATGAAATCAATCATTTTTTGTTTTTCTGGCATATTTATTCTCCTTCTCTGTTGTTCATGTACGACATCTTTGGTAAAAAAATAGTCTCAACAGTTGTATCTAACGACTTTGCGATAGAAATCGCAATTTGTGCACTTGGATTACTATCACCTTTTTCAATTTCAGCCAAGTATGGTCTAGAAATATTGGCCATCTCTGCTAATTTCGTTTGGGTAATTCCCTTACTTATGCGAAATTCACGAACTGAATTACTCAATTTTTATCACCTCCATTTGTACGCTATATCTTACTAAAACCATTGTAAAACATGTACTACAAGTTGTCAACCATAAATTACATTTTTTTTATTTACTTTTTTGTAAGCGATAGATTACAATTATTAAGGAGGTGGAAACTATGTCATACACATTAGGAGATTATTTACGTGAATTGCGAGGGAAAGAATCTTTAAGAAGCGTTTCGGAAAGAATTAACGGACGCTTGAGTCACTCTTATATTTCTGATTTAGAAAAAGGGATTAGTAGACGTGGTACTCCTATTAAACCTACTCCTGAAGCCTTAAAAATACTATCAGAAGCTTATGATGTAAAATACGACAAATTAATGAGTTTAGCAGGTTACTTAGATAATGAAAGCGAAAAAACACAAAAACTAACAAAAAAACAAATGACCGTCGCTGCTCATATAGACGATGACGTTTCAGATACAGAAATGAATGAGATTCTCTCTTTCATTGATTATATTAAGAAACGCGATCACAATAATTAAAGTAGTAGGTGTTTTAATGGTTACTTCAGAAGAACTGATGGCTCGCTTTTCAGATTTAACGTATAAGTTTGAACCAAACATGCCAGAAAAGCAAAAAGGATTGTATATTAACAATGTTGTGTATTTAAATCCTCAGCAACATCCTACAGAATTAATCAGTACTGTTGCAGAGGAAATTGGGCATCACCTCACGTCGGTTGGTGATATAATAGATCAAGATACAAATGAAAAGAGAAAACAAGAACAAAAAGCTCGTGATATTGCAGCAACAATGGTAGTCACACCGCAAGATTTAATTGACTGTTATCACGAGCGCTTTAAATATGTTTGGGAATGTGCCGATTTCCTAGGCATTACAAAACATGCCTTAGAATGTGCTTTAACTGCTTATTCCAAAAAATTTCCCGAAGGACTTGTGTACGGCGATTACAAATTGTTTTTTAAACCTAACGGTACATTGGGAATTGTTGAATGGTTTTAATTTACAAAAATGGAGGTGTGTTATGCATACATTTATAAGTGTAATTATGAGTTTAGTATTTGTTGTTAGTATGATAAGTTGTTTAATTGCATCCATATCTAGTCTTATATGTTTTTATGTATCTAAATACAAACTTTCAAGAAAATTAAGTGTTATTTCCTTGATTAGTTTTTCATTATTTTTATTTAGCTATATTTTAACAGTAAAAACAGTTAATTTTGCATCAATAATATTTATTTTTGTTTTGTTG
>OAUY01000564.1_pt1 | contig 9832 bp, 5 predicted proteins | sample 1476321 | NCBI WGS metagenome assembly OAUY01 (sample SAMEA2580067, study PRJEB22360) | human gut metagenome | biome: human gut; feature: human-associated habitat; material: faeces | place: Denmark | collected 2008/2010
AACTGTTAGAATTACAGGACCAACAAGGGTGTTGCACTTCTAAATAGACATCGGGAACTTCAGAGACCACAAACGACGCACAAAGTCATGAGCCATTCGAATTGCGCTGGCCCAATCGCTACGAATCATATTTGCCGTAGCCCTTAAGTGAATCCCACTGCATCGAGATATCGCGCCCGCTATCCCTTCCGATAACGCCGACCACGCGTGTTGCCTTCAGCAATCAGCTTTCCTTGCGCAACTAAACCGTTTAGGAATTTGCGGACTGTTCTGTTATCGAGCTCTGTTATCTTGGCGAGTTCAGGTACAGTCACATAGTCAACCTCTGTCAAGCGTCGATTCATCGCCGACAGCATCGCTGCCCGCGAATCAATTTCACCCGATGCGGTTGCATCTGCTTTCTTACCATCCACACGTTCCCCGCCAATGAGCCTCGCACCCTCTTCGGCATCTTTCTCAACTACAGATCTCACGCTAGCAAAACCAGAACCATCCACGGTCTTCAACGCAGGAACAATAGGAATCGTCGCCTCGAATATGTCACCATCGCGGAACTCAGGCTCTCGCTCAGTATATTGCCGGGACGCTCTTATCAGATTCCGCAGTCCGCTACCCAGCTGCTCGGCTATGCCGGTCTGCACAAACACATTAGCGATAATCGGATTCTTTGGCATTGGCGTGAACTCGCCCAGCTTCATTCGACCTTCAAAGAATGAGCGCGAAGCATTAACCGTCCGGATGGATTCATTATCAATGGTGACACGCGCCACCACCGGACTGGAATACTCCCGATGCATGAGGCTGTTTGCCACCAATTCACGGGCGATCATCGTACGCGGGCTCACTCGCTTATCGCCCTTTAACACAAAGCGGTCAGGCAGATTCCGCTCAGTAAATTCACGGAGTTGCTCGTACGAATCGAACAAGTTGGTCCGCACCATAAGTCGGTCATCGTATCGGTCAATATTGTCTCGCCGAACCACGGCATCAGTAATATACGCTGGGCAAACCGAGGAAATGACTTCATCCTTGCCCAAGAGCAGCACTGCAGCAAGATTAAAGCCCTCTTCGCCGGTCGTGTAATCACGATCGTATAGCTTGGCGCTGCGGAACAGTTCTTCGTCAGACATAGTTCCCCAAGGGTGCCCAGCTCGCTGAGCGACCGCCAGCTGCCGCATTCGCGCAATCAGCTCAGGACGCAAATCAAACGGAGTCACGTAACGGAAAATTCGCCGTTCGGAATAGTAGTTCTGCTTGCGAATATACATTTGACTAATCTGGATATCGCTTTCGATGTGTGTATCCACATCAGCAATGCGATCAAACACTGCGCCCTTGAACCGCACAACCGAAGAACTCGGAGCTACCCAAATACGAACAATAATCCGTTCGTCGTACTCGATATGTTCCGTTTCCACCATTGGAGCCGGTTCGAACATCTTACGATTAGACACTACGTTGACAACGTTGCGCTCTATCTCACTAACGCGCTTAGAATCGACGCCGAGCACTTGACCGTCATCGTCAACGCCAAGATAAATGCTGCCACCAGAACGATTGGCGAATGAGCATACAGTCTCAAAAGTATCCGTATGAGGCAATTCGCTGCAGCGCTTGAACTCGACCATAGATGATTCACCGGCCTGCAGCACTTGCATAAGTTCATCCTGCGTCATCGCATTCCGCCCTTCATAGCGATAATTCATACATTAGGACATGGCACTTATCGTATTTTAGCATCTAATTAGTACATTAGGACATTGTTTTATGTCCTAATGTACTAATTAGGCGGCTAATTGTACTAATAATTGCACACTGATGTACTAATCCGATGATCGAATGCACTAATTGTCCGCGCAAATGCACTAATCGGATGACCGAATGTATCAATGAGACCTATAGGCAGCCGATTGGCTGACGATCAGCCCAGTCATTGGCTATCGGCCGCTAGCCAGTCAGCCGCCAACAGCCAACAGCCACCCAACTAATAGCCGCCAGCCAATCAGCCCGTCCAATCACTCCTTGTGTTCCAGTGCGGCCTTTAAATCGCGGCTACGGTAGCGTTCGCGCAGCATAGAGAATCCACCGAAGCCCACAAGCCACACCAGGCCGGCAATCGCGGAATTGCGCGTATCGTCCGCAAGGAACAACGTCAGGTAGATGAACACGAAGAACACGATTGCCACCGTATTGAGCACCTTCCAAGCGGGCATGACGAACCCGTCCGGAATGAAATCAGCGGAGCGACGGTACTTGCGGTGTGCCATCAGCGTCAGGATGTAGATGAACAGGAACACCGCGGAGCTGGCGGACGAGAACAGCACGAACGCTCCGGACACGCCGGGGATGGCGTTGACGATCGGCGACAGCAGTATCAGCGCCGCGGACACCAGGATGGCGCGGGCCGGCACCTTGCGATCGGACACCTGACCGAGCTTGTTGAGCGTCGGGTTCGGCGACACCTCGGACAGCTGGTACAGGTGGCGGCCAGCCGAGTACAGCAGCGAGTTCAGCGCGGAAGATGCGGCGGTAATCACCACGAAGAACACCAGCGCAGACGCCCAATTCAGCCCGGCATACTGGAACATCATAATGAACGGGGATGCGAAGGAGCCGTCCTTGTTCGGCTTGAACGAGGTCCACGGCACAATGCACATGATGGCCACCAGTGCGCCCACATAGAAGATGAGCACGCGCACGATAATCTCGTTGATGGCCTTGGGCAGCACCTTGCGCGGATTCTTGGTCTCGGAGACGGTGACGCCCACGAATTCAATCATCTCGTAGGCGAAGAACACCATCTGGAAGCTCATGAGGAAGGCCATCCAACCGTTCGGCGCGAACGAGAAGTTGGCGAACAGGTTGTCGAATCCGGCGTGGCCGGCCGGGCTCACGTGGTCCACGCCGTGAATCTGCACGGCTGGGTAATGGTAGCCGATCACGATCATGACCACGGCGGTGGCGATCATCGCGCAAATCAGCGTGATCTTGATCATCGAGAACCAGAATTCCACCTCGCCGAACACCTTGACGGCAATCAGGTTGATGGAGACCAGCGACACCAGGAAACACAGCTCGATCAGCCATTTCCAATGGGTCAGGTCGATGCCGAACGTGTCGAAGAAGGTGATGAAGTACGTGGAGACGGCCGTGATCTCGGTCATGCCCAGCAGCACGAGCGCGGCCCAATACGTCCAGCCGGCGAAATGCCCCCACCCGTTGCCAAGGTAACGGGTGATGAAATTGATGAAGGTGTGCTGGCTGGGGTCACGGTACATCATTTCGCCGATGGCGCGCATCAGGAAGAACATGATGACACCGACCAGAATGTACACGAAGATGATCGAGGGGCCGGTTAGCGAGATTGACTTGCCCGAGCCCAGGAACAGGCCGGTGCCGATGGTGCCGCCAATGGCGATGAACTGCACGTGGCGATTGCTCAGGCCACGCTCCATCTCGTTGGTCTGGTCCAGGCTTTCGACAGACTTGAGTTTGCCCGTAGCCTGCTGTGTACCACCATTCACATTCGTATCGGCCATACTGATTTCATTTCTCTTCTCTGCCGCCCGATTGTTACGCACCAGACGCGATACTCGTTCAAAACAAGTTCAAACTGTATCACCGAAATATGTCACGAAAACCGCTCAGCTCAAGAATACATGCGATGATACTGTAAATATTCCGCCAAAAAGTTCAATTCATCAACACCAAATTGAACTTCTACCTCTATTCCACGGACTTGAGCGAGCTGACCGGGTCTACGCGATCGAGCACTGGGTTGGTGAACAGCTGCACCAGCAGCGCGAACGCCAGCGTCGCCACCACGGCAATCGCATAGCTGTACCAGTGCACTTCCACTTCGAAATACAGCGACGGCATATTCAACGCAGCAGTCAGTAATCCGCCTATCCACCTGCCAAGCGGCAGACCAACCACCACACCCATACCGGTCAATATCATCATCTCGCGGTTCACGTAGTTGTGCACCTCGCGGTCATAGAAGCCCAGCACCTTCAGTGTGGCCATCTCGCGGATGCGTTCGGACACGTTCGTATTGGCCAACGTAAACAGCACCACCAGCGCCAGGCCGCCGGCGAGCCCCACAATCAGCGCCACCACGGCACCCATCAAATCGAACTTAAACGTGGCGGCCAGATGCGCACAGCTCACGGCCTTGAGCACCGACGATTCCTCGCCCAACCGATCCGCATATTCGGCCTGTTCGGTCTCGGAACCTTTCAGCTTGGCGAGCATCGCGTTCCACGTCAAGGTCGAGGCAGTGCCATCTCCCGAAGCCGAAGACGTCACACCGTCGGCCGCAAACTTCTGGTCGTACAGTCGCTCACTGATGTACACATCAGAGCCGATGAGGTTGCGCGTCACCGCCGCAACCTTCACCTTGGCCCGCCCGCTGCCGCCATTGCTCAACGTGACGGTGTCGCCCGCATGAATATCCAACGAATTGGCTGCGGACTTCGCCACAATCACACCACTATCGTCCAGCGCTACAGTGCCGCCACCCGCTTTGCCGAAGATATTGGGCAGCTCGAACCACCCATCGTCACCGGCCTCTTCCAGCGTGACCATGTCGTTCAGTTTGTTCAACGAATTGTTGGGCACCGTCATCAGCTGCACGGTTTCGCTTTCCTGCGCCGCATTGCTCATCTCGCCGCTATCCACGCGCAGATTCAGCGTTTCGGTGGCCCGGCCATCTTGTGCCACCTGCTTGCGCATCGCGGTGGCGTCATCGTCATTGGCCACGACCATCAGGTCGTACTGGTAGATCTGCTCGTATTGTTTGACGCCAATCGTGTCGACGGTGTCATTAATCGCAAATCCGCAGATAATCAACGCTGTGCAACCGGCCACGCCACCCACGGTCATAATCAAGCGCGACTTGAATCGGAAGATATTGCGCGCGGTGACTTTGCCGAGGAAGTTCAGCCGGCTCCATACCGGGCGAATCCGCTCCAGCAATATGCGAGCGCCCGCTTTCGGTGCCTTCGGCCGCATCAACGCGGCGGGCGTGTGCCGTATCTCCTCGCGGCAGGCGAGCGCGGTGACCACGCCCACACCGACCACGAACAGCACGATGCCGGCCGAGCCGTACAGCCAGTCGTATTCAAGTCGCACACCGGGCAATATATACAGTCCCTCAATCACCACCATCAGGAATGCCGGGATGCCGAGGAATCCGACCAGCAGACCGATGCCGCCGCCGACCAAGCAGGCGAGCAACGCGAACAGCAGATACCGGCTGGACACGGCGAGTCCGCCATAGCCGAGTCCAAGGTAGGTGCCGATAAGTCCGCGATCTTCCTCGACCATGCGGGTCATGGTGGTCAGGCTCATGAGCACGGCGACCAGCAGGAACACAATCGGGAATGCGCGGCCGATGGATTCGATGGAACTGACATCTGATTTGAGCGAGCTGAATCCGTCGATCGAAGCGCGCGTCTGCACATACCAACGTGCGTTGGCCACATCGTCGATGCGCCGTTGCTGCTTGGCGAATTCGCTTTCCGCTTCGCTTCGCATCGCATCGAGTGCAGACTGCGCATCACCCAGTTTCGCCTTGCCGTCCGCGAGCTGTTGTTCGCCTTCTTTCAGCTGCCGCTCGCCTTCTTCAAGCTGCCGCTTGCCGCTGGCCAGTTGGGCGGCCTGCGCTTCAAGTTGCGCCGACTGGGTTTCGAGGGTTGCGGCATTCGCTTCGAGTTCCGCGGATTTGGTATTGAGCTGTGCCTCTCCTGCAGCCGCTTCCTGTTCCTTGGCGGTCAGTTGCGCGTTCTGCTGGTCCAAGGTGGATTGTGCGGGGGCAATGGTTTCGTTTAATGTGCGCTGCAAATCGGCTTTCTGCTGGGTCAGACTGTCTCGCTGCGTTTGCAGTTCCGTTTGCTTGGCGGCCAGCTGTTGCCGCAGATCGCTGATTGACGGCACTTCAGGCAGGGTAATGCCAAGGCGCGCGAGCAGTTGCTTGATGGCCTGCCATGTGGGTGAGTTGAAGTCGATATTCGGGTCAAGTTGCGCCAGTAGATTGTCGGCCTGTTGAATCATGGACAGCATCTGATCAATTTGTGCCACGCCTTGGTCGATTTGGGTAATGCCCTGTTCGATTTTCGTGCGATTGGCAGTCAGTTCCGTTTGCGCCGCATCGAGCTGTTTGCGAGCCGAGGTGAGCTGCGCTTTGCCCGATTCGAGCTGGGTGCGCGCTTCGGCTATCTGCTGGCGACCTTGCGCGATCTGTTGACGGGCCGATGCAATCTGCGCACGTCCATCGGCGAGCTGCCGTTCGCCATCGGTAATGGTTGTCCTGTTGTTCTCCAATTCGGTACGGCTATCTTGCAATGTCGTTTTGTTGGCTTCCAGCTCGGCCCAGTTGTCGTCGATCTGCTTCTGGGCTTCGTCCAGCTGCTCGTTGGCCTCGTCTTTGGCATCATCCAGTTTGCGCTGCGCGCTGGAGACGATCTGTTGACGACGGGCTTTCTGGCGTGTGGCCTGTATCTGATGTTCGATACGGTCGGCCACGGTTTTGATGGCTTCATCGTAGGCATCGGAAAACGTGTCAAAATCGGACGCACCAGTGACGGCAACCGATATCGCAGTGTATATATTGCCGGTCACGCCGTCGCTGGGTGCAAAGAACGTATAGTCCTCGGATGAGGTGGACCGGAAGGAGGTCATGCCCGAATAGCCGTCTGGATTGTTGAGGTCGCGCGGGTCGAGTACGACGCCGGTGATGGTGAGTTTCGTGGGGAACTGCGGGGATTGCTCGGCGTCGGCGTCCGTATTGGCGTCGGACTTCGCATCGGATGCCGAGGCATTGGCGGCGACACCTACCGTATCGGCATTATTGGAATCGTCAGTCTCCGTGGCCGCTACCGATAGGACGGATGAAGAGGTGTCTTGTGGCGTCACAGTAATGGTGCCGCCAATCTTGAGTCCGCTATCGTTCAGGAATTGCTGCGTAACCGCCACTTCGCCGGCCTTGTTCGGCAGTTTGCCCTGCCGTATGTACGGCTGATCAAGCCCTTCGGTACCGATTTCCTGCATGGTCACGGTTTTCTTGGTGCCGTCCACCAACGTGGTCACCGTCTGAGAACGTTCGGGCTGCACGGTTTGCACACCGTCGATTCGGCGCAGTGCCGTTGCATCATCATCGGTCAGGCCGTATGTGGATAGCACCTGCAGGTCATGCAGTCCCTGCTGATCGTAAAAACGACCGGCCGCCAGAAAAGCATCGCGGCATCCGGCGTAGATGCCGGTCAGCACGGCCACGCCAAGCAGCGTGATGACGGCGATCGAGACGAACCTCTTCCAGCTGCGCAGCCAGCAACGCAACGTATCTTTGGCAAATACCGCAGAAACGCCCGCTCCTCGACCGCCGCTATCGTCGAGGTTCCGCCGTTTCACAGAATGTTTCACAGGTTGTTTCACAAATCGCCTCGCTTGTTTCACGGGGCGTTTCACAGAGTGTCTTGCAGTGAGCATCGCCAATCACCTACCATTCGATATCGGCGATGGGCCGCGGCGTTGCGTTGACCTCCTCGCTGGTCACCTTGCCGGAGCGGAAGCGAATCACTTTGTGAGCCATCGGTGCAAGCGCGGAATTATGCGTGATGATCATTACGGTCATGCCTTGTGTTTGGCAAATATCCTGCAGCAACTGCAGCACTTCCTTGCCGGTCTCGTAATCGAGCGCACCGGTCGGCTCATCGCACAACAACAGCTTCGGCTTTTTGGCAATCGCGCGGGCGATGGATACACGCTGTTGTTCGCCGCCGGACAGTTGCGCGGGGAAGTTGTCCATCCTCTCCCCCAGTCCGACTTTGCGCAGCGTTTCCCCTGGATCGAAATGGTCAGGGCAGATTTGCGAGGCGAGCTCCACGTTTTCGAGCGCGGTAAGGTTAGGCACCAGATTGTAGAACTGGAAGACGAAGCCGATATCGTTGCGCCGGTAGGTCACCAGTTCCTTTTTCCGCAGACCCGTAATATCGCGTCCGCCGACCACTACGCGGCCGGTTGTGGCGGTATCCATGCCGCCCAGAATGTTCAATGCCGTGGTTTTGCCGGCACCGGACTGCCCCAGAATCACGCTTAATTCGCCTTGTTCGGCGGTGAAGCTGGCCTCGTCGAGCGCGCGAATCACACTGCTGCCAGAAGGATATTCCTTGACCACATGGTCGAATTCGATATACGCCATCGCACACCTCCAACGCGCTCGTGGCAGCCACCTAGCCCCATAGGCCCCGCCAGAACTTCCTGCTATACTCAAGTAAAACAACACTGTGTCGGTTCTGCAACCAACAGTTGGATTGTGGGTTGTCGGAACTTGGGGAGAAGGCCATGTCCAAAGAATTGACGGAAAGCCGCCGCACCCGTTACACGAGACGTGCCATGCAGGACGCGCTTATCGAGTTGCTGCGCGATCAGCCGCTCGGCTCCATCACCGTTAAAGCGTTGTGCGAGCGGGCCGATGTGAATCGTTCCACGTTTTACGCGCATTATGCGAGCATCGAGGAACTGCTGCACGACATTGAAGACGAAACCATGGCCTGGGTCACCACCGCACTCGAACAGCTACTCGCCCAGCCAGATCCTGCCGGCATCGAGCATGTTATTGAGCGCATCTGCCAGTACATTGCCGACAATCGCAATCATCTCCAAGTGCTGATGAGCCCGAAAGCGGATATCGGTTTCCAGCAGCAGCTGCTGGGATTGATTTACAGCCAGCGCGGTGTAGGCGAACAGTTGCAATCTTCGGCGGGTTACCCAGCCGAGGCGCAGATGCGTATGCGATTCGCCGTGTCCGGCAGCATTGGGCTTTTGCAATACTGGCTCGCCACCGATCTCGCGGCCTCTCCCGAATCGGTGTCCCACACCATCTTCACCATGTGTACGCCTGCCACGCAGTGAGCACAGTGAATTCAGTGAACTCAGTGAAGCGTGCGGTTTCATAAGCATCGCTCGCTATAGCTTCGCCTGCTCACCGGCCGCGCCCACGCCCGCGCTTGCGATAGCGCACAAATAGACGATTGACCATTTCTGAGACGATACGGCGGCATAGAATAACGAACGTTGCGCATCACGGCAAGCCCCGCGTGCGCCAAAACCCAAGAAATGTGAGAGAAGGGCACAATGAGTACTGCTGATGCGCCTAAGAAGCCGCGCGAAACCGACGACGTGCCGGTGCCGGCCACGCTGCGCAAGTCACTGAAGAACCGTCATATCCAGCTGATTGCACTGGGCGGCGCCATCGGAACCGGCCTGTTCTATGGTTCCAGCGAATCCATCGCGCTGGCCGGCCCCTCGATTCTGCTCGCCTACTTGGTTGGCGGCTTCGCAATCTTCATGATCGTGCGCGCGCTGAGCGAAATGTCCGTTGAGGATCCGAAGGCGGGCGCGTTCAGCTACTACGCCACTCGCTACTGGTCCAAGCGCGCCGGCTTCATCTCCGGTTGGAACTACTGGTTCAATTACATCCTCGTCTCGATGGTTGAGCTGTCCGTGGTGGGCAAATTCGTAAACTACTGGTTCCCGGCGATTCCGACATGGGTGTCGGCGGCCGTGTTCTTGGTGATTATCTGCGCCGCCAACCTGCTGGGCGTCTCCAAGTTCGGTGAGTTCGAGTTCTGGTTCGCCATCATCAAGATTGTGGCCGTGATCGCCATGATTATCGGCGGCCTGGCCGTCATCATCTTTGTCCTGCCCACCGCATCCGGCGTGCGCGCAAGCTTCGCGAACTGGTTCACCGTGGGTAACGGCTTCTTCCCGAACGGCCTGATGGGGCAGAATTCCGACGGGTCCTGGGCCCGCCCGCTGGTGAGGATGCCGG
>OAUY01000569.1_pt1 | contig 9765 bp, 9 predicted proteins | sample 1476321 | NCBI WGS metagenome assembly OAUY01 (sample SAMEA2580067, study PRJEB22360) | human gut metagenome | biome: human gut; feature: human-associated habitat; material: faeces | place: Denmark | collected 2008/2010
GCGTGGTTTTTTTGTCGAAATCTCTTTAGAGATTTCGACTGACTAAAGTCATTAATCAAAAGCGGCTCTTCTCGCATGCACGAAAAGAGCCGCTAAACGGTATGTTTATTCTAAAAAGTCTTTTAATTGTTTTGAACGAGAAGGATGTCTTAGTTTTCTTAACGCTTTTGCTTCAATTTGACGAATACGTTCGCGAGTGACACCGAAAACTTTTCCGACTTCTTCTAGCGTACGTGTCCGACCATCATCTAAACCAAAACGTAAACGTAAAACATTTTCTTCACGGTCTGTTAAAGTATCCAGAACATCTTCTAGTTGTTCTTTTAACAATTCGTAAGCTGCATGTTCAGCAGGACTGGTAGCATCTTGGTCTTCAATGAAATCACCTAAATGTGAATCATCTTCTTCACCAATTGGTGTTTCTAAAGAGACTGGCTCTTGTGCGATTTTTAGGATTTCACGAACTTTTTCTGTTGGTAAATCCATTTCCGCACCAATTTCTTCTGGCGTTGGTTCTCTACCTAAATCTTGCAATAGTTGGCGTTGAATCCGAATCAATTTATTGATTGTTTCAACCATGTGAACAGGAATTCGAATCGTTCTAGCTTGGTCCGCAATTGCCCGCGTAATCGCTTGACGAATCCACCAAGTAGCATACGTAGAGAATTTGAATCCTTTACGGTAGTCAAATTTTTCAACAGCTTTCATTAAGCCCATATTACCTTCTTGAATTAAATCCAAGAATTGCATACCACGACCTACATATCGTTTGGCAATTGAAACAACCAAACGTAAGTTAGCTTCTGCTAAACGTTGTTTTGCTTCTTGATCGCCTTCTTCAATTTTAAGTGCCAATTCAACTTCTTCTGCGGCAGTTAATAATTGAACGCGCCCAATTTCTTTTAGGTACATACGCACGGGATCATTAATTTTAACACCTGTTGGCGCAGATAAGTCTTCTGCTTGGGCCTTTTCCGCTTCTTTTTCATCTTTTTTCAAGCTATGTTCACTTGGGTCTCCATTTTCATCGACCACGCTGATACCAGCATCTTCAACTTTTTGGATCAATTTTTCCATAGCTTCTGCATCCAAAGTATACGGTGTGGCTAATTGATTCGCTAAATCATCATAAACCACTGTTCCTTTAGGCTTGTTTTCTTTGATAAATGCTGCCACTGCAGCTTCATATTTTTTACTTGTTTCTTTTTCCATGAAAGAAGGCCCCCTTCATTTTTCGGTTCACGCTTGAAATAACTGATAAATCACTGGGACTTATCAAAATAAAATGAACAAAACGCTTAGTTCTATTCATTATATTGCTTAAGTAAATGTTCGTTGAGCTTTAAGCTGTCGAGCCAATTGGATAATCTCCATTGTTAATTCGGCTTCAAGCTGTTGGTTGCCCACTCGTTTTGCTTCTTGCTGTTGAATCTTTTTCTGCTCAATTGCCTCTGCAATACTTGATAAGGCAATTACATGTAATAAATCGGCAACTTCTCGCTCAGAGCTTTCTTCCGATAAATTCTGATACGCAATTTCAATTGCTAATTGTTTGGTTTGATTATCTTGCAAGAAATTAATAAAATCGGCAATGTCGAAACTTTGATGCAGTGTCGCATAACTTTCTAGCAAGAAATATAATTCTTGGTATTCATCATGAGCGAATGAAAAATCTGGCAATTGTTGAATGGTTTGCCGTACTCCTTGTTCATTCATTAAACGAAATAATAAAGAACGTTCTGCTTTTTGAACTTGGGTTAACGGTAACTTGTTCTGGACGTGATTCTCTTCAAAAACAGGTTCTTCCATTGGTGGTGGCATCATTTCATCTTGATAAAATTGTTGCCTTTCTTGCCGTTGGACTGAACGTTGCTCTTGCTTCAATTGATTGAATTGCTCTTCCAAACTATGAACAGAAAGTTGAAATTCCTGAGCAATTTGGTTTAAATAACGATCACGTTCCAAGGGAGATTGAACATTGGTTAACTCCCGTAACAATTCGTTCACATAATCCAATTGTTCTTTTTCGTTATTCATGTTTCTAGTTAACCGATGATAATTCATTTTAAAACTAAAAACTGTTTCTCGGCCATGATTGGCTAAATTTTGAAAAGCTTCTGCGCCATATTTCCGCACATATTCATCAGGATCCAGCTTTTCAGGGATGCTGACAATACTCAAGTCAAAATGACTGTTTTCTTGCAATAATTGAATCGCACGGTTTGTGGCTTGAACACCGGCATTATCGCCATCGTAACAAATAACTACTTCCTTAGCGACCCGTTCCAAACGCCGAATTTGTTCATTGGTCAAGCTAGTCCCCATTGAAGCCACCCCACTTTTTACGCCTGATTGCCAAGCAGCGATAACATCCATGAATCCTTCAAAAAGCAAGACCGTATTTTCTTTACGAATTTCTTTTCTGGCTCTATCAAAGTTAAACAGCGTTTCTCGCTTATTAAAAAGTGTTGTTTCAGGACTATTCAAGTATTTAGGCATCTCATCCCCTGGAAAATCAGCTGTTTTTAACAAGCGACCAGAAAAGGCGATGACATTGCCTTGGGGATCATTAATTGGAAACATGATTCGTTGATAGAAACGATCCAAAAACGTACCGTTATCTCTTTGGACAAACAGCCCAGAAGGCTCAAAAAGCGTTTCATCTAGTTGTTCATTTTTAAAAACTTGACTTAAGAAATCACGTTTTTGCGGCGCAAATCCAATTTGAAAGGTCTCAATTAGTTCTTGTGTTAACCCCCGCTCTAATAAATAGTTTAATGCGGGTTCGCCAATTTTAGTATTCACTAAAATATGATGGTAAAGTTCTGCGGCTTTACTATGCAGTTGTAACAAACTCCGTCTTTGTTGGTTTTCTGGGGTATCCGCTACTTCACGCGGCTCTGACCAATCAAAGTCCACAGATAAATGTTCCAAATCTGCAACACGTTTCACGGATTCTGGAAAACTAATGCCTTCAATTTCTTGCAAGAAATTAAAAACAGTTCCACCTTTCCCGCAGCCAAAACAGTGAAAAATTTGTTTGTCTTCTGCTACTGAAAATGAAGGGGAACGTTCTTCGTGAAACGGACATAAACCCATATAATTTTTACCGGATTTTTTTAACTGGACATACTGCCCAATAATATCTACTATATTCGTTCGGTGACGAACTTCCTCAATGACTTCCTGAGGAATGCGTTGTGCCATTGTCCTCACCTCCTAAGAATAGCATTGTGCTAACTCATGTGATTGACCGTTTAAAAAACGCACTGTCATTTCAGTGCGAATTCCAATGGACACATTTACACATGATTTATTGTATCACATAATCGCTGTTTTTCAAGTATCTTGTTTCAACTCAACAAAAAAAGAAAGTATCTAGGACAAAAGTCATCCTGACTCCTGCCCCAGACACTAACTCTTAAAATAATCAGTTAAACATCAAGGTTGCTCCGACTTCATTCAAGATTTAAAGAAGAACTGCATTTCTGGAGACGAATGCTTTTAACTCAACCTCTGTTTTTTATAAATCTTTAATTGTTTTTCCAGCACGTTTCATTTGTACGAAACCAATTGCTACACGCACCACAATATTAATGGCCATCATAATAAAGAAGAGACCCATTGTTTGCGAAGTTAAGAAACCAATTTCTAAAATGTTGTGGAATAACATAGCTGCTACATAAATACCAATAATGGTACTGAAAACCAAGAAAATGCGTAATGGATTTAAAGGCAGACATGCTCGAACAACAGCCATACAGCTAATTCCAACTAATAAATAATACATTAACGTCGTGGTGTCTAAAGAAGAAAATCCTTGATTTTGTCCAATCAGATAAACAGCAATGATATTCACTACAACTAAAAGCGCATTAACAGACGCATTTTTCAAAGCCGTTGGTAAAAACTTCCCGACAACTTTTCGTTTGTCCCCTTCGAAAGATAAGAAGAAAGCAGGATACCCTTCAATTGCTAAATCAATCAAGGTCACTTGAATCGGAATGAACGGGAACGCAATGGCCGTTAAGGCACAAATGATTGAGAGAATAAACGAATAAATTGTTTTAATGAAGAAAACGCTGGAAACTCGGGTTACATTATTTACCACACGTCGTCCTTCAAACAAGACATCTGGTAACGTTGTAAAATCAGAATCTAGCAAAACTAGATTAGAAATTTGCCGAGTAGCGCCATCTCCCTCTGCCATGGCGATACTACAATCCGCTTCTCGTAACGCTAAAACATCGTTGACGCCATCGCCGGTCATCGCCACCACATGCTCTGTGTCTTTCAACTCACGCACAATGGTTCGTTTTTGCTGAGGCGATACACGTCCGAACACTGTGTATTGCTGAACCGCTTCTCGCACTTCTGCTTCTGTCGTTTTGGTCGACAAATCAATATAAGACTCATAACCGGGTAGCCCAGCACGACGAGCAATATTTGAAACAGTTACCGGATTATCACCAGAAATTACTTTTAAGTCGATTCCTTCTTCTTTTAGATAAGCCAGTGTTTCTTTGGCATTTTGGCGAATTGGATCATCAATTTCTAGAATCGCTAATGGCTCTAAATAAGGCATTTTGGTTTCGTTTAACGGTTGTTGTTCCGCAATGGCTAACATCAAGACGCGATAACCATTCTCTTGTGCTGTAAAAACAGCTTCTGGCAACCGACTATCGTCTACCAAACGCTCAGGAGCCCCTAAATAAACTGTCCCAATTTCTGGAAATTCAATAGCCCCCCATTTTCGTTCAGAAGAAAAAGCCAAGACTTCTTTTGCGCCAAATCGATTGGATACTTCATAATGATCACGAATTGCTTGCATTGTAATATTATTATCCGTACTTTCAGATAGGTAGCTTCCGATAATCTGCGGGAAGAGTTCTTGATATTTGTCATGCAAGATAATCGCCTTTTGCACTTTCATTTTACCTTCTGTAATCGTTCCAGTTTTATCTAAACACAAAGTGTCCACATGGGCCAATGTTTCAATTGAGTACATATCTTGTACTAGAATACGTTTTTTGGCTAACTTAATGACACCTGTTGTCAGCGCAATACTAATTAATAGTACTAATCCTTTTGGTAACATCCCTAACAAAGCAGCTGCAGAAGCAACAACAGATGTTTTAATGCCAGCATCTCTTAGCCAAAAAGCTTCAACAAATAAAATAATCCCTAGAGGAATAATCACCCAACTTGTAAATTTAGAGACTTTACGAATCGAATTGACTAACTCTGATTGAATTGGTTTATGCACTTTGGCTTCTTGGGTGATTTTCACAGCATAGTTTTCGGCACCAACGTGGATAACACGGGCATAGGCTTGTCCGCTAACAATGAAACTTCCAGAAAGCAAGGTATCGCCGATTTCCTTTTCAATTAAATCTGATTCGCCTGTTAACAACGCTTCATTCGCTTCGACTTTACCGTCGATAACTTCCATATCAGAAGGAACTTGTTCCCCTGCAGAGATAATAACAATATCTTCCATAACTAGTTCTTTTGTATCAATTTCTTGTTGTACGCCATTTCGAACAACATGAACATTTTCTTTTGCCACAATAGATAATTTTTGAACTAAATTACGGGCATGAATTTCTTGGAAAATTCCGATTGACATGTTCACAATAATAATCGCTAAGAAAGCCAGATTGGAATACGCTCCGACAAATAGTAAACAAACAGCGATTGCAAAGTTTAAAAAGTTGAATAACGTCATGACGTTATCAAAAATAATATCTTTTGTAGATTTTGCTACATTTTCCTCATAATTATTTTGAAGGCCTAACTCTTTCTGCTTGGCAACTTCTTCTGTACTTAACCCTTTTTTCAGGTCGACTTTATTCAACATCCAGCTCTTTCCCTACCTTTTCAATTAATCAGTTACATCCCTTCTAGTTTACTTGCATTTTCATGAAACTGCAAGAAAAGCCTAAAAAATTCCTGTAAGTTGAAAGAATTCTTTAGACTTTTCTCGTTTTAATTTAACTTTTCAATAAACCAACGATTCATTTTGACAATTTCCGCATAGAACATATTGCCACCATTTTGATAAAGGTAACCACCATTGTAAACTAACGCTTGCCAACGATAATAACGATATTTCGTATTTTGGTCATTCCCTAACAACGGTGAAAGGACTTCTCTTGAATATTCTTCTGCTAATTCTGTCGTGTGTTTCCCGCCGCGTTCTTTAACAAACTGAATATAATCCAGTCCATAATTATATGCTTGTACGCCTGTCCACTCATCACAGCCAGCTTCTTTTGCTTTCGCTAACGCTTCCGCGAGAAATTTGACGCCATGTGCGATACTTTCTTCTGGTGTTTCAATCACTTCTTGTTGCCCATAAACACTTTCACTGCTCTGCATAATATCGCCAGATTTCCCTTTAGATTCTGTATAGATAATCGCTAAAGCTAATGTTTTGTATTCAGGTATTTTATTTTTTTTGACTTCTGCTTCTACTTGTTTTTCAAAGGTCATTACCGTTTCAACATTTTGATGTATTTTATAGCCAAGATAGCCAAGACCAGCAACTAAACCAACAAACAAAAGTAGCATGATTTTATAAATTATTTTTCTTACTCTACGCATCGAATCATCCAAACTTTTTCTTTTAAGATACGTTCTATGTTACTTGAAATAACTGAAAAAAGCGAAGTTTTTGTTACTTCTTTAGTTTTATTTAATAAAAGTAACTTTTTTGTGAACAAACCGTAACTTCGCAAGATTGAACGTTTTCACCTAGAATAGAATAACAAGTAATTTTGTTCTATTGGCGCTTATTTATTGCATCAAAAAAGCCCAGATAAGAATGAACAAAATTCTTTTCTAGGCTTGACTTTATACAACTTATCTATTCTTTTAACAAACAGTCAAATGTTTTATGGAATTTTTTTCCCAGTCATTTCTTCATAGTCTCTACTCATCATTCTCCAAGCTTTTTCAATATCTTCATTCAATCCAAACAATCCGCTTCTACCAACAATATAAATATCAGGTCCTGCAGCATCAATTCGCTTAAATGAATTTCTATTCGATGAGCCGTCCATTTCAATTACATAACGATACCCTTTTTCTTTACGTAAATTACGAAGAGCAACAATTTTATCAAGTGTTCCTTCAATAAATCGTTGGCCAGCAAAGCCTGGATCAACGGTCATGATTGTGATTTTATCCAACAATTCAATATATGGAAAGATTGATTCAATAGGCGTTTCGGGATTAAGGACGATCCCTGCTTTAAGATTAGCATTGTGAATTTGGTCAATTAGGCGAAATGCTAGACCATCTAAAACCTCTGCATGCATACAAATCCATTCACATTTGATATCTACTAGTTGTTGTACCCAAAAGCTTGGATTCGTAACCATTAAATGGGCAGATACTGGGAGCTTCGAAATTTTTCTTAACTCCTTAATAAACCACGGAGATAGCGTGATATTTGGCACATAGTGACCATCCATAATGTCTATGTGATACGAAGCAACATGATCATTCAAAAAGGTGATTTGTTGTTTAAACTTGTCCAAATCCATCGTCATTAGTGACGGAGAAAATTCAACTTTGTTCATTCTAATTTTCAACTCTTTCTATCTGATTATTTGGTTGATGTTTTTGAAAATTTTCTAACTCGTTATATTCAGACGTTGATTCATCTCTGATAGGCAATATAAATTGCATTAATTTTGTTACGCTTTTTCATTTTGTTTAGAAAATCTGAATATCTTCCAAGTTTATCTCCTCTTCTTCTTTTTCTACTAAAGCTTCCATATCTTTCTCAGTTATATCTTTCTTAATAATAGCTAAAACTAAACCGGTAACCACAGCGTTTACAACAATTGCAATAATGCCAGCCAGCGGTTTACTCATTGTTGGAATCATTAAAACACCGCCAAATGGAACTGTCGCATCTGCCCCTAAGATCATTGTTGTTGCGCCACCCACGAAGCCTCCAATCGCTGTAGCAATGACTCCTCGGACAATATCATTCATAACTAAAGGAATAACACCTTCAACAATGTTAATCACGCCCATTGGTACGGCAGACTTTAACGTTTCAACTTCTAGTTTTGTATAAATATTTTTTCTAAATAATTTAGCAAAGAAGAAAGCTAATCCAAAGCCTATTGGCGTTGCTGTATTTACTAATTGCAATGCTGTAATTGGTCCATTAAGTCCTTCCGCTTGCATTGTCAAAACAAAGGCAAAAACAGTTTTGTTAATGGGTCCGCCATAGTCTATACCACTTAATAAACCAATTACACCACCAAAAATTAATAATGACGAGTTACCTAAGCTATCTAAAAAGTTCGTTAATAATGAAGTAAATGCCGTTATTGGGGTCCCGATAATATATACCATGATTAATCCACCAGTAATTGAGGTTAAAAATGGAATAATTAATGTTGGCATTAACCCTTTCGCCCAATTGGGTAATTTCACATATTTCAAAATAGCTAATACAAGATATCCTGCCAAGTAACCACCTAAGATACCACCAATAAAGCCGGCACCAACTGCATTCGCAGTTAAACCAATAATAAAGCCCGGAGCAATTCCAGGTTTACCAGCGATTGAAAAGGAAATGCCAGTAGATATAACAACCGGCAGTAAGCCTAAGCCAGCGCCACCCATAGTAGCTAAAGCATCCCAAAGCGAAAATTCACCTGGCACCAAGGTTCCTTGACTTGAGCCACCAAACCCCATACCAATTGCAATTAAAAAGCCAGCGCCACAGACAATTGGAATTAAATATGAGATTGCTGTTAATAAATGACCTTTAAGATTTAACTCTTTTAGTTTTTTCATTTTTATCCTCCTAAACATTGTTCTTTTCATTTTATTTTCTATTTAAAAAAATTACTGTTGTGGATTCTTCTGTAGAAAATATCCACAATATGCTGTCTCAGTAATTTCATTAAGAGAATGCCTTCACTACATCCTCTGGCGATTTTGATTGAAGGAATTCTCTCACTACTTCATCATTTCCGAGTTTTCTGGCAAACAATGATAATAGTTTAAGATGGCTAGTTGTTTCTTTATGATCATTACCCACAGCAAAAAGAATGATTCCTTTTACGCCATTATCATCTAAAGATTCCCAAGGAATTTCTGTACTATTAATACCAATGGCCACGCCTATTTTTTTTACATACGCACTTTTGCCATGTGGAATGGCTAGATAGTTTCCGATGCCTGTTTGGCCTTCCGCCTCTCTATCATAGATATCTTTTATAAAACCTTTTTCCTCTGAAATATTGCCATTTTCAAGCAAAAGATTGGCTAATTCTTTTAACGCTTCCTCTTTTGTATTTACATTCATATTCGTTTTAACGGTTTTTAAGTCAATGATATCCTTTACTTCCATTACAATTCCTCCTAGAAGATTACTTTTCTTGTGTCATAACTTCTTCTGCTTTTTCAATTAGTTTAGTGGGTGATTTTACAGCAACTTCTGTAGGTACTTGAATGATTCGTTTCCCATCAAAACGCTCTCTTCCAGAAATTTTACATCAATGGCTAATATAACAATGTCCGCTTCCTTAATTTGTTCATCCGTTAGTTTGTTTTCAATCCCAATGGTCCCTTGTGTTTCTACATGGATCTCAACTCCTGCTTTTTTTGCAGCGTTCTCCAATTTTTCTTGTGCGATATATGTGTGAGCAATTCCTACTGTGCAGGCTGCTACGCCGACTATCTTCATTATTTTTCCTCCTCAAATTTTTCTATAATTTTATAAAAATCTGTTTC
>OAUY01000573.1_pt1 | contig 9631 bp, 9 predicted proteins | sample 1476321 | NCBI WGS metagenome assembly OAUY01 (sample SAMEA2580067, study PRJEB22360) | human gut metagenome | biome: human gut; feature: human-associated habitat; material: faeces | place: Denmark | collected 2008/2010
ATGGCTGCTCAAATGGCAGCTGCTCGAAAAACTGCGCCGCAAAATCACCACAACGTCCGCACCCGGCGTGGCCAACGGATGGAATGATCCGCGACTGAAGGTCATCGACCTGAAATGGGCGGCGCTCGACCCCGCGGACAGCATCTTCACCAAACTCGAACCCCGCACCGAACGGGTGGTGAGCGCCGCCGACATCGCACGCGCCACCACCGAACCGCCGGAAGACACCCGCGCCTGGCTCAGGGCAAAACTCGTGGCGCAATTCGGCGATGAGGTGGCCGCCGCCAGCTGGTCCCGACTCACTGTTCGCGACCCGCGCGCCGCAGACGAGGGCGAGGCGGTCGAATTCTACGGCAATGCCGGCCATATGGCCGCTACCGACCATCACCTGTTCTCCCTCGACATCTCCGATCCGCTCGCCTTCACCAAGGCGCACTGCGAAACCGAACTCAATTCAGCCGAACACGCCATCGATCTGCTGAAGTCGCTGGCCATCAACGCCGAACGATAGACTTGGTAGCTATGGAAGAAACACGCGAAGAGACCCCACAGGACCTGCGCAACCTTGCGCTCAAAGTCGCCGGCCTGCTCGAAGAAGCCGGTCAGCATGCCCTCCACGACCAGCTCAATCCGCGTAACCTCGCCCAGCCGAGCGCCGAGAACGCGGATCGTGGTCCCCGCTATAAGCTCGAAGTCGACAGCAAGATTTTGCGCTTTATGAGCTCCAGAATCGCCGACATCGCCCACTTCGACGGCTTCTGGACCACCCGACCCGCCGAAAGCCGCCCCGGCCAGCGTTACTGGTACATCGGCAAAATCGACGGTGTGATCAACTACGTACGCCATATGAGCGAATGGACAGTGACCGCCGCCCTGTTCGAATTCGGCCCGGACAATGAGCCCAAGCCGATCATCGGCATCGTGCACGCCCCGGCCCTCGGCCTGACCTACCTGGCCGCCAGGGGAGCGGGCGCCGTGCGCATCCACAAAACCACGGTCGGCGAAAAGCGCGACAAAGTCGTGCCGTCGATGACCTCCTCACTGGATGGTTCCGTGCTGGGCTACGGCATGTCCTTCTTGCCCGGCGAATCGCAGCGTGCGCTCGACGTGGCATCCTCGCTCGCCGGACGCCCGGCCGACATCAAGCGTGTGGGCCCTGCCTCGCTCGACCTGTGCAAAGTGGCCGACGGCACCTACGACGCCTACTTCGAGCCGATGCTGCACGTGTGGGATATCCCCGCCATCGCCGCCGGCACCGTGGTGGTCTGGGAGGCGCAGGGCACGCTGAGCCGTTGGGACGGCGAACGCATCCACTGGCGTCACGATAACGATGTAGTGGCCTCCAACGGACTCATCATCCGCGAACTACAGCATTACCTGCACCAGTATCCGTGGCCCGACTCCATCAACCAGCGATAATTCGATAATTCCTGTCTCCTCCGGTTCCCCTCGGGTGAGGGGAGCCGTCGGCCGAAGGCTGACTGAGGGGAGTTTGACAACCCAAAAGAAGGCAACATGCCACAACAATTCGAACAACCTCAAGCACAGCAGGCCGCGACCCAGGAAGACGACGCCCTCGCCACCACGCAGGCCGCCGCCCAAACCGAGTCGGCCGACCAGGCCGACGTACTGGACGACATCCTCGACGACATCGAATCCACCTTGGAAACCAACGCCGAGGAATACGTCAACAGCTTCGTGCAAAAAGGCGGCGAGTGATGCCCCAACTGCGTGACAGCGGCACCCGCTCCCTGCACGCCACGGAACCCGTACCATCCGCCGAGATGGACGGGTTCTGCCGTATTTTCGGCGTCGAAACCGAATACGGCGTGGCGGTCACCGGTGCCGAACGCCCCGTGGACGCCGGCCAGGTGGCGATGACCATGTTCCAGCCCATCGTCTCGCGCTCCCGCTCCACCAACACCTATCTGACCAACGGCTCGCGCCTGTACCTGGACGTCGGCTCCCACCCCGAATACGCCACCGCCGAAGCGCGCGACCCGCGCGAGGCCCTGGCCCAGGATCTCGCCGGCGAACACGTGATGCGCAATCTGGCGCTGAAAGCCCAGCGCAAGCTACGTGAATCCTACGGCGCACACGCCACGATCCACGTGTTCAAAAACAACGTCGACTCCGCCGGCCACGCCTTCGGCTGCCACGAAAACTACCTGGTCCGCCGCTTCGTGCCGTTGGAGACCATCGAACATCAGCTGCTGCCGTTCCTTATCACCCGCCAGCTGTACACCGGTGCCGGCCGCATGACACCGGATGGCTTCCAGATCACCCAGCGCGCGGACTTCCTGGACGAGGCCGTCTCCTCGGCCACCACCCGCTCCCGCCCGATGGTCAACACGCGCGACGAACCGCACGCCGACCCCGACTCCTTCCGCCGGCTGCATGTGATCATCGGCGACTCGAACCGTTCGCAATGGTCCACATGGATGAAGCTCGCCGTCACGCACCTTGTGCTGTGCGCGATCGAAGACGCCTTCCGCCACGGTACTCCGTCCGGTTTTGAACACTGCGCCTTCGCCGACCCGGCTGCGGCCAATCGCACCGTCAGCCGATTCCTCGACGATCCGCACGCCGAACTGACGCTCGAATCAGGCGAATCCGTGTCCGCACTGGGTCTGCAGCGCCGGTATTATGCGGCGGTCAAGGCCTTCATCGAAACCCATGTCGATGCGCTGGCAAGTTCGCTGCCGGCCACCACGATCGACACGATTATGGGGGAGTGGAGCCGCGTTCTGGACGCGCTGGAGCGTGGTGCATACGATGCGCTCGCCGACCGCGTAGACTGGGCCGCCAAGAAGCGTCTGTTCGACGCGCTCAAACGCCGTCGCCCGGACGTCACCTTCGCCCAGATGGAACAGCTTGAGCTCGACTACCACGACATCGCCAACGGTCGCCTGTACGGTTCGCTCGTAGCCCGCAACCAGATGCGTGAGCTGCTGACAGGAGACAACGTGGAATACGCCGTGCACAATCCGCCGACCGACACCCGTGCCGCCCTGCGTGGCCGGTTCGTGGACGCGGCCCTGAACGTCGGAGCCCAGTTCTCCGCCGACTGGACCCACCTGACCCTGACCGCCCCCGAACGCCGGGAAGCCATACTCCTCGATCCCTTCGAGGCCGAGCCCACCCTGGGATTCGAGCAGCTTATGGAAGCGCTGAACTAGTCCGGAATAATACGGTTGGACAACACGTCACAGCACCACAACAAAAAGACCCCGACCATCTCGGTCGGGGTCTTTGTCGTCAGTAATGCTCGAAGTAATCGCTACGAGCAGAAGGTCACTCGGTGACGGCCTTCTTCAGCAGGGAGCCAGCGGAGATACGAACGCCGTAGGAAGCCGGAATGTCAATCTGCTCGCCAGTGCGCGGGTTGCGGCCGGTGCGAGCGGCGCGCTTGACGCGCTCAGCGGAGAACAGGCCGGTGAGCTTCAGGCCTTCGCCGGACTTCATGGCCTCGACGAACACATCCTGGAAGGCGTTAACAGCAGCCTCGGCCTGAGCCTTGGTCAGGTTGGACTTCTGGGCGATCTTCGAAACGAGGTCAGACTTGTTGTATGCCATAAAGCATCCTTCTTGGGTCAGGGGACAAGCACTTTTGCTTAGTCCATGTTGTCATCAATGATACTAGCGCATGTTTCTGCGAAAACCCGCGTTTTATAAGGGTTTTCACATCTATTTCCCCGAAGGGGGTATGAAAATAGACGAATCAGACAAGATTATGCTTGTCAAGCCACTTCATGGCCGCCGCGCCCAGCGGAATACGCAGCCAGTAGAACACCACGCGGTGCAGCAAAGTGGCGGAAAGCGCCACGCCCTGCGGCACTCCGACCGCCACGAACGCGAATGTCAGCGCCGCTTCCACACCGCCCAGACCGCCTGGAGTGGGCACTGCGGAACCCAATGCATAGGCCAGCAGGAAGACGAACGTCGTTTCAATCGGATTCGATGAATGGCCGAACGCTTGCAGGGCCGCCCAGAAAGCGAGCCCAGTGGTCGCGTTCTGGAACAGCGCGCCCAGGCAACTGACTGTGAGCTGTCGGGGCTGGGAAAGCACGTCCAGCAGCTGGTTGATATACGTCTTGGCCAGCGGCATAAGACGACGGGTCACCCAGTGGCGCAACGGCGGAATCATCATCGCAATGGACAGCACCACGACCACAACGCCCAGCACGATAACCAACGTGTTTGTCGGGATTGCGCCGGAGAACATGTTGCGGCCGGTGAACAGGCCGATGATGACCAGCATGGAGAAGTACACGGCGTAATACACCACGAGCGCGGCGCTCATAATTGCGGTCGCCTGGGTGTTGCGATAGCCGGATTTGCGCAGGAACTGCAGGTTGACGAACGAGGGGCCCACGCCGGCTGGCATGGATACGGTGGCGAAGCCGCCTGCCACCTGGCTCATGAAGACGCCCATATTGTCACGCTTGTGCCGCGCCATCAGGGAACCGAGCGAAATCGACGAGCCGATCCAGCCGCAGACACCGAACGCGAGCGTCACCACCGCCATCAACGGGTTGGCGTTGGTCAGCGCGGTGATGATCTCCTCGGGCTTCAGTTGGGTGAAGACCACGACCACGGCCACGATGACCAGCAGCATGGTGATCATCGAACGCCAGGAGAATCGGGCCAGCGTCACCGGTTCGGCGGATTCCACCGTCTCCTCGTCAGCCAGCGCGGTGATACGACTCCTCAGGCCCTTGAGCAGCTGCTTGTCCCAGGATTCCAGCGCGCGCGTGGGGGAGGGGACCGCGACCTTCTGAATGAACGGGGCCAAGGCCGTCAGAGTCGTGTCTCCCCACGCCTCGCGGGCGGCCTCCACCGCCGGTTCCACGCCGATCAGCGCGGCGAACAGCACTAGCAGCTGAACTTTGTCGAGCGCGGTGTTGGCCGGACCGGAAGCGTTGTCGCCGTTGAGCCAGCCGGCAATCACGGCGGTGGCGTCTTTCAGGCGGGGGGGCGGGGCCCGGGGTGTCCATCCGGGCGAGCGTGTCCGGCGTGATGCGCCGGTGCGTATAGCCGCGCCGGCTCGCCACGGACAGGTAGCGCATGTAGGCCACGGCATCCGCCTTGGTAAGCGTGTTCAGGTTGGCGGGCAACTCGATGGTGTGCGCATCCAGCACCAGAATCGCGGACTCGTCCGTATCGGCGATGCCGTATGGGGAGGGCGCGGGCAGTTTGATATTGTGCAGACCCAGCAGCATGGCGAAATGATGCTGGACGGCGTCACGCACGGAACGGTCACGTCGGATGGACACACTGGTGAAACGCACCCAGTCCCACAACTGCTTCAGATAGCCGACGGTATGGGTCTGCGCGTCGATGACGGAAACGATGAAACGACGGTTGTCCGTGGTATCCAGATCGTAGATGCGCGAGCCTTCGGCCAGATCGTCGTCCAGCGTGACGGCCAGTGAACCGTGGCCGACGCCGGGCTCCTGATGCCGAATCAGCGAGGCGGTGTCCAGTCCGATGCCTTTCAGGGCGGCGACCAGATCTTGGCCCCACACGCCCTTGTTCTGCGTGCCGACCACGAATCGGATCAGCATGCCCACTGTGCGACCGGCGGCCATCGAAACCAGCATGCCGGTAACCGAATGCCACGAAAGCACCACCATCACCGCGGCGATGGCATACAGGATATTCCAACTCCATTTGACCGTGGAGCGGGTACGGCGTGGCCCGGCGGCGGTCAGGAAGGACGCCATGCCGGCGTAGATGTCGGGCAACAGCCCGGAGCCGTATGAGGTGGCGGCTGAGACCAGTGCCATTGGCAGGGTGAAATCGTTCAGACTGCTGATTGCCGTCGATATGACCCACACAATGCCGTATCCGGCAAACATGGCCAGCGCGGACACCGCGGCCTGCAGCCATTCCCGGGCCAGTAGCAATTGAGCGAGCACGATGATCACGATGACGATGGTGGCCAGCTGCGTCAGCACGGTGGAGGGGAAGTCAGCCAACCAGTTGATGACCTGGGCTGCGGTGTGTGCGTCGGATTCGACGCCGCGCGTCATGCCGCCCAGATACACGGCGAACACCATGACCACGGCGGCCATCAATAGCGACAGACCGGCTCGGGTCAGGTCGCCGAAGTCGCGCGTGCGGCGCGGAGCGATGTCGTCGATGTATGGTCCGGAATCGTTGCTGTCGTCGGTTGCCGGGCTGTCCGGTCCGCTGACAGCAAAACTGGCCGACCGGCCGTCACCAGAGGCGATCGGCCGGTCGGTAGTGGAGGAGGTCGCCTTGTTCGGGCGATCTTCCGTAGTGGACTGATCCTGTTCAGTAGTCATGAAATGGTTACCTGACGCCTGTCCTTGTTCGGTTCAGTTTGCGGTTCGGTTTGTGACTCAGCGCAGTAGTGTGGTGGATGCGAAGGATTCGAGGGACTCGAGGGACTCGAGAGACTCGCATCGCGCCTATCTCAGCGGCCGAAAGCGACGAGCTGGCTGGCCACACCGGTGTAGGTGGCGGGGGTCAGAGCCTTCAAGCGAGCGGCGGTTTCCGGGTCGAAGGACTGCTGGTCGATGAACTGCTCGACCTGTTCCTTGTTGATGGTGTGGCCGCGCATAAGCTCCTTGACCTTCTCGTACGGCTTATCCATGCCCGGCAGGCCCTTGAGCTCGCAGGCGCGCATGGCGGTCTGGATCGGCTCGCCAAGCACCTCCCAGTTCTCATCCAGCTCACGCTCGATGACGTGGGTGTTCGGGTGGATGGACTCAAGGCCACCCATGAGGTTGGTCAGGGCGAGCAAGGAGTAGCCGAGCGCGGAACCGATGTTGCGCTGGGTGGTCGAATCGGTCAGATCGCGCTGCCAACGGGATTCCACCAGCGTGGCGGAGAGGGTGTCGAGCAGCGAGCAGCTGATCTCGAAGTTGGCTTCGGCGTTCTCGAAACGAATCGGGTTGACCTTGTGCGGCATGGTGGAGGAACCAGTGGCACCCTTGACCGGCACCTGGGCGAACACGCCGCGGGAGATGTACATCCACACGTCCACGCACAGGTTGTGCATGATGCGGTTGGCGTGGGAGACGGTGGAGTACAGCTCGGCCTGCCAGTCGTGGCTTTCGATCTGCGTGGTCAGCGGGTTCCAGGTCAGGCCCATGCGGTTCGTGACGAACTCGCGGGAGACAGCGATCCAGTCGACATCCGGGCATGCGGCCAGGTGGGCGCCGAACGTGCCGGTCGCGCCGTTGATCTTGCCCAGGTACTCCTGGTTTTCGATGTGCTTGAGCTGACGGTTCAGACGGTAGACGTAGACGGCGAGCTCCTTGCCGAGTGTGGTCGGCGTGGCCGGCTGGCCGTGGGTGAGAGAGAGCAGCGGCATATCCTTGAATTCCTCGGCCTTGCCGGCGAGGTGGTCGATGATGCGCTTGAACTCCGGGGTCCACACGTTTTCCATCGCGTTCTTGACGCAACGGGCGATGGAGAGGTTGTTGATGTCTTCGGACGTGCAGGCGAAGTGCACGAGGGTCTTCAGCTCGTCGTTGATGTTGGTCAGCTCGGCCGGAGCCTTGTCGATCTGATCATCGATGTAGTACTCCACGGCCTTCACATCGTGGTGGGTGATGGCCTCATGAGCGGCGTGCTGCTTGATGCCTTCGGCGCTGAAGTCCTCGGGAATGGCGCGCAGGAAGGCCTGCTCTTCGGCAGTGAACGGCTTGACGCCGGGAACGATGGTCTGGTTGCCGTTGCCCTCAAAGCCGTTGGCCAGAAGAATCATCCATTCGACTTCGACACGCATGCGTTCGCGGTTCAGGGCAGGTTCGCTCATGTATTCGACGAGCGGGGCGGTGGCCTTGTGATAACGGCCGTCGAGTGGGGTCAATGCGATTGCGGGGGAAATATCGGTAAGCTTCATAACCTCCAAGGGTACTTCCAGCCGTGAACCGAGCGGCTATACTGTGGTGCGGCGTTCCCGCCCGAGCCGCACAGGTCAAGGAACGCCCGTGGTTCGATTACTGTGTGCGGCCTTTAAGGCTAGGAGATCACCATGCCTGCAACCACCATTCATACTCTTCCGAAACGTCCGATTGCCGTATCGTCACTGAAATGGCAGCCGTTGGATATCGCGGTCGGTGCCACGCTGGGTGCGGCCTGCGGCGTGATCTTCTGGGGATTCAACTTCGCGTACATGCCGATCTCTTCGGTATTCGGCGCGATTCTGCCCGGTTTCGCCAGCATCGTGCACGCCGTCTGGTACTTCTCCGGTACGCTGGCGGTGCTGATTCTGCGCAAACCCGGAGCGGCGCTGTACGTGAACCTTATCGGCACGCTGGTCGAAACGGTGATTGGTAGCCAGTTCGATTTGGGCTTCGTGATTATCTCGGCGCTGTTGCAAGGTGTTTTCGCTGAGATTCCGTTCGCCTTGACCCGTTACCGCATGTTCAATCTGCCGATTTCCATTGCATCCGGTGCGTTGGTCGCCTTGGAATACGGCACATATCTGATGCTGTTTCGCTACGTGGGTGTGTCATTCGTCAGCCCGCGTGGCATTGTGCACATGATTTCCGAGGTCACCGGCGGCGTGCTTATCAGCGGCGTGATGGCCTGGTATCTGATGCTGGCCATCGCCAAAACCGGTGTGCTCGACCGCCTCGCATCCGGCCGCGCACTCATCGAGCGACGCGCCTGACACTCTTTGCGCGCCACTTTCCCGGGAATGTTGCGCTGATAGAGGGGGTTTCGGGCATGCTAGCGCAACAATCCCGGGAAAGTGGCGCTAGCCGCGTCTCTGCGGTGATTGCATTGTGGGGTAGCCGATTGATGCTAAGCATTGACAAGTTGATGTGCCCGTTGCCGTGAGACCCCGAGTATATCGCCTATTTGCTGTAGGGCGAGACCCATGCCATGTAGTTCTTGTGCTGCGGCGCGAGTTTCCCGCGCTGCGTTCGATCTGCATTCCGCTTCTTCCTTGCGCAGTCGCCGAGCTTCATCAAGATGCTCCTGCACGGATTGCGGCAGCTTTGTCTCTACGGTGAGTGCGAAATCAGCATCTTGTGTCATGACGGTGATAAGGTCGCGTGCCATACTTTCAATCTCTGCTGTTGTTCTTGCCTGCGTGAAACCGATACCGGGAATCTCAAGAATCCAGTATTTTTCGCCAGGACGAACGATGACCTGATATGTTTTCACTGCTGATACCAGCCTTTCCCGAGTTTGGCTTCTGCTTCTTTGCAAATAATGTCCGCGAGGTTGTTGTCGATTTCGTTATGACGTGGGATGGGGAATCATAAGTCCATCGAGTTGGAATATCTCATGACTCCCTCCTTGCCTGATACTTTCAAACGTGACATTCTTGCGTTCTGCCGCTTGCTTCATCAGTTTGATGAGCCATCTCCTACTCGTCATTATATTGTTAACTCCTTTCTTGACAACTCTGTCAAGTGTGGTATTTACTTTTAACCGCCGAACGTGCTGAACTCGGTGGTTCGCTCGCTAGGGGCAATGGTCGCGGACTGGGTCATGCGGCCTTGGTAGTAGCGGGTTTCCTTGAGCTCTCCGTTGATAACTTCCTGGAAATGGGCTTCGTGGCGTTGCACGGCGGGGGAGCCGAGGTCGGTGGCGTTCTGATAGGCGGCCTGATGGTATTTGATCCAGTGCGACAACTCCC
>OAUY01000586.1_pt1 | contig 9344 bp, 7 predicted proteins | sample 1476321 | NCBI WGS metagenome assembly OAUY01 (sample SAMEA2580067, study PRJEB22360) | human gut metagenome | biome: human gut; feature: human-associated habitat; material: faeces | place: Denmark | collected 2008/2010
ATGGGGATTGTTCGGCAAGGCGACAGCCTTTCCGTCGGCATTGTCTTTGGCGGCATCATGGAATAGGGACTTGGCAGCCCGGGTAGGCGACTGCTACGGACAGGAATGGCGTGCCCGGGGCATTCATTTCCTTTTGGCGCCGGGAGTGAACACTTACAGAGCTTCAAAGGGGGCCCGGAACTTTGAATACATGGGTGAAGACCCTTATCTGTCTTCGGAGATGGTTGTTCCTTTCATCAAGGGGGTGCAGGAAAGGGGTGTGATAGCCACCGTGAAACATTTTGCAGCCAATGACCAGGAGTACGACCGTTATAGGGTCAGTTCGGAAGTGTCCGAGCGTGCGTTGCGAGAGATATACTTGCCGGCATTTAAGGCAGCAGTGCAAAAGGCGGGGGTGAAAGCTGTGATGACCGGCTATAACTTGTTGAACGGCGTATATTGTACGGAAAATAAATATCTTATCGATATATTGAAGAAGGAATGGGGATTTAAAGGAATGCTGATGTCCGACTGGGCATGTACCTATTCGGCAGACAAGGCTGCCAACCATGGACTTGACCTTGAGATGGGCAGTAACGACTGGTTTGTCAGAGAGAAATTGTTACCTCTCATTGAACAGGGAGTGGTGACGGCGGAGACTATTAACGAGAAGGTACGGAGGATTTACGGAACCTGCATCGAAATGGGATTTTTTGACCGCCCGCAGTTGGATACGACTATTCCTGTTTATAACCCGAAAGCCAACCGAATGGCATACGAGGCAGCCAAGGAGGGAATGATTCTTCTGAAGAATGAAGATAACCTGTTGCCGTTGAAGCGGGTGACTAAGATTGCAGTAATCGGACCCAATGCTTGTTATAACCTGGTGACGGACAGGCAGAATAATGTAAACGGCACTACTTATGGGGGTGGTGGCAGTTCTAAGGTACATCCTTGGCATGTTACTTCTGTTCTGCAAGGGATAGAGGCGGAATATCCCGATGCGGAAGTGTGGTATGCGGAAGGAATATCCAATGCATATAAGCCGAGATTGTTCCGTTCTGCTAAGTTTTATACCGAGGATGGAAAACAAGGGCTGAGAGCAAAATATTATAAAATGGGGCAAGGCGACGGCAGTGCTTTGCCCGATAAGCTGATGCAGCAACAGGCGAAGGCGGCGGGAAGAACGGAAGATAGTCATAATGGTGTTTCTGCTGTTTCGTCTTCTGTCTCTGCAAAAAGTTCGGACAAGGAGCCGGTGATGGAAAGAATCGACCGGCATGTGGATTTCTCTTGGTGGGGAACTCCGAAGGAAGGTTTGGGCGAGGATTATCGTGTGGAATGGGAAGGCTATGTTCCCGTGGAACGGAATGACAGTCTTCTGTTCTTTGTTGACGCACAAGGAGGATACCGTTTGTGGATTGACGGAAAGTTGTGCCTGGATGCCTCTGCTTCTCAGTCTTTTGATTGCAGGCAAGTAGCAGTGGACGGTCAGAAGGGGGCACGGCTGCATGTGAAGTTGGAATACCTTAACCAGCGAAGTTTGCCGGCAGAGATTCGTTTGGGATATGATTATAAAGGCAATCTTGATTTTTCGGAAGCTTTGCGGTTGGCACGTCAGGCAGATGTGGTGATATTCTGTGGCGGTCTGGACGGCAGCATTGAGTTGGAAGGACGTGACCGTCCGTTTGAACTGCCTTACGGTCAGGATATATTGATAAATCAACTGGCTGAGGTAAATCCGAATCTTATTGTCAGCCTGCATGCCGGAGGCGGTGTGAGAATGAGCCCGTGGATTGACCGGGTAAAGGCAGTGGTGCATTTGCTGTATCCGGGACAGGCAGGAGGACGAGCGTTTGCCGAAATGCTGTCGGGAAAGGTGGTTCCTTCAGCCAAGTTGCCTTTTACCATAGAAAAGAGATGGGAAGATTCTCCGGCTTGTGGCAATTATGATGAGACACGTAAAGAACGGAAGGTGTATTATAATGAAGGAATATTCGTGGGTTATCGTGGATATGACCGGAAACAGGTTGAGCCGCTTTATCCGTTTGGATACGGTTTGTCTTATACTTCGTTCGAGTATTCGGATTTGCAGTTGACGGAAATAGACAAGAAGAACAAGTCGGTTGCACTCTCTTTCAATATAACGAATACGGGAGGCTATGAAGGAGCGGAAGTGGCTCAGGTATATGTGCGTGATATTGCTTCGAAGGAAGCACGTCCGTTGAAGGAGTTGAAAGGTTTCCAAAAAGTATTCCTTCGTCCCGGCGAGACAAAGCATGTTTCGGTGACATTGGACAGAGATGCTTTTCAGTATTTCAGTGAGAAGAAATCCGACTGGGTGTTTGAATCCGGGGAGTTTGAGATATGGGTAGGTGCTTCTTCCAAGGATATCCGTTTGAAAACGAAAGTAAAGATGTGATAAACATAATTATCCACTGTAGGAGGCCGGCTGAAAAGTTTGGCAGCTCATTCTGTCATTCTGAGTGCAATATACTTTTGGGGTCAGCCTCTTACGGTAGATAATTATTTATCTTTGTTTTCAGTCTGCCCGTCTTCGTGGCAGTGACATTTCAGTATGCGATGGGGGAAATTGCCGTGTCCCAACAGTTCAATGGGGCATCCGAAGTGCTCTTCCAGCCATTCGGTGGGAACTTCTGTATCGGGGTGATAATCCAGTGTTTCGTTGACACAGGCTATTGTCTTCACGTTCTGCAAGACAGTGCCGATATCGTGGCTTACCAGGATAATCGCCCGTTCTTTATTGATTTCTTCCAGCAAAGAGTATAATTTTGCTTCAAAGCGTTTGTCTATGTATGTGTTAGGTTCGTCCAGTATCACCACTTCCGGGTTGGATACAAGTGCCCGTCCCAGAAGTGCCCGTTGCAGTTGTCCGCCACTCAGCTCACCGATAGCACGTCCTTCCAGTCCCTCCAGTCCCATGCGGGAAATGATTCTCCTGACCTGTTCATGCTGTTCCGGGGAATAGCGGTGCAACAATGATTTCTGTTTGCTGAGTCCGGACAATACAACTTCGTATACCGAGATAGGAAACTTCTTATCAATGCTGTTGTACTGAGGCAGGTATCCCATGGTTATTTCCGGCACTTCTTTGCCGTTCTTATAAAAACGGATGGTGCCTGATACCGGTTTCAGCAGTCCAAGGATTAATTTAATCAGTGTCGTTTTTCCGCCTCCGTTAGGGCCGATAACACCTAGAAAATCATGCTCATATACGTTCAGGTTGACACGGCTGAGTACGGTCTTTCCATCATAAGCGGCAGAGATATCGTTTAGTTGTATAATAGGATGGTTTGTCATAAGCACTTTTATTTGGTAAGGGCCTTTGCTATATTTATCATTTCTTCCTGCCAATCATAGCTCAGCGGATTAATCGGGATGACATCTACTCCCAGTTCATCGGCTATCAATTTGGCGTTACGCGTATCAAACTCCTGCTGTACAAAGATGACGTGAGCATTGTCACGGCGGCAGGTCTCGATTAAATTTTTGAGATGAGCAGGCGAGGGTTCTTTTCCTCCTTCTTCGATGCTGATTTGTTTTAATCCGTAATCGCGGGCGAAATAGCTTAATGCCGGGTGATAAATAAGAAAAGTGGTATCTGCATGTTGCAGTAGTCCGCGAAGTTCATTGTCTGTCCGGGTGATAATGCCTTGCAAACTGTCCAGACGATGTTTGTAATAGGGTGCATTGGTACTGTCCAACCGGCACAGGGCAGCATAGATGTTATCAGCTATTATAGAAGCATTCCGGGTTGAGTTCCAAATGTGTGGCTCGATACCTCCTCCATGATGATGGTCACCATGGTTGTGTTCTTCCTCATAGATAGGGTCTATACCTTTAGAAGTATCGAATACCTTGAGGTGCGGGGCGTTGGAAGTCAATTTATCCATCCATGCTTGTTCGAATCCAATGTAACCGATGCGTAAGTAGGCAGTACTTTTGTCCAGATTGACCAACTGTTGCGGAGTAGGGTCGTAAGTCTCCGGGCTGCTGCCCTTAGGAACCATACTGACTACATTATATTTATCTCCGGCAATGACTTCCGTGAAGTATCGCAACGGCTCGAGTGTAACGGTTAATGTCTCTTTGCCGGACTGTTGCTGCTTGGAGCCGCAAGCACTCAGGCAAAGCAGAGTGACGAGAAAGAGAGCGATTCGTTTCATATTTTCATTTATTGAGCGTTTATTTTGTGGCACGTAATATTTCACGTTTTCCACCCGGAGGTCCCGGAAGACGTTCCACTGTAAACCCGGCTGCCTGCAACATTCTTCTTACTATCCCTTTGGCGCAGTAGGTGGTCAGGATACCTCCTTTGTTTAATATTTCATATAGAGAGTTGAATAGAGACTGTTCCCACATTTCCGGCTGCTTTTCGGGTGCAAACGCATCAAAATAGATAATGTCATACCGGATAGAGAGGTCTGTCTTGCTTCTTCCGAATGAAAAAGACGGGTAAAATCCCCTTCTATCTTATGGAGTGTGAACCACGGAGAGAGTACCTCGTCCGTTTCCCATCCGGCACGGTGAATGGCGTAGTAATCGTCTTCGTGTCCTTTTCCTATGAGGCCGGGATAATTCAATTTATGTACGGTATCTTCGCTTAGCGGATACCGTTCGATGCCTGTATAATATACTTTCTTCCGAATCTCTTCTGCGGTAAGCAGGGTGAGGAAAGCATTCAGGCCTGTGCCCAGTCCTATTTCGAGAATACGCGGTTCGGCAACCGGAGAATGCTTCAGTCCCATTTCGATGAATATATGCTGTGACTCCGTCAATGCTCCTTTTACCGAATGATAATGCTCATCCAGCTCAGGTACATAGAGTGTATAACTGCCGTCTGCTGTCTGTTCCAGTTCCATAAAATTACTTCATTAAAGCGGAGGCTTCCAGCACTCCCCAAACCAACAATGCATATCGAAGTACCTTTCCGATTGTCATGGCCAGAATGACAATCCATATATTGGCACGCATCATGCCCAGTACGATGGAAATGGCACTTCCCAAAATGGGGATAAAAGCAAAGAATGCCATCCATGCTCCCCGTCCGTGTACGAACTTCTCGGCACGGTCCATTTTTTCTTTTTTGACATGGAAATATTTCTCTATCCATTCCATGTTACCCAAATGTCCCATCCAGTAGCAGGTCATGCCTCCGGATACGTTTCCGGCTGTGGCTGCGGCAATACTTATTACCGGGTCCAGTCCCAGCGGACCGACACAAGCTGCCAGTACAGCTTCCGAACTGAAAGGAAGAACACTGCCGGCAATAAAAGAGCCGAGAAATAGCCCCCAATACCCCCAGTCTATCAGGAATTGAAGAATTGCATCCATAAATTATAAATAGCTAATGTTATTAAGGTAACAAATGTAATGATGAAAAAGATGCCGGAAAAGCGATTACGGGTTAAAGTAAATAAATGTCCTGTTAAAATGGACATCATAATGATTTGTAATTGCAACAACACATTGAAGTGCTGAGGTTGTAACAAACCTAGTGCATAAATCCATGCTTCGACGGCTATCAGGAATGAGAGGAATAAACGTGTACGCGTCTTGTCTAAATAGGAAACTATAAAATAGTGCACGCTGCATGTCAGTGATATCAATGTAATGCCTCCCCACGAAATAATTTGATCGGGAGTAAAACCGGTATAGTGGATAGGCTGGAATTGTATTAATGACTGCAATGGGCTGTAAAACAGTTCTATTTTACCGTTATAAAAGGCATAGCCGAAGAGAAACCAATAGGGAACTATCAGCCCAACCAGTCCGGCAAAGAATGTTTTTGCCGACAAAGAACGAAAACTGATCATACTGATATAGAACAAAGGAGCGAAATACAATAGTTGTGGAAAAGCCAGACTACCGAGTCCGATAAAGAAAAAGGAATGAAAGATGTTCCCTGATGCCTGTCCGGATTCGTAGCTGCGGAATAATTGGAACAGAGCAATGATAAATGCCGGTGGAACGAGATTGGAGATATGGAATGGATGAAGAAACATACATGCCGATATGATAAACCCAAACAGGCTGACGTGCAGCATCGTCCGGGTTCGTATCAGGGTGAAGGCTGTATTTATTTCAATCATCATGTATCCGGTCAATGCACACGATATAAAACTAATCAATTCATTCCATGAATGAATGCTGACTCCCCATAAAAACAGGCATATAAGGATAACAACGGGAAGGGTTAACCTTCCCGTCGCTATCTCTGTCTGGAGTTTATTATAGCCTGTCATGCATTATCTTTTCAACTATGACACCATTAAAGGTCGAATCCGATATCCGAGCGGAAATACTTCTTTTCGAAATCAATCTTCTTGGCATTGGCAAAAGACCGGGCCAATGCCTCTGATTTATCGGCACCGTATGAGCTGACTGCAATGACACGTCCGCCGCTAGTTACTACCTTTCCGTCTTTCAATGCGGTTCCGGCATGAAATACGATACTGTCTTCAACAGCATCCAGCCCGTTGATGGCAAAGCCTTTGTCGTAGTGCTCGGGATATCCGCCCGATACCAGCATGACACATACGGCAGAACGCGGGTCTATTTCCAATGTCTTCTCATTCAGGTTGCCGGCAGCCACTCCTTCAAAGAGTTCTACCAAATCACTCTTGATGCGAAGCATCACGCTTTCTGTTTCAGGGTCGCCCATGCGGACATTATATTCAATCACCATCGGTTCACCTTTTACATTGATAAGACCGAAGAAGATGAAACCTTTGTATTCGATGCCTTCGGCAGCCAATCCTTCCACAGTGGGACGGATGATGCGGTCTTCTACCTTTTGCATCCATTCCTTATCGGCAAACGGAACAGGAGAAATGCTACCCATGCCACCGGTATTCAAACCTTTGTCACCTTCACCTATGCGTTTGTAGTCCTTTGCTTCGGGCAGAATCTTGTAGTTCTTTCCGTCTGTCAGAACGAATACGGAACATTCGATGCCACTCAGAAACTCTTCAATGACTACAGTGGCGGAAGCATCACCGAACATACCGCTCAGCATTTCTTTTAATTCTTTCTTGGCTTCTTCCAGTGTAGGCAGAATCAATACCCCCTTGCCTGCACACAGTCCGTCGGCTTTCAGTACATACGGAGCTTCCAGTGTTTCGAGAAATGCCAAACCTTCTTCCAGATTAGCGGCAGTAATGCTCTTATAACCGGCAGTCGGAATGTGATGACGCTGCATGAATCCTTTTGCAAATTCTTTGCTTCCTTCCAGTACGGCACCTGCCTTTGACGGACCGATAACAGGTACGTTTTTCAGTGCTTCGTCATTCTTGAAGTAATCGTATATTCCTTTGACCAGTGGGTCTTCGAGACCTACCACTACCATGTTTATATCGTTTTTTACTACAAACTCTTTGATGGCTGCAAAGTCGTCGGCTTTGATAGCTACATTTTCGCCTACCTCGCTTGTTCCGGCATTTCCCGGAGCTATATACAGTTTCTCAATCTTGGGGCTTTGGGCAATCTTCCATGCCAGGGCGTGTTCACGTCCGCCTGAGCCTAATAGTAACAGTTTCATATTCTGATATTGAATTTATTATTTTAGATGGTCTTCAAAATAGCGGGTGATGTGTTCGTATAAGTGAACACGGTCACGGCCGAACATATTGTGTCCGTCTTCCGGGTAGATGAAGAAGTCGGGATGTGTACCTGCATCAATGCATGCACGCAAGAAGGTGTAGCTGTGTTGTGGTACACAGGTGGGGTCTTCACCACCATGAATCAGCATCAGCCGTCCCTTCAGGTCGCCGGCTCTCAATTTCAGATTTGCTTTATTATAGCCTTCCGGGTTGCTGAGCGGACTGTCCATATAGCGTTCGCCATACATTACTTCATAATACCCCCAATCGATAACCGGACCACCGGCTACACCTACCTTAAAGATATCATTATAGGTCAGCATGAGATTGGTGGTCATGAAGCCGCCGAAGCTCCAACCATGTACACCGATGCGGTTTTCGTCTACATAACCGAGTGATTTCAGAAATTCCACTCCTTTTACCTGATCTTTCATTTCTTCTGTACCCAATTGGCGGAAGGTGCAGTTCTCAAACTCCAGTCCGCGATTGTCACTGCCGCGGCTGTCGACAGTCAGCATTACATAACCCAGCTGGGCCATGTAAATATCCCATCCTCCTGCACCATAGTTGCGTACATTGTGTATCATCTGTGCATGAGGACCGCCATAAACATAGATGACTGCCGGATATTTCTTGTTGGGGTCATAGTTTACCGGTTTTATCAAACGATAATAAAGATCTGTCTTGCCGTCGGCCGCTTTAATGGTGCCAAGGGTGATTTCGGGCATATTGTAAGCATCCATCGGATTGGCAGCAGTCAGCAAATTGATATTTTTTCCTTTACCCGAAGTAGGAACAATGTCGATATTACGAGGGACTGTGGAAGAAGTATAGTTGTCTATCACATATTTACCGCTTGCCGACAGTTGTACATTGTGCATCCCATCCTTATTTCCGATGAGACGGCGCTTTCCGGTTTTTACATTCACGGCGTATGCGTTGCTCTGTAACGGAGAAACCTCGGTGCTCATGATGATGATTTCTTTGGCTTTAGGGTTAAAACCTAAAATGTTTTTCACTAACCATGTGCCTTGGGTGAGTTGCTTCACATGAGTATATTCATAGCAAGTTCCATCTGTTTCGGTACGGAATGAGGTCGGTTCTGCTTTCAATTGTGTATCCATCAGATACAGATGGTTATATCCGTCACGTTGGCTTTGGTAGAGAAATTTTGTTTCATCCCAGGGTAGGAACGTGAGTATATGTTGCGGCTCTACATATTTGGGATGTTTTTCCACATAGAGCACGGCATCTTTTTCTCCGTTTTCTGCATTGTACCGCACTAGTTCTGCATGATTTTGGTCACGGTTCAATTCTATCACATAAACGCTTTTTTCGTCCGGGCTCCAGCTGATGTTAGTGAAATAGCGGTCGGTCGGGTCACCGGCTTTCAGGTAAACAGTTTTTTCGGTTGCAGGATTGTAAACTCCCACGGTAACTTTATGGCTAGTCATTCCTGCCATCGGATACTTGTCCGGTTCGAGGGTGGCGATACGGGTAGTGGTATTCACTTGCGGGTAATCCGTTACCATTGTTTCATCCATGCGGTAAAAAGCGAGCAGGTTTCCTTTCGGACTCCAGAATGTACCTTTATAAATACCGAATTCCTGACGGTGTACACTTTGACCGCATACGATGCCTTTGGGTTCATCGGTTACTTGGTGGGTTTTACCGTCTGCTGTGGTTACAAACAAATTATTGGCAATGGTATAAGCCAGCGGACGGCCGGTTTTATAGAAGAGG
>OAUY01000596.1_pt1 | contig 9054 bp, 5 predicted proteins | sample 1476321 | NCBI WGS metagenome assembly OAUY01 (sample SAMEA2580067, study PRJEB22360) | human gut metagenome | biome: human gut; feature: human-associated habitat; material: faeces | place: Denmark | collected 2008/2010
CTATTATGAACAAAAAATTTTTAAGTGTAGTCCTGTTCGGAGTTTTGATGGCTTCATCTACAGGAACGTTCGTGTCTTGTAAAGACTATGATGATGACATCAAGGATTTACAAGAAGAACTGAATAAAAAGGCTTCACTTGAGGAAATGACTCAAAAACTTTCCACAATGGAAACTGCTGTGGCTGATGCAAAAAAAATAGCAGAGGAAGCAAAAGCTAAAGCAGAAGAAGCTTTGAAAAAAGCCGAAGAAGGAGGCAGTGGTAGCGGTGAGGTTACTTCGACAGACCTTGAGAACTTGAAGAAAGAACTTCAAGCACAAATTAGCAAGCTTGCTTCTTTAGAAAGTGTAGACAAAAAAATCGCAGCTTTAAAAGAAGAGTTGACAGGTGACTTCATTACTTCAGAAAGCTTGCAGGCTTTAAACGAGAAGGTAGATAAATTGAGTGCCGAAGTCATGCAGATTATAGGTCATCGTTTGACTAGTCTTGCTTTAATTCCAACAGAACATATCAATGGTATTGCCGCTATTACTTTGACTACTCTACAGTATACTCCTCAGAGATATAAGGCAATGGGGGAACATGAATCGAACCCTGGTAATCATACCAATCGTCCTGTTTTAGACCATGAACCTGTTGGTGAAGCACGCTATATTTCTACAGAAAAGAATGAAGCTTATTTCCATGTAAGTCCAAGCATGGGAGTGCGTACCGAAGATATTGAGCTGCCATCATTTGATTGTATCACATCAAAAAACACACAAAGATCTGCTGATGTAACATCAAACAGCCCGATTGTACCGACAAGCAAGGAAATTAAGGATGGAGTATTGACTGTTACATTCAAAAAAAGTGAAGATTTCTTAGGCAAACAGATTACTACAGACAAGGTAGGCAACACAGAAACATTCTATATGGCGTCTTTGAAAGTTCCTGTTACTGAAGCTAATTACACAGAAACAGAGAAAGCTGACAAAGAAGCAGGAAAAATTGAGGGAGTATATGTAAATTCTGAATATTCTCGTATAGAGGAAATTGTGGCTATCCCTTATTTGGCTAACTCTAAGACTGATTTTACAAAACAGATTGATGGCGAATTTGCAGATGAGATTCAGAAAGATGCAGACAACAAAGATATTTATGTTCATTATCATGATTCTATTTGTCTGTATGGCTCAACCAATAATCAGTTGGTGGATGTTGAGCAGGCATATAATGAACCGCTTGACTTAAATAAATTGGTTACTGTTTGTACTACTACTGAAGCTAACAAACATGCAGAACACAGAGAACTGGAAAATTATGCAGATTATGGATTAGAATTCCGTTTTGCTCTTGCTCAGGCTGAATATCTACAGGGTGACCGCAAGACTGACGAACAGGCATTTGCTAAAATATTAAAAGGCAATATGCTGAAATCGGAAGTTTATGATGTGGATTTGGCAGATAACGAGTTCTCAAGAGCTTCTATCGGTCGCGAACCCATTGTACGTGTATCATTAATCGATACAAAGAATGGTAATGCACTGATTGCACAACGTTACATTAAAGTGCGTTGGATTGACAAAGCTGAAGAACAGACATTAAAACCGTTCAATTTCACTGAAGACATTATCAGTTGCAAGGATATGTTCCAGCAATTGTTCTCTCAGGATATGAATGAAGCTATCTACCATCAAGTTCAATTCAATGGTGGACAAAGTATGAGTAAGACTGAGTTCCACAATGTATTCAAGACTTTAAAAGTGAAGAGTCTGATGAAAGATGGTCAAGCAATGGATTTAAGTAAATTCACTGTTTCTACAGATGCTGCTGCCGATTGGAATGAAGGTAGCAAACAACAAGAAAAGGATGGAGCAGAAGCATTGAAGAATGACGTAGATTTGTTGTTCGGTTTCTTGGAAGACGCACAAGACAATACTTCATACAATCTGGTATGGGCTATGAACCCTGCAACTGTAGGTGCCCTTAAGGATAATGGAAATGGTAACTACTCTTCTACATTTGATATCGAAATTGAATATGTAGATGCTGTAGGTACTGTAGGTAATATCACTCAGCACTTTACTCAGGAAATAGTTGCTCCGAAACAAGAATTTGCTTACCAAGGAACATACTGGAAAAATGGTACAGGTGAAGGTATATTCAACGTAAATCCGCTTGTATTCACAACTAATAACAATGGTTGGAATAATGGATCAGTTACACCTGATCATGAACATGAGTATAATGGAGCTGCTTGTGCATTGAAAGATTACAGCCATATTTCCGCAGACCTTGTCAACGGATATATCTACCAACCTACAAGTGCTAAACCTGAAAATTTGGCTCAGTTTATTAAGAATATCCGTTCTTGTGCTAAAGTAAGATTTGTATTTGATGAGGCTCGTTTCAATGACTATGATTATTTGGCTGGATATCATGTAAGCCAAGATGGTATTTCATTATGGAAGGGTACTGCACCTGCTACATGGAATAACTTCGAATACGTCCAGGAAAATAAGGAAACTTTAGCTGCAACTATCGAAAACAAGATGGGTGCTGGAGAGTTGTCAAATACTCAATACTTGCCATGGGACTTCAATGAAACACTGGGTTCTGGAACGGATGAATGCGAAAGCCACGTTCGTTTACACGAATTAGACAAACTGAATGGTACACCTGCAGCTCAGGCATTGGTTGGTAAATCTGTTCCTGTAAACTTGGTTGTTGAATACAATGAGTTTAATATAATTCCTGTTCAGAAATTTGAAGTATTCTTCATTGATCCTTTGACTATTGACGGTAGCATTAACGGTAACTTTGTTGATGCAGAAATCGATGGTAGCTTCTTGAATGTAGCAAACGGATTCAACTTTACAGACTGGAATGGAAATAAAGTTGCAGCTCAAGACCTTACGGAAGTTAAGGACGGTGAATATGCACATGAATTGTATGATTTCTACGGTGTTCACAATGTTAAGTTCTTAACAGATAAAGTAACTACCAGCTTGTCATATGATCCAGCAACTAACACTTACAAACATACTGAAGGTGTGAAAGACGGTAAGTTACCAACCAAGGCATCACTGAAACAGATGGAAGCTACTGAAAATGGTGGTGTGGTTGATAAAGCAAATGCTCAAGAGGTAGTTTCAGATCCTACCCACTTGGCATACTTCAACAATGAAGGTACTCCGGTTAATGTTGATTATAAGATGTATATCTCTGTTGAAGTTGCTCATAAATGGGGTGTCTTGAAGAAAGAAGCTCTCGAAGTGAATGTTCACAAGGCAGACGGTACTCCCAATAACTAATATTTAGGACTACAATATGAAAAGGACGCTTTTTAAAAGGAGCGTCCTTTTTTTACGAAATCAAAATAAAAATAAACATGAAATCATTTACTTATACGCTGATTCTTCTTTACTTTTATATATTTTCCTCATGCAAAGGAGATAGCAGTAATTCTGCTCCCTTTGATGGTGTGTTTGTTACGGAATCAGGGATAAAATTTGAGTTAAAAGAAGATTCAACCACACTTATCCTATTTGACGATACCTTAAATTATGAAGGTGTATGGTCTATACATCATACTAATGAGTCAGAGTATGCCAATATAGAATTTGCCGGCAAACCGGACTATTATTATTTAAAAGATAAGAAAATCTATCGTAGCAAGAGAGAGATGGAAAGTGACTGGATGGGAACAAAAATACAATATCTCAATTGATATTTATAACATTGATGCTATTAAGAAACTTTATTTTATATCATAAATATAGAAGGGCGGTCTTCAATTGAGAAAACTACCCTTCTTTTCACCAAAATATTATAAAAGCGGCTCTCTTATTCCGCAATCATAATCACTACACGGTTCCAGTCATTTGTTGTGAAAGGCTGCACCTCGGAACCCTTGCTGTCCACACTCAGTCGGTCTGCACTGATGCCGTACCTGTTAATCAGTTCGTCGGCCACCATGCGTGCACGTTTTTTGGCAAGCTCGGCATTGACCTTTGCACTTCCCGTTCCCTTGTCGGCGTAACCGGTGATGGTTGCCTTTGAGCGGGGATACTGCTTCATATAGTCCGCAATGGCCAGGATGTTGACCTGCTGGTCCTCGGCGATGTCCGTCTTTGCCAGCCCGAAGGAAACGTGGCTTTTGATGCCCGGCACGCTCTTTTCCACCTCGGGACACGGAACCGGTTCGGGACACTTATGGCTGTCGATTGCGCCCTGCAGCTCGTTGATCTTGTCATTGAGCGACTTCACGTATGACTCGCTGTAACGTTCGTTCCTGTACGCCACCGGCTTGCAGTCGGGACATTTCAGGTTGAATCCCGTACCGAACTTGTAGGTGATGCCCACCAGCACGTTGTAATAGGAATCGAAGCTGTGGTCGTCCCGGCGGTTCCAGCGGTCGGAAACACCGTTTGCCAGGGCTTCAACATTGAAATCGAAGGCTTTGTTCAGGCGGAAGCTTGCCTGGATGCCCAGCCTTGCCATGAAGCTGCTCGCCCCCTCGTCAAAAGTCTGGTTGTAACCGACCCCCGCGATAAGGCGTGCATTGAAGAAACGTTCGGGATTGCTTCCGCAGAACAGGCTGCTCATGTTGAACAGGCCGTCCACGGTGGCCGCACCATAGTAGAACCCCTCGGCGGGCCTGCTGCCGCTTCCGGCCCTTCCCCTCCAGCCGCTGACAGCCAGACGGGCACCCACATAAGGATTGAAGTACTTGCCGGCAGCAATCTGTCCTGCCGGAGAAATCAGTTTGCCGATACCCGTGCCGTCCAGCGAATAGGAGGCACCAAGCTGGCCCTGGAGGAACCAGTTGTCATCCGTACTCTGAGCGTTGGCGCTCATACCGGCACCCGCCAGTAATAAAGCTGCAATAATCACCTTTACTTTCATAGTCACTACTGTTTTAATTGGTTATTTGTTTCATCCAGCCGCTTGCGGAACCATTCACCCGCCCGCTCTGCGATATGTGCTTTCTGTTCGGGGGACAGACGCGAGCCGTAGCTGCGGAAGATATAGACTCCCACTTCGTTGTCCTTGTTCTGGAGAATGGAGGATTCCAGCAAAACGGAGAAATCCTTTTTGATTTTCCCGTGGCTTTCCCCTTTCCCGGCCATCTCGTCACCGAACCGGTCGACAGCCAGCAGGAAGTCCTGCAGCCTGTCGTTCAAATCCGTCCCCGAGGTGAGGACCAGCTCTCCCAGGACCACTTTTACAACTCCCTTTTCAGTCACCACGGGAAGCGTTACGGGGAACAGGTCATCGGAGGAGGCCTTCAGCACCAATAGGGACACTTCAGGTGAGGTTTCCCCCAAGGTAAAGCGGAAAGTGCCGTTCTTCACGATGGTACTGTTATACGTTTCCGGAGTCAGTGCGTGGCGCAGGTAAACCTGCTTCCCCTCGTAGCTTTTGTCCTTTACCGTCCCTTCTATGGTGCATCCTTTGGGAACAGAAGTACACGCACATAATGACAGGACGACTATCAGAAAAACGGTCATTTGCGCTAGAAAACATGTTCTTTTTCTCATCTTTCTCATTTGAAAAAAGCCGTCCGGCTAAATCGCTTTAGCGGAACGGCCTTTTGTTATTTACTACGTAAACGGGTTACGTCAGAATCTGATACCGAGCTTCAGCACCGGCATATCAAAAATCTTGATATTATGGTGTGAGGCGTTGTACTTGTCAAAACCTTTGGGGCACAGCTGGATGACATCGTAACGGTAGGCCAGGGGTTGGAACTGGAATCCCAGCACCAGGCCCGGGGCCAGGCTGTATTCGATACCGGCTACGCCGGCAGCCTTGATGCCGAACATCTGACCGGCACGGCTGCCCGAGAGATAGACCTGGGTAGGAAGACCGCCGAGTTCGTCGGGGTCAACCGGTTTTCCGGTTTCTTTATCGGTTTCTACCATATCTTCATCATAATAATTATCGCCTGTATAAGGTTCTGTAGTCTCGATACGTGCCATCTGGAAGCCTAAAGAGCCACCCAGATAGGGATGGATGCGAGGATTGCTCACTTTGAAATAGCGGTTAGTTCCCACGCCAACGTACCAGTTGTTGGTCATCCGTGCACTAATGTAATCTTGTGCCGGGATAATCATGTCGGGTACTTCCGTATAGTTGCCTTCCACATAGTCTTTCTTGGGAGTCAGGTTGATATTCATGCTGAACTGGAAGTTGATATCCCAGCAGTCAGACAGGAAATATTTGCCTTCAATACCCAGAATGTTGGTCAGACTATTGTTATTCAAACCGTCAATGTTCAGGTATCTGTTTAAGTCCCCCTGTGATGCCTCACCTTTGTCGGGCAGTCCGACCGAACCGCCGGTATTGGTGAAGGCAGGGAGCAGGTAGGAGGTTTTTTCATTGTAGAAATTGTTACCTCCGCCCAGCAGGACAGATACTTGCCACTGGCCTTTCTTGGGAGCAAACAACACGCCATCACTCTCACTGCCTACAGTCTGCGCCAGTAAAGGCGCAGAGAGGATAGTGAGCATCAGTAATGTGCATAGTTTCTTGATCATCGTATAATTACGTTTTTACTTAATTATTCTGCGGAAGCAGTACCGTAAAGAGTTTCCATTAATTCAGCCAATTTAGCGTTCCAATAGTTGAATGTTTCAAGATCTTTTTCATATTGTGCTTTAGCTGCTTCATATGCTGCCTTAGCAGTATCAACTACATATTGTTCTGTTAAATCACCTGAGTTATAAAGGTCTAACATCTTTTGAGCTTCAAATACATCAGACTCAGCCTTTTCAATCTTCAGATAAAGACCGGTTGATGTTTCAACGTATGCTCCTGTTTCTTCATTAAATGAGCCTTTCTTCACACCGATTTCTGTTTGTAAAGTCTCAATCAAGTCATTGACATGTTTAATGATTAATGCTTCATCTGAATCGTTAGCACTGAATTCCAGTACAGCATTGATTTCGCCTAATAAAGCTCTATCTTTATCCATACCCAAAGCTGTAATCGGAGTAGCTACGTTTTCGGTAACAACTTTCTGTGCAGCAACAACGGCATCTAATACTTCCTTGTTGTCAGCTATATAAGCGTCTTTAGCGTTAGCCAAAGATTTCTTCCATGCAGCCAACTGAGCAGTTACCTTGTCGAACTGAGCAGCCTTTTCTACATTTTCTGTAGCTGTCTGAAGTTTAACTTCCGCATTCATAACAGCACCGTAGAGACCTGCTGCACTATTATCTTTTTCCCATACAGCCTTAATTTCAGTTTCTGTCGGTTCTGTCTCACGGCCTTCACCGGTATAAGTATTCTGGCCTAATTCCTTACCAAACAGGTTGATAGATGCAGTAGCCCATGCAGTCTTAATCTCAGTTTTAGTTTTAAGAGTAGCCAAACCTGCTTCAGCTTTGACACCTGTTCCTGCTACAGCATCATACTTGTCTTCTGCTTTACCTACAGTCCACAACTTTGTAGCATCATTGCCGAAATACATAATAAGTGCAGCTAAATAAACATCTTTATTATCAGCATCACTCAGCCATTCCTTAACGGTCTTCGATACGTTGCTTTCTTTAGTTTCACCTCCAATAGTAACACTTTGTTTTAAAGTTACTTTATTAACAGTCAATTGTAAAGGTGCTGCTGCGTTGTAATATTTCACGATGGCATCCGCGAATGTTTGTTGGGCTTTCAATATAGCTTTTGCTTTTTCTGTATCATCACCCAATTTATCAGCAGCAATTATTGCATCCTCATATGCTTTTTTTGCTGCTTCTACAGCCTTTTTATCAGCCTCTTCTGTTGTGTAACCTTCAGCTTTCTTCCAAGCAGCAATAGAGTTTGTCCATGCGGTAACCCCCTTAGTCTGTGCTTCCTGAGCCGATTTCAATTCTTTTTCAGCAGCAACTTTTACTGCCTCTGCTTTTTCTGTATCCAAAGAAGCAATAGCAGCTTTTTTCTTGTTTACAGCTTTTACAGCAGCATCAATTTCGTCCACCGCTTTCTTGTATTCAGAGTCTTTGCCATCTGCAAATGAGAATACGTCATCCAGCATAGTTGCATAAGCAGCTGCGCCTTTTTGGTTAGTCAACTCTTTCACATCTTCTTTTACAAAAGCAAGAACTTCTGCACCGGTTTTAAACTTAGCAGTCACTGTTCCGGCATCGTATGTTACAAAGCCTCCAAAGTCACTTGCATCCAAATCAGTTACAATTGCTTTAGACACGGCAAATGTAGAGTCTTTGTCTGATTTAGGAGCAGCAACAGAAGCTTCGATGGCTTGCGCATCTGCAATAGCATCTTCCAAAGCATCAATTGCCGGAGTTTGTTCTGCAATAATCTTGTTGGCTTTGCTCTGCTTAGCAGCGATTTCAGTTTCTAAAGAATCCCTCTTTGCAGTATATTCTTCCTTCAATTTCAACCATGCCTGATAAGCTTCACCTGATTTCAAGGTATTCAGAGCCTCAAGTTTCAAATCCAGTTCAGCCTTATAAAAGTCTAAGCTGGCTTGTGCATTGGTCAAATTAGCTTCCAAAGAAGGTTTGGTAATATAATTATCAATATTAGTAGCTGCTTCTCATATCTTTCATATGCCAAATCTAATTGTTCTTTAGAACCAAGAATATGGTTAGTATTTTCTCCATTCACGACATCATAGCCATAAATAGCATCCTTAGCAGCAGTTAACTTACCTTGAACGGTTTTTAATACAGCAAGTTCCTGATCGCTCAAAAATTCTTTAGACAATTCAAGAGCCTTCATTGCATCTTCATAAGCTTTTTGAGCGTAAGCCAAATTTGTTTCACATTCCAGCTTTTCTTTTTCCCAATTCAGTTTATTCTGTTCCAATTTAGCCTGAATCTCGGCAACTTTAGCTTCAGCAGCAGCAATCTTCTCTGCGTTCTGGGCTTCTGTTAACGCGTTGTCCAACTCCATTTCTTTAGCCTTCAATTCTGCTTGAAGAGCCACAGCTTCCAATCTTCTGGCTTCAGCATTAGCCTGTGCTGTCTGTGCATTGACATAAGCCACTTTTGCTGTTTCTACAGCAGCCTTAGCTTTCAGCAATTCAGCCTTGGCACCGCGAAGATT
>OAUY01000633.1_pt1 | contig 8288 bp, 7 predicted proteins | sample 1476321 | NCBI WGS metagenome assembly OAUY01 (sample SAMEA2580067, study PRJEB22360) | human gut metagenome | biome: human gut; feature: human-associated habitat; material: faeces | place: Denmark | collected 2008/2010
GCGAGCCCTTCTAGGGCTATTAAAAAGCCACCCGCTATGCGGGTGGATATTTACTTTTAAAAAGTCTCTAAATGTCATTGCTAGTTATTGGAAGAAGGCGCAAGTTGTGGTAAATTAGAAGTAATGGAATATTAGCAGAATGTGAGGCGGAAGAATGACAAAAAAATGTCCGAAGTGCGGGAACGAATTCGATGCAGAATTAACGACCTGCCCAACATGTGGCTATTCACTAACTGACACAACAGTTGATAAAGAAGAAGCGGAAACGACTTCAACAAATATAGATTTTGAAACACAGGAAAATGAACAACACGAAGATCAATTAAATGAGAATATTGAATGGTCTGAGTTAAAAGATATGAGCTTAGGCCATGTGATGGAACTGTTTGGCGAATCACCAGAAGAAGAAAGTAATGATGACAAAAAAGAGGAGTCAACAGAAGATAACTTAATAGTCTCTGATTCAGAGGATGTTTCTGGTCTAGAAACATCGCTTCAAGAAGGGGCTAGTGAGGAGACTCATGATTCGGTGGAGGAAACGATACCAGCGACAGAAGCGACGCCTACTCATTCAACAGAAGAAAAACTAGCAACGGACGAAGCAGTTAATTTAGAAGAAACAACGGAAGAAACAACTACTGTTGAAGCAGAAACAGCTGAGGTATCTGAGACGGTGAAGTCAGAAGAGGAAACTTTAACAGAGATTTCAGAAACTGAAGTTATCTCTACCACTTCTGAAGAAGAAATTTTTTCACAACCACCGATAGAAGATCAAGATGTAACACCAAACGAAACTTTGCAAGCTTATATTCAAGCGCATCGAGCAGATACAGAAATGTCTGAAAATCCATCAGAAGAAACAGCAGAGACCCAAGAGTTAGAAAACAGCGGTGAGGCAGTATTAACCCAAGCCGAAACACCAACTGAATCCATTTCAGATTCTGAAGAAGGGTTAACAAGTGCAGCGTCGCTAGAAGCACCGAGTGAAGCTGATGCAACCGAGGAAAAAGTTTCAGATTCAGGTGTGATACCACCGATGAATGAAACTGGGAATGCTCAACCAGCGCCTGCTCCGAAGAAACCATCAAAAAAAGTAGTTTTCGTTGCGCTTGCGGTTGTTTTATTAGCTGGAGGTAGTGCTTGGGCGTATCATGATCAAACGCAAAAAGCTGCCGCACAAGAGGCGGCGGCACTAACCAAGAAAACAGATACGCTGAAAGATGAACTAGCAGCCTTTTATACCACGAAGGAGCAAGTTTTTATTAAACCCGATATGGTGACTGTTAGTCCAGAAAAACTCTCAAAACAAGTCGCGGAAATTAAAGATTCAGAAGAGTATTCTCAATTAAATAAACAAATTCAAACATTGAAAGAGAAGCAACAAACCATTCAACAAATCAACCAATTATTTGAGGCGCCGATTGTCAATGGCAATGAGTTGAAACCGGCGATTCTAGCTGCTGATCAACCAATTTCCGTAAAGAAATTAACAGGAAATGATCCATTTGACCAATTGATGAACCAAGCAATCGATCAAGCGAACCAACAATACAACCAATTACAAAAAGCTAAAAAAGCGGTTGAGGTCATTTATAAAGATGGAAAAACTACCAATCAGCTGAATCGAGACACGTATCAAGCTGCTAAGGCAGAAGTAGATAAAGTAACAAGTGATAAGCTGAAAAAAGAACTGGTCAAACAAGTCACGACAGCTGACCAAGCGTTAACCAAGGTTGAAGAAGAACAGAAAAGAATTGCAGAAGAACAAGCTGCCGCAGAGCAAGCAAAACAAGCAGAAGAACAAGCGAATCAAGCTGCTGCCGCGAAAAAAGAGAACGCTAAGAAGGAAGAAACAGCAAAAACAGAAGCGAATGGCTACACGGCGCCGAACAGTGACGGGGTTTACACTAGTCCGCTTTATGCGCCAGATGCTGCCGATATCGCTGATAGTAGCAATCCAGCGTGGACATGGGCACCAGGTGTGAAAGAAAAAGTCTTAGACACAGTGATTGCTCGTGGCTATGTGGTTCCTGGCGGATATTCTTTAGAACCTGCCAAAATTGTGAATGGCGAAGGTTACTACAATCTTTATGCAACAAACAATCAATCAAAATTATTAGAAGGCACTACAGAGAAAAATGTTCACATGTATTTAGTTACAATCAATGCTAAAACAGGTTGGTTCAAAGGGAACGCTTCTCGTAATGCAGGGCAATAAAAGAAAATAGAAACAATCGAACAAAAGCGGAAATCTTTTGTTCGATTGATTTTCCTTGAGGAGTTAATGATAAATGAGAGAATTACTAGCAACAACATTTACCGGCATTGTGGTCGATGAAAATGAACAATTTTATTTTGTTCAAAAAAATGGCATCACATTCCGTTTAAAAAAAGAAGAAGGTACGCATGCCATAGGAGAGGCTGTAGAAGGCTTTGGTTATTTAAATCAAAAACAAGAGCCAGCACTGACAACTACAATTCCTACTGTGCGCATTGGTAGCTATGGCTTTGGTACTGTCACAGGAACGAGACGTGATTTAGGTGTCTTTGTGGATGTTGGCTTACCAGATAAAGATGTCGTTATTTCGTTGGATGAATTACCAACTATGCGGGAACTTTGGCCTAAAAAAGAAGACCGAGTAATGGTTACTTTAAAAGTGGACAGTAAAGACCGCATTTGGGGCGAATTAGCAGATGAAAAAGTCTTTAAAGCAATGGCAAAACGCGGGAATGCTGAAATGCAAAACAAAAACTTAACTGGGCATGTGTATCGTCTGAAACTTGCAGGAACGTATATTTTAACTGATGATTTATACATTGGATTTATCCATCCTTCTGAACGATTCCAGGAACCACGTTTAGGTGAAAAAGTAGTGGGGCGTGTGATTGGCGTGCGGCCGGACGGCGTATTGAATCTTTCATTAAAACCAAGAAGTCATGAAGTAATCAGCGATGATGCGTTAATGATTCTAACTTTCTTAGAAAGAGCAAACGATCACCAAATTCCTTTCACCGATAAATCAAGCCCTGATGAAATTAAACAAACCTTTGGCATTAGTAAAGCTCAATTTAAACGCGCCTTAGGCCATTTAATGAAACAAAAATTAATTAAACAAGAAGATGGTAAAACAATTCTAATTGGCTCGTTGGAACAATCAAAAGAAAAAAATTAAGGTAGCTAATTGAGAATATCTTGCAAATTACAGTTATTTCTTTTATAATTATTTTAATTTGATTGATAAATTAAGTTTCTTAATTTGTAATCATTCTAAACAAGGAGCTGTAATAATGGATTCGACTGCTGCTTTAAAAAAGACAAAAAAACAATTACATGAATCAGGCTTTAAATTAACACCACAACGGGAAGCAACCGTACTTGTATTATTGGAAAATGAAAAAGATCATTTATCAGCAGAAGAAATTTACTTCTTGGTAAAACAAAAAAGTCCGGAAATTGGTCTAGCAACAGTCTATCGAACGCTAGAAATTTTAACAGACTTAAAAGTCGTTGATAAAGTGAGCTTTAACGATGGTTTAGCTCGCTATGATTTAAGAAAAGAAGGCGCCAAACACTTTCACCACCATTTGTTATGCTTAGAATGTGGCACAATTGAGGAAGTGGAAGAAGACTTGCTTGGTGAAGTAGAGCAAATTGTTGAAAGTCGGTATCATTTTTTAGTCAAAGATCATCGCTTAACTTTTCATGGTATTTGTCAAAGTTGTCAAAGTAAACATTAAAAAAACTGCCTTGCATTAATTTATGCAAGGCAGTTTTTTATTTATTGGCATTATAAATTAGCGAATTTTTCCAATAAGCGAATCATTTGGCAAGTAAAACCATATTCATTGTCATACCAAGCCACAGTTTTCACTAATTGGAAATCGCCAGCTGTCGTTACTTCTGTTTGCGTTGGGTCAAAAATCGAACCTTCTGTCGTGCCGATTATGTCTCCAGAAACAATTTCACGATCATCATAACCGAAAGAAGGGTTATCAATGGTGTGTTTTTTCATTGCTTCATTTACTTGATCAGCTGTTACTTTTGTTTTTAAAATGCTAACTAATTCTGTTAAGGATCCATCCACAACGGGAACACGTTGGGCATGGCCTTGTAATTTTCCATTAAGTTCTGGAATAACTAAGCCAATTGCTTTAGCAGCACCAGTTGAATGGGGAATAGTATTGTCTGCAGCAGAGCGTGCCGCACGAAGATTTCCGCCACGAACAGGGCCATCTAATAGCATTTGTGTTGATGTGTAGGCATGGACAGTTGTCATGGTCCCAACTTCAATACCAAATTCATTATTTAAAAAGTAAGCCATCGGTGCTAGACAGTTTGTCGTACATGAACCGGCAGAAATGATTTTATCGTTGGCATCAAGTGTATCATCATTGATGTTATAAACGATTGTTTTCATTGCGCCTGCAGGAGCAGAGATAACCACACGTTTCACACCTGCATCTAAATGAGCTTGTGCTTTTTCTTCAGAGGTATAAAAACCTGTACATTCAAGCACAATGTCTACTCCGTTTTCTTTAACCCAAGGGATTTTACTTGCATCTGGTTCTGCGTAGACACGGGTTTCTTCGCCGTCAACAACAATGCCATTTTCAGTGGCTGTCACGGTGCCAGGATAGGTGCCATGCGTAGAGTCAAATTGTAATAAGTGAGCCAACATTGTTGGGCTAGTCAAATCATTGATTGCCACAACTTCAATATCATCAGAAACTTCTTTTATTCGGCGAAAGGCTAAACGACCAATTCTTCCAAAACCGTTAATTCCTACTTTGACTGTCATAACAAAAATTCCTCCTTTAGATGTTTGTGTTTCTTTGGACCCTTGCTGAAAAAGTGATTTTCTTCAACTATCTATAGTATGAACCTCTAAAATTTTTTTGTCAAAAGACTGATAGCGAAGCGACAAAAAGAAAGCGAAAGATTCATGAGAAATTTTGCTTTTTCCAACGATAACTAACTAGAATTGCTAGACAAACGGTTGTTTTCCCGATACAATAATAAAGACTTTCGAATCACGCTTTTTGAGGTGATTAAAGATAGTAGAAGTAGAATAGGAGGACAAATTATATGTCCATGTTTTTAGATCAAGTGACGATTGATGTCAAAGCTGGTAAAGGCGGCGACGGAATGGTTGCTTTCCGTAGAGAAAAATATGTACCAGACGGGGGTCCCGCTGGTGGTGATGGCGGTCGCGGTGGCGACGTTGTTTTAGTTGTTGAAGAAGGATTACGCACATTAATGGATTTCCGGTTTAATCGTCATTTTAAGGCGACACCTGGAGAAAATGGTATGAGTAAAGGAATGCACGGTCGTGGTTCAGAAGATTTACTTGTCAAAGTTCCACCAGGTACAACAGTTCGTGATGCAGAAACTGGAGCCTTAATTGGGGATTTAATTGAGAATGGTCAGACCTTAGTAGTAGCAAAAGGCGGACGCGGTGGTCGTGGGAATATTCGCTTTGCTTCCCCAAGAAACCCTGCACCAGAAATTGCCGAAAACGGCGAACCGGGCCAAGAACGTAAAATTGAATTAGAATTAAAAGTTTTAGCAGATGTTGGGTTAGTTGGTTTTCCTTCTGTAGGAAAATCAACATTACTCTCTGTTATCTCGTCCGCTCGTCCGAAAATTGGTGCCTATCATTTTACGACGTTAGTTCCAAACTTAGGGATGGTGACTACTAGTGATGGTCGAAGCTTTGCTGCAGCAGATTTGCCAGGCTTAATTGAAGGAGCTTCTCAAGGTGTCGGCTTAGGAACACAGTTCTTACGCCACATTGAACGGACGCGTGTTATTTTACATGTCATTGATATGAGTGGCATGGAAGGACGCGATCCTTATGAAGATTATTTGGCAATCAATAAAGAATTGGCTTCACACAATTTACGTTTGATGGAGCGACCTCAAATTATTGTTGCCAATAAAATGGACATGCCTGAAGCAGAAGAGAATTTAGCAAAATTTAAAGAGCAACTTGCGAAGGAACGCACCGATGAGTATGCTGATGAGCTACCTATTTTCCCAATCTCTGGGGTTACTCGTAAAGGTATTGAACCTTTATTAAATGCAACAGCTGACTTGTTGGAAGTAACGCCTGAATTCCCATTATATGAAGATGAAGTGGTAGAGGAAGAAACCGTTCGTTATGGCTTCCAACCAGAAGGTCCAGAATTTACGATTGATCGTGAACCAGATGCTTCATGGGTTTTATCTGGTGAAAAATTAGAAAAATTATTTGAAATGACGAATTTCGATCATGATGAAACAGTAATGCGTTTTGCACGTCAATTACGTGGTATGGGTGTCGATGAGGCATTACGAGCACGTGGCGCGAAAGATGGCGACATTGTTCGGATTGGTAATTTTGAATTTGAATTTGTCGAATAAGCATAAAACCAGTTCACTCAGTGAACTGGTTTTTTATTTTAAAATTAGTATTAAATTAGCGAATAGATTGAAATAATATTTTTAATAGCTTATAATTTTAAATGTAACAAAATAACAAACGAAAGGAGCGAAATTGAAATGGAAAACAATCAAGCAATGGTTCCTAAGTTTTCAGTTAAAAGTGCCGGTTTTCTTTTTAGTATGGGGCTCTTATGTGGTGTCCTGTTGCCGAGTGTTTTATTATGGACTTTCAGTCTGCCGTTTAATATTGGTGCCATGATTTTTTTGCCTGTTGGGATTGCTTTTGCGTTAGCGTATAGTCATTATTTTATTGAAACGAAAACAGGTTTTTGTAAGCGTTTTATTTGGTTGTTTTTAATTTCTCTTATTTTATTAGAGCTTATCTCTTATTTATGGCTGATTAAAGGAGTTATTTTTTAAGAGAAAAACAGAGGAGAGTGTTATTTATGTTAGATAAACTGACTGTTTGGATTGAAAATCATCTAGCTGGACCAATGGCTAAAATTGCCAATCAGCGCCATTTACGTGCGGTGCGGGATGGGATTATTGCGACATTACCTTTAATTATTGTCGGTTCTTTTTTTCTAATTATTGCGTTTCCGCCGTTACCAGAATCTTGGGGCATTACTCAATTTTTAACAAGTAATGCTGCTACAATCTTATTGCCTTACCGAATGACAATGTACATTATGGCGTTATATGCGACTTTTGGCATTGGCGCTAGTTTAGCGAAATCATATAATCTTGATCAAGTCTCTGGAGGGATTTTGGCTACGATTGCTTTTTTATTAACATTAGTACCTGTAGCGATTCCTGAAGAAGCCAGTAAAGCAGCTGGCGTTTCTGGGTTTGTTTTACCAATGGCTAATTTGGGTGGTGCAGGGATGTTTGTCGGGATTGTGACGTCAATTATTGCTGTCGAAATCTATCGAGTGACAGATAAGTCTAAGTTCAAAATTACAATGCCTGATAACGTTCCACCTGCTGTTGCTCGTTCATTTGAATCGTTGACTCCGACGTTAATTGTCATGTTATTGATTGGTTCAATCACTTATTATTTAGGCTTTGATTGGCACACATTTGTAGGGAACTTAGTAGGACCACTAGTTCAAGCAGCGGACTCTTTATTGAGTGTCTTGCTGTTGGTCTTTTTAACCACATTTTTCTGGTTCTTTGGGATTCACGGCGCTTCAATCGTAGGATCGTTGGCGCGTCCTCTATGGCTACAACTATTAGAGGAAAACACGACTGCTAAAGCAGCTGGCGAAGCATTACCTCGGATTGCGGCAGAACCTTTTTACCAATGGTTTATTTGGATTGGTGGTGCTGGAGCCACAATTGGTTTAGCTATATTATTAGCCTTCCGGGCAAAATCAGAATATGGTTCAAAACTAGGAAAAGCTATTTTAGCACCGTCTATTTTTAATATTAATGAGCCAGTTATTTTCGGTGTACCGATTGTCTTAAATCCGATTTTAATGATTCCTTTTATCTTTGCACCAATGGTTTTAGCAACGATTGCTTGGTTTGCCACAAAATTAGGTTTAGTAAGTGAAGTTGTCTTTACCGCTCCTTGGACCTTACCAGGACCAATTGGCGCCTTTATGGCGACAGGCGGCGATTGGCGTGCTGCTGTTTTGAATATTGTTTTAATTCTAGTGGCCATCTTGATTTACTATCCGTTCTTTGTAGCTTATGATAAAAATGAGCTTGCCAAAGAACAAGGCAAACAAATAGAAGAATAAAGAGTGCAGCCGTTTAGTGTCCAGAACAAAAGGTGATGACCTTTTGTTCTGGACCTATTTGTTTATAGGCGATGAAAATTCTCAATTTTTTTGAAATGTATAGAAAATTTTGAGAAAAG
>OAUY01000635.1_pt1 | contig 8251 bp, 6 predicted proteins | sample 1476321 | NCBI WGS metagenome assembly OAUY01 (sample SAMEA2580067, study PRJEB22360) | human gut metagenome | biome: human gut; feature: human-associated habitat; material: faeces | place: Denmark | collected 2008/2010
AAAATTGAATGCTTTTTTTACAACAAAGTTTAGAATGTTATTGTCATTATCCAACATCACAACTGTACCATCCATCCAACTTTCATACTTGGCTACTAATGCAATATTAGGAAATGGATCTGATAAAATTTTATCCAACACCTTGTCTTCAAAAATAAGATCAGATTCTATAAGTAAAGTATCATCCTGCTGCAACTGTTCTTTTGCTAAAGACAATGAATAGATATTATTTGTTTTATCATAAATCGGATTTGTAATGTATTCAATCGGTAGCCCCTTATATGAATCACCAATAAAACTACGAAGTTCCTCTCCCTTATAGCCGATTACCATAATAACCTTATTCAACTTCAATTTAGAGAATTGATCCAAAACACGTTCAATTAAGGTCACACCATTTACCCGAATCATACATTTCGTATTATTCTGAGTAAGTTCCCCCAAACGCTTCCCCATCCCTGCGGCTAATATAATAACTTGCATATAATTCTCACTTTCTTTTATAAATATCTATCAAATCTCGTAATTGCTGTTTTGCGAACAAATATCCCATTGGAATTACAATTGTTAAAATCAGAAATCCTAAAACTGCAAAAAGTTTTCTTGGAGCTACAGGACGATATTTAGCAACTGCAGCATCTACAATAAATCCCTTATCACGCTCTTGACCTAAAGACAAAGCAACTTCTTCTCTCTTCTGTAAAAGTATTAAATACACTCCTTGAAGAATTTCCTGCTGTCTTTTATAATCAAGATACTCTCTTTCGTATGTAGGAACATAGTCCATTTTACTCATAATTGCTTTTTCTTGAGACTTAAGATCATTCAATACAAACTGAGAGCTTTTTCGTGCATTATCAATAGCCAAAACAACCCCATCTCTCAATTTGTCTATCTGAGAATCAGCTATTTCAGACAAAGGATTCACTGAGTTTGTTGATTTAGTTATTTTGTCTCTTTCCATTAAAGCCTCATTATAAGCAGATATAGCTCCACCTTTTTCGCCATCAGCAGACAACATGGCAGGAATTACACTATACTTATTTTTAGGATCCTTCACATAAGTATCTAACAAATTAATGATATGATTTTGCGCCTCATATTCAATAATTTTTTCTCGGATATTTTTCACTGCATCAGCATAAAATTGAACATCATATTCTATATCTGTCAATTTATTCTTAATTTTATAAGTTTCAATAGTGCGCTCAATACCATTAAGCTCTTGTAAAACACCATTGATACGAACATCTAAAAAAGTCATAGCTTTATGTCCTTCTTCTTTTTTTACAGACTCAGAACTATTATTATACTCATCCATCAAAGTATTCAACAGATCCTTGCCCCGTTTTCTTGAATAGTCCGAATACAATAGTTCCAATGTATTGGCATTTTTTGAAAACTCTTCAACAGTTATTGCCTCTGCCAAATCTTCTGCCATCCAACCTGCCGGAGATACAGATATGTTCAAAGAAAAAGGCTTTTCTATTTTCTTCGTCACATCTCCTTCTGTTCCATATAATATATCAAATACACCTTCTGGCACTCGAAGCTGAGCAGGTAAAGAGGCAAAAGAATACTCTTTACCGGTTTCTTTCATTTTTATTAAAACAGCACCATTTTTACTTACCTCTATTTTAAATGAAACAAAACAGTCCAAATTTTCTTGAGTCAAAGAGTCCGGAATAATTAACAAAGGAGAATCTTCATATAAAGAAATCAATGAATATGGTTTCTTATATGTAACATTTAATCCCAAACGGATAATAACTTTCTTCAACAAATCATTAGAAGACATTATAGCAATTTCATCATCTATATTGACAGCTCCCCCCGAAATACTTCCCAGTCCAAACGATTTCATTAATCCGGCAGCCTCTCCCAATCCCATGCTTCCACCACTACCAAGATTTTTATCTTCTTGAATCTTTATTCGAGCCACAAATTCATAAGTTTGAGGATAAATCACCATATATAGTATTGCGCAAACTAATGAAATACAAGCTGCAACTAAAAAAACTTTCCAATGATATAAATAATCTACTATTATTTTTTTCAGACTTATAGTCTCACTATCTTTCTGCATATTTTCCATATTACTTATTTGTTAAGCTTAACACCATCGCAACAATCACAGACAAGGAGCTGATCACTGTCGAAAATAAAGATATTGTAAACTGACGATCCGAACTAGTTCTTGCACGTTGCTTTGTTTTTATAGGTTCTACATATACTATATCATTTTGCTTCAAATAAAAATATGGCGATTCGAATATGTTTGGGCTGGTAATATCCAAACGACATGTTTCTTTTAATCCATTGTTATCCCGTATTACCAAAATATTTTTCCTATTTGCAGTAAGAGGCAAATCTCCAGCCATACCTATAGCGTCAAGAACTGATACCCTATCTCTTTTTACCGAATATGAACCAGGACGCGAAAATTCTCCCATAAGTACTATTCTAAAATTAAGAAGCTGAACATTCACTAAAGGATCTTTCACATATTTAGAAATCTTTGATTCCAATTTTTTGGAAATTTCTTGACGAGTCAATCCCGCTACATGAACCTTTCCTATAATAGGAAAATTTATACACCCATCTTCATCTACTAAATAAGTATACATTGACTCAGAAGCAATCAATGGCTGTTCTCCTTGTGATGAATATGCAAACACTGGCGGATTAAAAGGTGTAACGGCAACAGGATCCCAAGCCGTAACATTAATTGACAAAAGATCATCATTCTCTATTTTAATCGTATATGCTTGGCTCATCTCTGCCAATTCATCAGGAGTTAAATCATCTATACCCTGAAAATAAATCACATCTTTTGGTGCTTTACATGCACACATCAATACACAAAAAATGGCTAATAAATAATATTTCAACCTCATGCTATTATTAAGTATTTCTAAATTAGAACTGCAAAGATACAACTTTCAAAGGAACCGTCCATCTAAAAACTCCTTATAAAAACTATTACAACTATAACGATGCAAATTTTGTTATATTGCTGCTTGAGAAATAAAAAATATAGGATATTAGGCTATTTTCCCGTACTTTTGCCTCAAAATAAATAGCGAAATGGTAGAAATAGGAAAATATAATACATTAAAGATCATAAAAGATCTGGACTTTGGAGTTTATCGGGATGGTGGAGATGGGATGGAGATACTTTTGCCGGCCCGTTATGTGCAAAAAAATGTAAAACCTGGAGATGAAGTCGAGGTTTTTATTTACCACGACAATGAAGGCAGGCTGATTGCAACGACAGCCAACCCACTTGCTCAAGCAGGAGAATTCCAGTTTATGGAAGTGAAATCAGTTAATAATACAGGTGCTTTTTTAGAATGGGGATTAATGAAAGATTTATTGGTTCCATTTAAGGAACAAAAAATGCCCATGCGAGAAGGAAAATGGTATTTGGTATATGTACACGTAGATCATGTAACTGGACGTATAGTTGCCTCCGCTAGAATCGATAAATATTTAGACAATGTAATCCCCAATTACTCCTTTAACCAGGAAGTCGATTTGTTGGTTGCAGAAGACACAGAAATAGGCTATAAAGTAATCATCAACAATACTCATTGGGGATTGGTTTATCACAATGAAGTTTTTCAACGCTTGGAAAAAGGAGAACATCTAAAAGGGTATATCAAAGAAGTCAGAAAAGACGAAAAGATAGATGTCAGCCTTACCCCCTTAGGATATCAAAAGGTAGAAGGTATTGCCAAGACTATTCTCGATTCACTCAAAGCTCAAGGAGGATATGCGGCCGTCCATGACAAAAGTGAACCTGAACTTATTTATTCCCTATTTCGCTGCAGCAAAAAAGCATTCAAACAGGCAATCGGGGCTCTTTACAAAAAAAAGATAATCAATATCGAGCCTGAAGGAATCCGATTAATCGATAAAGAGTAATCACAAAAATATATCCATTGCAAAACTCATGCTCATATCCCGTCACACCCCCATCAAGTGACCACGATAGCGGTCGACATGCCGACTTTTTCCAATAACTCAGAGAGTAAAATCCGATTGTTTCAAAAATAAACAAACAAATACTTGCATAGTAAAAAAGGAATGCCTACGTTTGTGCATCCAAGTCCTTGACTAAGAAAAAATATGTAACCTTGACTATGACTTCAAAAAAAGAATTTGTTAATCGAAGCGTTTGCTATCTTAATAAGATCTTTTATGCGGGGGCTCTCAACACTGAGAGGCCCCGTTTTTTATCAGAACCTCCCGCTCCTAGAATGCATCTTTCGGAATCCCGGATTCTGAATTCCTGCTTGTCGGACGATATGCCTTCCATTTGTAAGGCTGGTTAAACCTCTTCATTGAACGGCCTTCCTTAAGCCTCTTGTCGTACACCGCGTGTCCTCTATACTCCCAGTGTAGAATTCTGATCCAAGTCGGGCTTTCTCCACTGAACGGTCGGATCATTTATCCCCCCCTATTCGTGCATCTGCCGGATCTTGGGACATTACAATACGAGCATTACACGCAAATCTGACATAACGTCGTGGAGGACAAACTCGCCATCCAAAAACACGATCTCTAAAGAATGGGCTGTCGGAAACGAAAAAAGCCGACTCAAAACTGAATCGGCTTCCTTCACGGAGAACTTTCGCTCTCACTCCTAAAAAACGGCGGCTATCTACTCTCCCACTTTTACGCAGTACCATCGACGTGGTTGGGCTTAACTTCTCTGTTCGGAATGGGAAGAGGTGGATCCCCAACGCTATAACCACCTTAATACCTCTTTGTAAGATTTTGACTGGACAACCCCATTACCTGAAGTAACTAATAGAAACATATGGCATCAGCCATCTGCTGATATATCAACCCTTACATGATCGAAAGTCTCGGGCTATTAGTACTACTCGGCTTCGACATTGCTGCCCTTACACCTGTAGCCTATCTACGTCGTAGTCTACAACGACCCTCTAGGGATATCTCATCTTGAGGCTGGCTTCGTACTTAGATGCTTTCAGCACTTATCCAATCCAGACTTAGATACCCGGCGGTGCACCTGGCGGTACAACCGGTAAACCAGTGGTCTGTCCAACACGGTCCTCTCGTACTAGTGTCAGAGCCCCTCAAATATCCTACGCCCACGATAGATAGAGACCGAACTGTCTCACGACGTTCTGAACCCAGCTCGCGTGCCACTTTAATGGGCGAACAGCCCAACCCTTGGGACCTTCTCCAGCCCCAGGATGTGACGAGCCGACATCGAGGTGCCAAACCACTCCGTCGATATGAGCTCTTGGGAGGGATCAGCCTGTTATCCCCGGAGTACCTTTTATCCTTTGAGCGATGGCCCTTCCATGCGGAACCACCGGATCACTATGCTCTAGTTTCCTACCTGATCGACTTGTCTGTCTCCCAGTCAAGCACCCTTATGCCATTACACTCTACGACCGGTTACCAATCGGTCTGAGGGTACCTTTAGAAGCCTCCGTTACTCTTTTGGAGGCGACCACCCCAGTCAAACTACCCACCATACAGTGTCCCCGCTTCTGCGGGTTAGAACTCAAACAACCAAAGGGCCGTATTTCAACGGCGGCTCCACAAACACTGGCGTGCCTGATTCATAGCCTCCGGCCTATCCTACACATCGATTGCCCAAATTCAATGTAAAGCTATAGTAAAGGTTCACGGGGTCTTTTCGTCCCATCGCGGGTAATCGGCATCTTCACCGATACTACAATTTCACTGAGCTCACGGTTGAGACAGCGTCCAGATCATTACACCATTCGTGCAGGTCGGAACTTACCCGACAAGGAATTTCGCTACCTTAGGACCGTTATAGTTACGGCCGCCGTTTACTGGGGCTTCAATTCAACGCTTCTCTCAACGATGACGTCTCCTCTTAACCTTCCAGCACCGGGCAGGTGTCAGGCTGTATACAGGATCTTTCGATTTAGCACAGCCATGTGTTTTTGTTAAACAGTTGCCTGGACCTATTCTCTGCGCCCTCCCGTCACCGGGTAGGGACCCTTTATCCCGAAGTTACAGGGTCAGTTTGCCTAGTTCCTTAACCGTGAATCACTCAAGCGCCTTAGAATATTCATCCCGACTACGTGTGTCCGTTTACGGTACGGGTACCTACAGGATTTAGTTTAGCGGATTTTCTTGGCAGCATGATTACATGCACTATTGCCTTGTCCCGAGGGACGCGGCATACTATCAGGTTCGATTCTCATGGTGGATTTGCCTGCCAAGATCAACATCTACACCCTTCAACCATCTATTCCGTCAGATGGCGGCATTGTCACTACTGCGTCTCCACATCACTCCTGGAGGTAGTAACGGAATATTAACCGTTTCTGCCATCGGCATCGCCCTTCGGCTGAGCCTTAGGACCCGACTTACCCTGATCCGATTAGCGTTGATCAGGAAACCTTAGTCTTTCGGCGAGGGGGTTTCCCGCCCCCTTTATCGTTACTTATACCTACATTTGCTTTTCCAGACGCTCCAGAATACCTCGCGGTACGCCTTCGACGCTGACTGGAATGCTCCCCTACCGATCATTTCAATGATCCCACTGCTTCGGTAGACAACTTAATACCCGATTATTATCCACGCCAGACTCCTCGACTAGTGAGCTGTTACGCACTCTTTAAATGAATGGCTGCTTCCAAGCCAACATCCTAGCTGTCTTAGCAATCTGACTTCGTTAGTTTAACTTAGCTGTTATTTCGGGACCTTAGCAGGTGGTCCGGATTCTTCTCCTCTCGGGCACGGACCTTAGCACCCATGCCCTCACTCCTGAGGTAAAACTGATGCGCATTCGGAGTTTGTCAAGACTTGATAGGCGGTGAAGCCCTCGCATCTTATCAGTCGCTCTACCTCACATCAGTAACCCACAAGGCTGCACCTAAATGCATTTCGGGGAGTACGAGCTATCTCCAAGTTTGATTAGCCTTTCACCCCTACCCTCAGCTCATCCAGAAGCTTTTCAACGCTTATTGGTGCGGTCCTCCAGCTGGTGTTACCCAGCCTTCAACCTGGCCAAGGGTAGATCACTTGGTTTCGCGTCTGCCACTGCCGACTATACGCCCTCTTCAGACTCGCTTTCGCTTCGGATACGTGTGTCGTCACACTTAACCTTGCCGGCAAAGGCAACTCGTAGGTTCATTATGCAAAAGGCACGCCGTCACTGCTTTAAGCAGCTCCGACCGCTTGTAGGCGCACGGTTTCAGGAACTATTTCACTCTTCTGTTCGAAGTGCTTTTCACCTTTCCCTCACGGTACTGGTTCGCTATCGGTCTCTCGGGAGTATTTAGCCTTACCGGATGGTCCCGGCAGATTCACGCAGAATTCCTCGTGCTCCGCGCTACTCAGGATACTACTATGCTTCGACAACATACGAATACGCAACTGTCATGCTCTATGGTCTTTCTTTCCAGAAAGTTCTTCTCCGATGTCTTCATGCAACGACGTAGTCCTACAACCCCGATCATGCCGTAACATGAACGGTTTGGGCTATTCCCCGTTCGCTCGCCACTACTGGGGGAATCATTGTTATTTTCTTTTCCTGCAGGTACTAAGATGTTTCAGTTCCCTGCGTTAGCTCCTGAAATGATCAGGTGGCGTGTCTTCAACACGCCGGGTTGTCCCATTCGGAAATCCCCGGATCAAAGGTTATTTGCACCTCCCCGGAGCTTATCGCAGCTTATCACGTCCTTCATCGCCTCCGAGAGCCAAGGCATCCGCCATGCGCCCTTGTTTACTTTCCTTATTCATTCGCCCACACTTGCGTGTCAGCGGGATGATATATACTTTCAGCTCTTTACTACTAAAATTACTGTTTGCTTGTACAATATGTCATAGATCGGTCATCTTCGTATCTTACGTCTCTGATGGAGTGGAGAATAACGGATTCGAACCGTTGACCCTCTGCGTGCAAGGCAGATGCTCTAGCCAGCTGAGCTAATCCCCCGAATCTCAAGATTCGTAGTCCCAGGCAGAGTTGAACTGCCGACCTCTACATTATCAGTGTAGCGCTCTAACCAACTGAGCTATAGGACTGTCAACCGTTATGTGCCTGAAATTTTCATCTCAGCATCATCTTTCTCTCTATATACTGGTCTTTCCAGTTTAAGATCATATATATATATACATATTCAACCGTAGTACCAGAGAGCTACATACCTCATCGGACTTAGTCTAGAGATTCCAGCTCCAGAAAGGAGGTGTTCCAGCCGCACCTTCCGGTACGGCTACCTTGTTACGA
>OAUY01000646.1_pt1 | contig 8093 bp, 6 predicted proteins | sample 1476321 | NCBI WGS metagenome assembly OAUY01 (sample SAMEA2580067, study PRJEB22360) | human gut metagenome | biome: human gut; feature: human-associated habitat; material: faeces | place: Denmark | collected 2008/2010
GGGCGAGCGGGTGCATACTGCCAAGGGGAATGTGTACCGGGTAGTGGAATCGTATTAGCAATAGTGGAAGCTTTATCAGCGGTTCGTTAGGCTTGTTCATGCCGGATAAATGCCTGATAAACAACGTAAAATCAATGGGTAACCAGGCTTTGCGGACTTGCCAGTCACCGTAGTAGTATAAAATAGTTTAACAATACATAATTGATGGTAAGATAAAAACACCCGGTCTTTAAAAGGCATATCTTTGTTAAAGATTATGAAGGGAACAACAAATATAAATAATATTTCAGGGTCCCTTGTCTTCTTTTTGTTTGCCATTGCTTGCCGTCCTTTGGCTGCCCGGACTTTTGAGGGAGGAAGACTGACTTCTGCTCTTTATAATTTGGAGAAACTATTAAAACAACAGCATAAAGAGTAATCTTTATCATAAAAAAATAATGGAAATGCGGCTTTATAATATAAGGTTATTATTATTTTTTCTCCTGTATTTGTTTGTTGGTCATACGTTTACTTGCCATTCGCAGGAAGAAACGCCTTCGGAGTGCAGGGAACTTCTATACCTCCAGACAGACAAGGGGATTTATGAGACCGGTGAAGACCTTTGGTTCAAGACCTACACTTTGGACGCTCAGAGCCTTGCCCTTTCCGACCGAAGCAAGACGCTGTTTGTGGAAATGCTCAATGCCAAGGACAGCATCGTATGGCAGGAGAAATACCCCATCCTTTCCGGCATTGCCGAGGGGCACGTCTATGTGGACAAGGACTTGAAGGAGGGCGATTACCGCATCCATGCCTATACCCGCTTTTCTTTTCTGAATGACACGTTGCGTCCGGTCTATCCCAAGAAGATACGTGTGGTAAAGAGCATAGCCTACAAAGGAACGAATACCCCGCAGGAAAAAGACCAACCTGTTGCCCGGTTTTCCTTCTTCCCCGAAGGTGGTTATCTGATTGACGGAATTCCCACCAAGGTGGCTTTTAAAGCACTGGACGAGAAGGGTATGCCGGCAAAGGTAAAAGGAGTGCTGCTGGAGAATGGTAAGGACATTGCTAAATTAGAGTCCGTGCACGACGGTATGGGTTTTGTGTTTATCCTTCCGATAAAAGGAGCTTCATATAAGGCGGTGTTGTCCGATGGAAGGGAGTTCCCATTTGCGGAAGTGGTATCTTCAGTGTTGTCCGTCCATTTGCGTAAACAGACGGATGAGTATCTGGAGTTTCTTCTTTCCCAACCGAAAGGGGCAGCGGCGCAGGCAATCAAGCTGGAAGGCAAAATGCGCGGCGGGCTTTGCTGCACGGCAACAGGCACCTTGAGCGAGAGATTGAAAATCCGAATCCCATTGAAAGAGTTTCCGATGCAGGGCATTGCCGAGTTTACTTTATACAATGCCGACGGTCAGCCCATGGCGGAACGCTTGGTGTATGTCCATCCCGAACGGAAATTGCACATCGAGTTGAACACGGACAGTGCGCGCTACTTTACCCGTGGCAAGGGCAAACTGAACGTAAAGGTAACGGACGAGAAGGGCAATCCTGTACAGGCGCATCTGGGGCTGAGCATTTTCGACCGTGCTTATCAGAATGAACTGAATCCTGAGAATATGCTTTCGTATTGCTACCTTTCCACCGAGATAAAGGGTAATATCCATAATCCGGCGTATTACTTTGATAGCAACAACAAAGACCGCCAGGCTGCTCTCGACCTGTTGCTGCTTACCCAAGGATGGCGCAGGTATGTATGGGAAAAGGCTGATACGGCAATGTTGGCGGACTGTTTCCTTTCGGATGAAATCAGAGGAAGGCAGATTATCGGTAAGAAAAAGAAGCGGAAAGAGTTGGGAAATGGAGAGCAGTTGCTACAAGTTTCCGGTCCGAACACTGAAAACCGTTTTGTGTTTATAGACTCTTTGGGAAAGTTCGTGGTGCCGACGGACTTGATGCTCGGATTGCGAGGCGGATATGTTTATTTGAAGCCGATGCTGGATAAAGATGAATACAAGCCTTCCATTGTGATAGAAGAATCTTTCAGTAAGGTGGATAGCTTGCGGAAGTCTTGTCAGTCTTATTTCCCATATATGAATCCTTCGCAAGTGTTTTCGGAATTGCAGCTTGATTATCCTGTTATTAGTCAGGATAATAGTATCCTTTTATCCGAGATAACAGTTACAGGTAAGAAAGGAAGAGTATTTCGGGATAAGATGATGGGAAGGTTAGATAGCTTGGCACAAATGAAGGTTGGAGCAGCATGGGTATGCTCTGGGTGTATATCGGGGGGAGGTAATATAGAGTACCTTAATGATTATAAAGGTTATTCACATCATCCTATAGGATGTCCGGTACCTCCTCCTGGAAAAATAAGCTCCCCCGTTATCGGTCGGAAATATTATCTCATAAAATATGAGCCAAAAGGAGAGAATAACAAATGGATTCTAACGAAACTAGACGAGATTATTTGGAAAGGTGAGGAATTTACCGAAGAAGAACTTCTCCGCATGAACAACCTGTGGCGTGTGAAAGGCTATTACGGCACGCGTGAGTTCTACCAACCCGATGAGCTGGACGTGCAAAGTCCGCTACCGGATGCGCGGAACGTCTTGCTGTGGAAACCGGACATTGTCACCGATGAGAAAGGAATAGCCGAAGTAGAATTCTTCTGTTCGGACATCAATACAAGCTTTGTGGGCGTGGTAGAAGGAACGGATGGCTTAGGAAACTTAGGCACATCTCAGTGCGAGTTTAGGGTACTAAAACCATAAAAAATGATAGGATGACAAAATTAAAAAATAGATGGCTCTTGTGGATATTGCCTTTGGCTTTCTTCGTTTCCTGCAAATCGAATGAAGGACAATGGGAAAACAAGCAAATTTCCTTTCCTGAAAATATTGTATTTACAAAAGCCGGAAAGGATACGATTTATTTTGATTTTGACAAGTCGAAATGGAAGTTCTTTATTTATGCAGATACAACAGACTGCATGGGGTGTAAATTGTATCTGGACAGATGGAGCGATTTGATTGCTAAAATCAAGGCGGACGAGTCATTAAGCAAATCAGTTTCATTTGCTTTCTTCTTGTTTCCTAATGACGTGGAAGAGATGAAATTTATGCTGGACTGTGATTTACCCGACTATCCGGTCTGTATTGATGCAGATAATCGAATTGGTAGATTGAATGAATTTTCTTCTGATAAATATTTTCTATTGGATGAGCATAACCGGGTTGTTTTAGTCGGCAATCCTGTCTCCAGCCCTCAGATGGAAAAATCTTATTGGGATGAAATTATAGATAAACCTGTCAAATAACTATAACCATGAAGAGGGCTCGAAAATGGATGAATAAGGCAGTTAATGCTATCTTTGGTTTGGCCGCGCTGTTGGTGCTGTATGTTTTGGCGCAAATATTATTGTTCGCTACATTCAAAATTCCCAGTGACTCGATGGAGCCTACATTGATAGAAGGGGATGTCATATCTGTCTGTAAACCGGCTTTAGGCGCACGGATATTTAACATTTGGACTGCTCTGAAAGGCGAAGAGGTTGACGTATACAGATTGTCTGGCTTTTCTAAGGTCAGAAGGGATGATATCTTGGTTTTTAATTTTCCTTATTCGGAGTGGAATCAATGGGATGAGAATATGAAAATGAACATATCAAACTATTATGTAAAGCGTTGTGTGGCTGTCCCCGGAGATACTCTGTTTATCCATGACGGAATCTATATGATTGGTGATGGGAATGTATTGGCCGGCAATATTGAATCTCAAAAGCGAATCATGAAATTTAATCCTGATAATATTCCTGACGACCAATATTACACGCTTCCTTTCGACAGCATTGTCCGATGGAACATCAGAGAGTTCGGTCCTTTTTATATACCGGGAAAGAACGATTCCATTCCAATGAACAGAACAAACTACCTTCTGTACAAAAAAATAATAGTGTGGGAACAGGGTGAGGAAGTGCTGTTTCAGGATGAGAAAGTTTATTTGGGCAATAAAGAATTGGACGGATATCGTTTTAAGAGCAATTATTATTTCATGAGTGGGGACAATAGCATGAATTCCGTAGATTCGCGTTTTTGGGGATTGATACCTGAAGACTTTATTGTGGGAAAGGCCACCCTGGTCATTACTTCGCGCAGCCGTGATACGGGAAAGATACGTTGGAACAGAGTATTTAAAAGAATAGAGTAGTGTGATGAGAATTATAACCTATATAATATTGTCGTGCTTTATAGCTGCTTGTTCGCAAAGCCGTAGCGGTGGTGAACTCGAGCAAGCCTTGAAGCTGTCTGGAGAAAACCGCAATGCGTTAGAGGCAGGTCTTGGCCATTACAAGCACGATTCTTTAAAATACCGGGCATCCTGCTTCCTTATCAAGAATATGCCTTATCATTATTCGCAGGAAGACTATTATTTATCGCCGGAAGGGGAAAAATACAGGCCTGATATATGCAAGTTCAAGAACAAGGAAGAACTGGGAATGCATTGCGACTCATTGACACGGTGTAGGTATCTGGAAAAACATGATATGATATATGATGTCCTCTCTGTTGACAGCTCTTTTCTGATTAAGAATATAGATTTGGCTTTCATGGCATGGGAAAAGCCTTGGGCAAGGGATGTGCCTTTTGACGTGTTTTGCACGTATATACTTCCTTACAGGGTGCAAACGGAGAAAATATCTTCTTTGCGTGAAGAGATGATGAAGCGGTTTCTGCCTTTACTGGATTCCGCAGGAGTAAAGACACCGCTGGAAGCTTGCGTGGCATTGAATGAACATTTAAAATCGGTTGTAAGATACCAAGATACCGGCCTGCCTTTCTATCCGACCATCGAAGAGACTTATCAGTCCGGAATTAGCCGCTGTGACGGCATTTGCAATTTGGGTACATATATCATGCGTGCGGTAGGCATACCTGTCGCCGTTGATTTTACCATTTGGCCGAAAATGGATTTGGGGCATAGCTGGTGCGCGGTTTGGAATGACGGACGATTTTATAGCTTTGGTCCCGGAGAAGACCAGCCGGAAGTCCATGCAAGAATGTTTTCTCAAAAACGGCACAGAAGGCCTGCCAAGGTTTACCGTTACCAATTCAATCCTTTGCATTACGGCAAGATTTCTTCGACAGGCGGTTATCAGACATTCCTCAATACTCCTTTATGGCGTGATGTAACCCATGAATATCTTGATAAAACAACCGAATTTGAAGTACCTATCTTGGACAAGGAAAAAAACAATCTTCACGACAAGGCCTATTTGTGCGTACATAATTATTATGAATGGAAACCATTGGCTGTTGGCTCATATTTAGAAAACGGGATGTGTTCTTTTAAAAATGTGGTGGGTGATAATATCTTTATGGTAGCCGATGTAACAGACAATGGTGCTTTACGTTACCTGACCGCTCCTTTTTATGTGAGTTCAAATGGTGAAGTGCATTTGTTTATACCCCGGTCAGACCAAAAGTTCAGTTATACATTCGATAAGAAAAAAAGAAGTAGGAATTATACATTGCACTATTGGGATGTTGATAGGGAATCCTTTGTATCCATTCCTTGCAAAAGCTCAACAGATTCTACGCAAACATACGAACAGATACCAGAAAATGCATTATATTGGTTGACTTTGCCCGAACGGATAGTGAACCAAAGAGTGTTTTTTATAGAGCAGGATACCATAAGAAGGTATTAAACAGTTGAGAACCTCAGGAGGTGCAGAGCCTTTCCACCACCCGGCCGAGCGGGTACATACCGCTAAGGGGAATGTGTACCGGGTGGTGGAATGCTAGGCAGGATACTCTTTGAGAATGTTTACAGTTCTCTGAAGATTTCTCCTACTGTGGGGTGAGGGAACACATATCGTTTCCAATCATCCACTTTCTTGCGGTCTTCGATAGCCATGCCCGCCAACACAATCAGTTCGGAAGCAGGATTACCCAGCATGTGGGCACCCAATACCGTTCCGTCGTCGGCAGTCAATACTTTGCAAACCCCGTTCACTCCTTCATTTTCCGCCACAAAGCGACCGGAATATGCCATCGGTAGTTTTATGGTATGATAAGTAATGCCGGCAGCCTGCAGAGCTTCTTCACTCATGCCTGCACCCGCTATCTCAGGATTGGTATAGACTACGCCCGGAATGGCACGGTAACTCATCGCATCTTCTTTTCCAAGAATATGATGAACAGCCACTTCCGCTTCGCGCACGGCCGTATGTGCCAACAATGAGACACCGTTCAAGTCTCCGCACACATAGACACCGGGAACCGAGGACTGCATGTGTTCGTCCACCTTGACGCACTTACGTTCCGTCAGTTCCAAATTCAGATTCTCCAATCCGAAACCTTTCATTACGGGGCGACGGCCTACACTCATCAGTAACTTTTCGGCTGAAACACTTCCCGCCCCTTCTGCATTTTCGTAAGAGACCGTTACTCCGCTCTCCTCTTTTACCACTCCTACCACCTTGGTACTCAGCAGGAACTTAATTCCTTTCTTGGCATACTCGGCACGCAGCATTGCCGAAAGCTCCTTATCCATTCCACCGAGGATTTCATCCATCATCTCGACCACAGTAACCTGTACGCCCAAACTATTGAAGAAAGAAGCAAATTCCATTCCGATTACGCCACCTCCGACAATGGCCAGTGAAGCAGGCACTTCCTTATTGTCCAATGCATCACGGTGTGTCCAATAATCCACGCCATCCACTCCCGGAATGGGAGGAATAAATGTATCGCTACCGGTACAAAGCAACAGGTTCTCGCATTCGTAAATCTCCTCGCCGCATTTCACCGTATTCTTGTCTATGACAGTAGCCTCTCCCGTCACTATATTCACCTGATGGGCAGTCAGTTTCGCCTTGATGCCCAACACCAGCTTACGCACCACCTTTGATTTCCGGGCAACAATCTTGCCCAAGTCAAAAGAAGCTTCGGGCACAGTGACCGCATATTTGGAAGCGTGCTTGGCATAATCATACACTTTGGCGGAATAGAGCAATGTCTTTGTGGGAATGCAACCTTCATTCAGGCACACGCCCCCCAGACTCCTCTTTTCAAACAACACAACACTGAGGCCGGCTTTTCCGGCAACTTCGGCAGCAGTATAGCCGGCAGGCCCTCCACCGATAATCGCAATTTGATATTTCATGGTATTTATTAAAATTAATCAGTTCTTTATCAATTCAAAACCTTCGACCGCCAGGCCGGGACATACCTTCTTCAAAGCTTCCACAAACTCCAAAGGCCTGTCGGGACTTATCATCACAAATCCTTGTGCATGTTCAACTTTTATCTTTTGCATCCCAAGGGCATGAGGCTGGTAAGTAATGTTCCTGATGCCATCCACACAGAATCTTTTGCCCCATACCGATTTAACTTCCAGCACACCGCTATCTTTAATCGTATAAATAGTCTTCGACTGAGAATAAAACAGCATGAGAGGTACAATTAAACCACCCAAAGCCGTCCATTCCTGCAGCCAAAAAAAGACAACAATCACGACCAATATGGCGACCCCCATTCCTACATATTGCCAATCGGGAACCCATTTTGTCTTAAATACTTGTTCCATGTTTTCCGATTTTAAAGGTTGTATGTCCGAAAGATACTAAAATAACCGGTTTCCTGCTACATATTTTCTTCAAAAAGTATCTTCATCCTCTTCTTTATGTTCCAACCGCCTGACCAATGCATTCATAAATTCCTCAGGCTTCTCCGGCAGAAGGTCTATCACCTTATCATTGTCATAATGCACCAATACATATCGGGTGAATCTCAGGTGTTTCAATCCGAAAAGACGTTTCAGTTCTACATCCGTAATCCGTGAAAGCGGAATGTTTTTCTCCTTCTGGAAACGTCCGTTATAAATCACCAAGTTTCCGTCTGCCGTCAGTGTATAGGTGGAATGAATGATACGCTCTATATTGATAATGACAATCATAGCGAAAAACATTCCTATCAGTGCCGCCCCTTTGTACCAAAAGGCAACCAGCATGATCAAAGTAAACAAAATAAGAAACAAATGAGTTGTTCCTGAAATCTTTACATGGAAAGTCCGATTCATCATAATTTTAAATTTTGGCGCAAGTT
>OAUY01000648.1_pt1 | contig 8006 bp, 10 predicted proteins | sample 1476321 | NCBI WGS metagenome assembly OAUY01 (sample SAMEA2580067, study PRJEB22360) | human gut metagenome | biome: human gut; feature: human-associated habitat; material: faeces | place: Denmark | collected 2008/2010
ACAAAAAAACCTCCAAAAGTTAGATTTCTAGGTCTAACTTTTGGGGGTCGGCTCATTTTCTGAGCTTGTTTTTTTATTCTACTTCTTCAAAGAACAGCAACAAATCTTGTAGCGTTAATTGTGCTTTTTCAGCAGCGTTTAAATCTTGAACAATTTTACCTTTTTGTAAAACAATTAAACGATTGCCATATCGTAAAGCATCTTCCATTCGATGGGTAATCATCAAACAAGTTAAGTTCCCTTCTTCAATCCGTTGTTCCGTTAAGTGCATCAGCTGCTTGGATGTTTTGGGATCTAAGGCAGCAGTATGTTCATCTAAAAGTAATAATTCTGGTTTTGTGATAGTGGCCATTAATAAACTTAAGGCTTGGCGTTGACCGCCAGAAAGGTTACCTGTCGGTGTATCCAGATGATTTTCCAAGCCATTGCCAACTTCTTGGCAGATTTTTGTAAACAAGGCGCGTTGCTCATTTATCTTCCGTAATGTTAAGGGACGTTTTTGTCCGCGTTTCATGGCAAGCAATAAATTTTCTGCCACAGTCATTCTTGGTGCTGTCCCCATTTTAGGATCTTGAAAAACACGCGCTAGAGATTTGGCCCGTTTGACTTCAGAAAGATTGGTGCGATTGACTCCTTCAATTAAAAATTGTCCTTCTGTTAGTGTCAAAGTTCCTGCTAAACTATTGAATAGCGTACTCTTGCCTGCGCCATTTCCACCTAAAACAGTAATGAAGTCCCTAGGATAAATGGCTAAGTTCACATGATCCAAAATCACTTTTTTTTCATTCATCCCATTATCAATGATTTTTGTCGCATTTTTTAATTCAACAACTGGTTTCATTTCGTTTCCCCCTTATCAGAAAAGCCATGTAGTCGTAATGCTTTTTTCAATTGTGGGATCATTAAACAGATTGCTAAAATCACTGCTGAGAAGATTTTCAAATATGTCGTATCAAAGCCTAATTTAATCACTAATAAAATCAATAGTTGATAAATAATACTCCCTACAACAATCGCCATCAACCGTTCACCAAACGTTAATTCTCCAAACAGTACTTCACCAATAATGAGTGAAGCTAAGCCAATCACAATGACGCCGGTTCCTTTACTTACATCCGCATATCCATCATTTTGGGCAATCAAAGCGCCAGATAAGCCAATCAAGCCATTCGATAAAACCAATCCTAAAATTTTCATGCGATCCGTTTGAATGCCAATCGAGCGAGCCATTTCTTCATTGTCACCTGTCGCAATATAGGCTTGTCCTAAACTAGTGTTAAAGAAAAATAACAGTAAAATCATTACCACAGCCAAAACACTAATCCCTAAAAAAATAGTATCATAATAATCTGGTAAGGCCATTTTTTGAAAAACATCTTGAATCTTCGGTTGGTTTAATAAAGACTTATTTGGCGATTTCATCACAAATAAAATCACGGAATTTAAACCAGACATCACTAAAATTCCTGCTAAAATAATTGGAATTTTTCCTTTTGTAAATAGTAAACCAGTCACTAAACCGGAAAGCATTCCTGCTCCGACCCCTAAAAGAGTCGCTACAAATGGTGAAACCCCTGTTGTAATGGCAGTTACACAAACCGCCCCTCCTAACGGAAATGAACCTTCTGTGGTCATATCTGGAAAATTTAAAATACGATAAGTCATAAAAATACCTAGTCCTAACAAGGCCCATAACATTCCTTGTCCAATTGCTGAAACAATCATCGCTTCTCCTACTTTCTTTGATAATTAGTTAATCAATTTCGATTTTTTTGCTAACTCTGCGGGAATCGTAATTCCTAACTTTTGAGCTTGTTTTTCATTGATAATTGTGTCGCCTGTATTAAAGGTATAAATGGGTGTAGTTGCTGGTTGACTTTTTCCAGACAGAACCTCTGCTGCCATTTTTCCGGCTTGTACCCCCAATGCATGTTGATTAATCCCAACAGTTGCTAAACCGCCTTGTTCTACCATTGTATCCACTGAAGGAATAATCGGCGTCTTGGTTCGATTTGCTTCTCCGACTACCGTTTGCATGGCATTAGCAATCGTATTATCAGTTGGTATATAAATCACATCTGTTTCCTTAGTCATCACTTGAACCGTTTGTGCAATTTCATTACTTGATGGCACAGCATATGTTTTCACTGTCAATCCTTTGGCTTCAGCTGCTTTCTGCGCTTCAGCTACTTGGTATCGAGAGTTTTCTTCTGAGGAAGCATAGAGAATACCTATTTTTTTGGCAGCTGGTATCAATTCTTTTAGTAAATCCATCTGGGCTGACAAAGGTGATTGATCACTAACACCCGTGATGTTACCGCCTGGCTTTTGATTGTCTTTCACCAATCCTGCACTAACAGGGTCCGTAATGGCGCCTAAAATGATTGGGATTTCTTGGGTAGTGTTGGCTAACGCTTGCGCAGCTGGCGTGGCGATACCAATTAAAACGTCTGCCTTTTTTTGTACTAATTGTTGACTCATGATTGCTAACTTACTCTGGTCGGCTTGACCATTTTGAAAAATAATTTCTAAGTTTTTGCCTTTGTCATAACCATTTTCCTTTAATCCTTCTTCGACACCTTTATAAATTTCGTCCAATGCGGGGTGACTGACAAACTGCAGAACCCCTACAGTAACTGTTTCTTTCTTTGAATTCGTCACTTTTTGATTCACAAAAAAAGCACCAATTAAATAAATAGCTAATAAAGACACGACAAACGTTAAACGTTTATTTTTCATTTTGCATTCTCCTAACTGCCCTTTTGTTTGGCAACTTTTTCTTTTTAATAATAAAACCATTATCTATAGGGCGTTTCTTCCGTTGAAAGTGAAACTGAGATTCGTAATCCTCTGCTTAGTCAAAATCCTAGGAACACTTTTTTACAAATGTCAGGATTTAACTGCGACGAGGATCGCAACTTTGGTGAGAATCGCAGGAGCACTTTTCTACGAATGGGACAACGTTCTCTTCGTTCACTTTGTGCTACTCATCACTCTTGAAGGCCAAACTGTGGCGAGTATGCGCAGCCTGCATCTACTCAATCGTAGTGCTTGTCAGGATTTAGCTGCGACGAGGATCGCAACTTTGGTGAGAATCGCAGGAGCACTTTTCTACGAATGGGACAACGTTCTCTCCATTCTCCTTGTACTACTCATCACTCTTGAAGGCCAAACTGCGGCGAGTATGCGCAGCCTGCATCTACTCTGTCACTTCGTGCCAATCGTAGTGATTCGTAGCAAAAAAACAACGACTTATCCTAAGTGTTTAGGAGTGGTCGTTGTTTTTATGCAAAACAAAAACCACATAGATGGGTCCTCTATGTGGTCGTTTTTTCTTCTTGAATATAACCAGCATAGATACACTTTTTAGAATAAGTCTTCTAAAGTTGTATCTATGAAAGAATCATACATACAACTATCTACGCCAGTTTTGCCATGATTGGTGCATTTCTTTTACGTTAGATAATTGTGTCATGTATTTTCCCTCCTAGTTATGTTGTTAAAGGTAGTCTACACTATATTGATTTTGTTCGTCAAGAAAAAGTTTTTATTTTCTTGCATTTCTTTTACTTCTAAAAAACGAGCCACTCTTATGAGAGGCTCGTTTTTCTTTATTTCAGCATATTTACCACTTAATTGTTTCGGTTTCTTTCAATTTTCACGGGAACTTTAACTGCTTGTTTTTGCGATTGAATCAGCCATAAACTTACTAAAATCGTCATTGAAATTACTAATGCCATCGAAAATCCCCTCTTTCTAGTTCCTTAAAACTTTCTACAATCTAAGTTTAACATAGCTAGCTATTATTCACCAGTTTCTGGTACTGTATCAGTGCTTTCTGTCGTCGTTTCAGTAGATTGAGCAACGCCAGTCGTGCTGGTCGTCGTCTGTGTTTCAGCGGTCTTTGCTGCTTCTTTTTCAGCTTCTTGGGCTGCCTTTTGTTGGTCTTTCAAAACGCCAGCCATTGGTAATCGATTTAATTCTGGTATTAATTGTGTTTTTAAATCCATAGATTTTTCGACAACCGTCCGTGTCTTTTCTTTGCCGTTTTCAAAGAAAACAAGCGTAATCTCATCGCCGCTAACATTGTATTGCTCTTGTGCTTTGCCAGCATTATAAATTAACGGATAGATATACAGCGAACGATGAAATTCATTCATTTTATCTGAATTAAACAGCTTCACCATTTGATCGTATTGCTTGCCAGATGGTTTAGCAAACATGACTGACATGGCTCCTGTTTCTTGGATTTTCTTGTCTGCTGTTTTGTAATCTAAGACACTGACTTTCTCTGATTTGATGGGTCCTGCGACTAACGATTCAACTTGAGCAGCTCGAATATTTTTTTGCATCGTTGGAATAAAAATGATTGAGCCAATTATTAATACTAATGCTACAATAGCGGTAATCATTAACAGTTTTCTTTGTCTTAATTCATAAAGTGCCTCTTTTAGTTCTTCCATAAAATTATTCAACTTCTAATCGCTCCTCGCTTTTAGTTCTTATCTATTATACTAATCATTTTCTTTCTTGCCTACCCTTGCGCTTTAATTACTAAAAAAACCAGCAAACTTCCCCAGCTTTCTAAGGAAAACCCAACTCCTTTTTAACAAGCTTCTTTCTTAAATTCAAAAACTCCGCTATAATAAAGCTATTAGTCGGAAAGAAACGAGGGATTTATTATGTCATTTGATGGCGTATTTACTCATAGCATGGTTCATGAGTTGACAGAAACACTCGTAAGTGGCCGGATTTCAAAAATCCATCAGCCTTATGAAAACGAAGTCGTTTTAGTCATTCGTGCGAAAGGTAAAAACCATAAATTATTATTATCAGCACATCCTAGTTATGCGCGCATACAACTATCTACAATTACCTATAGCAATCCGGAAACACCTCCTAATTTTGTGATGATGTTACGAAAATTTCTGGACGGTGCCATTTTAGAAACGATTCAACAAATAGAAAATGATCGCGTGATTCACTTCACCTTTTCAAAAAGAGATGAACTAGGTGACTTACAAAATATTGTTTTGATTGTTGAATTAATGGGACGTCACAGTACAATCGTTTTAGTTAACCAATCTTCTGGAAAAATCTTAGATGCGATAAAACACATTGGAATGAGCCAAAATAGTTATCGTTCGTTGCTTCCTGGAGCAACTTATATTGAACCGCCAAAACCAATGGGGCTTAATCCGCTCACGGCCGCAAAAGAAGAAGTCTTTGCGCTTCTTTCTACAGCTCCTGAATTAAACGGACGCTATTTACAACAACATTTCCAAGGTCTAGGCAAAGATACAGCAGACGAATTAAGTGCCCGTTTACTTGCACAACCAAATGAAAAAATGGCCATCTGGACAGAATTTTGGTCCTCAGTCACTGAAGCTGTTGTACCGACATTAACCGTCACTGAAAAAAAAGAATATTTTACGCCCATTCCTTATCAATCATTAGTTGGTGAACAAACAACGTATCCGACACTCAGTGAATTACTAGATGCCTTTTATTCTGGTAAAGCAGAGAAAGACCGTGTCAAACAACAAGGCGGCGAACTAATTCGCAAAATTGAAAATGAACTAAAAAGAAATCAAAAGAAACTTAAAAAATTACAACAAACCTTAGCCGATACAGAAAACGCTGAAAATTACCGTCGCGACGGAGAACTATTAACAACCTTCATGGCACAAGTCCCAAAAGGAGCCACCGAGGTGGAATTACCAAATTATTATGAAGAAAATGCACCGTTGCGTATCTCGCTAAATCCTGCACTTTCACCTAATCAAAATGCACAAAAATATTTTCAAAAATACCAAAAATTGAAAAATGCTGTTCGAGTTGTTAAGACACAAATTCAGCAAACGCAACAAGAAATTTCTTATTTAGAGTCAGTTGTGGCACAACTTGAAATTGCGACACCAATGGACATTGAAGTGATTCGTGAAGAACTGATTGAGCAAGGCTATTTAAAACGAAAAAAAAATAAAAAACAAAAACAGCCGAAAAAAAGCCAACCCGATCTTTTTTATGCCACAGATGGCACACCTATTCTCGTTGGAAAAAACAATTTGCAAAATGATCAATTGACTTTACGAACCGCTAAAAAAACTGATTATTGGCTCCATGCCAAAGATATTCCTGGATCTCATGTAATTATTCGTGACGCACATCCTAGCGAAGAAACCCTTACTGAAGCCGCACTTCTAGCAGCTTATTTTTCAAAATATCGACTTTCTTCACAAGTGCCTGTTGACTATGTCCAAGTAAAACATGTGCATAAACCCAATGGAGCAAAACCAGGTTATGTGATTTATGAAAACCAACGAACGTTATATGTGACGCCAACAGAAGAATCGATCAAAAAAATCCAGCAAAATAAGGCTTCTGCTTCCTAATTATATTAAACTAAAAAACAACGTACTGCCGATTGATCGTACGTTGTTTTTTTGCATTGGCAAAGACATTTATCAAGTGATAAATAACACAAGTAAGCTCAATTAGTTTACAAACTAGCTATTTCTCTCTATACTGACTGTTGGAGGTGAAATTCATGGTCTTTTTACACATTATTTTTGGGATGTTTGCCTTTATTGGCGCTTTAGGTTTAGGTGTCGCCTTCCGCGATAGCTTTACAGAACTTTCAACACCAAAGAAAGCAGCGATTATTTTATCTTACGTAGGTGCGATTGGTTCAACAGTCCTAGGGTTCACATCAGCAACAAAAAATCCATTTGTTTTAGCTGCAACAGTTGTCTTAGTTGTCGCCTTTTCTATTGCTCTTTTCAAAAAAAGCAGTAAAGAAACAAGCAAATAACAAAACCTTTGAAGAGCGGCATAGCGACAAGCTACCCTCTTCCTTTTACATACTATTTAAAGGAGTGAGGCAAATGTCTCTGACTATTTCTGAAGAAGTAAAACAACGTTTAGCCCCTTTCTTAACTGAAACGAACACCTTCTTGTTGGTAGCAAATGACGGCTCTAATCCTTATTCTTCCGCAGAAGGTTGTTGTATGATTGGCGATCGTTTCATTATCGTTCCTGTTGATCAAGCAGAAGCGCCTTATACCGAAACAATTGCTAATGATTCTTTTCACGTCTATACTTCGACGTATGACCAAATGTTTTTAACAGGGCATTTACAGCTAGTGATTCATCCGAATGCGGGAACCATTACTTTAAAAAATGAAAGTGGCATATTAGATAGTAATGTGGACATTTATCAACACTAAAAAAGCAAACAAAACGTTTACGCGTTTTGTTTGCTTTTTTAGTGTTGAAAGGCTTGAAAGGTAGTAATGATTACGTACATCATCCCCGATGCAATAATCGGACCAGCTGCAATTCCTTTTAAAAAAACGACGCCAAGAATCGTTCCAAAAACTAAGGCCACCGTAATCTCAGGCGATTGATTAATTAAACCTACTCCTTTTGAGGATAAAACAGCCACCAGAATTCCACAAAGTATCCCCAGCCATCCCATCGGTGTTTTGAATGATTGGATTAAATCCTTTAAGCCAATTTGTCCTGTAGCAATCGGGACTAAAATGGTAATTGAAATAATTGTGACGCCTAAATTAATGCCTTTATCTGACAACCACGACATGATTTTCGCACTATTTGGTAAAGCTTTTAAAGCAAGCACAACAACTGACGCAATTAATAAACTTTGATTTTTTGCAACAAACGCAATCAAGGCAATCAGTAGTAAAAAAAGCCAACTTTCCACTGGTTGTCCTCCTTTCTGATTTGGTTCTTTCGTTAACCAAACTTTCTTGTCTTTCCTATTTTAGCAAAGAACCTCTTTAATTACCATTCAGCTTCAGTAATTATTGTCTTTTTCACCTGAATCTTGCTTAGAAAAAACGAGTTAAAAATTAATTTTTTCTCATAACAAGCCTTTTTCTCTTTGAAAAATTATTTTATGAAGTATACTAATATTAACTATAAAGTAGTTTACTTGCATTTATACTGGATATTCGATATCCTATTTAAGGCTCTTCAATTGA
>OAUY01000661.1_pt1 | contig 7660 bp, 7 predicted proteins | sample 1476321 | NCBI WGS metagenome assembly OAUY01 (sample SAMEA2580067, study PRJEB22360) | human gut metagenome | biome: human gut; feature: human-associated habitat; material: faeces | place: Denmark | collected 2008/2010
CGATTGCGGACGAATACCCGACATGCCCCGCGCGCCCGGGCGCAGCCGGTAGCCGGCTTTCGGCAGCGGCTTGGCGTGTTGGCTACGAGGCATCTGCACCGATTTACGGGCCGCCTCGACCAGCTGGTAGAAGGCTTCCGACGCCGCCAACACCACGACGGCCTCAAGAACCCAACCCCACCACGGCAACGCCTGCGTTCGTGTCGCCGGGTTCATGAACTGCAGCAGCGGATAATGCATGACGTACAGCGAGAACGATCGCGACCCGATATAGCGTAGGGGAGCACAACCCAGCACGTGCGATCAGATTGAGTCATTGTTCACGGCACAGGCCAAGGCGCACAACGATATGAACGCGGTAATCAGGTACCCGCCTTGGTACATGTACGACAGATACCCGTTGGCGAACCAGAATCCGGTCAGCAGTGCCGCCAAAGCCGCGGTGCCAAGAACATTGCAGACGATAGTGAGACGGGCGCCCGTCTTGTCGCCGGCCTGACGTTCGATCTGCACTGTTTGCGAAGCCGCTCCAGCTTCCGCAGCTTCCGTACCTCGCGAGGAAGGCGCAATCCAGATAGCCAACAGCGCGCCGGCGGCCAGCTCGGCGAGGCGAGTATCGGTACCGTAATACACGCGGGAGGTATTGGCCGGGTCAAACAGCAGCACCATGTCGGCGGTGGAAGCAGCCATGATGACAAGAATCGCCATGGAGCGCACCCATTTGGACTTGGTGATTTTGCCGAGCACCACCATCAGCAACGGCCAAACCAGATAGAACTGCATCGTCACGCCCAAGAACCACAGATGGGTCAGAGGAGAAGGCAATCCGGCCGCCTCGAAATACGGCACCTTGCGGAAGATGTACACCCAATTGCTGGCGAACAAGGCGTCCGGCAGCGAATCGGAAACCACTTTCTGCAACAGGCTGGGAGCGAACATCCAAGTGAGCCAAGGCACCACGGCAATGGTCGCCAGCATCACCGGCCATAAACGAGTAATGCGGCGGATCAGATATCGGCCATATCCAAAGGACCCGGTGCGGTCCACCATGTTCAGTACCGAACGTGTGGCAAGAAAACCGGTGATAACGAAAAACATCGTCACGCCAATGAATCCGCCCTGCAATAGCGACGGGCGGGTGTGGAATGCTATGACTCCAAGAATCGCCAGAGCGCGCAGTCCATCGATACCCCTGAAATGGGCAGGCACAGACGATCGAGATGGTGCAGGTTTCAAGGTTATGCTCACAGTATTCTAAGTGTACTCTCAGGAATCGTTAGGTATACTGCCCGGATTACGCATATCTCAGGTAGTGACCTATGCCGTTATGACTTATGACTTCCGGCAACCCGCACCGAAACCGCCGGAATGGTGACATAATCAGAACCATGATTCTTCATCTGCATCTGGTCCGTCACGGACAGACCTATTTCAACCGATACAACCGTCTGCAGGGATGGTCGAATTCGCCGCTGACCGAGTCGGGCGTCGCCGATGCCGTCAAGGCCGGTGAGCGACTGAAAGGATTGACGTTCGCCGCCGCCTACTGTTCGGACACCACGCGTGCCCAGCAGACGGCCGAGAAAATTCTCGACATCAACGAAGCCGCGGGTAACCCGCGCCCCGCACTCGTGACGGACATGCACTTCCGCGAGCAGTTCTACGGCTACTACGAGGGACTTGACATGGCCATGGCCTGGTACGCCGCGGGAGCGCCCCACGGCGTCAAAACCTACAACCAAATCGTCGAGAAGTTCGGGTTGGGGGCCTCGCGTGATTTTCTCAAGGAAGCCGATCCCTTCCACGACGCGGAATCCGATGAGGAATATTGGACGCGCGTCGAAGGTGCGTTCCGTCTTATCGCCGACAACCCGAATCTCAAGGACGGCGACGATGTGCTGCAGATTTCGCATGGCAACACACTGCTTAGCCTCGGTCACCGGTTCGGCGGCCCTGACCTCGATCTGAACGAACGCCCGGCCAATGGTTCGGTAACCGTGATCGACTTCGACACCGACAAGCCGTTCGGCGAAGCCGTGACCATCGTTTCGTACGGCAAGTAGCAAATAGCAAGCAATACATATCGAATAGCACGTACGGTCCACGGCGGCACGCCGCAAACGAAAGCGTCAGCAGGACAGCCTTTCGCCTATAGCCGCATACGCCCACGCGCACGGTTTTCGCCCTGCGCATGCAATGGTATGCCAAGAAATAGGGAAGGAGTGCTACCCTTAGGCGAGTAAGTGTGACCGCAAGGAGGAAACAATGGGAGTCGGAGAGATCGCTGGCCTGATCGCGGCCATCGCGTTCGCAGTATTGGCCGGTTTCATGATCTATCCGCTGATCAGGCTGGGCAAGATGTTTGATCAGATATCGCAGACGGTCCGGGAGTCCGGTGAACACGCCATCCCCGCGCTGGACGAAGGCGTGACCACCGTCAAGCAGGTCAACAAGTCGCTCGAAGACGTGAACAAGATTTCCGCCGCGGCTTCCACCACCGCCAACAACGTTGGTGCGTTGACCGATCTGTATGGCTCCTTCCTCGGTAAGCCCATCATCAAGATCGCTTCCACCTTCTACGCGCTGAAAACCACGGGTCAGTCCTTCCTTGCGAAGAACGCCGCGAAAACCACCGTCAACGACACCGCCGAGAAGGGGGAGTGATGTTCAAACGCATCTTCTGGGTCGGCGTCGGCGTGGCCATCGGAATCGTTGCCGTCACCAAGGCACAGGCCTATGTCAAGGCCAATACGCCTGATGCGGCACGCCAGTTCCTGCTTGGCCCCGATCAGGACAATGTGCCGATGAAAACACTCGAAGGGTTGGTCAACGAGTTCAATGCCACCCGTCGAGCCCGCGAGGCTGAGCTCAACCGTCAGTACATCGAGCGCGCCAACTGACACGCGCATGCCGCCTTGCCATCTAGTCACTGAATCAGCTAGAACAAACTAATCCTCATAATCCAGTCTTTTCCACCAATACCAGGCGCAACTGCGCCCATTACCCAAACAAGGAGTTCATCCGCTCATGCGCACTGCGGACATCGCAAAGCGATACCTCGATTATTTTGCCAAGCACGACCATCTCATCGTGCCCTCGGCATCCCTGATTTCCCCGAACCCCACCACGCTTTTCACCATCGCCGGCATGGTGCCGTTCATCCCGTACCTGATGGGTGAGCAGACCCCGCCGAAGCGCCGCATGGCCTCCAACCAGAAGTGCGTGCGTACGCTCGACATCGACGAGGTCGGCAAGACCACCCGCCACGGCACCTTCTTCCAGATGCTCGGCAACTTCTCCTTCGGCGACTACTTCAAGGAAGAGGCCATCCACTACGCCTGGGAGCTGCTCACCACCTCGCAGGATGAGGGCGGCTACGGCTTCGACCCCGAGAAGCTGTGGATGACCACGTTCACCGACGATGACGAAGCCCGTTCCATGTGGATCAACGAGGGCGTGGACCCCGAGCACATCCAGAAGATGGGCATGGAAGACAACTTTTGGACCACCGGTGGCCCCGGACCCGGCGGCCCCTGCTCCGAAATCTACGTGGACCGCGGCCCCGCCTTCGGCAAGGAAGGCGGCCCGATTGCCGACGAGAACCGCTACATCGAGATCTGGGACCTCGTGTTCGAGAACTACGAGGTCGACAACGTCAAGTCCAAGACCGACCTGCACATCGTGGGCGAGCTTGAGAACAAGAACATCGATACCGGTGCCGGCTTGGAACGTCTGGCCTACCTGCTGCAGGGCAAGAACAACATCTACGAGACCGATGAGGTCTTCCCGGTCATCGAGGCCGCCGAGCAGCTCTCCGGCCTGAAGTACGGCGAGAACGAGGACGCCGACGTGCGCTTCCGCGTGGTCGCTGACCACGTGCGCTCCGCCCTGATGATCATGTCCGACGGCGTGCGCCCGTCCAACGTGGGCCGTGGCTACGTGCTGCGCCGCCTGCTGCGCCGCACCGTGCGCTCCATGCGCATGCTCGGCGTGACCGATCCGGTGCTGCCCACCCTCTTCCCGACCTCCAAGGCCGCCATGGAGGCCAGCTACCCGGAGCTCAACGACACCTTCCATGAGGTGTCCGAATCTGCGTATGGCGAGGAAGACGCCTTCCGCCGCACCCTTGAGACCGGCACCACGATTCTCGACGTGGCCGTCAACAAGGCCAAGAGCGATTCCGCCGAGCCCGTCGTGGCCGGCGAGGACGCCTTCAAGCTGCACGACACCTACGGCTTCCCGATTGAGCTGACCCTCGAGATGGCCGCCGAACAGGGCGTGAAGGTGGACGAGGCCAAGTTCCGCGAACTCATGGCCGAGCAGAAGTCCCGCGCCCGCGCCGACGCCCTCAAGAAGCGTCACAACGTGGATCTTTCCGTTTACGACGACTTCAAGAAGACGCTCGTCAGCCCGATCGACTTCCTCGGCTACACCGACATGTCCGCCCGCGCCAAGGTGATTGGCATCATGCAGGAAGGCAAGGGTTCCGTGCCCGCCGTGACCGGCCCGGCCAACGTCGAGGTCATCCTCGACCGCACCCCGTTCTACGCGGAGGCCGGCGGCCAGCTCGCCGACCAGGGCGAGATCCTGTCCGACGACGGCGCCGTGCTCGAAGTCGACGATGTGCAGAAGCCCATCAAGGACCTCATCGTCCACCAGTGCCGTCTGACCGAAGGCACGCTGGTCGTCGGCGCCGAAGTCAACGCCAACATCGACCTGGCCCGCCGTGGCGCCATCGCCCGCTCGCACACCGCCACGCACATGGTGCACAAGGCGCTGCGTGAGGAGCTGGGCCCGCAGGCCACCCAGCGCGGCTCCGAAGACGCCCCGAACCGTCTGCGCTTCGACTTCCAGTGGTCCAAGGCCCCGGCCAAGTCCGTGATCTCCGCAGTCGAGGAGCGCGTCAACGACAAGCTGCGCGACAACCTCGCCGTGACCACCAAGGAAATGAAGTTCGACGACGCCATCGCCCTCGGTGCCATGCACCTGTTCGGCGAGAAGTACGGCGACATCGTACGCGTGGTCTCCATCGGCGAAGACGGCTGGAGCCGCGAGCTGTGTGGTGGTACCCACGTGGACCACGTTGGCAAGATCGGCATGGTCAACATCCTGTCCGAAGCCTCCATCGGCTCCGGCGTGCGTCGTGTCGACGCCGTCGTGGGCCAGGGTGCCTATGACTTCAACGCTCGTGAGCACGCGCTGGTCTCCCAGCTGTCCGACAAGCTCAACGCTCGTCCGGACGAGCTCGCCGAGCGTGTGAACGCCCTGCTCGCCAAGCTCAAGGAATCCGATCGTCGCTTGGCCTCCATGTACGAGTCCCAGCTGGCCGCCTCGGTTCCGGCGCTGGTTGCTGACACCAAGAACTCCGCGGCCCCGGTCAAGGTGGCCGTCAAGAACGTGGGCCACTTTGGCGCGGTCGATGCCCTGCGCAAGACCGTACTCGACGTGCGCGCCCAGCTCGGTGAAGACGCCCCCGTGGTGGTGGCCCTTGCCGGCGTGAACGAGGATGACAAGCCGATGGTCGCCGTGGCCACCAACGAGGCCGCCCGCAAGGCCGGCATCAAGGCCGGTGATCTGGTGCGTGGCGCAGCCAAGGTCCTCGGCGGCGGGGGCGGCGGCGAGCCGGACTTCGCCCAGGGTGGCGGTGTCGATGCCTCCAAGATCGACGAGGCCCTCGAAGCGCTCAAGCACGAGGCGCAGAAAGCCTGATTCCGCCAGTGGTGTGGTTAGGCGTTGATTTGGGTAATGCCCGGGTCGGACTGGCACTGTCCGACCCGGAGCTTACCTTTGCACATCCTGCTGGCAACATTCATGTTGCCGGCGACTATTTCTTTGCTATTGACGAGGTCCTGAACGTCATCGAAGACGAACATGTGGACCATGTAATCGTCGGACTGCCCCTGCAGATGGACGGTACAGAAGGCAAAAGCGCCAAAAAAGCGCGCAGGTGGGCGGCCAATCTGGAGAAGAGGCTGCAAGCAGAGAGTGAAGACAGTGATTCTACGGAGTATCAGATTCCGCAGGTATCATTGATAGATGAGAGATTGACAACAGTCAGTGCGCATCGTCAGCTGTTCGAGGCCCATAAAGCTTCGAACAAGCACAGGCCGGTGGTTGACCAGCAGTCGGCAGTGGTGATTTTGCAGACGGCACTCGACCGTACCCGGGAGCAGTGAGGTATCGGTTATGACCGATGATTTTAACGAGTTCTTTGATGACAACACGCATTGGGTCGAACAGGGGTCAGAACCAATGCGCGGGGCCGAGCCGCCAGAACCGCCGAAATCCCGCAGGGAGATGCGCAAGCGACGTGCACAGCGCAGGCGCAAGCGTATCAGTGGCATTATCATCGCTATCGCCATCGTCGCCCTGCTTATCGGCGGCGGCTATTTCGGCGTAACCAAGCTCATCGCATGGCGCGACAGCCGGAGCAACCAGTCGACGGCCATCGCGGACTATCCGGGACCGGGCTATGGCGAGGTCGAATTCACCGTGAGCGAGGGCCAAGGCGCGGCGGAGATCGCCGATAATCTGCTCAAGGCCGAAGTCATCAAGTCTACTGCCGCGTTCACCAGCGTGGTCAACGCCAATAGCACGACACTCTATCCGGGAACGTTCACATTGAAGAAGCATATGGCCGCATCCAAAGTGATCGACGTTCTCTCCGACACCAACCAGGCGGCGGGCTTCCTCGAGGTTCGTCCCGGTGAACGTGCCACCGATGTGTTCGCCAACGCCGCGAAGCTTTCCGGCATTGCCCAAAGCGAATTCGACACGATTATCAAGAACGAGGGTAAGGATATTCTGCCCAATGAAGCGGGCGGTAGCTTTGAGGGATGGCTGGAGCCGGGAACCTACAACGTCAAGAGCATGAAGAGCGCTTCGGAAATCCTCAAGGCCATGGTCGATAAGCGTATCGCCAAGTTGGATGAATTGGGCGTGCCGGCCGGCGGTGACCGCGAACGGGTGATGATCATCGCCTCTATCGCCGAGGCCGAGGTCAACAAAGCCGATTACTACGGCAAAGTGACGCGAGTCATCGAGAACCGTTTGGAGCAGGGCATGTCGTTGGGCATGGATTCCACCGTGGCCTATGGCAATAACGTCAAGCCCGCGCAGGTGACCACCGAGATGACCCAAGACGAGTCCAACCCGTACAACACGTACAAGATCTCCGGCCTGCCGCCTACGCCGATCAGCAATCCCGGCGATAACGCCATTCAAGCGGCACTGCACCCCGAAGGCGGCAATTGGCTGTACTTCTGCACGGTCAATCTGGACACCGGCGAAACCAAGTTCGCCGCAACCGCCGATGAACATGACCAGAACGTGGCCGAACTACGCAAGTGGCAAGCCGAAAACCAGTAGTCATCCCGTTAGCTTCCTTCGCTTGGGGAAGCTGATCGGACGTTGGTCTCTTCATTGGCTCCCTCGCCGAGGGGAGCTGTCCGCAAAAAAGCGGACTGAGGGGAGCACTGCAGGGAATGTAACGCTCAACTTAAGCCCGGGGCTCCCGCGAAGCGGATGGAAGAAATCTAGGACAACACCCCAACAGCCACCGCCACAATCGCGCCCGCCAATATCACCGGCACATACGGCACCTTGCCCGCATGTGCCGGTGATGTGCGTTGTGGGTCGAATCGCGTCCACAAGGCAATCC
>OAUY01000662.1_pt1 | contig 7643 bp, 7 predicted proteins | sample 1476321 | NCBI WGS metagenome assembly OAUY01 (sample SAMEA2580067, study PRJEB22360) | human gut metagenome | biome: human gut; feature: human-associated habitat; material: faeces | place: Denmark | collected 2008/2010
AGGCTTTCTGGCACCGATAAGTCAGGATAGTGGCGGTATCGGGCAGGAGAGTCCATTGCGGCTTGTCGTTTTTTTCCTCGCAGCGGAAGTTGGTAGTCACGATACGGTCGAGCGTTGTTACTTTTCCGGCAGGATGGTTTTTGTAGATGCGATAGGTGATGCGGGCATTGCCGTATGCGGAGGTATGTTCGGCCATGAGTTCCTGAGACACGTTGTTCTTCACGTCCTCCATAAGGACAGAGTCGCGGAGATAGGTGGTATAGCCGTAAAAAAGAGATGATTTCTTTCCCACTTCAAGCATCATGGTTTCCGAATTGGGTTTGCTGTCTGACCGGGTGGTGTCTTCAAGCATTTTCAATTCATACTGGGCGCGGAAGACAAGTTCGTCTATCGGTTCGCTCTTCTTGATATTGTCACCGGTGACGACTGTGATTTGTGCAACGGCAGCCGTGGCACAGACTCCGAAAACTAGCATCAGGGTCAGGATTTTCTTGTTCAGTTTCATCATATTACAAAAGTTTGAGGTTTATGATTCTCATGCTGCAAAGCTATCCTTTTCCTTTCTTTTGGCAGGTCGGAAGTTATTACTGAAATATTACGCAGTCTAAAAAAACTCCTCGCGTACATTGTACATCCGCCGATACCGTTTACCTTTGCCGAAAAGAAAAGAATATGGAAAAGCAAATAAAAACGGTCTGGATACTTACCATTATCACGGCTTTGCTGATTATAGGCGGACAGGCATACTGGCTTTACAATCAATATGGATATTCGGCGGACGAACACATGCGTAATCTTCATGCAGAAATTCTGAAACTGGAGAATGCCGAGTTTGAGGCACGTTACAAGCAGCGTACCGTCAATACTCCGATGACTTTGAGTTACAGTATCGAAATGCCCGACTTGACCAACAGTAAAGGAAATTCACGGTGTGTCATTACCCTTTACGAGAAATTTACGCAGAGTCAGGGTGATTCGCTGGCGGCGGGAGCTGTTGATGCCTTTAAGGAAAAAGAGATACGTCGATACATTCAGTGTGCCGACCTACAATATTCCCAGCGAACTTATTTTTGAGGCGACGAGCCGTTTCTCTACAGAACTGAGCTTTCCCCTCACCGTTACAAGGCTCGATTCTCTTTTTGAAGCCAATCATATCACGGCTACCGATATACGGCAGGTGAACATTGATTCCACCCTGTGGCGCGGCACTTACCATTCGCTGGAGAACTTGTTTCCTCCTCGTATGCTTGTTACTTATCCTTACAATCCCTTGGTGAAGCAGGCAATGACGGCTATTGTTACCGTACCTGTCAATCCGTTACTTAAGCAAATGATGTGGCAACTCACCGGAGGCATCTTGCTGGTGCTGGTGCTCGTCTGCTGCCTTGTCTACCAAATCAAGACGATACTGAAACAGCGGAAGATAGATGAAATGAGGAAGAGTTTTGTGAACACGATGATACATGAGTTGAAACGTCCTGTGCAGACACTGAAAATGTGTGTTGCCTTCCTCAACAATAAATCCATGCGCACAGATGAGGCCGCTATGGACGAAGTGCTGAAGGACTCCATGTTTGAGATTGACAACCTGTCTGCTTATCTGGCGAAAGTAAGAGATATGACGCGTGCCGATTATGAACATACACCACTCAATATCCGTACTTTCGATGTGTGTGAAACGATACAAAAACTGATTCGTCTCTGCAACATTCCCGCAGGAAAGAATGTCGTGATTACTCCGCATTTTGACATGACCACTCAGCTGGTTACGGCAGACCCCGTACATTTGGCAAACATCATCAGCAATCTGTTGGAGAATGCCATTAAATATTCGGGCAGTGAAGTCGCTATCAGCATTTCGTGCACCTTGCAGGCACACACACTGACCCTTGCCATATCCGACAATGGAATAGGTATCCCTGCTTCGGAGCAGAGTAAAATATTTGATAAATTCTATCGCGGGAATAATATTCCCGACCGTAATATTCCGGGTATCGGACTGGGCTTGAGCTATGTCAGACTGCTGACCGAAGCTCACCACGGAACGATAACCCTGACCAGCCAACCGGGGAAAGGCACTACTTTTGTGCTTTGCTTTCCTCAATAACTACTGTTTCACCCCATAACCCTGACACTAATGAAAGCATTAAAAATACTTTTTGCCGATGACGACTTGAAATACTCCATGCTCCTGAAACGTTTTCTAGAAGCCGAAGGGTATGAAGTGACATATGCCGGAAACGGTCGCATCGCTCTTGAACAGTTTCCTGCCGTGAAGCCCGACCTTGTTTTGCTGGATATCAATATGCCCGAACTGAACGGTTTTGAAGTGGCTGAACACATTCGTGCCCTAGACCGTAATGTGTTGCTTTTTTTTCTTTCCGACCGCAGTGATAAAGCTGACCGACTGAAAGGATTCGACCTTCGCCAATGATTACCTCGCCAAGCCGTTCTATCCTGAGGAACTGCTTGCCCGCATCCGCGAGCGTTTTCAGTGCGGCGATGATGTGGTGCAGACGGAAATGTATAGTTTCGGGAATACAGTGTTTAATTATACTACTAACGAAATACGCACCGGCAATAACAAGACTCTTATCACTTCGCGTCAGGCAGAGATACTCCGGATGCTTGCCAAAAACGTGAATGTATCTGTCGACCGTGACAGTCTGCTTAACAAAGTATGGGGTGCATCCTCGTATGCCAACTCTCTTGCGTTGAACGTGCAGATTAGTTATCTGCGGAGGGCACTTCGCAATGACAATACAGTCAAGATAGACTCACTGATGAGAAAAGGTTATATGTTGCGCGAAGACTCCTGAAAATAATCCTTCCATATTCGTTTTGTCATATCATGAAACATCCTTACCTTTACCCGAAAATAAACATCTAAGTAAAAAAAAGAATAAAATGGAAACAATATCTAATTCTGTCCTTACCGTCGGTGTCAGTGAGCACGGAGCTGAATTACAAAGTATTCAGAAAAATGGAAAAGAATACTTGTGGCAGGGAGACACCCGTTTTTGGGGACGCCGTTCACCTGTTCTCTTTCCCATCGTGGGGCGTGTGTGGGAAGACACTTACCGCTATGCGGGCAATTCTTACCGGATGGGGCAGCACGGCTTTGCCCGTGATATGGATTTCAAAGTGACATACAAAGGAGAGGACGGAATAGTTTACTGGTTGGAGTCGACTCCGGAAACGCTTGGAAAATATCCTTTTCCCTTCCGTTTGATGATTGGCTACCTGCTGGAAGGCAATCGGATTACAGTCAAATGGCGTGTAGAGAACCTTGGGCAGTTGGATATGTATTTCCAAATCGGTGCTCATCCTGCCTTTAACTTCCCCGGTTTTGATGCATCGGTAGACGAACGTGGATTCTTTGCTTTCGACAGTAAAGAGGAACTGCGGTATATCGTTCCGGTGGAGAAGGGGTGCGTGTCACCGGAGCTTCATACATTGGAACGGGATGTGGACGGACTGATGAAAATAGATACACATACGTTTGACTGTGATACATATATCTTTCAGGATGCGCAACTCAAGAAAGTGACCTTGCTGGACAGGAAGAAGCAACCTCATATCAGTCTGGAGTTTGACACTCCGCTAGTGGCGTTGTGGTCGCCTGCCAAAGCTCATCCTGATTGTCCGTTTGTCTGCATTGAACCGTGGTATGGTCGTTGTGATGCCGTCGGGTTTGATGGAGAGCTGAAAGACAGGGAATGGATTCAGAAATTGGGAAGCAAAGAGGTGTTTGATGTGAGTTACAGCATCATTATAGAGAAGTAGCCGGAATAATTACCATGATAACAGTGTGTGGGTGTGTCAAAACGTGGATAATGCTGTCGTTTCGTTCGTAGGGGCGAGGTTCGCTCGCCCGAAAACAGTTTGCTTTGTGTCTTCGGGCAGGCAAACCCTGCCCCTACAGCTGACGATGGGATAGACCGGTTTAGTTTTGACACACTCCCATGCATCCGGGGCAGATTCAGTCCGCCCCGGATTTCCCCCTATATATAAAAGAAGCGTATGACTAACTATCCACAAGAAAATATCAAGCCCTATAACGATGACGAAAAGAAAAGTGTGCAGGTAGAGAAAATGTTCGACAACATTGCTCCCGCCTACGACCAACTGAATCATGCTCTGTCATGGAACATAGATAAAAGTTGGCGACGTAAAGCCATCAACTGGCTAAAACCTTTTCATCCGCAACGCATGATGGATGTAGCCACCGGCACCGGTGACTTTGCCATTCAAGCCTGCCGCATCCTTCAACCCGAAGAACTGATAGGCACAGATATATCGGAAGGCATGATGAATGTGGGTCGTGAAAAAGTAAAGGCTGCCGGACTGGAAAGCCGTATTTCTTTTGCCAAAGAAGATTGTACGGCACTAACCTTCCCCGACAAACGCTTTGATGCCATAACCGTAGCTTTCGGAGTGCGCAATTTCGAAGACCTGGATAAAGGTTTGCGTGAAATACACCGCGTACTTGACGACAATGGAAAATTAGTCATTCTGGAACTTTCGGAACCGGATTGGTTCCCCATGAAACAATTATATGCCATCTATTCCAAAGTAGTTATCCCCACCCTCGGAAAACTTCTTTCCAAAGACCAAAGTGCATACACTTACCTGCCCCAATCCATCAAGGCTTTTCCACAAGGAGAAATAATGACTGATATCATCCGCAAAGCCGGATTCAGCCAAGTAAACTTTAAACGATTGACATTGGGTATCTGTACACTTTATTTAGCAACAAAATAACTAAAAGCAAGAGTTTTATGAAAAAATATGGTTTGATAGGTTATCCACTCGGACATTCTTTCTCAAAGAACTTCTTCAATGAGAAGTTCCACTCCGAGAGTATCGACGCCGAATATGTAAACTTCGAGATTCCTTCCATCAAGGAACTGCCGGGCGTTTTGCTGGAGAATCATGATTTGGCAGGTCTGAACGTCACCATCCCCTATAAGGAACAAGTCATTCCCTATTTAGATGAATTAGATTCTGATGCAGCCGCCATCGGTGCCGTAAACGTGATTAAAATCATCCGCCCCGCTAAAGGGAAAATCAAACTGGTCGGATATAACTCTGATATTATGGGATTTACCCAATCTATTGAACCACTGTTGGAACCGCAACACAAGAAAGCGTTGATACTGGGTACAGGAGGTGCTTCCAAAGCTATTTATCATGGACTTAAGAAGTTAGGAATAGAAGCCAGATTCGTATCACGCACTCCTCGCGAAGGAATGTTCACATACGAAGACTTAACCCCAGCAGTGATGGACGAATACAAAGTAATCATCAACTGTACACCGGTGGGTATGTATCCTCGTGCCAATGAATATCCCAATATTCCATACGAGTGCCTTACCCCCAACCATTTGCTTTATGATTTGTTGTATAATCCCGACACCACCCTATTCATGAAGAAAGGAGCCGACAAGGGAGCTATCACCAAAAACGGTTTGGAGATGCTGTTATTGCAGGCTTTCGGTGCTTGGGATATATGGAATAAATAAAGTATGAAAAAGAAATATCTCATCGGAACGGGTATTGTACTCGTTCTTCTCGCTGCCATTCTGCTAGGAGCCGGTCAATATATGCTCAACTACTCTCTTCGTCCCGATAACCGGGGAAGGGATTTGGCCGGCTCATGGCAGTATATGTTCGACACGTATCCTTATTTGAAGTCATGGAAAGACAGTTTGCAAAATGCAGGTGCTCTTAAAGATACATTCATCTATGCCCCGGACGATGTCAAAATGCATGCCTATTATGTAGCTGCTGCACAGCCGACGGCAAAAACCGCCGTCATTGTTCACGGATATACCGACAACGCTATCCGCATGATGATGATTGGCTACATGTATAATAAAGAGTTAGGCTTTAACATTCTCCTGCCCGATCTTAGAGACACAGGACTGAGCGGAGGAGATGCCATTCAGATGGGGTGGCTCGACCGCAAAGACGTCATACAATGGATGAACACAGCCAATGAAATATATGGGGACAGCACCCGTATGGTGGTACATGGCATCTCAATGGGGGCGGCAACAACCATGATGGTATCGGGAGAGCCTCAACCCGGCTATGTAAAATGTTTCGTCGAAGACTGCGGATATACCAATGTATGGGACCAGTTCTCCAAAGAACTGAAAGCCCAATTCGGCCTACCCCGATTTCCGCTAATGTACATTGCCGACCGGTTATGCCGGCTGGAATACGGATGGGGATTCAAAGAAGCATCCGCCTTAAAGCAAGTGGCCCGATGCCACCTCCCCATGTTCTTCATCCACGGAGACAAAGATGACTACGTGCCAACCCGGATGGTATATAAATTATATGAGGCAAAGCCCGAACCCAAGGAACTATGGATAGTTCCGGGAGCCGACCATGCCCATTCCTACCTTATCCACACCAAGGAATATACGGAAAGAGTAAGAGAATTCACAAACCGATATATTTAAACCCATAAGGAATATTAAGCCGTTTCATACAGAAGACCAAGGTTTTTTGAACGGCAGATTATTACGTCCCATTGCAATGGAACCTACGTCCTGCCACGGTGGGACATACGTCCCATTACAGTGGGACGTACGTTCTGCTATAGTGGGACGTAATAGCCGGACGTAGGAAAAGACTTAGCCTAAAGGAAGAAAAACCTTAGCCCGCCTGAAAAAGTGATTTAAGAAAACCGCAAAGAATATGCAAAAGCTTAAAACCGGAAAAGTAAAATTTTACCTGAAACATAGCCATTGTTTCAAGAAAATCGTTATCTTTACGAATAGAAACTTTTAAAACTACAAACAACATGTTCAATTCATTTGGTAATATTTTCCGATTAACGAGTTTCGGCGAGTCTCACGGTCCCGGTGTCGGTGGTGTAATTGACGGTTTTCCGGCAGGTATCGACATCGATATGGATTTTGTGCAGAAGGAACTGAATCGCCGCCGCCCCGGACAATCGCTCCTTACCACCAGCCGAAAGGAACCTGACACAGTGGAATTCCTTTCAGGCATCTTCGATGGAAAATCCACCGGCTGTCCCATTGGTTTCGTGGTATGGAACAAGAACCAACATTCTAACGACTACGAGAATATAAAGAATCTCTTCCGCCCTTCGCATGCGGACTATACTTATATGGAAAAATACGGCATCCGCGACTATCGCGGCGGAGGACGTTCATCAGCACGCGAAACAATTTCTCGTGTTGTGGCCGGTTCACTTGCCAAACTTGCCTTAAAGCAATTAGGCATCAGCGTAACAGCCTACACCTCACAAGTGGGACCTATCAAGCTGGACCATGACTACAAGAGCTATGACCTCGACCTGATAGAAAGCAACGATGTCCGTTGTCCCGACCTTGAAAAAGCAAAAGAAATGGCAGAACTCATCTGGAAAGTCAAAGGTGAAGGCGATACCATCGGAGGTGTGATTAGTTGTGTCATCAAAGGATGCCCCATCGGATTGGGACAACCTGTATTTGGCAAACTGCACGCCGCACTGGGAAATGCCATGCTGAGCATCAATGCCGTGAAAGGCTTTGCCTATGGACAAGGTTTCGACTCCATGGAACTGAGAGGCAGCGAACAAAATGATGTATTCTACAACAACGGCGGACGAGAAGAAAAAAAAA
>OAUY01000676.1_pt1 | contig 7324 bp, 4 predicted proteins | sample 1476321 | NCBI WGS metagenome assembly OAUY01 (sample SAMEA2580067, study PRJEB22360) | human gut metagenome | biome: human gut; feature: human-associated habitat; material: faeces | place: Denmark | collected 2008/2010
AAGCTAACGGGGGGTAGAAGCCCGCCCACAAGGCAATCCATGTGATGCCGGCAACGCCCATCGCCAGCCACCAGACCACCACAGGCAACAGGCCAAACAGTCCGACAGACAATCCCATAGGTATCAAGGCGGTCACATCGCCGAATCCCAATGACCGAGGCACCAGCAACGCCAACGCGAACTGGATCAGGCAACATAGCACGGTGAACAACAGCGCCTGCAACAGCACGAACAGGTCGTTCACCACCACTCCATACGCGAAATCGGCGGCCAGCTGAAGCAACGCGCCCGCAGCCACCCACGCGATCGGCACCCGCCGATGACGAACATCCTCAATGGACAGTGCAAGCCCACATAGCAGACCGGGTAGCGTGAACAGGTATGGCATGGCTTAACATTAACCCCTAGCTAGACGTACACATAGACGTACACACATGAAACGAGGGAAGTTATGCTGCGTTGGCAGACGGCAGGGGAGTCTCACGGAGAAGCATTGGTGGCCATGATTGAAGGGTTGCCGGCCGGCGTGCGTATTAGCACGGACGATATCGTTTCCGCACTGGCACGCCGTCGACTTGGATATGGTCGCGGTGCCCGCATGAAGTTCGAGCAAGACAAGGTCCGTCTGCTGACCGGTGTACGCCACGGCCTGACCCTCGGCTCGCCGGTGGCCATCGAAATCGCCAACACCGAATGGCCGAAGTGGACCGAGGTCATGAGCGCCGATGCACTCGACCATGACCTGCCGCGCGAAGGCCGCAATGCGCCGCTGAGCCGCCCGCGCCCGGGCCACGCCGATCTGACCGGCATGCGCAAGTATGGTTTTGACGACGCCCGCCCGGTACTGGAGCGCTCCAGCGCCCGTGAGACCGCCTCCCGTGTGGCTTTGGGCGAGGTGGCCAAGCAGTTCTTGGATCAGGCGTTCGGCATCCGCACCGTAGCCCACGTGGTGGCGCTTGGTGGCGTGCAGACCAACCCCGACCTGCCTCTGCCCACCCCCGACGATCTGGAAGCGCTTGATGCCTCGCCTGTCCGTACGCTGGACAAAGAGGCCGAAGCCCGCATCATCGAACGCATCAACGAGGCCAAGAAGGCCTCCGATACGTTGGGCGGCGTGATTGAAGTGCTGGCTTACGGTGTGCCTGCCGGCATCGGCACGTATGTGGAGTCCGACCGCCGACTGGACGCGGCTCTGGCCTCCGCGATCATGGGCATTCAGGCGTTCAAGGGTGTGGAGATCGGCGACGGCTTCCTGGAAGCCTCCCGCCCCGGTTCGCAGGCGCACGATGAGATCGTGGTCAACGCCGACGGCCGTATCGACCGTCTGTCCAACCGCGCAGGCGGCATTGAAGGCGGTATGTCCAATGGCCAGGTGATTCGCGTACGCGGTGCCATGAAGCCGATTCCGTCCATCCCCAAGGCCCTGCGTACGGTCGACGTGCTGACCGGCGAATCCGCACAAGCCATCAACCAGCGTTCCGACAGCACCGCCGTGCCTGCCGCAACCGGGGGGGCCGACGCCATGCCGGCTCCCACTTTGGCGAAGTACGCGCTGGATAAGTTCGGTGGAGACAGTGTTGCCGAAACACGGCGCAACCTTGAGTCGTATCTCGCCTCGTGGCCGGAGCACATGCGCTGAACGAAGGGCGTATGGTTTCGTGACGACTGCCGCGGAACCATCAGCAACTGTACTCACCAATCGTCGAGAGGATTCGTAGATTATGACCGCACGCCCCCGCGCCGTCATCATCGGCATGATGGGAGCCGGCAAAACACGTGTCGGTAAGGAAGTGGCGCATATGTTGCGTCTGCCGTTCGCCGATGCCGATGTGGAGATCGAACGTGAAGTGGGCATGAAGATTCCCTCCTACTTCAAGGAATACGGTGAGCCGGCATTCCGCGAGGTCGAGGCCGATCTCATCGCCGATATGCTTGAGGATTTCGACGGTATCTTTTCGCTGGGCGGTGGCGCTCCCATGACGCCATCCACCCAGCATGCCCTCGCCTCCTACATCGACCATGGCGGTCGTGTGGTCTACCTTGATGCCGATCCGGCGGAAGCCATGGAACGCGCGAACCGTGGGGGAGGCCGGCCCATGCTCAATGGCAACGCCAACTCCCGTTGGAAAAAACTGTTCAAGCAGCGTGACCCAGTATTCCGCGAGGTCGCCAACGTTCATGTCCATACCCGGGGGCTTACGCCTCAGGGCGCAGCGAAGAAAGTGATTGATATGGTATCTGAGCGAGCAGTGCATGTTACCGGAGCGGCAATTGAGCCGTATGATGTGGTCATTGGCGAAGGTGCCATGAACCATCTGGTCGACGTGCTGGGACCCAAACCCGCCAAAATCGCGCTTATCCACACTCAGCCGGTGCAGCGACACTCCGATCGTGCCCGCGCCCTGTTGCGTCAGGGCGGCTATGAGGTTTCCGACATCGTGATTCCGGATGCCGAACCCGGCAAGACCATTACCGTGGCCAACGGCATTTGGGAACGCCTTGGCAACGAAGGTTTCACCCGATCCGATGCCGTGGTGGGGCTTGGCGGCGGTGCCGCAACCGATTTGGCCGGTTTCGTGGCTGCCACGTGGATGCGCGGCGTGCGCTATGTAAACTGCCCGACCTCGCTGCTGGCCATGGTCGATGCCTCCACCGGTGGCAAAACCGGCATCAACACCCCGCAGGGCAAGAACCTCGTCGGCTCGTTCTACACGCCTGCCGGTGTGCTGGCCGACACCAAGACGCTGGCTACGCTGCCCAATGACATCTTCATCGAGGGTCTCGGCGAAGTCGCCAAATCCGGTTTCATCCGCGACCCCGAAATCCTGCATATCCTCGAAGACCACGCAGCTGAACTGCGCGCTTTCGACGGCTCTACATTCCTCGGCTCGCCGCTCGAAGACGTGGTTGCCGAGCTCATTGAGCGCACGGTAAAGGTCAAGGCCTACCACGTCTCCTCCGATTTGAAGGAGAAGGGTCTGCGTGAATTCCTCAACTACGGGCACACGATGGGCCATGCCATCGAAAAGCTCGAGCATTTCCGCTGGAGGCATGGCAATGCGGTGGCCGTCGGTATGGTGTATGCCGCCGAGCTGGCCCATCTGATCGGTTACATCGATCAGGATCTGGTTGACTATCACCGCTCGTTGCTTGCTTCGATGGGTCTGCCGACGTCGTGGAATGGCGGCTCGTTCGACGACGTGCTCGCATTGATGCATCGCGACAAGAAGGCCCGCGGCAATGAGCTGCGCTTCGTGGTCCTCGACGAGATTGGTCACGTCGTACACCTCGACAACCCGCCCGCCGAAGCCGTGGAAGAAGCATTCCGTCGTATCCAGCAGTAATTGAACGGCCGTAGGCCGTGCCGTTCGCCATCCCCTCAGAAAAAAGTACTTGGCTCCCCTCTAACGGAGGTACCCCGGAGTCGGATTTACCTTCTACCTCCCTCTGATGAGGGAGGTGCCCCGAAGGGGCGGAGGGAGAGAAGCACAAACAAAAGGAGTCCCAATGACCAAAGTCATCGTTGTCAATGGCCCTAACCTCGGACGTCTCGGCGTCCGCCAGCCCGACGTCTACGGTCGTCAAGACCTCGACACCCTGCGCAAGCTCTGCACCGAATGGGGCAAGGACCTCGGCCTCGAAGTCGAGGTGCGCCAGACCGACGACGAAGCCGAAATGGTGCACTGGATGCACCAAGCCGCCGACGAGAAAACCCCGGTGGTCATGAACCCCGCCGCCTTCACGCACTATTCGTATGCTCTCGCCGACGCCGCGCACATGGTCATTGACGAGAACCTGCCGCTTATGGAAGTCCATATTTCCAACCCGTCCGCCCGCGACGAGTTCCGCAAGCGTTCCGTAATCAGCCCTGTGGCCACCGGCACCATCACCGGCATGGGTTTCTACGGCTACAAGCTCGCGCTCGATGCTGTGGCGCACTTGCTGAGCGAATAGAACCAAGCCCTCCAGCCAATCCCGGGTAGCAGTCGACGTTGCGCCCGGGATTCCTGTTACCTGAGGAAACCATAAGCGTCCAAGTAAAGGAAGCCATGACTCTCACCGCCACGGAACGTGATCTCGTCGATGCCGCGTCACGCTGGTTTGACGCCCACCGCGCACAGTTCGTCGATGAGCTGTGTGAGCTGCTGCGCTACCCGTCGGTTTCCGACGAATCGGACCCGAATCCTCGTCCGGGCGCGCCTTATGGACCCGAAGTACGCCGTGTATTCGACCATATGCTGGCCAAGGCAGGACGAGACGGGCTGCCTACGCGCGACTACACCGGCCACGTCATGGAAGTCGTTTATCCACAGGAGAACGTGGAGACCGACCGTGACATCGCCTTCGTCGACCACCTCGACGTAGTCCCCGCCGACGACGGTTGGACGCACGATGCCTTCGATCCGCAGGTTATTGGCGATATTGTTATCGGTCGCGGCTCATTGGACAATAAAGGCGTCGCGCTGACCAGCTATTTCCTACTCCGTTTCTTCAAGGAACACGACCACCGTTTCCGCCACCGCGTACGTATACTGTTCGGCGGCTCCGAAGAGATCGCGCTCAACGACATCAAATGGTTCGTCGCCAACATCGGCGCGCCGTACCAGGCCATCGTCACCGATGGTCCCTTCCCGGTGAACAATATCCAAAAAGGGCTGCTCGATGTGGATGTCGAACTGCCGGTCGGGCCGCAATTGCGCGGTTGGCATGCCGGCACCGCCACTAACACGGTTCCCGGGGCCGCCGCAATCACCCTCACCGGCGTCGACGAATCTACCGTGCGGCAAGCATTCTGCCAGAGCGGCAACATCGCTCCAGATATCGCCGAGCGATTGCATATCAACGCAACAGCGCAAGGCGTCACGATTGAGGCCACCGGTGTCGCCGGTCATGCCTGCCAGCCGTCCGGTACCGTAAACGCTATAGCGGTGCTCACTACGGCGCTTGCCCGGTCCGGTCTGCTCGAAGGCCGTGACCTCACTGCAGCGCAGGCGATTGCCCAATGGACAAAAGACTCATATGGCACCGGCTTGGGTATCGATTGCGAGAATGCGGAAAGCGGACCGACTACCGCCAATGGGGGTTTGATTATACCGGCGAATGAGTTCGCTGAAGCAGACAAGGTATTAGGCGCGGTATCAGGTGAGACTTCTGAAGATGCCATCGTATTGCACTTCGACATCCGTTATGCGGTAGGCCAGGCACACGAACAAATCATCGAGCGTATTCAAGCACAAGCCGAAGCGGCGGGCGGCCGCATTGTCGACATCCTTAACGATGACCCATACTACGTGCAGGCTGACGACCCGCGTGTCCAGTTGCTCACCGCAACCTACAACGACGTGCTCGGTTGCGAGGCTCGACCCGTGGCTGTCGGCGACGGCACCCACGCCCGCTTTATCCCGCGCGCACTCAACTTCGGTCCCGAATTCCATGCCGACCATGTGCCGGCGGTCGACGGCATCGACCTGGAGACCCCGCCATTCATCGCACCAGGTGCCGGCAACGCGCACGGTGCCGATGAATGGGCCTCGCTGAAAAACCTGAAAACAGCGTTTGTCCTATATGCGTTAGGCCTAGTGCGTCTCGACCAATACCTGCAATAGCTGGCGGATAAGACGTTTGACGTGATTATGACCTTGCGCATGCTTTTTGACGAGCCTACTATTCGTATTGTTCAAGTACGCCATGTCGGGGCCGACGCGTCTGGTGAACACGCCGGGTCATACACGGATGATAGAGTGAAATTCCATGGTTAGAAGAACACATGGTAATTCTCAAGAACACGTCACCAAGCATATTTTCGTCACTGGCGGCGTTGTTTCCTCTCTCGGCAAGGGCCTGACCGCATCTTCGCTCGGTCGTTTGCTGCGCAGCCGCGGTATCCATGTTCTGCAGCAAAAGCTCGATCCGTACATCAACGTCGACCCGGGCACCATGAACCCGTTCCAGCATGGTGAGGTCTACGTGACCGAAGACGGTGCCGAAACCGATCTCGACATCGGCCACTACGAGCGTTTCCTCGACGTCTTCCTGAGCCAGAAGGCCAACGTCACCACCGGTCAGATCTATCAGGAAGTGCTGCGCAAGGAGCGCGCCGGCGAATACCTCGGCCAGTGCGTGCAGGTCATCCCGCACATCACCAACGAAATCAAGTCTCGTATGCGCGCCCAGGCTTCCGATGACGTGGACGTGATCATCACCGAAATCGGTGGTACCGTCGGCGACATCGAGTCCCAGCCCTTCCTTGAGGCCGCCCGCGAAGTGCGCCGCGATCTCGGCCCGGACAACTGCATGTTCGTGCACGTTTCCCTGGTGCCGTACATTTCCGCCGCCCACGAGCTCAAGACCAAGCCCACCCAGCATTCCGTGATGATGCTTCGTCAGCTTGGCATCTCCCCGGATGCCTTGGTGCTTCGCTCCGACCGCCCGCTCAATCAGTCCATCAAAGACAAGATCTCCCTGATGTGCGATGTCGATGCCGAAGGCGTGGTCAACTGCGTGGATGCGCCGAGCATCTACGATGTGCCGAAGATCCTGTTCGAGGAGGGCCTCGACGCCTATGTGGTGCGTGAGCTCGGCCTGCCGTTCCATGACGTCGATTGGGACGAATGGGCCGACCTGCTGGAGCGTGTGCACCACCCCAAGCACGAGGTCAACATCGCCATCGTCGGCAAGTACATCGATCTGCCGGACGCCTACCTGTCTGTCACCGAGGCCATCAAGGCCGGCGGCTTTGCCAACTGGGCCAAGGTCAACGTCAAGTGGGTTGCGGCCGATCGTTGCGAAACCACCGAAGGTGCGGCCGCCGCTCTCGACAACGTCGACGGCATCGTGATCCCCGGCGGCTTCGGCATCCGCGGCATCGACGGCAAGATCGGCGCCCTGAAGTTCGCCCGTGAAACCAAGCTGCCTGCCCTCGGCCTGTGCCTGGGCCTGCAGTCCATGGTCATCGAATACTCCCGCCACGTGCTGGGCATTGAAGACGCGAACTCTTCCGAGTTCGAGCCCGATTGCGCCAACCCGGTGATCGCCACCATGGAAGAGCAGAAGGACATCGTGGCCGGCAAGGGCGACATGGGCCACACCATGCGTCTTGGCTCCTACCCGGCTGAGCTGGAGGAAGGCTCGCTGGTCGCCGAACTGTACGGCACCACGCATGTCACCGAGCGCCACCGCCACCGTTACGAAGTCAACGTGGCCTACAAGGATCGTCTGCGCGAAGGCGGCCTGCGCATCTCCGGCCAGAGCCCGGACGGCGAGCTCACCGAGTTCGTGGAACTGCCGCAGGACGTGCACCCGTTCTATGTGGCCACCCAGGCTC